>LNFM01001485.1_pt1 | contig 53048 bp, 49 predicted proteins | sample 596031 | NCBI WGS metagenome assembly LNFM01 (sample SAMN04254537, study PRJNA301005) | activated carbon metagenome | isolation source: dual media filters at the Ann Arbor, Michigan drinking water treatment plant | place: USA: Ann Arbor | reverse complement strand
TGCCCGCGGTCAGCAGGTCGAAGATGCCGATGATCAGCACCAGCGAGGTGTCCTTGAAGAAGCCGATGAAGGTGTTCACCAGCGGCGGGATCACGAGGCGCAGCGCCTGGGGCAGGATGATGAGGCCGGTCTTCTTCCAGTAGGACAGGCCCAGCGCGTCGGCCGCCTCGTACTGGCCCTTGGGCAGGGCCTGGAGCCCGGCGCGCACCACCTCGGCCAGATAGGCGCCGGCGAAGAGGATGATGGCGACCTGCGCGCGCAGCAGCTTGTCGATGTTCATGCCCTCGGGAAGGAAGAGCGGGAACATGACGGAGGCCATGAACAGCAGCGAGATCAGCGGCACGCCGCGGATCAGCTCGACGTAGAGGACGCAGATCGCCTTGATCGCCGGCAGCTTGGAGCGCCGGCCCAGCGCCACCAGGATGGCGAGCGGGAAGGCGAAGGCCAGCCCGAAGGTGGACAGGATCAGCGTGATCGGCAGCCCGCCCCAGCGGTCCTGCGGGACGAAGGACAGGCCCAGCACGCCGCCCCACATCAGCACGCCGATCAGCGTCAGCACCGCGGCCCAGATCAGCGCCAGCTCCCACCGCCAGAAGCGCTTCATGGCGGAGACGACGTACAGCCCGATGAACAGCAGGCAGACCAGGAGCGGGCGCCAGTGCTCGTCGAACGGGTAGGTGCCGAACAGGATGAAGCGGTGCTTCTCCGTGATCACGGCCCAGCAGGCGCCGCTGCCCTTGGCCTCGCGGCAGGCGGTGGTGTCGGGCAGGCCGGCCGCGGTCTGCGGCACGGTCCAGATGGCGTTCACGAAGGCCCAGTCCACGAAGGACACGGCGTAGCGGATCAGCAGGTAGCCCAGCGCCAGGGTGATGGCGGTGGACCACCAGTTGGCGAACATGTTCTCCCGCGACCAGGCCAGCGGGCCGATGAGGCGGCGCGGCGCCGTGCGCGCGATGGCGTCGGCGGGCAGCTTGGCGGCGTTCTCGGCGGTGATGCTCATGGCCTAGCGCTCCACCAGGGCGATCATGCGTAGCTGGCCACCGGCCAGCGAAGCCAAACGGATTTCAGCGCGCATCGCCCTCACCTTTCCACCAGCGCGATGCGCGCGTTGTACCAGTTCATGAACAGGCTGATGCTCAGGCTGATCGTCAGGTAGACCAGCATGATGATGGCGATGCCCTCGATCGCCTGGCCCGTCTGGTTCAGGGTCGTGTTCGCGATGCTCACGATGTCCTGGTAGCCGATGGCGACGGCCAGCGACGAGTTCTTCGTGATGTTGAGGAACTGCGAGGTCATCGGCGGGATGATGACCCGCATGGCCTGGGGCAGCACGACGAGGTTCATCACGCGGCCCCGCGGCAGGCCCAGCGCCTGCGCCGCCTCCCACTGGCCCTGGCTGACGGCCAGGATGCCGGCGCGCACGATCTCGGCGATGAAGCCGGCGGTGTAGAGCGTGAGCCCCAGCAGCAGCGCGAAGAACTCGGGGGAGACGGTGAGCCCGCCCTGGAAGTTGAAGCCGCGCAGGAAGGGCACGTCGGGCGTGAAGGGCGCGCCCAGCGCGGCCCACACCGCCAGCGGCAGCGCCAGCATCAGCCCGACGGCGACGGGCCAGACCTTGCGCGGCTCCCCGTCCTGCATCTGCTTCGCGCGCGCGGCGCGCCGGTACGCCCAGGTGGCGATGGCGCCCACCGCGAAGGCCAGCAGCGCCATGGAATGCGCGTGCTCCCACTGGAACCACGGCAGCTTCAGGCCGCGGTTGGACAGGAACACGCCTTCCACCGGGTGCATCGCCTGGCGCGGGCCGGGCAGGGCCTGGAGCAGGGCGTACCAGAACAGCAGCTGGAGCAGCAGCGGCAGGTCGCGCACGATCTCGACATAGGCGCCGGCGATGCGCGCCAGCAGCCAGTTGCGCGACAGCCGCGCCACGCCCAGCAGCGTGCCCAGGATGGTGGCCAGCACGATGCCCACCACGGCGACCTTCAGCGTGTTCAGCACGCCCACGGTCAGCGCGCGCAGGTAGGTCATCGAGGGGTCGTACTCGATCAGCGATTCCGCGATCGGCAGCCCCGCCTCCCGGCTCAGGAAGCCGAAGCCCGTGGCGATGCGCCGGACCTCGAGGTTGTAGGAGGTGTTGCGGTACAGCCAGTAGAACACCGACAGGATGGCGCCGACCACCAGCACCTGCCACACCACGTTGCGCACGCGCTCATCGGCCCAGGACAGGCGCATGGGCCGGGGCGGCGCCTTCCGGGCGAAGCGCGGGTCGGCGGGAACGTCAGACATGTCTTGCCTATCCCTGTCTTCTTGTTGCCGGGGCGGCTTCCCGCCCCGGGGAAGGCCGCCGGGCCGCGCGGATGGCGCGGCCCGGCGCGTCACCTCACCGGAAGGGCGGCGCGTACTGCAGGCCGCCCGGCGTGGTCCACAGCGCGTTCGGGCCGCGCTGCAGGCCGATCGGCACCAGGTTGCGCTGGAAGATCTCGCCGTAGTTGCCCAGGCCCTTGAGGACGTTGACCATCCAGGCGTTGTCCACGCCCAGCATCTGGCCCAGCCCGCCGGTGCGGCCCAGCATGCGCTGCACCTCGGGCCGGGGGTCGTTGGCCAGCATCTGGTCCACGTTCGCGGCGGTGATGCCGAACTCCTCGGCGCCGACCAGGCCGAAATGCAGCCAGCGCGCCAGGTCGCCGAAGCGCTGGTCGCCGTGGCGGAACAGCATGCCCAGCGGCTCCTTGCTGATCACCTGCGGCAGGATCACGTGGTCGTTCGGGTTCTGCTGCACGGCGCGCGAGGCGGCGAGGCCCGACACGTCGGTGGTGTAGGCGTCGCACCGGCCGGCGATGTAGGCGGCGATGTTGTCCTCCAGCCGCTCGATCACCACGGGGCGGATCTGGATGCGCGCGCCGCGCGCCCAGTCGGCCAGGTTCTGCTCGGTCGTCGTGCCGGGCTGCACGCAGACGGTCGCGCCGTCCAGCTGGTTGGCGTTGTTCACGCCCAGCGCGCGCTTCACCATGAAGCCCTGGCCGTCGTAGAAGTTCGTCGCCGCGTAGTCGAAGCCCAGCGACGTGTCGCGCGACAGCGTCCAGGTCGTGTTGCGGCTCAGCACGTCCACCTCGCCCGACTGCAGCGCCGTGAAGCGGTTCTGCGCGGTGGTGGGGACGTAGCGCACGCGGTTCGCGTCGTTGAAGATCGCGATGGCCAGCGCCCGGCAGTAGTCCACGTCGAAGCCGGCCCAGACGCCCTGGCTGTTGGGCGCGGCGAAGCCGGCGAGGCCGGTGTTCACGCCGCAGATCAGCGTGCCGCGGGCGCGGATGGCATCGAGGGTGGAGCCGGTCACCGGGGCCGCGGGCGCGGCGGCCGGGGCCGCGGCCGGCGCGGCGGGCGCCGCCGGGCGCTGCTGCGCCGTGGCGGGCAGCGCGGTTGCGAGGATGGCAGCAGCGCCGAAGGCGCCAGCCAGGATGCTCTGCTTGAGAATGGGCCGCTTGGGCGTCGTCACGTTCGAAGTCTCCCCAGTTCCGTTTCGGCGACGGGCGGCGATGCCGGCCCGGTCGTTCGCCTCGCGATGCTGCGCTATGAAGGAAGGCGGATCAATCGCGCAATGGGGGAGGGGCCGGTGAGGCAGATGAACCGGGCGGAGGTGGCGGCGGCGCTGCCCTGGGAAGGGCTGGTTGCCGCATTGCGCGGCATGTTCCGCGACGGCTGCACCGCCCCGTTGCGGCACCGCCACGCCCTGCCGGATGGCGGCACCCTGCTGCTGATGCCGGCCGTCTGCGACACCCATTCGGGGGTGAAGGTCGTCCATGTGGCGCCCGGCAACGCCGCGCTCGGCCTGCCGGCGGTGCATGCGGAATACCTGCTGTCGGACGCGCGGACCGGCGTGCCGGTGGCGCTGCTCGACGGGGGCGAGCTGACCGACCGGCGCACCGCCGCGGCCTCCGTGCTCGCCGCCTCCTTCCTCGCGCGGGCGGATTCGCAGCGGCTGCTGGTGCTGGGCGCCGGCAAGGTGGCCGCCGCCCTGGCCGAGGCGCACCACGCGCATTTCGGCCTGCGCGACGTCGCCATCTGGGCGCGCCGGCCGGAGCAGGCGCGGGCCCTGGCGGCGCGGCTGGCGGCGCATGGCGTGCCCGCGCGCCCCGCCGCCTCGCCCGACCCGCGCGGCTTCGACATCGTCAGCGCCGCCACCCTGGCGACGGAGCCGCTCCTCCACGGCCGCGACCTGGAAGCCGGCCAGCACCTGGACCTGGTGGGCGCCTTCACGCCGCGCATGCGCGAGGCGGATGACGAGGCGGTGGCCCGCGCCCTGGTGGTGGCCGACACCCGCGCGGGCGTGCTGGCCGAGGGCGGCGAGGTGGCGCAGGCCATCGCCTCGGGCGCGATCACGGAGGCGCACGTGGCGGCCGACCTCGCCGAGCTGTGCCGCGGCGCGCATCCCGGCCGGACCGACGCGGCGCAGGTGACGCTGTTCAAGTCGGTCGGCTGGGCCGGCGAGGACCTCGCGGCGGCGATGCTGGCGGTGTCGCGGCCCTAGTCCAAAGTCAGCCCCATCTCGCCCACGATCGGCCGCCAGCGCTCCGTCTCCTCGCGGATCATCCGCGCGAACTCGGCCCGCCCGGCGAAGCGGGTGATGATGGCCTGGGCGTTGAAGGTGGCCTGCACGCCCGGGTCGGCCAGGGCCGAGCGCACCGCGCCTTCCAGCACCGCCGCCACCGGGGCGGGGGTTCCGGCGCGCAGCACGAAGCCCTGCCAGCCGGGGATGACCAGCTGCGCCAGCCCCTGCTCGCGCGCCGTGGGCACGTCGGGCATCAGGGGGTGGCGCTCGGCGTTCAGGAAGGCCAGGGCCTTCACCGCGCCGCCATCCACCTGCGACTTGGCGAGGTTGATGCCGTCGATCATCAGCTGCGCCCGCCCGCCCAGCATGTCCTGCAAGGCGGGCGCCGAGCCGCGGTAGTGCACCACCTCCAGCTCCACCCCTGCCTGGCGGCGGAACAGCTCGAAGGCCAGGTGGGTGATGGAGCCGGGGCCGGCGGAGGCGAAGTTCAGCCGCCCCGGCTGGGACCGCGCGAAGGCGATGAACTCGGGCAGGCTGCGGACCGGCAGGCTGGCGGGCACCATGAGGAACAGCCCGCCGACGGTGACGGCGGCCAGCGCCTCGAAGTCGCGCACCGGGTCGAAGGGCAGGTTGCGGTACAGCAGCGGGTTCACGCCGATGACGGCGTTGTTCACGTGGCCGAAGGTGTAGCCGTCGGCCGGCGCCTTCGCCACCGCGTCCAGGCCGAGGTTGCCGTTGGCGCCGCCCCGGTTCTCCACCGTGACGGCCTGGCCCAGCAGCTCGCCCATGCGCTGGGCGATGGGGCGGGCGACGAGGTCCGAGCCGCCGCCGGGCGGGAAGCCGACCACCAGGCGGATGGGGCGCGCGGGGAAGGCCCCCTGCGCCAGGGCGGGCGCGGCGAGCAGCGGCAGCAGGAGCGCGGCGCGGCGGGTGACGGGCATGGCGGTTCCTCCGGGTGGTTTTGCGCCATGCTGGCACGCCGGTCAGGGGCGGCGCCACACTCCCCGCAGCACCTCGGCGGGGCCCTGGTGCTTGGGCCCCTCGTCCAGCCGCACCGTGCCCTCGGTGCATTCCAGCAGCTCCAGCGCGCCGAAGCAGGCATCGGCGGCCGCGCGCGTCCACAGCAGCGCGGCCTCGCGCGGGCCGCCGGAGCGCCGGCCTTCCTGCGCCGGCGAGAAGCATTCCAGCACCAGCAGCCCGCCCGGCCGCAGCGCGCGGCAGGCGCCGGCGGCGACGGTGGCGCGGTCGTCGGGCGGCAAGTGGAGGTAGATCCAGGCCACCACGTCGAAGGCGGCGTCGGGGAAGGGCCAGCGGGAAAGGTCCGCGGTCTCGGCGCGCAGGCGGGGGTGCCGGCCGGCGGCGCGCGCGACCGCAACGGGGGACCAGTCCAGCGCCAGCGTGTCCAGGCCGCATCCGGCGAGGAAGGCGCCGTTGCGCCCCTCGCCGTCGCCCAGCGCCAGGGCCGTGCCCGCGGCGGGGAAGCGCCAGGATTGCGCGCGCAGGTATTCGTTGGGTGCCGCGCCGAAGAGGTCGGTGCCGGTGCCGTAGCGCTCGTCCCAGGCCACCGACGTGCTCACGGCTCCCACCCCTCGGGGGCCATCTCGAAGCCCGCGAAGGAGAAGGCGGGCGAGACGGTGCAGGCCACCAGCGCCCAGCCCCCCAGCGGCTCGGCCGCCTGCCACTCGCCCGGGGGCACCACGGCCAGCAGCACTTGGCCCGCCGCGAGATCCGGCCCCAGCACGATCCCGCGCCCCGGCATGCGCAGGCGCAGCGGGGCGCCGGCCTGCCACAGCCAGCACTCGGCCGCGTCCACCCGGTGCCAGTGCGAGCGTTCGCCCGGCGCCAGCAGGAAGTGGATCGCCGTGCCCGCGCCCCGCGCGCCGTCTGGCGGGGCGTCGCGCCACGCCTCGCGGTAATGCCCGCCCTCGGGGTGCGGGCGCAGGCCCAGCGCCGCGATGACGGCGGACGCCGGCAGCGCGGGGTCGCGCAGGTCCATCAGGCGGGCATCGTTTCCGCGAAGGGCCGCAGCTGCACCATCTTCTCGTACCACGCGGCCAGCTTCGGCCGGCCGGCGCGCCAGTCCTCGCCCGCGAAGCGGAAGTCGAGGTAGCCCAGCGCGCAGACCGCGCCCACCGCGCCGATGGTCAGCGGCGCGTCCGGGTCCTCGCCCTCCAGCACGTCCAGCGCGCGTTCGATCGCGGCCTTGGCGCGGGCGTCGAAGCGCTGGCGGCCCTCGTCCATCGGCAGGCTGGCCTGCATGCGCCGGCCCACGGCGGCGTCCATGATGCCGTCCGCCAGCGCCGCCACCCGCAGGGCGTTCCAACGCGGGGCGCCGTGGTCGGGGATTAGCTTGTCGTTGGTGCCGATGCTGTCCAGGTACTCGCAGATCAGCGGGCTGTCGCACAGCGCGATGCCGTCATCGGTCACCAGCGCCGGCACCTTGCTCAGCGGGTTGTCGGCCAGCAGGGCCTCGGGGCTCTCATGCGGGTTTGTGGGCACGCGCTCCAGCGCGATGCCGTGATGGACGGCGACCGCGTTGACCTTGCGGACGAAGGGGCTGGCGCCGGAGTGGTACAGCTTCATGGATGCGTTTCCTCGCGTTCAGCGGAAAGTGTCCTTGCCCGAGCGCAACGCCGCAAGTGCCGCCACGTCGGGCGCCCGCAGGAAGGGATTCAGCGCTTTCTCCAGCCCCATGGTGGTCGGCAGGCTGGGTTCGCCCCGCGCGCGCCGGGCCTGCACCGCGGCCTCGTGCGCGGCCAGGGCTTCGTTGCCGGGCTCGACGTGGCGCGCGAAGCGCAGGTTGGACAGGGTGTATTCGTGCCCGCAGCACACCCGCGTGGCGTCCGGCAGCGCGGCGAGGGCGCGGAGCGAGGAAAACATCTCCGCCGCCGTGCCCTCCAGCAGCCGCCCGCAGCCCATGGAGAACAGCGTGTCCCCGCAGAACACCGCCTGGCCTTCCGCGAAGGCCCAGGCGACGTGGCCGCGCGTGTGGCCGGGGCTGTCCAGCACCTCGGCCCGGCTTTCGCCCAGGGTGAAGGAATCGCCGGGCTTCACGGCGAGGTCCAGCTTGGGCAGGCGGTGCGAATCGGCGGCGTTGCCGGCCACCTTCGCGCCCGTCGCGGCGGCGACCTGCGGCACCTCGGCCACGTGGTCGCCGTGGTGGTGGGTGAGCAGGATCCAGTCCAGCCGCCCGCCCAGCGCCTGCACCCGCGCCAGCACGGGCGCGGCCACCGCCGGGTCCACCACCGCCGTCGCCCCCGTGGCGGGGTCGCGCAGCAGCCAGGCGTAGTTGTCGTCCAGGATGGCGATGGGCTCGACGTGCAGCATGTGGCGCGGACCTCCGTGGCACCCCAATATCCCCCCCATGAACGAACAGGTCCATGGGCTGCGCGCCTTCCACGCCTCGCCGCTGGGCGGGGTGGCGGCGCGGCTGGTGCGCGCGCGCCTCGCCGCCCTGTGGCCGGAGGCGGGGCGGCTGGACGTGGCCGGCATCGGCTGGGCGCGCCCCTTCCTGAAGGGCCTGCCCTCGGGGCCCGGCCGCCGCCTGGTGCTGACGCCCGAGACGCTGGGCGTCCCCGACGGCGCCTGGGTGGAGGAGGCGCGCCTGCCCCTGCCGGACCGCTGCCTGGACGGCATCGTGCTGGTCCACGCGCTGGAGGCCTGCGCGCGCCCCGGCCCCCTGCTGCGCGAATGCTGGCGCGTGCTGCGCGACCACGGGCGGCTGCTGGTGGTGGCGCCCAACCGCCTGGGCCCCTGGGCGCTGTTCGAGCACACGCCCTTCGGCCAGGGCCGCCCCTTCTCGCCCGGGCAGGCGCAGCGGCTGCTGGAGGCGCAGATGTTCCGCGTGACGCGGCGCGAGGGCGCGCTGTTCCAGCCGCCGCTGCCCTGGCGCTGGGCGGTGGGCGCGGCGCCGCTGTGGGAGCGCGCCGGGCGCTGGGCGCTGCCGCGCTTCGCTGGCGTGCTCCTTTTGGAGGCGGAGAAAGACGCCTTCGCGGCGCTGCCCGCCGGCGCGGTGACGGTGCGCCGGCGGGTGGTGCTGCCGCGCGCGGTCAGGTCCGCGGCGGCACTACGCCCTGGCGTTCCTGCTCATCGAGCTGGCGGAGCTGGTCGAACCGGACCTGGGTGATGAACTCCACCGACTGCTCGCAGGCGCTCGGCGCGCCGCGGGTGGCGCCGCGGGCGGCGGGGCAGGCGGCACGGGCGGTGGCGATCCGCTCCTCCGCGTTGCGGTCGATCTCCTGCCGGCGGTTGGCATACCAGCCGGCCCGGCTCTCGGGCGTGGCGAACTGCGCGGGCGGCAGGGTGAGCATGATGGAGCCGGGATAGGTGCCCATGGCGCCGGATGCGGCATCCACCGCGAGGCCGATCACGCCGCCGATCAGCAGGTTGCCCACCGTCATCGGCTGGAAGCCGGCCGGGGTGGCGACCACGGCGGGCAGGTGCCCCGCGCGCTCGCAACGCACCGAAAGGTCGCGGGTGGAACGGCTGATGGTGACGGTGCCGGGCGTCGGGTTCACGACGGCGATGGGCGCGCCTTCGCGGCTCATGGTGCAGGAAGCGCCGGGCGGCTCGGTCGTCACGGCGATGGTGGCCGTGGTGCCCTGCGTCACGGTGGCGCAGGCGGTAGTCATCACAGGCCCAGCAGGGCCAGACCCTTCAAGAGGGGAACACGACGCATCGGATGGACTCTCCCATGGGCGACTTGCCCATGGGTCACGTTCTTACAACCGCAACGTCATCCGTGCGAGATGATGCAACCAGGATTTCCGGCCATCCGCCCGATTTCCGCAAGATTTCCGGTATTCATAGGATGCGTCCGCAATATCATCCGGTGGAACCAAATCCCCCCGCCCCACGCGCCGTCCCGTCCAGCGCCGCCACCTCCTCCCACTCCACCCGCGCCACCGGCGCGAAGACCGCCTGCGCCACCCGCTCGCCCCGCGCCACCGCGAAGGGTGCGTCGCCCGCGTTGAACAGGATCACCCCCACCTCGCCGCGGTAATCCTCGTCCACCGTGCCCGGCGCGTTCAGCACGGTGACGCCGTGCCTGAGCGCGAGGCCCGAGCGCGGCCGCACCTGCATCTCCCACCCCGGCGGCAGCGCCACGCACAGCCCGGTCGGCACCAGCGCGCGCCCGCCGGGCGGCAGCACCAGGTCGCGCGCGGCGAACAGGTCCATCCCCGCCGCGCCCTCGGTGGCGTAGGCGGGCAGGGGCAACCCCTCGCCATGCGGCAGGCGCATCACCCGCACGCGCATCACGACAACGCCTCCGCCACGCGCCGGGCCAGGCGCGCCGCCACCTCCTCCTTCGGCATCCGCGGCCAGTCCTCCACGCCCCCCGCGGTGACGATCTGGACGGCGTTCTCCGCACCCCCCATCACGTCGCCCGACACGTCGTTCGCCACCACCCAGTCGCAGCCCTTGCGCGCCAGCTTGGCCTGGGCGTGCGCCACCACGCGCTCCGTCTCGGCCGCGAAGCCCACCACCAGGCGCGGGCGCAGCGCGTGGGCGGACAGCGTCGCCAGGATGTCGGGATTCAGCGCCATTTCCAGGGTCGGCGCGCCCATGCCGGGTTCCTTCTTCATCTTCTGCCCTGCCTCGCGCGCCACCCGCCAATCGGCCACCGCTGCGGCGCAGATCGCCGCATCCGCCGGCAGCGCCGCCTCGCAGGCCAGGAGCATCTCGCGCGCCGTCTCCACCCGGCGCACCAGCACGCCCGGCGGGTCGGGGATCGCCACCGGGCCGCTCACCAGCGTCACCCGGGCACCCAGCGCGGCGCAGGCGGCGGCGATGCCGTGGCCCTGCCGGCCGCTGCTGCGGTTGGCGATGAAGCGCACGGGGTCTATCGGCTCGTGCGTCGGCCCGCTGGTCACCAGCACGTGCCGGCCTTCCAGCGGGCCGGCGGCGAAGGCGGCGCGGATGGCGGGCAGCATGGCGTCCGGCTCCACCAGCCGGCCGGGGCCGGATTCCGGCTCGGCCATCGCGCCCTCCACCGGACCGATGAAGCGCACGCCCCGCGCCCGCAGCAGCGCCACGTTCGCCACCGTCGCCGGGTGCCCCCACATCGCCGGGTTCATCGCGGGGGCCGCCAGCACGGGGGCGCGGGTGGCCAGCAGCACGCAGCCGGCCAAATCGTCCGCCAGCCCCGCCGCCATCGCGGCCAGCCGGTTTGCCGAGGCGGGGGCCACCAGCACCAGCTCCGCCCAGCGCGCCAGGCGGATGTGGCCGATCTCGCTCTCGGCGGCCCAGAGGTCGTCCATCACCGGCTCGCCCGTCAGCGCGGCGAGCGATTCCTTCGTGACGAAGCGCAGGCCGGCGGCGGTGGGCACCGCGCGCACCGTGGCCCCGTCGGCGCGCAGCAGCCGGGCCAGGGCCAGCGCCTTGAAGGCGGCGACGCTGCCCGAGACGACGAGGAGGATGCGGCGGCCCTGGAGCATGGCCCCCAGTGTCATCACCCCTTCTTCACGCGCAAGGGGCCGAAGCTCTGCCCCACGGGCATGAGCTGAAGGGTGTTGATGTTCACCCGCGCCGGGCGCGTGGCCACCCATTCCACCGCGTCGGCCACGTCCTCCGGCGTCAGCGGCTCGGCGCCCTCGTAGACGGCGGCGGCGCGCGCGTCGTCGCCGAAGCGCACGTTGCTGAACTCGGTGCCGCCGACCAGGCCGGGCTCGATGTCGGTGACGCGCACCTTCGTCCCCCACAGGTCGGCCCGCAGGTTCAGCGAGAAGTGGCGCACGAAGGCCTTGGTTGCGCCATAGGCGTTGCCGCCCGGATAAGGCCATTCCCCGGCGGTGGAGCCGATGTTGACGACGTGCCCGGCATCGCGCGCCACCATGCCGGGCAGCACGGCGCGGGTGACGTACATCAGCCCCTTCACGTTGGTGTCCACCATGGCGTCCCAGTCATCCAGGTCCGCCTCCTGGGCGGGGGACAGGCCGCGCGCCAGCCCGGCGTTGCTCACGCAGACCGCGATCTCCGCCCATGCCGCCGGCAGGCCGCCGATGGCCGATTCGACCGCCGCGCGGTCCTGCACGTCCAGCACCAGCGGCAGGACGCGGTCCTCGCCGAGCTCTGCGCGCAGCGCATGGAGGCGCGCCTCCCGGCGGCCGGCTGCGATCACCCGCGCGCCGCGCGCGGCGAAGCGGCGGCTGATGGCGAGGCCGAATCCGGCAGTGGCGCCGGTGACGAGGACGATCATGCGGGCAATTCCGTTCAGCCTGTGTTAAGGTGACCATCCCTATCGCGCCACGCATGCCCTTGAAACCGTCCGAATGATGAACCAGATGCAATGCGTCGGCCGGCGCTGGAGTCCGCAGCCATGCGGCACGCCCCAGTCCAAGGGGCCTGTTGAGCCGACAGCCATGGCCCGCCCATGGTCACTGGGCGCTGAGCCGTGCGCCTCCCCGAGACTGCGAAGCCTCCTGGAGAGCTCATGACCATGCGATTCACGCGCCGCGCCGGCGCGTCCCTGTTCCTCGCCGCGGTTGCGGCGCCATCCGTCCTGCGCGCCCAGCCCGGCACGCGGGAGGTGGCGCTGCGCCTGGATGACCGCCAGCTCCGCACCGCGGGCATCGACCTGGCGCGGGTGGAGGCGGAATCCGGCCCCTCCGAGATCACGCTGCCCGGCCAGGTCGTGGTGCCGCCCAACCAGCTCCGCATCGTCGCCGCCCCCGCGACGGGGCTGATCGAGGCGCTGTTCGTGGCCCCCGACGAGCGGGTGCGCGCCGGCCAGGCCGTCGCCCGCCTGCGCTCCACCGATCTGGTGGAGGCCCAGCGCCTGTTCCTCGAGGCCTCGACCAATGCCGGCCTGTCCGCCGAGAAGCTGCGCCGCGACGAGCAGCTGTTCCGCGAGCGCGTGATCGCCGAGCGCCGCCTGATCATCGCCCGCGCCGAGGCCCGCGCCACGGAGGCCGCCCTGGACGAGCGCACCCAGCTGCTCGGCCTGCTGGGGATGAGCGAGCCCGAGATCGCCGACCTCAAGCGCAACCGCCGCATCCAGCAGGGGCTGGTGGTGACCAGCCCGATGGCCGGCGTGGTGATCGGCCGCGCGGCGACGCCGGGCGAGCGCGTGGCCCAGGCGGCACCCCTGCTGACGGTGGCCGACCTCTCGACCCTGTGGATCAACATCCAGGTCCCGCTGGCCCGCGCCGCGGCGCTGGAGAACAACGCCCGCGTGCTGGTCCCCGCCCTGGGCGCGGAGGGCTTCGTGCTGCGCATCGGCCGCACCGCCGACATGGCGACGCAGAGCGTGAGCGCCACCGCCGAGATGAACCGCGGCGTGGACGCCCTGCGCCCCGGCCAGGCCGTCACCGTGGCGCTGCAGGTGCGCGCGGCCGGCCAGCCGCAATGGCGCGTCCCGGCCGGCGCGGTGGTGCGCCACCGCGAACGCTCCTGGGTGTTCCTGCGAACGCCCACCGGCTTCATCGCCCGGCCCGTGCAGGTGGTGAACGAGACGGCGCAGTTCACCTCCATCCGCGGCGAGCTGTCGCCGCAGGACCAGGTGGCGACGCGCGGCATGCTGTCGCTGCTGGCCGAACTCGCGGAAGCGGACCAGTCCTGATGCTCGGACGCCTCGTGGACACGGCGCTGCGCCAGCGCCTGCTCGTCATCATCGCCGCCCTCGCGCTCTGCGTCTGGGGCTTCCAGAGCTACCGCGCCCTGCCCATAGACGCCTTCCCCGACGTCTCGCCCACCCAGGTGCTCGTGTCCATGCGCGCGCCGGGGCTGACGCCGGAGGAGCTGGAGCGGCGCGTGACCCAGCCGGTGGAGCTGGGGATGCGCGGCATCCCCAACCTCACCTTCATGCGCTCGGTGACGCGCTTCTCCGTCACGCTGATGACCTTCGAGTTCGCGCCGGGCACGGACATCTTCTGGGCCCGCGCCCAGGTGAACGAGCGGCTGAACGAGATCGAGAACCAGCTCCCCGCCGGCGTCTCCGGCGGGCTCGCGCCCATCATCACGCCGCTGGCCGAGATGCTGATGTTCACCCTGGACGGGCCGGACCTGTCCCCGCGCGACGCGCGCACCCTGCTGGACTGGGTGGTGCGCCCGCAGCTGCGCGCCGTGACCGGCGTGGCCGACGTGAACGTGCTGGGCGGCTACGTCCGCACCTACGAGGTGGTGCCCGACGCCGCCTCCATGGCCGCGCGCGGCATCACGACGACGATGCTGGAGGAGGCGATCGAGCGCAACAACCGCAACGACGGCGCCGGGCGCGTGGGCGACGGCGAGGAGGCGCTGCTGGTGCGCGCCGAGGGGCGCATCCAGACGCTGGAGGACGTGCGCGCCATCGTCGTCCTCGCCCGCCCCACCGGCGTGGTGCGGGTGGGCGACGTGGCCGACGTGCGCTTCGGCGCGCTGCCGCGCAACGGCGTGGTGACGCGCGACGGCGAGGGCGAGGCGGTGTGGGGCCTGGTGCTGGGCCTGCGCGGCGCCAACGCGCGAGAGGTGGTGGAGGGCGTGCGCGCCCGCCTGCCCGCCATCGAGCGGCAACTGCCCGACGGCGTGAAGCTGGTGTTCTTCTATGACCGCGCCGACCTGATCGGCAAGGCGGTGTGGACCGTGCAGAAGGTGCTGCTCGAGGCCATCGTGCTCGTCGTCATCCTGCTGCTGCTGTTCCTGGGCAACTGGCGCGCGGCGCTGGTGGTCTCCATCTCGCTGCCGCTCGCCGTGCTCACCACCTTCGGCATGATGCACCTCTACGGGCTGAGCGCGAACATCATGTCGCTGGGCGGCATGGCCATCGCCATCGGCCTGCTGGTGGACTGCGCGGTGGTGGTGGTGGAGAACGCGGCGCACCGCTTCCACGAGCTGCCGAAGAAGCCCTCGCTGGCGCAGAAGATCCGCATCACGGCGGAGGCGACGCGGGAGGTGGCGGTGCCGCTCGTCTCGGGCGTCATCATCATCATCGGCGTCTTCGTGCCGCTGCTCTCGTTGCAGGGGCTGGAGGGGCGGCTGTTCGGCCCGGTGGCGCTGACCATCGCCTTCTCGCTGATCGCGGCGCTGCTCCTTTCCCTGACCGTGGTGCCGGTGATGTGCGCCATGATCCTGAAGGGCGGCCATTCGGGCGAGCCCTGGCTGGTCCGCAAGCTGCACGCCGTCTACGACCCCTTCCTGGAATGGTCGCTGAAGCGGCCGCTGGTGATCGCCGGCGGCGCGGCGGTGGGGCTGGTCGCGGCCTTCCTCGCCTTCGGGCAGATCGGCTCGATCTTCATTCCCAGCATGGACGAGGGCACGCCCGTGGTGACGGTGCGCAAGCACCCCACCATCAACGTGGAGACGGCGGCCGAGACGGACATGCGCATCGCCGCCGACATCCGCGCCCGCGTGCCCGAGGTGCGCGGCATCATGGCCCGCGCGGGCGCCGACGAGCTGGGCATCGACCCCGTCGGCCTGAACGAGACGGACATGTTCTTCCAGATGGCGCCGGCCGAGGAGTGGCGCCCCGAGGCCAAGGCCGGCGGCACGCCCTGGGTGATGGACCGCGTGCGCGAGGTGCTGGACGGCTTCCCGGGCATCACCTACGCCTTCAGCCAGCCCATCGACATGCGCGTGCAGGAGATGATCATCGGCGCGCGCGGCGACGTGGTGATCAAGGTCTTCGGCCCCGACATCCCCGAGCTGAACCGCCTCGCGCGCGAGGTGGAAACCGTGGTGCGCGGCGTGGCGGGTGCCACCGACGTCTTCGCGCTGCGCAACGAGGGCATGAAGTACCTCACGGTCCGCGTGGACCGGCTGGCCGCCGGGCGCCTGGGCCTGAACGCCTCCGAGGTGCAGGAGGCGCTGCGCGTCTGGGTGGATGGCCGCCAGGTGGGCGAGGTGCTGGAGGGCGACCGCCGCATCCCCGTGCTGCTGCGCGGCGAGGAGAACCTCCGCCGCTCCGCCAGCGACCTGTCGCGGGTGCAGATCGCGCTGCCGCAGGGCGGCACCGTGCTGCTCTCCCAGGTCGCCGACATCCGCGAGGAGGCGGGCGCGGTGCAGGTGATCCGCGAGCAGGCGCAGCGCTTCCAGACCGTGCTGAGCAACGTGCGCGGCCGCGACATCGGCGGCTTCGTGGCGGAAGCCCAGGCGGCGGTGGCGGCGCGCGTGCCGATGCCGGTGGGCTACGAGCTCGTCTGGGGCGGGCAGTTCGAGAACCAGCAGCGCGCCCAGGCGCGGCTGATGATCGTGGTGCCGATCGCGCTGGCCGGCATCTTCCTGCTGCTCTACCTCACCTTCGGCAGCGTGCGGCAGGCGACGCTGGTGTTCTGCAACGTGCCCTTCGCGCTGATCGGCGGCGTGATCGCGCTGTGGCTCTCGGGCGAGTTCGTCTCGGTGCCCTCCTCGGTCGGCTTCCTGTGCCTCATGGGCATCGCGGTGCTCAACGGCGTGGTGCTGATCTCCTACATCAACCGCCTGATCGCCGAGGAGGGGCTCGACCTGTCCCAGGCGGTGCGCGAGGGCGTCAAGCGGCGCATGACGCCCGTGACGCTGACGGCGGCCATCGCCGCACTCGCGCTCGTGCCCTTCCTGTTCGCCACCGGGCCGGGGTCGGAGATCCAGCGCCCGCTGGCGGTGGTGGTGATCGGCGGGCTGGTGACGGCAACCGTGCTGACGCTAGTGCTGCTGCCCATCCTGTACGAGCGCTTCGCTTTGCCCCGTCGCAGCGCTGCGCGCCGCGACGGGGACGCCATGCCCCACGACGTCGCTGCGCAACGCCGCGGGGACCCCGTTCAGGGTGCTGCTTCTTCCGGCGGGGCTCATCCTCCCGCGGCGAAGCCGCGGGAGGGCGCCGCGGGGGTCGTGGGGGTGCTGGCGCTCCTCGCCCTGCTGGGCGCCGCCACGCCGGCGCGGGCGCAGCTCTCGGCCCACGTGGACGCGGCGATGGCGCTGGATGCGGGCGCGCGCGCCATCGCGGCGCAGCGCGAGGCGGCGGCGGCGCGCACCGCCACCGTGCGCGGGCTGACGCCGCTGCCGCCCGCCGTCTCCGGCTCGGCGCGCAGCGACTTCCGCGGCCCGCGCGAGGCGCGCGAGTTCGACGCGGAGCTGGCCCTGCCGCTCTGGCTGCCCGGCCAGCGCGGGGCGCTGTCCAACACCGTCACCGCCAACGTGGAGGAGCGCGAGCGCGCGCTCGCCCTGCGGCGGCTGGAGGTGGCGGGCGCGCTGCGCGACGCCTGGTGGAACGCGGCCGAGGCCGCCCGCCTGGTGCAGCTGGCGCGCGAGCGCCTCGCCTCCGCCCGCACCCTGTCCAGCGACGTGGGCCGGCGCGCCCAGCTCGGCGACATCCCGCCCTCCGAGGCGCTGCTGGCGCGCAACGAGGTGCTGTCCGCCGAGCTGGCGCTGGCCCAGGCGCAGGCGGAGGTGGAGCAGGCCCGCGCCATCTACCGCGCCATCACCGGCGGGTTGGAGCCCAACATGCCGCCGGAGCGCCCGCTGCCCCGCCCCCCCGGCCTCCACCCCGCGCTGGCGGCCGGCGAGGCGGCGGTGGCGGCGGCCGAGGCGCGTGCCCGCTACGTCGCCGCCACGCCGCGCGACAACCCGGAGCTGGGCGTCTTCACCCGGCACGAGAACGGGCTGATGGCCAATGACAGCTCCTCCATCGGCCTGCGCCTGCGCATGCCGCTGGCCACCGAGGGCCGCAACGCCCCCCGCCGCGCCGACGCCCAGGCCGAGCTGACGCGGGCGGGGGCGGAGCTGGCGCAGGCGCGGCGCTTCGTCACCTCGGGCGTCGAGCGCGCCCAGGCGGCGTTGAACGCGGCCGAGGGCGCGCTGCGGATCGCCCGCCAGCGCCTGTCGCTGGCGCAGGAGCAGGAGCGGATCGCCATCAACGCCTTCCGCGGCGGCGAGATCCTCACCTTCGACCTGTTCCGCGTGCGCCAGCTGCGGTTGGAGGCGGCGAACGACGCGGGCCGGGCGGAGGTGGAGGTGAACCGCGCCCGCTCGCGCGTCAACCAGGCGGGGGGTGTCATCCCGTGAGGGCCGCCGCCGGCCCCCGCCGGCGCGCGCCTTGACCTGGGGGCCGGGAAAACCAAGACTCACGGTAGGATGAACACGACCCGCCCGCCGGGCCTGCTGCCCGCCCCCAGCCTGTCCAGCGCGCTCGACCCCCGCGCCACCGCGGTCCTGCGCGAGCTGGTGGAGGTGTACGTGCAGACCGGCGAGCCCGTCGGTTCCCGCACGCTCTCGCGCCGCCTGCCGCTGAACCTCTCGCCCGCCTCCATCCGCAACGTGATGGCGGATCTGGAGGAGGCGGGGCTGCTCTACGCCCCCCACACCTCCGCCGGGCGCCTGCCGACGGAGCGCGGGCTGCGCCTCTTCGTGGACGGGCTGCTGGAGTTCGGCGACCTGTCGAGCGAGGAGCGGGAAAGCATCGCCGCCCGCTGCGCCGCCCATGGCCGCTCGCTGCAGGACACGCTGGCCGAGGCGGGGCAGATGCTGTCCGGCCTCGCCGGTGCGGCCGGCCTCGTGGTGGCGCCCAAGGGCGAGGCGGCGCTGCGCCACATCGAGTTCGTGCCCCTCGGCCCCGGCCGCGCCCTGGTGGTGCTGGTGGGCGAGGAGGGGCGCGTGGAGAACCGCGTCATCGAGGTGCCGCCCGGCCTGCCGCCCTCGGCGCTGGTGCAGGCCGGCAACTACCTCAACGCCCGCCTGGCCGGGCGCACGCTGGAGGAGACGCGCGGCGCGGTGGACGAGGAGATCGCCGCCAACCGCACCGCGCTGGACGCCCTGACCCACCAGGTGATCGAGGCGGGGCTGGCCACCTGGGCCGGCGGCGGCGCCGGGTCCCTGATCCTGCGCGGCCAGGCGCGGCTGCTGGAGAACCTGGAGAACCTGGCCCGCGTGCAGGAGATCTCCGCCCTGTTCGAGCGGCTGGAGGCGCAGGAGACGACGCTGAAGCTGCTGGAGCTGGCCCAGCGCGGCGAGGGCGTGCAGATCTTCATCGGCGCCGAATCCGGCCTGTTCAACAGCGCGGGCCTTTCCGTGGTGGTGGCGCCCTTCCGCAACGCGCAGGAGCGCATCGTGGGCGCCATCGGCGTCATCGGCCCGTCGCGCATCAACTACGGGCGGGTGATCCCGGTGGTGGACTACACGGCGCGCGTGCTGGGGCGGCTGCTGGGCTGAGGCGCAATCAACGCAGTTGCGCGTTGTCGAACACCGGCTCGCGGTAGCGGCGCAGCGCCCCTTCCAGCGCATCGGCCAGGTCGCGCTTGTCGTCGGGGGCCAGGAAGCGGCCGATCTCCACGGCGCGCCGGCGGTGGCGCAGGACCAGCCGGTCCTCCCCCTCCCAGCCCAGCTTCGCCCAGAAAGGGTCGAACTCCGCCTCCAGCCGCCGCCCGCCTTCCTGGCGGCGCACCAGCAGGCGGCCCTGCTCCAGCATCACCCATTCCATCGAGCGGCGGGCATGGATGCGGTAGAGCGCCAGCAGGCCGATCGCCAGCGCCGTCTCGACGCCCGCGAAGACCAGCACGGGCCAGGCGCCCATGAGGGTGAACACCGTGCCGGTGAAGGTGAAGCCCAGCAGCAGCACGCCGCAGACCACGCGGAATCCCGTGTCGGCCAGGCCCTGGGGCGGGGCGGTGCGGCTTTCGAACAGGGCGGGGCTGTCGGGCATCCCTGCATCAGATAGAACGCTTCGCGTGCTTGCCACCCCGAAACCGCCATTGCACGGCACCGCCCAGGCGCCCCGCCGCGCCCGGCTGATGCCCCGCCCCCAGGCCGAGGCCTTCCTGCGCGCCCTGGCCGCGGCCAACCCCGCGCCACGGACCGAGTTGGACTACTCCAGCCCCTTCACCCTGCTGGTCGCCGTGGTGCTGTCGGCCCAGTCCACCGACGCCATGGTGAACCGCGTCACCCCCGCCCTCTTCGCCGCCGCGCCCGATGCGGCGTCCCTGGCCGCGCTGGGGGCGGAGGGCATCGGCCCGCTGATCCGCCGGCTGGGGCTGTGGCAGGGCAAGGCGCGCAACCTGGCCGCCTTGGGCGCCATGCTGGTGGAGCGCCACGGCGGCGCGGTGCCCACGACGCGCGAGGCGCTGGAGGCGCTGCCCGGCGTGGGCCGCAAGACCGCGAACGTGGTGCTGAACGTGGCCTTCGGCGAGGAGACGATGGCGGTGGACACCCACATCTTCCGCCTGGGCAACCGCACCGGCCTGGCGCCTGGCCGCACCGTCCGCGCGGTGGAGGAGGCGCTGGTGAAGCGCTGCCCGCCTTCCATGCTGCGGGACGCGCATCACTGGCTGATCCTGCACGGGCGGCACGTCTGCAAGGCGCGGCGGCCGGAATGCTGGCGCTGCCCGGCGGTGGCCGCCTGCAACTACCGCGACAAGGTGCTGGTGCCGGCGGCCTGAGCCGCCACCTGCGCCTGTCGCGCTACAGCCCCACCCTGACGCGCCGGCTGTTGGAATCGCGCAGGTTCCGCAGCCGCGCCAGCGCCCAGAGCGGGAAGATGCGGCGGTAGCCGTGGTAGCGCAGGTAGAAGACGCGCGGGAAGCCGGTGCCCGTGTGGTCCTCCTCCGGCCAGCCGCCGTCGTCGTCCTGGCGGTCCAGCAGCCACTGGGCGGCACGCCTCACCGCCTCGCCATCCGCCTCGCCGGCCGCCATCAGCGCCAGCATGCCCCAGGCGGTCTGGGATGGGGTGGAGGGGCAGCGCCGCGCGCCGTCCGGCCGGGTGCCGCCGCGGGCGGGGTAGGTGAAGCCGTCCTCGCCCCAGCCGCCATCGGGGTTCTGCGCGCCCTCCAGCCAGGCCACCGCGCGGCGCATCGCGTCGTGCCCATGCGGCAGGCCGGCGGCGTTGAGCGCGGTCAGCGCGCTCCATGTGCCGTAGACGTAGTTCACGCCCCAGCGGCCGTACCAGGAGCCGTCGGCCTCCTGCTCGCGCAGCAGGTACTCCACCGCGGCGCGGGCAGCGGGCGTGTTGCCCTGGCCGATCTGCGCCAGCATGGCCAGGCAGCGGCCCGAGACGTCGGCGGTCGGCGGGTCCAGCAGGGCGCCGTGGTCGGCGAAGGGGATGTGGTTCAGGTAGTGGAAGGTGTTGTCGGCGTCGAAGGCGCCCCAGCCGCCGCCGCGCGACTGCATGCCCACCACCCAGTCGGCGGCGCGCTTCACCGCCCCGTCCGTCGCGTCCTCGTCCTGCTCGCGCGCGAAGCGGTCCATGGCGAGCGCCACCACGGCGGTGTCGTCCACGTCGGGGTAGTGGGCGTTCTCGTACTGGAAGGCCCAGCCGGCGGGGGCCAGGTCGGGGCGCTTCCAGGCCCAGTCGCCCTGCACGTCGCGGATCTCGCGGCCCAGCAGCCAGTGCAGGCCGCGCCGCACCGGGGCCTCGGCGCCGCCGGCCTCCAGCAGGGCGTGGGCGGCCAGGGCAGTGTCCCAGATGGGCGACAGGCAGGGCTGGACGTACACATCCCCGTCGGGCCGCTCGCAGACCAGCTTCTCGATGGCGCTCCAGGCGGTGCGCATGCGCGGGTCGTCCTGGGCCACGCCCAGGCAGTGGTACATCATCACCGCGTTGGCCATGGCGGGGTAGATGGCGCCCAGCCCGTCCTCCCCGTTCAGCCGCTCGGTGACGAAGGCCTCGCAAGCGGCCTCGGCCTTGGCGCGGTGGGTGCGGGGGAACAGGGCGCGGGCGCGGTGCAGCGCGCCGTCGAGGCCCTTGAACAGGGAGGACCAGGGCTCGGCCTGATGCGCCCCGGCGGGCCAGTCGCGCACCTGCTCGGGCGGGGTGCGGAACAGCTCGGTGATGGAGGCGCCCGTCGGGTTCGCCGCCACCGGGCGATGGGCCATCACCACCGTCAGCGGCACCAGCACGGTGCGCGCCCAATAGCTGATCTTGCTGATGTGGAAGGGGAACCAGCGCGGCAGCAGCATGATCTCGGGCGGCATCATCGGCACGGCGCGCCACGGCACGGCGCCGAACACCGCCAGCGCGGCGCGGGTGAACACGTTGGAGCGCTCGGCCCCGCCCGCCTCCAGGATCGCCGCGCGGGCGCGGGCCATGTGGGGCGCGTCGGCCGCGTCGCCGATCAGCTTGAGCGCGAGGTAGGCCTTGACCGAGCAGGAGATGTCCAGCGGGCCGCCATGCACCAGCGGCCAGCCGCCATCGGCGCCCTGGATGCGCCGCAGGTAGCGGCCGATCCGCGCCTCCTTCTCCGGCTGCACCCGCCCGAAGAAGTGATGCAGCATGAGGTATTCGGCCGGGATGGTGGCGTCCGCCTCCAGCTCGAACACCCAGTGGCCGTCGGGCCGCTGGTGGGCCAGCAGGTGCGCGGCCGCGCGGCCCACCGCCTCGTCCAGCGCCGTCGCGCCCTGCAATTCGCTCATCGCCCCGTCCTCACGGGGGGCATGGATAGGCCATGACGGGGCTGGGCCGGAAGGGGGCGGGGCGCATGGCTACCCACGGCGCAGCGCCTCGCCCTTCCAGAAGCCGCCGCGCCCGGCCCATTCGGCGCGGGCGGAATCCAGCGTCCACAGCAGGTAGAGCAGCGCGGTGACCGGCAGGCCCAGGCCGCGCCACGCGCCCAGGCGGTAGCGGTGCAGCATGGGCGCCAGGGCCAGCGCCATCATCCCCCAGGAGGCCGCGCCCAGGGCGCGCGCCCAGCCGCTGCCGAACAGCGCCAGCAGCGGCGGGGCCAGGTAGACCAGCGCCATGCCCCCCACGCAGCCCGCCAGCAGCCATGGCGAGTAGCCGAGCTGCGCGTAAGCGGTGCGCGCCACCATGGCGCGGATGGTGGACAGGTCGTCGTAGGCGCGCAGGGAACGCACGCGCTCGGTGAGGCCGAGCCAGGTGCGCCCCCCGCCGGATTTGATGAGGCCGGCCAGCGCGCAATCGTCGATGATCCGCCCGTGGATCGGCGCGAGGCCGCCCCGCGCCTCGAAGGCGGCGCGGCGCAGCAGCACGCAGCCCCCGGCCGCCGCGGCGGTGCGCGCCCGCGGGTCGTTGGCCCAGCGGAAGGGGTAGAGCATGGCGAAGAAGAACACGAAATGCGGGATGGTCCAGCGCTCGGCCCGCGTCTCGCAGCGCAGCCTCGCCATGAGGGAGACGAGGTCGAACCGCCCGTGCTCCATCCGCCGCACCAGCATCCGCAGGCTGTCGGGCGCGTGCAGGATGTCGGCGTCGGTGAACAGGAGCAGCGCGTGGTCCCCGCCCGCCGTGGCCTCCAGCCCCTGGCGCAGGGCGTTGAGCTTGCCGGACCAGCCGGGCGGCCGCGCGGCCCCCGGCACCACCCGCGCCCCTGCGGCGGCGGCCAGCGCGCCGGTGCCGTCCGTGCTGCGGTCGTCCACCACCGTTACCGTGACGCGGCCGGGGTAGTCCTGCGCCAGCAGGGCGTGCACCACGGCGGCGATGGTGGCTGCCTCGTCGCGCGCCGGGACCAGCACGGCGACCGCCGGCCAATGCGGCGGGTCGGGCAGGTGCGGCGCGTCGGCGTCGTCCTCGCGCGCCAGCCAGAACATGCCGCGGCCCAGCAGCAGCGCCAGCCAAGCCAGCAGGGCGGCCAAGGCCAACCAGATCATCGCGCCAGCATCCCCGCCTCGCGGAACCACGCGATGGCGTCGCGCACCCCGTCCTGCCAGGGGCGGGCGTGGTGGCCCAGCACCCGCGCCGCTTTGTCGGAGGAGAAGTACATGCGGTGCCCGGCCATCCGCAGCCCGTCCAGCGTCAGCATCGGCTCGCGCCCCGTCACGCGCGCGGCCAGCTCGGACGCCCAGGCCAGCGGGACCAGCGGCGCGCGCGGCAGGCGCACCGGCGCGCGGTGGCCGCATTCGGCGGCGATGAAGCCCAGCATGTCCCGCAGCGACACGTCCTGCCCGCCCAGGATGTGCCGCTCGCCCGGCGTGCCGCGCTCCAGCGCCGCCACCACGCCGCGGGCGCAGTCGGCGGCGTGGACCAGGTTCAGGCCGGTGTCCACGCAGGCCGGCATGCGGCCGCGCGCGGCTTCCAGGATGATGCGCCCGGTGGGCGTCGGGCGGCGGTCATAGCGGCCGATGGGGGTGGAGGGGTTCACGATCACCGCCGGCAGCCCCTCCTCGCGCACCATGCGCTCCACCAGGCGCTCCGCTTCGGTCTTGGAGGATTTGTAGGGGCCGATAGCCTCCCCCGGCGTTGCGGCGTCCGCCTCCGTGGCGGGCGTGCCGTCGGGGCGCGGCTTCAGGGTGGCGACGCTGCTGACATGCACCACCCGCCGCAGCCCGGCGGACAGCACCGCGCGCATCAGCGCCTCGGTCCCCACCACGTTCACCTGCCGCATCCGCTGCGGATCGGGCACGAAGATGCGGTAGTCGGCGGCGGCGTGGATCAGCGCGTCGCAGCCGGCCACGGCGTAGCCCAGGCTGGGAATGTCGGTCAGGCTGCCCAGCGCCCATTCGATGTCCAGCCCCGCCAGCGTGTCGCGCGGGGTGCCGGGGCGCACCAGCGCGCGCAGGCGGTGGCCGCGCGCCAGCACCTCGCGCGCCAGCGAGGCGCCCAGGAAGCCGGTGGCGCCGGAAAGGAGGACGAGCATGCGCCCATCCTTACAGCCCCCACCTTCACGCCGCCACCGGACCGGCCCCATATGCGCCCCATGATCCCGCGCCGCCTGGCCCTCGCCGCCCCCCTGCTGCTGCCCGCCGCCGCGCGCGCGCAGCCCAGCCCGGCCGCCACGGTGGAAGCCTTCCACGCCACCCTCGTCGCCATCATGCGCGACGCGCAGCGCCTGGGCGTGCGCGGCCGGTTCGAGCGGCTGGCCGGCCCGATGGGGCAGGCCTTCGACCTCGCGGCCATGGCGCGCATCAGCGTGGGCCCGCCCTGGACGGCCATGGCCCCCGGGGACCAGCAGGCGCTGAGCGAGGCCTTCGCCCGCTGGTCGGTCGCCACCTATGCCGCGCGGTTCGATGGCTTCTCGGGCGAAACCTTCACGACGCAGGGCGTGCAGGCGCTGGCGAACGGCGATTCGCTGGTCCGCACCACGCTCAACCGCACGGGCGGGCAGGAGCCGGTGGTGCTGTCCTACCTGGTGCGGGGTGGCCGCATCGTGGACATCTACCTCACCGGGACGATCAGCGAGCTGGCCTCGCGCCGCGCCGAATTCGCCGTGCTGCTGCGCGAGGGCGGGCCGCAGCGCCTGGCCGCCGAGCTGAACGCGCGCGCCCAACGCCTGCTGGCCGGCTGAAGCCCCGCCCATGACCGCGCGCGCCGCCGGCATCGGCATGATGCTGCTGGGCGTCGCGTGCTTCGCGGTGAACGACGCGCTGGGCAAGTGGCTGGTGGGCGGCTTCGCCATCGGGCAGATCCTGGTGGTGCGCTCCATCGCCGGGCTGGCGCTGCTGGCGCCGGCGGCGATCCGCGCGCCGGGCGCCTTCCGCCGCGCCCTGCCGGGGCGCATGGCCCTGCGCGCCGCCCTGCACGGGGTGGAATCGGCGCTGTTCTTCGCCTCCCTGTCCTTCCTGCCGCTGGCCGACGTCGTCACCTTCTACATGGCCGCGCCCATCTGGGTGACGGCCCTCTCCCCCTGGTTGCTGGGCGAGGCGGTGGGCTGGCGCCGGCGCCTGGCGGTGCTGGCGGGCTTCGGCGGCGTGGTGCTGGCGATCTCGCCGGGTGGGGGGGAACTGGGCTGGGGCGCGCTGGTCGCCGTCGCGGGGTCATTCGTCTACGCGCTCTACATCATCGCCACGCGCAGGCTGGCCGGCACGCCGGTGGTGGCGCTGCTGGGCTGGCAGATGGCGGCGACGCTGGTGCTGGGCATCGCCCTGGTGGCGGTGCAGGGCTGGCGGCCGGCCACACTGCTGGAACTGGCGCCGGTGGCGCTGCTGGGCCTGGGTTCGCTGCTGGGCAACGGCTTCGTCAACCGCTCGCTCGCGCTGGCGCCGGCCGCCGCGGTGGTGCCCTGGCAGTACACGGGCATCCTGTGGGGCGTGGCGCTGGGCTGGGCGGTGTTCGGCGACGTGCCGCAGGCGCACACGCTGCTGGGTGCCGCCGTGATCGTGGGCGCGGGCCTCTACATCCTGTGGCGCGAACGGAGCTTGCGGGAGGGCTGACGCCACAATTGCTGGTTGTGGATGGCTGCCATGCATTGCCGAATATAGTAGGGTGAAACCGGGCAAGACACCATATGTTGTGTCAGCACCGCCCCCATCGGGCGGATATCCGGAAGGTGCCCATGGACGGCTCGCTCGCTCCCCGCTTCCTGTTCCCCGCCGCCGAGGCCGGTTCCAGCTTCGGCGAGGCCCCCGCGCCCGCCCGCGCGCTGGACCCCGGCATGGGGCTGGCGGTGGCGCGGCGCACCGTCTTCCGCGCCGAGGACCGGGAGGATTGGGGCCGCGTGGCCGACCGCGTGGCCGCCGGCAACATGGCGCTGCTGGGCCCCCGCGCCGATGCGGGCGAGCAGGCGCGGCTTCGCAACGCCATCGCCTCCGGCGCGCTGCTCACCTCGGGCCGGCACCTCCAGCATGGCGACGCGGCGCAGGCTGGGCGCAACATGGAGGTCTTCACCAACTGCGCCACCGCCAACGCCTCCTTCGCGCTGTTTTACCTGTTGCTGAACGGCTCGGGCGTCGGGCGCGCCTATGATGACGAGCTGGTGGCGGTGGATTGGGCGCGCGCGCCGGCTCTGCTGCTGCGCCTCGCCCCGGAGCACCCGGATTACCCGCACTCGCGCGAGGCGCTGCACCGCTTCGGCACGGAATTCGCCCTGCTGCCCTGGGGCACCGCGCTGGAGGCGATGACGGAGGCGCAGGAGGCCGAGATCCGCGCCTTCCTCCAGCGCGAGCTGCTGCACGGCGAGGCCCCGGAGGGCGCGGTCCGCCACGAGGTGGCCGACAGCCGCGAGGGCTGGGGCAAGGCGGTGGAGCTGCTGGAAAGCCTGGCCTTCGAGGGCGCGGAGGACCGCACGCTGCTGCTGGACTTCACTGCCATCCGCCCGCGCGGCGCGCCGATCGGCGGCATGCAGGGGCGCCCGGCCTCCGGCCCGCTGTCGCTGCTGCGCGCCTTCGTGAACCTGCGCCACCACGTCATCGCCCCCGCCCGCGGCGCGGCGATGGCGCCGTGGGAGCAGGCGCTGCTGGTGGACCACCATTTGTCGGTCGAGGTGCAGGTGGGCGGCGCCCGCCGCGCCGCGCGCATGGCCACCAAGTCCTGGCGCGACCCCGGCATCCTGCGCTTCATCCGCCTGAAGGCGGAGGGCGGGCTGTGGACCGCCAACAACTCGGTGATGGTGGATGCCGAGTTCTGGGAAGGCGTGCGCGCCGCCCGCGCCGGCAGCGACGCCCCGCTGCACCGCCACGCGCTGGAGGTGTTCGAGGAGGCCACGCGCTGCGCCTGGATCAACGGCGAGCCAGGCTTCATCAACGGCGACAAGCTGGACGACGTGCGCACCGGCACCGCCTGGGACAAGGCGGCGGGCGCCACCCTGCGCTCCGCCCGCTACGCGGCCGACCACGCCGTGCCGCTGCTGGCCTCGCTGGCGGAACGCGCCCGCACCGCGCGCTTCCCCGCCACCACCAACCCTTGCGGCGAGATCACGCTGCACGTCACCGGCGGCTACTGCGTCATCGCCGATTTCGCGCCGTTGCTGGCCTGCCCCGCCGCGCTGGACAGCGTGGCGCCCGGCGAGGTGTCGCCCGCCCTGGCCGCCGAGTGGGATGCGCGGGTGGAGGACAGCGTGCGCCTGGGCGTGCGCTTCCTCATGCGCGCCAACCTGATGGACAGCCTCTACGCGGATGAGGTGAAGCGCACCAACCGCATGGGCATCGGCCCCACCGGGCTGCACGAATGGGCCTGGATGCGCTGGGGCCTGGATTTCGACTCGCTGCTGGACGAGGCACGCGCCGCGCCCTTCTGGGCCATGCTCGCCCGCCTCTCCGCCGTGGCGAAGGCCGAGGCCGCGCGCTACGCCGCCGCGCTGGGGCTGGTGACGCCCTTCACCGTCACCACGGTGAAGCCGGCCGGCACCACGTCGAAGCTGTTCGGCCTGACGGAAGGCGCGCACCTGCCGGCGCGCCGGCACTACCTGCGCTGGGTGCAGTTCCGCGGCGTGAAGGAGCGGGGCGCCTGGGCCGCGGATGCCGACCCGCTGCTGGCCGATTACGAGGCGCGCGGCTACCCCGTGCGCGCGCTGCGCTCCTTCCCCGGCATGAGCATCGTGGGCTTCCCCACCATGCCGCTGATCGAGCGGCTGGGCATGGGCGAGCGCATCGTCACCGCGCCCGAGGCGAGCCCGCAGGCGCAGTACCGCTGGCTGTCCCTGCTGGAACGCTTCTGGATCGGCGCCGAACAGGGCAACCAGGTCAGCTACACCCTCAAGGTGTTCACCGACCGCTGCGACCTGGACGGCTTCCGCGACCTGGTGCTGGAGAACCAGCCGCAGATCCGCTGCTGCGCCATCCTGCCCAGCCGGCCTGACGCGGAACTCGGCTACGAATACCTGCCGGAGGAGGAGCTGCCCGTCGGCCGCTTCGCCGAGATCGTGGCCGGCATCGAGGATGCGGCGCTGCACGAGGCGGTGGACATGGCCCACCTGGCCTGCGCGTCAGGAGTCTGCCCGATCTGAGCCATACAGCCAGGCCATGGCGTCGCGCCACCCGGCCTGGCTCTTCGCGCCCATGATGGCGTTCCGCAGCAGGGCGTGCGCGCCGGCGGGGTGGTAGACGTGGTCGCCCACCGCGCGCGATTGCAGGGTCACGCGCGCCGTCCGCAGCAGGCGGCGCGCTTCGTAGCGGCGCAACGCTTCATCCGGCGCGCCGGGCGTGGCGGCGCATTCGGCGGCGAGCGCGACGGCATCCTCCATCGCCATGCAGGCGCCTTGCGCCAGGTATTGCAGCGTGGGGTGGGCCGCGTCGCCCAGCAGGGCCACGCGGCCGTCGCACCAGCTCGCCGCCGGGTCGCGGTCGCACAGCACCCAGCGCTTCCATTCCGGCCCCGCCTCGATGATGCCGCGCGCGATGGGGTGGACATGCGCGAAGGCGTCCAGGACGCGGGTGCGCTCCACCGGCTCGCCCGCCACCGGCTCGCGCGCGTCGTCATGCGCGGTGACGACGAGGTTGAACAGCGTCCAGCCGCTCAGCGGATAGTGGACGATGTGGCATCTCGGCCCGGCCCAGAGCGTGGCGGCGTTCCAGCGCAGCGCCTCGGGCATCGCCGCCACGGGGATGACGCTGCGATAGGTGGTGTGGCCGGAGACGCGCGGCGGCCCGTCGCCCAGCAGCTGCGCGCGCACCCGCGAATGCAGCCCGTCCGCGCCGACCAGCAGCGCGCCATCCACACGTTCGCCATCGGCCAGGATCGCCGTGACGCGCGCGCCGTCCTGCGCGTAGCCCGCGACGCCGGCCGCGGTGCGCAGCGTGATGCGCGCATCCTCGCGGCAGGCGCGCAGCAGCACGCCGTGCAGCTCGCCCCGGTGCACCACGGCGTAGGGCGCGCCGAAGCGCGCGCGGAACTCCTCGCCCAGCTCGATGGTGGCGATGTCCTGCGCCGTCATCGCGTCCATCAGCCGCAACGCATCCACCTGCACCGCCATGGCGCGCGCCGCCTCGCCCACCCCCAGCGCGTCCAGCGCGTGGAAGGCGTTGGGGCCGAGCTGGATGCCGGCGCCGATCTCGCCCAGCGCGCGCGCCTTCTCCAGCACCGTGACCGCGAAGCCGGCGCGGGCCAGCGCCAGCGCGGCGGCCAGCCCGCCGATGCCGCCGCCGGCCACCAGGACGTCGTTCATGCGTGCAGCTCCATCACCGCGCGGGTGCCGGGGGCGGCGTCCTCCATCCGCACGCGGCCGCCATGGGCCGCGGCGGCGGCGGCGACCAGCGCCAGCCCCAGCCCAGTGCCCGGCGTGGCGCGCGAGCGGTCGAGCCGGTGGAAGCGGCGCAGCACCGCCTGGCGCTCGCCCGGCGGGATGCCGGGGCCGTCATCGGCGACGGTGACGACCGGGCCGGGCTCCAGCGCGAAGGCGATGCGCGCGCCGCCATGGGTGATGGCGTTTTCCAGCAGGTTGGCGATGGACTGGCGCAGCAGCGCGGCATCGCCATGCAGCGTCACGCCGTCGGCGATGCGCGATTCCAGCGCCTTGCCGGCATCCTCGGCCACCGCGCCGAAGGTGTCCGCCATGTCGCGGCACAGGGCGGACAGGTCCACTGGCTTGAACCCCGCCGCGAGCGCGCCGGATTCCGCGCGCGCGATCCGCAGCAGCGACGCGAATTGCGCCAGCACGGAGTCCAGCTCCGCGATGGCGTCCTCGCGCGCGCCGCCGGATTCCAGGTTCTGGCGCAGGCGCGAAAGCGGCGCGCGCAGCTCGTGCGCGATGTCGTCCGTCACTTGGCGCTGCGCGGCCACCAGCGCCTCGATGCGCGCCAGCAGGACGTTCACGGTGACGGAGAGGCGGCCCATCTCGTCGGTCGGCGTGGCGACGGGCAGGCGGCGCGACAGGTCGCCATCCATGATGGCGCGGGCGGCGAGGTTGGCCTCGGCCAGGCGCGTCTCCATCCGCGCCGCCGCCAGGAAGCCCAGCGCGAGCGCCAGCAGCGCGGCGATGCCCCCGGCCAGCGGCGGCACCACCGCCAGCGCCGCGGCCGCGCGGTCCGTCGCGGAAAGGTCGGTGGCCAGCACCAGCGTCGCCCCGCCCGGCAGGCGCGCGCCCAGCGCGCGGCGGCGCGGCGACTCCAGCGTGGCGAAGCCCTGCAACCCCACAGGCGCGCCGGGCAGGAAGCCGGCGAGGCGCTGTCCGGCCGGGCCCAGCAGCACCACCTGCATCGGCCCGCGGCGCCGCGCGTGGCTGTCCACCGCCACCGCCAGCGCGCCCAGGCCCAGCTCCTCGTATTCGCGCGCGAAGGCCTCCGCCTCGCCCGCGATGGTGAGGTCGAGCTGCTGGCGCAGCGCCTGCTCGCCCCGCCAGAAGGCCCAGCCGGAGCCCAGCAGCGCGAAGACCAGCATGACCGTGCCCGAGAGTGCTGCGGCGCGGAGGGCGAAGCTGCTGCGCCTCATGGGCGGGCGGGGTCAGCCAAGGGCGTAGCCGGCGCCTCGCACGGTCCGCAGCAGGGGCGCCTCGCCCGGCAGGTCCAGCTTGCGGCGCAGGCGGCTCACGTGCACGTCCACCACGTTCGTCGTGGGGTCGAAGGCGTAGTCCCACACCTTCTCCAGCAGCATGGTGCGCGTCACCACCTGGCCCTGATGGCGCAGCAGGAATTCCAGCAGGCGCCATTCGGTCGGCAGCAGGTCCAGCTTGCGCGCGCCGCGCGTGGCGGTGCGCGCCAGCAGGTCCATCCGCACGTCGGCGTGCTCCAGCACCGTGTCGGCGGCCGGGGGCGAGGCGGGTCGGCGGGCGAGGGCGCGGATGCGCGCGCGCAGCTCGGTGAAGGCGAAGGGCTTGGCCAGGTAGTCGTCGGCGCCGGCTTCCAGCCCTTCCACGCGCTTCTCCACCTCGCCCAGCGCGGTGAGCATCAGCACGGGGGTGGCGACGCCCGAGGCGCGCATGGCGCGGATGATGGAAAGCCCGTCGGCGCCGGGCAGCATGCGGTCGGTCACGATCACGTCGAAGGGCTCGTTCAGCGCGAGGAACATGCCGTCGCGGCCCTGGCGGGCGACGTCCACCACGTGGCCGTCCTCGCGCAGGCCCTTGGCGATGTAGTCCGCCGTGGCGGCGTCGTCCTCGATCACCAGCAGCCGCACTATTCCACCGCGCCCTTCACCGGCAGCCTCAGGTAGCGCACGCCGTTGCGCTCCGCCTCGGGGAAGCGGCCGGCGCGGATGTTCACCTGGATGGAGGGCAGCAGCAAGGCGGGCGCCTTCAGCGTCGCGTCGCGCTCCTGGCGGAAGCGCACGAAGCCCTCCTCGCCCAGCTTCAGGTGGGGGTTGTGCGCCTTCTGCTCGGCCACGGTGGATTGCCAGGCGAAGCGGTCGCGCCCCGGGGCCTTGTAGTCGTGGCACATCCACAGGCGGGTGCCGTCCGGCAGCGCCAGGATGCGGTGGATGGAGCGCCACAGCGCGCGGCAGTCGCCGCCCGGGAAGTCGCAGCGCGCGGTGCCGTAGTCGTGCATGAACAGCGTGTCGCCGACGAACACGTCGTCTCCGATCCGGTAGGCGATGTCGGCCGGCGTGTGGCCGGGGACGTGCAGCACCTCCACCTCCAGCGCGCCGAGGGCGAAGCGCGCGCCGTCCGCCCACAAATCGTCGAAGTCGTCCGCCTCCGCCTCCACGTCGAAGACGGGGCGGAAGATGCGCTGCACCTCCGTGATCTGCGCGCCGATGCCGATGCGCGCCCCCGTGCGCGCCTTGATCCAGGGCGCGGCGGACAGGTGGTCGGCATGGGCGTGCGTCTCCAGGATGCGCGCCACGCGCAGGCCGTCGGCCGCCGCCACGTCCAGGATGGCCTGCGCGGAATGGGTGCGCGCCTCGCCCGAGGCGTTGTCCCAGTCCAGCACCGGGTCCAGCACCGCGGCCTCGCGCGTCGCGGGGTCGTGGATGAGGTAGGAGACGGTGTTGGTCCCCTCGTGGAAGAAGGCGCGGATGGCGGCTGGCATTGTCGGTCCTCCCGGCTTGCATATAAGCGATCGCTTATCTACATCGCAACCATGAACATGGTGATCGAAGGCATGGAGGCGAAGGCGGCGGAGGCCGCCCGCCTGCTGCGCCTGCTGGCGAACGAGAAGCGGCTGCTCATCCTCTGCCACCTGGCCGGCGAGGGGGAGGCGAGCGTGAACCGCCTCGCCGCGCTGGTCGGCCTCTCGCAGCCCGCCCTGTCCCAGCACCTGGCGAAGCTGCGCGAGGACGGGCTGGTCGCCACCCGCCGGGCCGCGCAGCAGGTGTTCTACCGCCTGGCCGACCCGCGCGTGCAGGCGCTGCTGGTCGCCATGCGCGCCATCTTCTGCCCCGAGGAGGACCACCCATGACCCCGCACGACGCCGCCGCCGCCCAGCGCGCCGGCACCCCCCTGGTGGACATCCGCGAGCCGGACGAGGTCCGCCGCGCCCGCATCCCCGGCGCGGTGAACCACCCGCTGTCGCGGCTGGACGCGGCCGCGCTGCCGCCTGGCGCCATCCTGCTGTGCCAGTCGGGCATGCGCTGCGCGCCGTTGGCCGCCACGCATCCGGTGGTGGAGGGCGGCCTCGCGGCCTGGGAGCGCGCGGGCCTGCCGGTGGCGCGCGACGCGCGGGCGCCGCTGCCCATCATGCGCCAGGTGCAGATGGTCGCCGGCGCGCTGGTGGTGGCCGGCGTGCTGGGCGGCGCGCTGGTGGCGCCCGGCTTCTACGCGCTGGCCGGGATGGTCGGCGCCGGGCTGGTGGTGGCCGGCGCCACCGGCTTCTGCGGCATGGCGCGGCTGCTGGCCGCGATGCCGTGGAACCGTCAGTCGGCCTGAGCGAGCCATTCGGCGCCCCGCGCCTCGGCGGGCAGGGGCGTCGCGGGGTCGGCCATGAAGCGCAGCATGTCGGCCGCCACCTCGGCCCGGATGCCGTCGCGCAGCAGCAGGTGCCAGCCCTCGGGGTAGAAGGCGACGCGGGGCGCGCCGGCGTCGCGCAGCGCGCGGCGGGCGATGGCGGCGGGCACCACCGCGTCCTTCGCGCCCACCATCACCAGCGTCGGCCGCCGCGCGCCCAGCTCCGGCAGGCAGGCCACCGCCTGGTCCATCAGCGCCACCATGCCGCCGATCACGTCCACGCGGATCTCGCGCAGGGCCAGCGGGTCGCGCCCGAAGCGCTCCAGCGCGGCGCGGTTGTCGCTGGCGGCGATGCCGCCCACCCCCGCGCCGGCCGCCATGGCGGGCACCACGCGCATCGCCGCGGCCAGCGGCGCGCGCATCACCCAGGGCAGGTAGCGCCCGCCCCAGATGGCCGGCGCCGAGAGGATGATGCCGTCCACCTCCTCCGGGTCGGCCAGCAGGGCCACCGCGCCGCCCATGGATTCGCCGATGAGGAACAGCGGCACCCCCGGGTGGCGGGCGCGCAGCAGGCGGATGGCGGTGCGCGCGTCCTCCACCATCGTCTCCGCCCCGGCCCAGAAGCCGCGCGTGGCGCTCCAGCCGAAGCCGCGATGGTCCATGGCGTAGAGCAGCGTGCCGCCGGCGGCGAGCAGCGGGCCGCCATCCTCCAGGAAGTTGCCGCCATGGTCGTTCAGCCCGTGCAGGGCCAGCGCCACGAAGCGCGGCGGCCCCGCCGGCTCCCACCGGCGCAGCGGCAGGCGGGCGCCGTCCGGCATCACCAGGGCTTCGGCCGGGAGGGGCCCGGCGGGGCGGGGGGCGGGGGGCTGCGGCCCCCAGGCCCAGCCCAGGCGCGGGGCGGCGCGCGGCAGGGGCGCGTTCCAGCCGGCCTCGATCCGCGCCTCGCCCAGCGGGGGGCCGGCGGGGCGGGTCACGGGCGTGCAGGCCGAAAGGGCCAGGGCGGCGAGGAGCAGGGCGCGGGGGGTCACGAACCCGAACATAGGGCGCGATCGTCCCGGCCGGTATCGGCCGGGGCGTGAATCGCCCCCCGGCCGGGGCGCGGGGTCGCGGGCCGCAGCCTGTCGCGCTATCGTGCGGCGCGACGCAACGCCCCTTCGGATGTTCCCCACCCCATGCGCGACAGAATGACCGGCTACTCCCCCCGCCCCGTGCCCGGCGTGACGCCGGCCGAGCGGATCATGGTGACGACGCGCACGCCCATGTGCGACGGCGGCTCCGTGGCGCTGGGCCACCCGCGCGTGGCGCTGCGGATCGAGGGCGGCAGCGTCACCTGCCCCTACTGCTCGCGCACCTTCGTCCTGGCGGAAGGCGCGGGGCATGACGGGGACCACTGAAGCGGAACAGCCGCACCTCGTCCTGGTGGACGGGTCGGGCTACATCTTCCGCGCCTACCACGCCCTGCCGCCGGTGACGCGCCCCGACGGCACGCAGGTCAACGCTGTCTTCGGCTTCTCGCAGATGCTGGAGCGCTTCCTGCGCGAGCACACGGCCAGCCACCTGGCCGTCGTGTTCGACGCCGCGCGCAAGACCTTCCGCAGCGAGATCTACCCGCAATACAAGGCCCACCGCCCGGAGCCCGACCCCGAGCTGGTGCCCCAGTTCAAGCTGATCCGCGAGGCGACGGAGGCCTTCGGCGTCGCCCAGGTGGAGCAGCCGGGCTTCGAGGCCGACGACCTGATCGCCGCCTACGCGCGCGAGTTCACCGCCCAGGGCGGGCGCGTGACGATCGTGAGCAGCGACAAGGACCTGATGCAGCTCATCCGCCCCGGCGTGGTGATGCTCGACCCCATCAAGCGCTCCGAAATCGGCGAGAAGGAGGTGCTGGAGAAGTTCGGCGTGGCGCCCGCCATGGTGGCGCAGGTGCAGGCCCTGGCCGGCGACGCGACGGACAACGTGCCCGGCGTGCCCGGCATCGGCGTGAAGACCGCGGCCCAGTTGCTGGCCGAGTACGGCGACCTGGAGACGCTGCTGAGCCGCGCGGGCGAGATCAGGCAGCCCAAGCGGCGCGAGACGCTGCTGGCCAATGCCGAGAACGCCCGCATCTCGCTGAAGCTGGTGACGCTGGACCAGCACGCCCCGCTGCCCGCCCCGGTGGAGACGCTGGTGACGCGCGGGCCCGAGCCCGCCCGGCTGCGCGCCTTCCTGGAGGAGAACAATTTTCGCTCCATCCTCGGCCGCACGGGGCTGGGGGCGGCGGCGGAGGGCAAGCAGGATTTCCGGCGTTCCGCACCGGCCGCGCCCGCGCCCGCCGCGCCGCCCGAGGACATGGCCGCGCTGCCCTTCGGCCCCTACCGCGCCATCCAGGACCTGGACGCGCTGAACCAGCTGGTGCTGCGCGCGCGCGAGACCGGCGTGCTGGCGGTGGACACGGAGACGGACAGCCTGGATGCGCTGAACGCGCGCGTCATCGGCATCTGCCTGGCGGTGGCGCCGGGCGAGGCCGGCTACGTGCCGCTGCGCCATGAACCGGCGGGCGGCGCCCCGCAGGGCGTGCTGGGCGAGGCCGCGCCCGAGCCGCCGCGCCAGATCCCGTATGACGACGCGGTGGCCGCGCTCCGCCCGGTGCTGGAGGACCCCTCGGTCCTCAAGCTGCTGCTGAACGCGAAGTACGACATGGAGGTGCTGGCGCAGGCGCGGAACGGCGCGCTGCGGATCGCGCCCTTCGACGACGTGATGCTCGTCTCCTACGCGCTCGACGCCGGGCGCAACGGGCACGGCATGGACGAGCTGGCGCTGCACCACCTGGGCCACACCTGCCTCACCTACAACTCCGTCACCGGCACGGGGCGCGCGCGCATCCCCTTCGCGCAGGTGCCGCTGGAGCAGGCGGTGGCCTACGCGGCCGAGGATGCCGACGTCACGCTCCGCCTGTGGCGGATGCTCAAGCCCCGCCTGCTGCCCGAGAAGGCGCTGGCCACCTACGAGCGCATCGAGCGCCGCATGGTGCCCGTGCTGATGGCGATGGAGCAGGCCGGCATCAAGGTGGACCGCGCCGAGCTGGACCGCATCGGCGCCGATTTCAGCGAGCGGCTGGTGGTGATCGAGGCGCGCACGCATGAGTTGGCGGGGCGGCCCTTCTCCATCGGCTCGCCCAAGCAGCTCGGCGAGATCCTGTTCGAGGAGATGGGGCTGAAGGGCGGCCGCAAGTCCAAGGCCACGGGCGCCTATTCCACCGACGCCGCGGTGCTGGAGGACCTGGCCGCGCAGGGCCACGCCCTGCCGCGCGCGGTGATGGAGTGGCGCCAGCTCGCCAAGCTGAAATCCACCTACGTCGAGGGGCTGACGGCGCAGATCGCGGAGGATGGGCGGGTGCACACCGACTTCTCCATGGCCATCACCAGCACCGGGCGGCTGAGCAGCACGGAGCCCAACCTGCAGAACATCCCCATCCGCACGGAGGAGGGCGCCCGATTGAGGCGCGCCTTCATCGCGGAGGAGGGCCACGTGCTGCTGGCGGCCGACTACTCGCAGATCGAGCTGCGGCTGCTGGCGCACCTGGCCGAGGTGCCCTCGCTGGTGGAGGCGTTCAACGCCGGCCAGGACATCCACGCGCGCACCGCGGCCGACATCTTCGGCATGCCGCTGGAGGGCGTGGACAAGGAGGCGCGGCGGCGGGCCAAGACGCTGAACTTCGGCATCATCTACGGCATGTCCGCCTTCGGGCTGGCCGGCCGCCTGGGCATCCCGACCGGCGAGGCGAAGGGCGTGATCGACGCCTACTTCGCCCGCTACCCCGGCATCCTGGCGGCGATGGAGCGCATCAAGGAGGAGGCGCGCCAGAACAAGTACGTCCTCTCCCCCTTCGGGCGCCGCCTGTGGATCCGCAACATCGACGACAAGAACCCCGCCTTCCGTGCGGGGGCCGAGCGGCAGGCGATCAACGCCCCCTTCCAGGGCGGCGCGGCGGAGGTGATCAAGCGCGCCATGGTCCGCGTGCCGCGCGCGCTGCGCGACGCCGGGCTGGGCGCGCGCCTGCTGCTGCAGGTGCATGACGAGCTGGTGCTGGAGGTGCCGGAGGCGGAGGTGGAGGCCACCGGCGCGCTGCTGAAGGGCGTGATGGAGGGCGTGGCGAGCCTGCGCGTGCCGCTGCTGGTGGAGATCGGCCACGGGCGCAACTGGGCGGAGGCGCATTGAGCGCGGCTGGCCCCGCCGCCGCCGCGCTGCCATGCTGGCGGGAAGACCCGAGGAACCGTCCATGAGCTTCGCGCGCGAGGAGCGGCGCATCCTGGCCAGCGTGTCAGGCGCGCATTTCGTGTCCCACGTCCACATCCTGGCGCTGCCGCCGCTGTTCCCGCTGCTGCGCGATTCCTTCGGCGTATCCTTCGTCGAGCTCGGCCTGGTGCTGACGCTGTTCAACGTCGTCAGCGCGCTGACCCAGGCGCCGATGGGCTTCTGGGTGGACCGCTTCGGGCCGCGCCGGGCGCTGGTGGGCGGGCTGTTCCTCGGCGGGCTGGGCTTCGTGGTGGCGGGCCTCATGGGCAGCTATGGCGGGCTGCTGGCGGCCGCCGTGCTGGCCGGGCTGGCCAACGCCGTCTACCACCCGGCGGACTACGCCATCCTGGGCGCGTCCATGGGCGAGCGGCACGTGGGGCGCGCCTTCTCCCTGCACACCTTCGCGGGCTACCTGGGCTCGGCGGTGGCGCCGGCCTTCATGCTGGGCGCGGCCTGGCTGTTCGGCGCGGGCGGGGCGCTGGTGGCGGTGGGGCTGCTGGGGCCGCTCGCCGCATTGCCGCTGCTGCGCGAGGCCGCGGGCGAGCGCATGGCGCCGCCGCGCGTCCATCCCGGCGGCGTGGCGCCGCGCATCCTGTCGCCCACCGTGCTGCTGATGACGGGCTTCTTCGTGATGATCGCGCTCAGTTCCGGCGCCGTGGGTTCCTTCGCCGTCTCGGCCTGGGAAAGCGCCTGGGGGCTGTCGCTGGTGCACGGCAACATGGCGCTGACCGCCTGGCTGGCGATGAGCGCGGCCGGCGTGCTGGCCGGCGGCTGGGTGGCCGACCGCACGCGCCGGCACGGGCTGGTGGCGGCGGGCGGCTTCGCGGCCGCGGGCGCGCTGATCCTGGTGGGCGGGCTGGTGCCGATGGGGGTGGTGCTGCTGGTGGGCGTCATGGGGCTGTCGGGCTTCCTGTCGGGGCTCATCATGCCTTCGCGCGACATGCTGGTGCGCGCCGCCGCACCCCCGGGTCAGGCGGGGGCGGTGTTCGGGGTGGTGAGCACGGGGTTCAACATCGGCGGCGTGGTCGGCCCGCCGGCCTGGGGCGCGCTGTTGGATGGCGGGCGGCCGGGGGGCGTGTTCGTGGGGGCGGCGGCATGCATGGGCCTCGCCGTGGCGCTGGCGCTGTGGGGAGAGCGGGGGCGGGCGAGGCGGGCGGTGGCGGCGGCGGAGTGAGCGGCGCCCCCTGCTGACACGCGGCCCATGACGGCGTAACTCCGCCCCCATGAGCAAGCCGCCCGTGATGCTGGTGATCCTCGATGGCTGGGGCTGGCGCGAGGACGCTGCCGACAACGCCGTGCGCCAGGCGCGCACGCCCAACTTCGACCGGCTGTGGGCGGCGGGGCCGCGCGCCTTCCTCGCCACCTCCGGCCTCGATGTCGGCCTGCCGCCCGGGCAGATGGGCAACAGCGAGGTGGGGCACCTCAACATCGGCGCCGGGCGCGTGGTGATGCAGGACCTGCCGCGGATAGACGCCGCCATCGCCGACGGCTCGCTGCCCGGCATGCCGCCGCTGCGCGGCTTCATCGCGGCGCTGCGGGCGTCGGGCGGCACGGCGCACCTCATGGGCCTGCTCTCGCCCGGGGGCGTGCACGCGCACCAGGACCAGGCGGCGGCGCTGGCGCGCGTGCTGGCCGCGGCCGGCGTGCCGGTGGCGATCCACGCCTTCACCGACGGGCGCGACACGCCGCCGCGCTCGGCGCCTGGCTTCCTGGCCGACTTCATCGCGAAGCTGCCGGCGGGCGCGCGCATCGCCACCGTCACCGGCCGCTACTGGGCCATGGACCGCGACAACCGGTGGGAGCGCGTGGAGAAGGCCTGGCGCGCCATGGTGCTGGCCGAGGGCGAGCGCGCGCCGGACGCGCAGGCCGCCGTCGCCGCCGCCCACGCGAAAGACGTGACGGACGAGTTCATCCCCGCCACCGTGCTGCCGGGCCATGCCGGCATCGCCGATGGCGACGGCGTGCTGTGCGTCAACTTCCGCGCCGACCGCGCGCGGGAAATCCTGCACGCGCTGCTCGACCCGGCCTTCGGGGGTTTCGCGCGCCCGCGCGTGCCGCGTCTCGCCGCCGCGCTGGGCATGGTGGAATACTCGCAGCCGCTGAACGCGCACATGGCCACGCTGTTCGCCCCGCAATCCATGGCGGACATCCTGGGCGCCACCGTCTCGGCCGCCGGGCGCACGCAGTTGCGGATGGCGGAGACGGAGAAGTACCCGCACGTCACCTGGTTCCTCAACGGCGGCGAGGAAACGCCCTACCCGGGCGAGGAGCGCGTCATGGTGCCCTCGCCCAAGGTCGCCACCTACGACCTCCAGCCCGAGATGAGCGCGCCTGAGCTGACGGCGAAGGCGGTGGCGGCGATCGCGGAGCGGCGCTTCGACCTCATCGTGCTGAACTTCGCCAATGCCGACATGGTGGGCCACACCGGCAGCCTGGAGGCCGCCATCAAGGCCTGCGAGGCGGTGGATGCGGGGCTGGGCGCCATCGCCGACGCGGTGGCCGCGCAAGGCGGCGCGCTGCTGGTGACGGCCGACCACGGCAATGCCGAGCTGATGCGCGACCCGGCGACGGGCGGCCCGCACACGGCGCACACCACCTTCCGCGTGCCGGTGCTGCTGGCCGGCGGCCCGCCGGGCGTGGCGCTGCGCGACGGCAGGCTGGCCGACATCGCGCCCACGCTGCTGGCGCTGCTGGGCGTGGCGCAGCCGGAAGCGATGACGGGGCGCAGCCTGCTGGCGTGAGCCCCCGACCGCCTACCAGGTGTAGGCGACGCCGATCCCGCCCACGAAGTTGTCGCGCGAGCCGCGGCGCACGATGGGCGAATCCGCCACCGTGTCGCCCAGCCGCGTGTAGGCGAAGCCGCCGCCGATGGCCCAGGAATCGCTGACGCGCCACAGCACGGCGGGCCAGGCGGTGACGTGCGTCAGCCCGCCGCCCGGGCGGAAGGCCGGCAGGCCGCTGGCCGCGGATCCCGCCTGCGAGACGCCGAAATAATGGTTGTTCTGCCCGCCCGAGCCGATGCGCGCCGTCACCCCCGCGCCGACGAACAGCGTGGGTGACAGCGGCACCCACAGGCTGGCCGAGGGGATCACCTGCACCCCGCCGAAACTGCCCGTCGCGTCCCCCACCACCGCCAGCCCGGCCCGCGCGCGGAACGGGATGCCCTGGGTGTTGAGGTAGGACACGCCGACGCGCCCGCCGAGCTCCAGCGCCCAGTCCAGGTCGCCCAGCGCGCGCACCGCGCGGTCATGCGCGCCCGAACGGCCGAGGCGGATGTTGGCCACCGGCCCGGCCTGGAGCCAGGTGGAGTCCACCAGGTTGGTCTCCAGGAACGGCCCGGTGAGCGCCACGAAGCGCTCGCCCCCCAGCGACACGCGCCCCATCGGCGCGGCGCCGAAGGTGGAGCGCGAGGAGCCGAGGTATTCCTGTTGGAACCCCACCCCGCCGCCGGCGATGTTGGGCAGGATCTCGCCCAGCGAGGGCTGCGCCAGCGCCGGGGCGGCGGCGAGCATCAGCGGGATCATCGGCAGGGCGAAACGCTTCATCCCCCAGTGCTGCCACGCGCGCGGGGGTGCCGGATAGCGGCGCGCCTGTGCGCCACGTCCCGCCGCTGGACGATTCCGCCCGCGGCCGCAACCGGGTAAGGGGCGCGGCATGGACCTCGCCCCCGAACTGCCCATCCACGCGGCGCTGCCCGCGCTGTGCGACGCGCTGCGCGCGGGCTCCAACGCCGTGCTCGTCGCCCCGCCGGGCGCGGGCAAGACCACGCTGGTGCCGCTGGCCCTGCTGGAGGAAGGGTGGGCGCAGGGCGGGAAGATCCTGGTGCTGGAGCCGCGCCGCGTCGCCGCCCGCGCGGCGGCGCGCCGCATGGCGCAGATGCTGGGCGAGGGGCAGCCGGGCGGCACGGTCGGCCTGGCCACGCGGCTCGATCGCGCCGGTAGCGCCGCCACGCGGGTGGAGGTGATCACCGAGGGGCTGCTGGTGCGGCGCATGCAGTCCGACCCCGGGCTGGAGGGCGTGGCCGCCGTGCTGTTCGACGAGGCGCATGAACGCCACCTGGACACCGACCTGGGGCTGGCGCTGTGCCTCGATCTCCAGCGCGGCATCCGACCGGAGCTGCGGCTGCTGGCCATGTCCGCCACGCTGGACGGCGCGGGCTTCACGCGGCTGATGGAGGCGCCGCTGGTGGAAAGCCAGGGCCGCGCTTTCCCCGTGCGCGTGGAGCACGCGAAGCGCGACGTGACGGAGCCGCGCGACCTGCCCGAGGCGATGGCCCGCGCGATCCGCGAGGTGATGGCGCGCGAGGCGGGCGACGTGCTGGCCTTCCTGCCCGGCTGGGGCGAGATCCGCCGCACGGCCGAACGCCTGGGCGGCTTGGACGCCGACGTGCTGCCCCTGCATGGAGAGCTGCCGCCGGCCGAGCAGGACAAGGCGCTGAACCCCGGCCCGCGCCGCAAGGTGGTGCTGGCGACCTCCATCGCCGAGACGTCGCTGACCGTGCCCGGCGTGCGGATCGTGGTGGATGGCGGCTTCCGCCGCACGCCGCGGCTGGATGGCGCGACGGGGCTGTCGCGCCTGGTGACCGCCCGCATCTCGCGCGCCGCCGCCGAGCAGCGCGCCGGCCGCGCCGGGCGCACCGAACCCGGCGTGGCAATCCGGCTTTGGAGCGAGGCGACGCAGCGCGGCATGGCCGTGCAGGACCGGCCGGAGATGCTGGAATCCGAACTCTCCGGCCTGGTGCTGGATTGCGCGGCCTGGGGGGCGGCGCCGGAATCGCTGCCCTTCCTGGACGCGCCGCCCGCCGGCCAGCTCCTCGCCGCCCGCGCCCTGCTGCGCGACCTGGACGCGCTGGACGATGCGGGCCGCATCACCGTGACGGGGCAGCGCATGGCGCGCCTCGGCACGCATCCGCGCCTGGCCCGCATGATGTGCGCGGTGGAGCACGAGGGCGAGGCGGCGCTGGCCGCCGAACTCGCCGCGCTGCTGGAGGAGCGCGACCCGCTGCGGGGCCGCGAGCCGCCCGCCGACATCACCCTGCGGTTGGACGCGCATGACGCGGACCCGGTGGCGATGCGCGCCATCCGCCGCACCGCGGCGCTGCATCGCCGCCGGCTGGGCGTGCATGGCGGCGTTCGCGCGGAGGGCGACGCGGGCGCGCTGCTGGCCGCCGGCTTCCCCGACCGCATCGCGCTGAAGCGCGGCGCGATGGACGGCGCCTTCCGGCTGGCGAGCGGCCAGGGCGCACGCCTGCCGGCGACCGACCCGCTGTCCCGCGAACGGCTGCTGGCGGTGGCGGAGTTGGAGCTGAAGGGCACGGAGGCGCGCATCCGCATGGCCGCGCCCATCACGCTGGCGGCGCTGGAGGCGCGCTTCCCGCACCGCTTCCGCGTGGAGGAGGGCGCGGCCTTCGACGCGCGCGCCGGCGCGGTGCTGGCGCGCCGGCGGCGCATGTTCGGCCCGCTGGTGCTGGAGGAGACGCACCTGCCGAGCGCCGACCCCGCCGCGATGGCCGCCGCGCTGGCCGATGCCGCGGCGGCGCGCGATTTCCGGGACCTGGACTGGTCCGCCGCCACCGTGCAGCTGCGCGCCCGGTTGGACCGCATGCGCGCGCTGGAGCCGGGCGAGTGGCCGCCCGCGCTGGACGCGGCGGCCCTCGCGCCGTGGCTGCATGGCATGACGAAGCTGGCCGAGTTGCGCGGGGTGGATGTGGCGGCGCTGCTGGCGCCCCATGACGCGCGGCGCCGGCTGGACGCGCTGCTGCCCGCGCGCATCGCGCTGCCGGCCGGGCGCAGCGCCGCCGTGGACTACGCGGCCGAGGTGCCGACGCTGGAAGCCCGCGCGCAGCACCTCTACGGCCTGTCGGCGCTGCCGGTGCTGGCCGGCGGGCACGTGCCCTTGCAGGTGGCGCTGCTGTCGCCCGCCGGGCGGCCCATCGCCATCACGCGCGACCTGGCGGGGTTCTGGAAGGGCGGCTGGCTGGACGCGCGCAAGGACATGCGCGGGCGCTACCCGAAGCATGACTGGCCGGAAGACCCCTCGACGGCGAGCGCGCCGCCGCTACGCTGACGCCAACCAAGGGAGGGACACGGCCATGGCCGGACGGTTGCAGGGCAAGCGCATCTTCGTCAGCGCGGCGGGGCAGGGCATCGGGCGGGCCGCCGCCATCATGATGGCGCGCGAGGGCGCCGACGTGCTGGCCACCGACCTGCACGCCGAGAAGCTGCGCGGCCTGGAGGCGATGGAGATCGCCCCGCTGGACGTGACGGACGACGCGGCGCTGGCCGATGCCATCACGCGCGGCGGGCCGTTCGACGCGATGTTCAACTGCGCGGGCTTCGTGCACCAGAACACCGCGCTTTCCTGCACCGACGCGGAGTGGGAGTTCGGCTTCGGCCTCAACGTGCGCGCGATGTGGAAGGCGATGCAGGCGGCGCTGCCGGCGATGCTGGAACGCAAACGCGGCTCGATCGTCAACATGTCCTCCGCCGCGTCCTCGATCAAAGGCGCGCCGAACCGCTTCGTCTACGGCGCCACCAAGGCGGCGGTGGTGGGGATGACGCGGGCGGCGGCGGCCGACGTGGTGACGCAGGGCGTGCGGGTGAACTGCATCTGCCCCGGCACGGTCGAGACGCCGTCCTGGGAGGAGCGCGTGGCGGCCAACGCGGCGGCGGCGGGCGGGCTGGAGGCGGCGCGCGCCGCCTTCGTGGCCCGCCAGGCGATGGGGCGGCTGGCGAGCGCGGACGAGATCGCGGCGCTGGCGGTGTACCTAGCCAGCGACGAGAGCGCCTTCGTCACCGGCCAGGCGATCGTGATCGACGGGGGTTGGACGCTGTAGCGCTTCCTGGCACCCTCCCGCGCGAAACGAATGGGAGGGAGACCCCAGGATGAAGCTGCTGCGCCACGGGCCGAAGGGCCAGGAGAAGCCGGGGATGCTGGCCGCCGACGGCACCATCCGTGACCTGTCGGGCATCTGCGCCGACATCGCGGGCGAGGTGCTTTCGCCCAACGGCCTCGCCAAGCTGGCCGCGGTGGACCCGGCATCGCTGCCGGTGGTGGACGCGGCCACGCGGCTCGGCCCGCCGGTCGCCGGCTTCACGCAGATGATCTGCATCGGGCTGAACTACGCCGACCACGCGGCGGAGACGGGGGCGGCGATCCCGAAGGAGCCGATCGTCTTCCTCAAGGCCAATGGCGCGATCAGCGGGCCGAACGACGACGTCGTCATCCCCAAGAACTCGGTGAAGACCGACTGGGAGGTGGAGCTGTGCATCATCATCGGCTCGCGCGCCACCTGCGTGAGCGAGGATGCGGCGCTGGACCACGTCGCCGGCTACGCCGTGGGCAACGACGTGTCCGAGCGCGAATGGCAGATCGAGCGCGGCGGCGCCTGGGACAAGGGCAAGGGCTGCGACACCTTCGGCCCCGTCGGCCCATGGCTGGTGACGAAGGACGAGGTGCCGGACCCGCAGGCGCTGTCGCTGTTCTGCGAGGTGGACGGCGTGATGCGCCAGGACGGCACGACGCGCACGATGATCTTCGGCGTGAAGACCATCGTCAGCTACGTCAGCCACTTCATCACGCTGCACCCGGGCGACGTGATCTTCACCGGCACGCCGCCGGGGGTGGGGCTGGGCGTCAAGCCGCAGCCGGTCTTCCTCAAGCCGGGCCAGACCATGCGCCTGGGCGTGCAGGGGCTGGGCGAGCAGACGCAGCGCACCGTGGCCTACCAGGGCTGATGCGCCGCATCCTCGTCACCGGCGCGTCGTCGGGCATCGGCGCGGCCACCGCCCGCGCCCTGGCCGGGCCGGGGGTGGCGATGGTGCTGCACGCGCGGCGCTCGGAGGACGCGCTGCGCGCCGTGGCGCGCCAGGTGCAGGCGATGGGCGCCACCGCCATGCCGGTGCTGGCCGACCTCGCGGAAGCCGAGGCGCCGGGCGAACTGGTCGAGGGCGCGGCCGAGCGCCTGGGCGGGCTGGACGTGGTGGTGAGCAACGCCGGCTTCGCCGACCGCACGCCGGCCAGCGAGTTGACCGACGAGGCGCTGGCGCGCAGCCTGGACGCGGTGCTGTGGGGCTTCCACCGGCTGGCGCGGGCGGCGGGGCCGCACCTGAAGGCGGGCAGCAACCCGCGGCTGGTCGCCGTGTCCTCCTTCGTGGCGCATGCGTACCGGCACGACGCGCACAACTTCGCGGCCACCGCGGCGGCGAAGGCCGGCATCGAGGCCCTGCTGCGCGTCTTCGCGATGGAATGGGCGCCGCTGGTGACGGTGAATGCCGTCGCCCCCGGCTACACCCAGAAGGACCCCGGCGCGCATGCCGCCTTCACGGAGGCGCAGCGCCAGGCCGTCGCCGCCCGGGTGCCGATGGGCCGGCTGGGCACGCCGGCCGAGATGGCGGCCGCCATCCGCTTCCTGGCCGGCGAGGAGGCCGGATACGTCACCGGGCAGGTGCTGCACGTCAATGGCGGCCTCGTCACCTGAACCCCCCGTCACGCCCGATGGCCGCTACATCCTGGTGCGTGGCCGGCTGTGGCGCGCGGCCAACCCGCATCTGCCGGCGGAGGAGCGCGCCCGCCACGTCCGCGCGCTGATGGCGGCGCGGCGTGCGGTGGGCGCCGCGCGCCGGGCCGGCGACCGCGCGGCGCTGGCCGCGGCGGGGCAGGCGGTGGACGCTGCGAAGGTGGCGCTGGGCGAGCGCGGGCCGGTGTGGTGGGAGGACGGCGCGCCCGACCTCAACCGCCGCATGGCGCGCACCACGCCCTATGCGGAATGGGCCGCCGCGCAGGGGGGCTGATCCGGCACCAGGCACGCCCTGGCCACCGCGGCGCCGCTGTCCCACGCGGCCTCGGCATGGCCGCCCGGGCAGCCATCCCCGGCCAGGCCCAGGCCCAGCCCGGCATCCCACAGGCAGGGCACGCCCAGGCCCTGCTCCACCGTGGCGAAGCGCCAGCGATGCGCCTGCGCGTGGCGCAGCGGCGGCAGCGGCGCGGCGGCGTGGCGCCCCAGCGCCGCCAGCAGCAACGGGATCACCGCATTCGCACCCGCCTCCAGGTACAGGCGGGAGAAGGCGGGCGAGGCCTGGATCACCCAGCAGCCGGACGCGCGGTCCCGCCCCGGCTTGGCGCCGTCATGCGCCGCCCAGCCGATGGCGTCGCCGGCCGGGCGCAGCGTGTCCGGCAGGGCGGGGGGCGTGGCGAAGGCGGCCAGCACGGTCCAGCACGGGGCGTGGCGGATGGCCGGCAGCGCCGCCGCCGCCGCCGGCCAGTGCGCGGCGACCAGCGGCAGCGCCTGCGACGCCGGCAGGGTGAGGATGACGGCGGCGAAGGGTCCATCGGTCACGGGGGCATCAGCCGCCGCGCCCTGGTGGGTGCCCTGGTGGGTGCCCTGGTGGGTGCCCTGGTGGGTGACGGTCCAGGCGCCTGGTCCGCCGGACAGCGCCGCGACCTGCCGCCCCAGCGCGATGGGCAGGCCGGCGCCGAGGGCCCGCGGCACGGCGGACATGCCCGGCACGCCCACGCGGCGGGCCGCGTCGGGCCAGGGCGCGGCGCCGGCCTCCTCCAGCGCGGCGGCGAAGCCCGCGCCGCGCGCCCGCAGGTATTGCGCGCCGTGGTCCCATTGCAGCGGGAGGCCGCCGGCCTCGGCGCGGCGGGTGGCGAGGCGCCCGCCCGGCGCGCGGCCCTTGTCGAACAGCTGCACCGCGCGGCCGGCGGCGCGCAGGGCACGGGCGGCGGCGATCCCGGCGAGGCCGGCGCCGATGATGGCGATGCGTTCGGTCATGGGGGTGGTGTGGCGCTCAACGGCGGAGGGTGACCAGCAGGTTGTTGGCCGGCAGCTCCGTCACCGCCGGCGGGGCGTAGCCGTGGCGGGCGGCCAGCGCCGTCACCTCCTCCAGGTGGCGCAGGCCCCAGCGCGGGTCACGCGCGCGCAGGTCCACGTCGAAGGCGATGTTGGACGGGGCCGTCGGCACGCCCGCGCGCAGGAACGGGCCGTAGAGCACCAGCAGCGAACCCGGCGCGCGGCGCAGCAGCGCCTCCGTGGCCGCCCAAGGCGCGATGTGGATCATGTTGATGCACAGCACGGCTTCCGCGCGCGGGAAGGGCGCGCGGCCCAGCACGTCCAGCGCCAGGGGCGGGCGCAGGTTGGGCAGGCGCGGGCGCGCGGCTATGGCGCGCAGAGCCTCCGGGTCCGCTTCGCTGGGCTGCCACAGCAGGTGCGGGAAGCGCCGGGCCAGGTGCCAGGCGTGCTGGCCGGTGCCGCTGGCGACCTCCAGCACCGTGCCGCGCGCCGGCAGGACCGACGCCAGCGCGTCGGCGATGGGTTCGCGGTTGCGCTCGGCGGCGGGGCTGTCCTCGCGCATCAGGCGGCGGGGACGCCCTTGCTGGTGCTGTATTCGAAGTGCAGCGCCTCGCCGGGGAAGACGCGCGGGTGGATGGCGTGCGCGGCCATCGCCGCCTCGCTGAAGCCTTGCAGGATCAGCTTCAGCTTGCCGGGATAGGTGGCGACGTCGCCGATGGCGTGCACGCCGGGGATGTTCGTCTCGCAGGTGGCGGGCTCCACGCGCACGTGCTTGTGCTCGATGCCCAGGCCCCATTCGGCGATGGGGCCGAGTTCCATGGACAGGCCGAAGAAGGCCAGCAGGTGGTCGGCCCCCACGCGCTTCTCCTCGCCCTTCAGGGTGGCCAGCACCACGGCGTCCAGCCGGCCATCCGTGCCTTCCAGCGCGTGGAGCTGGTAGGGGATGGCCATCGCCACCTCGCCCCGCGCGGCGGCGGCGGCGAGCTGGGCGGCGGTCTCGGGCGCGGCGCGGAACTTGTCGCGCCGGTGCACCATCGTCACCTGGGCGATGTCCTTGAGCGAGAGCGCCCAGTCCACCGCGCTGTCGCCGCCGCCGGCGATCACCACCCGCTTGCCGCGGAACTCCTCGCGCTTCGTGACCATGTAGCGCACGGCGCCGGTCGCCTCGAACTCGGGCAGGCGGGGCAGGGGCGGGCGGTTGGGGCCGAAGGCGCCGGCCCCGGCGGCCAGGATCACCGCCTTGCAGCGGATCTCGTTGCCCGCGCTGGTGCGGAGCGCGAAGGCGCCGGCCTCGCCCGCCAGCGCCTCGACGCGCTGGCCCAGCAGGTAGGTGGGGGAGAAGGGGAGCGCCTGCTCGGCCAGCCGCTCGATCAGGTCGGCACCCGCGATGCGCGGATGGGCGGGGATGTCGAAGATCGGCTTCTCGGGATAGAGCGCGGCGCATTGGCCGCCGATCTCGTCCAGCGTGTCCACCACCACGGCGCGCATCTTCAGCATGCCGCATTCGAACACGGCGAAGAGGCCGCAGGGGCCGGCGCCGATGATGCAGACGTCCGTCTCGATGATCTCGCTCATGCGGGCGCGGATGGCACGGCTTTGCCCATCGCGTCCAGGGCGTGGCACAAGCGCGGAATGGAACTTGTCGTGCAGGATGAGGCGGCCACGGCGGCGCTGGGGGCGCGGCTGGCCCGGGCGCTGCGGCCGGGCGACGCCGTGCTGCTGGAAGGCCCGCTGGGCGCCGGCAAGTCGGCCCTGGCGCGGGCCGTGCTGCGCGCCATGGCGGGCGACCCGGCGCTGGCGGTGCCCAGCCCCACCTTCACCCTGGTGCAGACCTATGACATGCCGGGCGGCGTGGCGGCGCACCATTTCGACCTGTACCGCCTGGACGGGCCGGGGGCGCTGCATGAACTGGGCTGGGATGACGCGATGACGGGGATCGCCCTGGTGGAATGGCCGGACCGGCTGGGGCACCTGGCCCCGCCCGGCGCGCTGCGCGTGGCGCTGGCGATGCTCGGGGGCGACGCGCGCCGCGCCACCCTCACGGGCTGGGAGGGGCGCGGGTGGTGAGCGCGCTGCTGGACCGCACCGGATTCGCCGGGGCGCGGCAGGAGGCGCTGCCGGGCGACGCCTCCAAGCGCTACGCCAGGCTGCTGGGCGGGCCGGTGCCGGCGCTGCTGATGCGCACGCCGACGCCGGACTACCTGCACGCATTCTGCCGCGTCGCCGCGCACCTGCGCGCGCACGGCATCCCCTGCCCGGCGGTGCTGGGGCAGGAGGGGGCGGAGGCGGTGGTGGAGGAGATCGGGCAGGGGACCATGGCCGTCGCACTGGACGGGGGCGCGGACCCGGTGCCGCTCTACGCCGCCGCGGCGCGGCTGCTGGCGCGGGTGCATGCCGCCCCGCCGCCCCCCGGCCTGCCGGCCTGGGACGGGCCGGTGATGACGGAGGCGGCGGCCGCCACCTTCCTGGGCTGGTGGTGGCCGGCGGCCTTCGGCGCGCCCCCCTCCGATGCCGTGCAGGCGGGCTTCCGCGCGGCGCTGCTGGACACGCTGGCGCCCTTCGCCGCGCGCGGCTTCGTGCATCGCGACTGGTTCCCGGCCAACCTGCTGCTGCATGGCGACGCCTTGGCGGTCATTGATTTCCAGGACGCGGCGCTGGGGAATGGGCTCTACGACCTCGTCTCGCTGGTGGAGGATGCGCGGCGCGACGTGGCGGATGCGGCGCGCGCCGCAGCGTTGGCTGCCTATGGCGCGAAGGCCGATCCGGCGGCGATGGCCGCGCTGGCGGCGCAGCGGCACCTGCGGGTGGCGGGGCTGTGGGTGCGGCTGGCGCGGCGGGACGGCAAGGGGGGCTACCTCCAGCACGGGCCGCGGGTCTGGGCGCAGCTGGACCGCGCGCTGCGCCACCCGGCCTGCGCCCCGCTGGCGCGGTTCATGGACGCGCATGTGCCGGCGGCGCTGCGCGGGAACCCGGCGTGAGCCCCCGCACGGACAGCGCCATGCCCCCCGATCCAGCGCCACGCCCCGACGCCACAGGCCAATGCCGCAGGCAAGGCTGGCCATCCAGCGCCATGCCCCTCAACCCGGAACCGCGCCCCGCGAATCCGGCCGCACGGCGGACGGCGGACCCCTTCAGGGGTCCGAAGCCAAGCGCGCGGAGCGCGCGCCCGGCGTCTGAGGGCACGAAACAAGCAACGCATCAGGCGCCCCGCCGCGGGCGAGGCGCCTGATGCGCCGCGCGATGGTGCTGGCCGCCGGGCTGGGCACGCGGATGCGGCCGCTGACCGCCACGACCGCCAAGCCGCTGCTCCCCGTGCTCGGGCGCTCCCTGCTGGACCACGCGCTGGACCGGCTGGCGGAGGCCGGCGTGGCCGAGGCGGTGGTGAACGCGCATTGGAAGCCCGAAGCGGTCGCCGCCGCGCTCCTCGCGCGCGGCGCCGCCCCGCGCACGCGGCTGCAACTGGAACCCGAGCTGCTGGAAACCGGCGGCGGGGTGCGCCGCGCCCTGCCGCTGCTGGGGGACGCGCCCTTCGCCGTGGCCAATGGCGACGCCTTCTGGCTGGACGGCCCCGAATCGGCCGTGGCGCGGCTGTTCCGCTGTTTCGACCCCGCGCGCATGGACGCGCTGCTGCTGCTGGTGCCGACGGCGCGGGTGCGCGGCGAGGTGGGCCGCGGCGACTTCCTGCAGGATGGCTGGGGCCGCCTGCGCCGCCCCAAGCCGGGCGAGATGGCGCCCTTCCTCTTCGCCGGCGTGCAGGTGATGGCCCCCGCCCTGCTGGCCGATGAGCCGGAAGGCCGCTTCAGCCTGAACCGCCCCTTCGACCGCGCCATCGCCGCCGGCCGCCTGCACGGGCTGGTGCATGACGGCGAGTGGTTCCACCTCTCCACCCCGCCCGACCTCGGCCGCACCGAACGCTGGCTGCGCGAGGGGCGGGCGTGATGCGCCGGCCATGGCTGCTGGCGCTGCTGCTGGGCGCGGCATCGGCGCTGGCGCTGCCGCCGGTGCACCTGGTGCCGGTGCTGCTGCTGACGCTGCCGGGCTTCCTGGCGCTGCTGGGGCGGGCCGGCGGTTGGCGGCAGGCGGCGCTCTGGGGCTTCCTGTTCGGCTGGGGGCACCACGTCGCCGGCACCTACTGGGTCACGCACGCGCTGTTCACCGACCTCGGGCGCTGGTGGTGGCTGGTGCCGCTGGCCGCGCCCGGCATCGCGCTGCCGCTGGCGCTGTTCTCCGTCATCCCGGCGCTGGTGGCGTGGCGGGCGGCGCCGGGGTGGCGGCGCTGGCTCGGCTTCTCCGGCGCCTGGGTGGTGGCGGAGGCGCTGCGGGGCGTGCTGTTCAGCGGCTTTCCCTGGAACCTGCTGGGCACCGCCTGGGCCTTCCACCCGCTGCCGCTCCAGCCCGCCGCCTGGGCGGGCGCCTTCGGCCTGTCGCTGCTGACGGTGGCGCTGGGGGCGCTGCCGCACTGGCGCAGCCGCCGGGCCTGGGCGGGCGGGGTGGCGGCGTTCCTGCTGTGGATGGGCCTGGGCGCCTGGCGGCTGGCCGGGCCGGAGCCGGAGGCGCCGGGCGTCCGGCTCGTGCTGGTGCAGGGCAACGTGGCGCAGGACGTGAAGTGGGACGAGCAACAGCGCATGCCGATCTTCCGGCGCTACCTGGAGTTGACGCGCGCGGGCACGGCGCGGGCCGCGGCGTCCGGGGAGCCCGTGGTGGCGATCTGGCCCGAGACCGCCAGCCCCTTCCTGCTGGCGCAGGACCCCGACGCCATCCGCCTGGCCGCGGAGGCGCTGGCGCCGGGCGCCACGCTGCTGGCCGGCACGGTGCGGGCGGAATGGGGGGCGGACCGGCGGCTGTCGGGCCTGTGGAACAGCCTGGTGGCGCTGTCGGATTCGGGGACGGTGCTGGAGGTGTTCGACAAGTTCCACCTGGTGCCCTTCGGCGAATACATGCCGCTGGGGGGCGTGCTGCCGATCCGCGTGGTGACGGGGGGGATGGACTTCTCGGCCGGGCCGGGGCCGCGGACGCTGGCGCTGCCCGGGCTGCCGGCCGTGTCACCGCTGATCTGCTACGAGGTGATCTTCCCCGGGCGGGTGACGGGGGCGGCACGGCCGGCCTGGCTGCTGAACGTGACGAATGACGCGTGGTTCGGCGTATCGGCCGGGCCGTTCCAGCACTTCGCCGCGGCGCGGCTGCGCGCGGTGGAGGAGGGGTTGCCGATGGTGCGCGCCGCGCAGACCGGCATCAGCGCCATCGTGGATGCGCGGGGCGTGGTGCGGGCGCGGCTGGGGCTGAACGCCACCGGGGCGGTGGAAGGGACCTTGCCGGGCGCGCTGGAACCCACCCTGGCCAGCCGGTCTGGGCCGTGGCCGGTGGTTGTGCTGGCGGCCCTGCTCGCTTGCTGGGCGTTGATGAGGGGTGTGTTTCAACCCATGTTGCGTGCTATACCTTAACGGACGGATAAGCACGCCGTGAGAAATTCCTGATTTTGATACAGGTTAAAGTTATTGACATTAACCAAACCTTAGGCTTATAACCGTGGCAGGGCAGCATCTCCACGGAGAAAGCCATGCCGGCGGCCAGGACGGCTCATCCGGAGCAGCAACTGCGGTGCCCCCCGGCCCGCGCACCACAAGGGTGGAGGATGCAAGTGATGAGGCAGGCAATGGCGGAAGACACCCCCGAACGCTCCACGGAACGCGAGCACCGGCCGAGTCCGATCGACGTCCATGTCGGCTCGCGCGTCCGCCTGCGGCGCACGCTGCTGGGGATGAGCCAGGAGCGGCTCGGCGAGGCGCTGGGCCTGACCTTCCAGCAGGTGCAGAAGTACGAGCGCGGCGTGAACCGCATCGGCGCCTCCCGCCTGTATGACCTGTCGCGCGTGCTGGACGTGTCCATCTCCTTCTTCTTCGACGACATGCCGATGGGCGGGGGCTCCGTCTCCTTCGCGCAGCGCAACCATGGCGTCTCCGAGCCGGGGCAGGCGTCCTTCGGCGGCCCGAGCCTGCCGCCCGACCTGATGCAGCAGCGCGAGACGCTGGAGCTGGTGCGCGCCTACAACCGCATCCAGGACCCCGCCGTCCGCAAGCGCGTCTTCGACCTCATCAAGGCGATGACCCCCGCGGATTAGGCGGGGCGGCGCCCCGCCTAATCC
>LNFM01001611.1_pt1 | contig 53057 bp, 38 predicted proteins | sample 596031 | NCBI WGS metagenome assembly LNFM01 (sample SAMN04254537, study PRJNA301005) | activated carbon metagenome | isolation source: dual media filters at the Ann Arbor, Michigan drinking water treatment plant | place: USA: Ann Arbor | reverse complement strand
CGCGCTTGCCTGCAGTGAGTCAAGCAATTGTAAGGCAAGTGCAAGCGGTAGCGACTGAGTATCAGGCATTAATTAATATGCAAGCCAAAATGCCCGCCACGGTGAATAGACTTAAAAAAGATGTAGAGAGCCAAATTAGTTGTTTGGTATATAAAAACTGTTTTACGCAAACGCCTTGGGAGTATTTGCAACATATTCCGCGTTATTTAAAAGCGTTAAATTTAAGAATACAAAAACAGCCTGCCAACCCAGACCGTGATGGAAAAAATGCCGCAAGTGTTGGATTAATATGGCAAAAATGGCAAGACAAAATGAATAGTTTGCAACAATCACATATGGACATACCGCCAGCCTTACAGGATTTTCGCTGGCTAATAGAAGAGTTGCGCGTGTCACTATTTGCGCAAGAACTCAAAACGCCTATGCCAATCTCAATCAAACGACTAGATAAAATCTGGGCCGAGATGCGCTTTTAGTTTCATGCAAAAGTTTTAATGCAGAATACAGATAACCAATTTGATGTGTTTTTATTAGAGCCGCGTGGCGATAGAGTTTTTCGCGTTCAGATAAGCCGTAACACGCTAATTGCGATTATTGTTTCGCTGCTGATTCATGCCATTATTTTGCTTTCAGTGTTGCCAAAATTTAAGCAAGATCAAGTTGCAGAGCTGCCAGCGCGCGAGTTGGAAATCAGTTTAGCGCCGCCAACTCCTGAGAAAAAAATTGCAGAAGCGCCAGTAGAGCAGCCTGCAACGCCTGTAGAAAAAATACCAGAACCCGTTAAGCCGCAACCCAAAGTGATTACACAGAAACCAGTGGCGCAGCCTAAAAAGCCTGTGTTTAAAGTGCCCGATGTGCTGAGTACAACAGAGCCAACACCCGAAAAAACAACACCAAACTTAAGTATTCCACAGCAATCAGCACCAACTGAACCCAAGCCAGAAGAGGCTCCTGTAGATATGATGGCTTATGTGAATCAGCAACGCGCACGTCGCGCTGCGCAAGAATCAGATGCCGCACGCATTAATGCCGAAGCTACTGCCAAAGAGTTAGGCCCAAGTGCAGAGCAAAAACGTGATGCCAATATTAAGCGTAATTTTGAAACAGGCGTGAATGGTATTTTTGAGATTACCAATTTAGAAACGCGCACAGCTAGCTTTTCATTTAACGGATGGACCAATAATTTTAGTAGCGCTAGACGTGAGTATTTTGAGGTACAGGCGCAATCTGGCCAAGATGTGCGTTTGGTGATGATTAGAAAAATGATTAGTTTGATACGTCAACACTACAAGGGCGATTTTAATTGGGAATCTCATCGTTTAAATCGCACCATTGTCATGTCTGCTAGGCCAGAAGATAGTGCAGGGCTTGAAGAGTTTATGATGATTGAATTTTTTGGGCAGAATTACAAAACGGCTTTTTAAAACAACCGTATTTAAGTAAGTGGCAATCTAACTTGTCGCTCATCATCTGGCAAAATGAAAAAGGTAATATCAAAGCCTTTTTGTAACAGAAATTTAAGATTTAGCTTCGCAACGTTCCGCGAGCATTCTGCCCACAGCCCACATTGCTTCGTTACCATCGCCTCTAAGCGAGTATTTTCCGTTGCTGTACATAAAGCCGCTAGCCACCTTTTGCACTGGTAAAGCCATCGCTGTACCATCGTAAAGTGTAACCTTCGCTGCTACATTCTTGATTTCATAATGCGGCATACTATTTCTGCCCCCACGTACTGTTGTGACACCTTTTTCTATAAATGTCACATTCAAGTGTGTACCCCGATCACATTCGTAATGTATATTCTTTTGCACTTTAGAGGTGGTCGTGCAGTTGGCAAGCAAGCCCACCGCGATGCAAACTAGCATAGTGTACAACACTGGTTTTCGTGTTAAAAAGATAATATTTTCTTTCATGATTGATATTGGATCAACTAACCCTCCACTTTATCTAAGGCAAGTTTTAATTGATCCAAAAGAATTGAAAAAGGTTGATTTTTAAAATGCTCGACCGCAGCCCATCCGTTGTACAGGACTCTTGTATCAACACTGGGAATGACCTGAATATGTTGTTTTGCGCAACCTGCAAGTGCAATTGCAAAGTAATCGTTATACGCATTAGGCGGTAATATTTCTATTAAACCTTCGATGTGTTTATTGAGCACTAACATGCCCATCGAGGCACCGTGTACGCCAACCAAATGGGTGGCTTCTGATGCGATGCCAAGTTGTTCGGGTATTGAATAATCTTCCATAAAAACGGTTTCATATCCGTGCGAATTTAGCAGATCATTCACTTCATTATGATTGATTAAAGCACGTGCACCTCTTCTTGCAATAAAGATTTTGTGCTTGTTTTTTAACGGGCTTTTAAATTGATAACCGGCATAAGTATTAGGCAGAATAGAGCTATGCAGGCAATTTGTGGCTTCAACAAAGTTATGTCCGGCTAGCTGGATAGCATGTCCGTCAACATGGCGAGTCGCAAAAATTTTAATGAAGGTTGCCTCAATTTTTTTATTGGATGTAATAGGGTGAATGCCAAATTCATTCAGCAGTTTTTCAAATGGCGCTGCCATTTTTTTAAATAGAAATTGGGTGTCAGCACCTGCCGAGTTTTTTACAAGCAGGCATAATGGAATCGCATGAATAACCAAATGCGCCATGTTGTTGGGCTCAATATTGCGTAAATCAAATACGTTTGTATTGAATTTTTGAGTTGCGCAATATGCGTTATAGATATTGAGTAGACCATTCCGGATGGATTTGACGATATTGCGAGCAGAGTTAAATGCGTTCGCAGGTTGTAAATGTGCTGCGGTACGGTCAGGAATGGAAAAAGTGGTGAGTTTATCCATCTTGTAGGGATTGCTAACAGTAAATGTTGCAATGTCAGTCAATGGTGAATCGCCTGTAATCAAAGTGATTGTTTGATGAGCATCAGCAATCAGCTGCTCATTCAAAATATAAATATCTTTGACGAGATGATTAGTCTTATTTTGCATTGATTAAACCGGTTGCGTTAATTGACCACATCATGCTTGACGATGCTTGGATGGTACAGCTAGTTATTTAAAATCTCAAAATGGAAGTTAACAGCATTTGATTCAGCCATTTCCACATCATCGAAAGTGACGATTTGACCTGGCTCTATATCTCTAATCACTCTGGTATTTTGTAGTAAGCAGATGGGCACTGCATTGTTATTTTCTAGCATCCGCACTGCAAGACCACGTACATCAAACCCACCAGCGCCTTTTTCAATAACATCACCACGGGATATCTTACGCTTGGCAAGGGCTGCAACAGTTAATGTTGGATTGGCTGAATTATTAATCAGCATATCTTCGCCTAGTAACACTTTCCGTAAAGTGTTGAGTGTTTCCATGTAAGTCAAATGATAGGGCCGCAACAATACATAGGCAGAGCCATTTTTAGTACGTAACGGTTTGATTGGTGTGTAGTCACCCAAGCTATCGGCAATAGCACTTTTGGCAATAATCAATACCCCAGGAGGCGCACCTTTGCATAGCACAAAATCACTGATTGCTTGTCCAGCTTGCTCAGCCAATTCAACTAAATAGTCAGTGTGATGCAGACTTTCAACAGTCGCGCCCAACATGCCATTAGGCGGAATAGTTGCGCCTAATGCGTTGGCAACAAAGGCTTGTTCGACTTGGAGTTTTGTGCCGTCGGTAAATGAAACGGTTTGATCTAAGCTTAAATTTTGCAAATTTGACCAATATTCCATTTCTTTACGTTCGGGATTTAAATTCAGAAAGCCTTTAATGTTCAGGTAAGCCATCGGCTCAAAACCCATACCAATCACTTCCTGTCTTAATCTCGCCTGACAGCCCGGCTGGTCCCCATCAGCATCGGTAACATAGTCGCCCCTACGAATAAAATAAGAGCCTGTTGTAGCATGAAATTCAGCATTCATGGTGACTACTTTTTTCTTGGCATTAGTTGCTGCCAGAATACAATCTGTTGCATGAATAACATCACCGGAGCATTCGAAGACTATGTCAGAATGATCAATCAGTTCATTGATTGAGTGCGTTAATAAACCATCCGCATAGGCAAATTGATTATTTAAAGGGCGTCTAGTCAATATTTTGTGCGTAGTAAAATCGCTAGAAGCCTGAATGAGCTTATACAAGCCATTGGCAATAAATCCAGTACCTATAATGCCGATTCGAGTTTTATGCATGATTGATTATAATTTTCAAATATATGCGAATATTATAACCGTAAAGTTTGAACATGTTTGTACTGTCTGTGCTACCCAAAAGCACTATTGGCAAATGCACTACTTGAAAAAGCACGGTAGGATTAGTCCCTGTTTAAATTTGTGTCAGCATTTTGCGAATTAGTTTTTCGTCTAAACCCTTACCAATTAATACCACCCTAGAAATCGGTTCATCTTCATCCCATCCTTCAAGTAGTGTGGGTGGGTAGGGCGTAAAGTGCACGGCGTGAATCGCCAGCGGGGCGGGCTGGTCTTCGGCATGGATAATGCCTTTTAGGCGCAGTAAGTTTTTACCGTAGGTTTGGCATAGCTTCAAAATTACAGGTTTTAAATCGCGCCAATTCAGTGGCTTGGGCATAAATACCGTAAAGCTGCTTATGTCATCGTCATGCACTGCTTGCGGCAGCGTACCTTTGGGTTTGGCAGAAGTGAGAGGAGCGCGCAACCAACGCTGCGGTTCTGGCTGCTTTGTTGCTATATCAAATAACCCAACATCAATCACAAAATGTGGGTCTAGCGCACCATTTAATACGTGATGCTGTGTTGCGCCTGGATTAAGCGAAATTAACTTCTCTTTTAATTCACTTAACTGTTCGGGTGTAGCCAAATCAGTTTTGGTCAGCAGTAATACATCGGCCACAGCCGCCTGTTTGCGCGCTTCTGCATGTTCCTCAATTTGCTGCAATCCGTATTGGCTATCAATAGTCACAATCACCGCGTCTAATCTAAACGTAGATTCAATCACAGGCTCATTCATCAAGTTACCCAAAATAGGGCCAGGGTCTGCCATGCCAGTGGTTTCAATCACTAAGCGATTAAATTGAGGAATCGCCTGCAATGCGCGCTTGAAAAATAAATCGCGCATGGTATCGGCCAGCTCGTTCTTAAGCGTGCAACACAAACAGCCGCTACTTAATAAAACCGTATTATCGGCAATATGCTCATTTTCAATATTTTCTGCCAGATTACTATTAGCGAAAATCTGATCCAACCCGGCATCGCCTAATTCATTAATAATCACCGCGGTATCTTTCATGGCGGGATCATGCAGTAATTTATTCAGCAGCGTGGTTTTACCGCTGCCTAAAAAACCAGTGAGTAGGGTGACAGGAATACGTTTGTCCATAAGCGATTCTAATTAAAGTTGGTTTTAGTTAATGACACATTTAACCTAGGCTGAAATATAGGTTGAAATGTCGGCATAGCCTTAAAATCAGCGGCATTAAAAGGTGTTTCGTTAAAAAAATACGGGTAAAAATATTCGCGTAATTGGCGATGAAACTGTGTCACTTGTTGGCGATAGTTTAACAAATTTTCAAGATTGTTATGGCTCAAATCATCTAGCCAATATTGCATGGCAACCGATGGCAACACCACACCAAGCGCGCGGCCATACGCATCACGCTTTATCAACGCTTGTTCGCGTTGCTTAACAGCTTCGCGCACAGAAACATCTGCCACGTGTTGAAACGCATAATACCATTTGTAGTGAAAGCGCTCAGTGACTGCTGGCGTATCTTTCCATTGTGGGTATTCTTTAAAGAAAGCATCAAATGTCGTTTGTTTGGGTAAATCCCAAGCATCATGGGTTTTTTGGCGATTTTTTAATGCAATTTCGGCACCTGCAATGACGGGTGTAGCATTATTGATAAGAATATTGGCCATGCTGGGAATCAATAATGTGATGAATAGCCAAATATTTAAGCAAACGATGGCATTTGTGCTGGGCTTTAGCAGATAAAAACTGAGTAATCCACTTAATAGAATCCAAAATAAAGCATACAAAACAAGCACAAAGCAGATTTTTAGACAATCCAGCCAAGGCAAATGCACTCCAGATAATTGCAAAAATGCAACACAAGTGAGTAGCGGTAAAACAATGCTGGCACTGGCAATTATCCACCTAGCGAATAAACGTTTTGCCCAAAATAGACGAGGCTTGGCGGCTAGTGATTGTAAAAGTGTTAATCGATTTTGGTTGCGCTCAATCGAGCATAAATCGTGCGCCAATGCTATGCAAAATAGCGGCAAAATAAATATCACCACAAAAGCAAAATCAAAATTGCCTGCAACGGCGTATTCTGGGTTGTGCGATTCACCGTCGTACAATTGCGCTTGCAAGCTAAGCAAGCGGATGCGCTGAATATGTGGCGAAAAATTGCGGTTTCCAAGCGAAATAAAACTCCACAGTGCAGGTGTGTTATACACGGTGTGAAAAACATAATAAGCCGTTTCACCCGCCAAACCGCCACTACCATAATGATGAATTTCTGCTGCAAATCGTTGTGATTCTGCTTGCTTGGCGGCAGTAATTTCATGGCGAATCGTCTCAATTTTAGACCAGCCATTCCATAAGGAGATGGCGGCCAGCAACATGCTTAATATCAGCGCACTTAACACTAATTTTTGGCGAAAAATAAGTTTGAATTCAAATTTCATGATTTTTCTAGTTTTTCCAACTTATTTATATGTTGTTACGCTTAACGTAATAATTAAACAACAAGCCGCCCAAAACAAGCCAAACAATTAATACGCACAATGCTTGTACTAAAGTGGCCTGTGCAAATTGAATGCTTGGCAATGTAATCGTGTCACGCGGTGCATTTTGCCAAAAGCGTTTGTCGATTCGTTGCTCTTTATCGTTTGTATGTTGTACTTCATGCGTTTGCAAACCATTTAAATATTGCACGGTTTTATAACGTTGCTTTTCTGCATCTTCCAAAAAAGCTTGGTGATGCGCTAAATCACTCCCGCTAACCGCGCGTGAAAACTGTTGAATTGCAATAGCGGGGTTTAACCAGGAAAACGTGCTTATCAATGCGGTTTGTTGCAGCATGCGCTGGGCAATTTGTTGATGTTGTGCGCGATACACTTGGGTGCTTAAACGCTCGCCTTCTTGCATTAATAAGCCGTTGTAGTTAATCGGTAAATCTTCTACTTTTGTTACGCCATATTGTGTTAATACTTTGTTTTTAAATGTATTAAAATGCGGATCATCAGGATTATGGCTATCGCCAATTTTCTTCAAAGCGGCTTCTGCGGCAAAATCTGCAGCCACTAAATTAGGCGTTGGATGACGTTGATGCGCGATTTCGGCGCTTAATCTGGGGCTTGCGATGCAAAAGATTAGCCATATTGCAATCAATAAAACCAAGGCGCTTTGTGAATGTTTGGCAAAGGTTGAAACAGCGGTGATAACCACACACCAAATCGATAAATAAAGTGAGTAACTCAATACTAATAATGCAATTCTGCTTAAGTTGTCAATTTGTAGGCTGTCCATTTGCAAGCTGCCAGTTTGCAAAATAACAAACGTAAAACCAACCAAGCCAATTAATAAAATCAACAATACACTGGGAATAGCCAGTGATAATAATTTGCCTAAAATCAGCTTGGTTGGTTTAATGCCTGTGGCAATTAATACTTGCAAAGTGCCTTGCTCACGCTCTTGCGCAACAATAGTAAAACCCACAAAAATGAGCACTAACGGCATTAATACTTGCAATACAAATGCAGGTGTTAATTGGCCAAATCTAAGCAGGGCGCTGCTTTCAGTGGCATCATTAAAATTTGCACTATTTTGTCTGTGCGATTCTAAAAATAATACATGGCCAGTAAATGCATTAGCGCCTTCATCAAAACCCGCCAGAATATGCTCAGGTTTAAAAGCAAAATCACCAAAATGCGCTACGCGATGCGGATGTCGATCAGGTTGATTCATCCATTGTGCTTGTGAAATATCGTGCGCCTTTTCTTGCTGCGCATCCCGTTCTTTAAACTGATGTTGGCTTAAATATAAGCTGGTTACCAGCATGAGTATTAAACCAATGGCAATTGGCAGACTACTTTTATCGCGCCATAAACGTCGCCATTCAAATTGCACAATTTGCCACAGAATTGAATATTTCATTAAATCTGGCCTAACTATTCAATTTGAACAATGTGCGGTGCAAAAACTTGGCGTAAATCGGCCAGTGTGCGGTTAATAATTGAGCCTTCAATTTTTGTTAAAAAGCCATCGCGTAAAATAAATTGCTTGTCTGCAACTTCGTCAATCGATAGCAAATCGTGCGACACAATCAATATGCCGACACCACTTTGTTTAAGCTCCAAAATAATACGATTTAAATCTGCTGTGGCCACTGGGTCTAGCCCTGTATTGGGCTCATCCAAAAGCATGAGTTTGACTTGGCGCGCTAGCGCTAATGCAATCATTAATTTTTGGCGCATGCCTTTAGAATAATGATTGGTGCGCTGATGCCATGCGCTTGCTTGCAAACCCACGCGGGTTAAATACGCTTCCAGCTCGGGTTTGTTTAATTTCTTGCTGACAGTTTGCGTTAAGCTCAGCAAATATTCTAAATTTTCAAAGCCTGTTAAATGCGGATAAAGCACAGCTTGTTCTGGCAAATAAGCAATGTGTTGGCGGCTTAAATCTGGCTGCTCAAGCACATTTATATTTTGCACTGATAATTTTTTTGTATCAGCAGACGGCTTTGCTAAACCTAATATCAGTTTAAGTAGGGTAGATTTTCCTGTGCCATTGCCACCCAAAATTGCTGTTACTTCGCCATAATCCAGCGTTAGCGATAAATGACGCAGAATAGCTTTATCGGCACAGTTTAAATCGGCATCATTTGAATTGGCGTAGTTAAAACTTAAGTTTTCAATTTCTAGCAGCATATTTTTTCTGATTTTAAATAGATTTAAAAAAGATTAAAAATCGACAGAAGCGGATACCGTGAAATTACGGCCTGCGCCTGGCGAGTGAATGGTATCAATGCCTGCATTGCCAAAATCAAACACATATTCGTAAAATTTATCGAATAGATTATTGGCTTGCATGCTGACTTTTCCCCAGCTGGTTTTGTAATCTGCACTGGCATTCACTAAAGTGTAATCACCATACTGGCCACCCAAGTTGGCTTCGTTTACATAATAATTGCCTTGGCGGTCAATATGCATGCGTGTTACAAACGCGCTTGTCCATTGATAGCTAGCGCCAATCGATGCGGTATGGTCTGGTATGCCCCTTAAATCATTGCCTGTAAATGCTTGATTTGCAGTGGATGTTTTTTCAATATTTGTGTAAACCTTGGATAAATTGCCCCAGATATTCAATTTGTCCGTCACCGCATAATCCATGCTTACATCAACGCCGTTTCGCTTAGTTTCGCCCACATTTTGCGCTGTACCATCAATATTCACAAACTCGTCTTTTGCTTTTTGCTCCCAATAAGAAATTCGCGTATTAATTTTGTTTAGAAAGCTGCTTTTTAATCCAAATTCCCATCCATCATTAATGGCAACATCACGCGCACCTGTATTGCCTGTGGTAAAAGCATCACGCCCAAATGGATGTTGAAAACTACGGCCATAGTTAGCAAATATAGTTTGGCCTTCAGCTACGTTTAAAAAAGCATTTAATTTAGGCTGAATAATGGTGCCAAAATCGTAAATTTTACGTGGTGTTGCCACTCCTGCCGCATTGAATTCGACATAATTACCATCCAAGCGATCTGCCCGTATGGCGGCATTCCAAGTCAAATAGTCGGTAGGTTTGTTTTCAATTTTTACGTAGGCACCCTTTGTATCAAATTCATAATCAAAATTTCGAATGACATTAGCCGTATTGCGTACGCGCTGTTGCCCAATTGTGCCAAAACGTTGCTCAATCACATCTTGGTTTTCCATATCAAATCCAGATTCTGCACGCCATTTAGGGCTAATTTGCCAGTTTATTTTTGCGATTAAACCCAGCATATCTTGATCATCCACACGTTCTTGTAAGCTGCCTGCTTGACTAAAACGCACCCAACGTTGGCGCTCAAAGTTATTCCAGTAACCTTTTACGCTTAAATCTAAATCGTCATTAAAAAAGTAATCGTAATGCAGGCTGATTTGCTTGGTTTCTTTTTCGCCGCCATCTTCGCTGGCAAAGCTAGCAGAACTTCTTGGGTTATCTCTGGCTTGTTGCTTGCTTAAATAACCAGGTGAATCCGCTTCATATTTTCCAAAACGCGTGCTTAGCGCCAAAGTACTTTTTTCAAAATCATATTGCCAACGGCCTGATAAAGCGATTTTTTCAATATCTGTTTGATCGCGATAGCCGCCAGCATTGCGATAACCAAATGCATAGTTTTGCGTAAAATCCCCTGTTTTGTCACCAAAATATCCTTGCAGCTCTTTGGTGTTATAGCTGCCCAGCGTTGCCTCTAAAACCTTACCTGTATCTTTACGCGTTTCTACACGATAATTTCCAGCCGTGGCAAATAATCCTACTGTTGGGTCGCTAGTGCCTTTAAAAATTTGAATCGATTGAATTGCTGAAGGAAATAATTGATCAAGCTCGTTATAGCCGTTATGCAAATTAGATGGAATACCATCAATTAATAGTTTGGCATGCGGCGTTTCACCATCACCCGCAAAGCCGCGAATCGTAATATCGGTATTAATAATGCCTTGATTAAACCGTGAAATAGCAACGCCGGTCGTTTTATTAAATAATTCTAACGTGTCGCTTACATGTTCATATTCAAGCTCATCACGCGTAATCACATCTAAAGATCCTGCTAAATCATCTGCTTTTGAGGTGGGCGAATTTCCAATAACAACCACAGAATTTAAGCTAATAGGCTTGTCCACGTCTTCTGCAAAAGCGTAACCTATTGATGAATATAGCAAAGCGATTGCGGAAAAAATGCGTTTTTGTTTCATATGATGCCTGATAAGTGTGTTGATACGGGTGAATAGAAATTGATAAATATAGTATTAAACGATTGATGCGATAGCGGATTCCTCTTCCTCTTCATGCTGATGCCAAACAGGAAAAGGGTCGCTTAATGCTTTCCAGCCATCCATATATTCGCCCATATCGCCCAATAGCATTTCAGTTGGTGTAAGCAAACAGCGGTCAAATTCGGCTATTAAAGTCGCTTTGTCCATATCAATTCCAATCAACACCAGTTCTTGTTGCCTATCGCCAAACGGTTCTTGCCAGCGCTTATTAATTCCAGCAAGTTGCTCAGCATCGTCTGGCCAGTATTCTTTAGGCGTGGCTGCCCACCAAAAACCCGCTAATTCATTGCGCGAAATAGCGCCTGCTTGCGACCAGCTAATGCAATATTCAGGGCGGCTTGCTATCCAAAAATTACCTTTTGACCGAATCACGCCAGGCCATTCTTGGCCGATATATTCATATAATCTTTGAGGATGAAAAGGGCGGCGTGCGCGATACACAAAGCTAGAAATGCCATACTCTTCACTTTCTGGCACATGCTCACCGCGTAATTCTTTAAGCCAGCCTGGCGCGTCTTCGGCTGCTTCAAAATTAAATAAACCTGTGTTCATCACGCTATCTAATGGCACTTTGCTAAATTGGCTGTGCACAATTTTCGCGCGCGGATTAAAGCTTTTTAAAATTCCTTCTAAACGCCCAATTTCTTCCGTATTTAATAAATCGGTTTTATTCAATACAATCACATCGCAAAATTCCACTTGCTCTACCAATAAATCGACTACCGTGCGCTCATCATCGATGCCCATGCTTTCACCGCGCTGAGCAATAAAATCGCGGCTGCTAAAGTCTTTTAAAAAGTTGAAACCATCTACTACCGTCACCATGGTATCCAGTTCAGCCACATCCGATAAACTTAAGCCATCTTCACCGCGAAATGTAAACGTTTCCGCTACGGGTAGCGGCTCTGAAATGCCAGTAGATTCAATTAGCAAATAATCAAAGCGGTTTTCTTTGGCAAGGCGCGTAATTTCAACCAGCAAGTCTTCACGAAGCGTGCAGCAAATGCAGCCATTGCTCATTTCCACTAATTTTTCTTCACTGCGCGATAGCTCTGCGCCGCCATCACGCACTAACTGCGCGTCAATATTGACCTCACTCATATCATTCACAATCACCGCAACACGCTTGCCTTCACGATTATTTAAAATATGGTTAAGTAGAGTAGTTTTGCCAGCGCCTAAAAAGCCAGACAAAACAGTGACAGGAAGTTTTTTCATGATTATCCATTATCAAAATCAATAAATGCAACTATGTTGCAAGTTAGGCAGTGTAATCAGATTGCCCAATAAATGCAACAAAGTTGCATTTATTGATTAAAAGATGATTAGGATAAAAAGAAATGAAAAGCTTGGAAAAAAACGTCTTTAGATTAAGACGTTAGCATATGTAATTTGAAGTTATGTTTGGCAATTAGCGCAAATGCCATTGATGCTTAAATGAATATTTTTAGCAATAAACCCATCTGGTAAGCTAAGCGCAATGGCGTCTTCTACTTTATCTAGGCAATACACTTGCCCGCAAACCGTGCATTCAAAATGCGCATGTTGATGCTGGGTGTGATGCGTGTTGGCTTTAAAGCGCCGTGTTTTATCTGGGCTGATTACGCTATGCACAAAGCCTTGCGTGCTTAACCAATCCAACACTCTGTAAATGGTTACGCGGTCAATCGGCTCTGTAATTTGTTTTTGAATTTCAGGATGCGATAGCGGTAATGACGCGCTTAATAAGGTATCTAACACCAAAACGCGCGCGCTGGTTGGGGTTTGCGCTTGCGCTTGTATTAATTCTAATGCTTTGCTCATGGGCACGAATATACCGTATTTTGAATAGGCGTATCAAGAATAATAGTGCGCGACGCGCACTTGTTTGGATTAACCAAAGCTTAATTAAATAAGCTTAATTGTGCAGAAGGCATTAAAATATCGTTTTTAAAATATCCGCATCAAAAATGGTTAATCGCACCCCTATCAATATAGAAACTCCTGCTCAATGAATGTGTTTTACGAAGAAGAAGGCAGCTTTAAAGTCGCCTCTATCATGTCAGAGTCGCCCGCTGCCTTGCAGGTAGAATCGGTTTCTGGCAAACGTTCCAAAATCAAAAGCAATAGCGTGCTGATGCAATTTGAATCGCCATTAGCAGGATTTATGGATGCAGCGCTGGTTGAGGCCGAAAATCTGGACATTGATTTTTTGTGGGAATGCTGTGGTGAGCCAGAGTTTGCCTTTGAGGATTTAGCCAAAGAGTATTATGGCAAAAAGCCTACACCGTTTGAGGCTGCCGCCACTGCCATTAAATTGCACAGCGCCCCTATGTATTTTTATCGCAAGGGCAAAGGCCGTTATAAAGCGGCGCCTGCTGAAACGCTTAAGTTGGCTTTGGCGGCGGTAGAGCGTAAAAAATTACAAGCGGAACAAATGGCGGCTTGGGTTGCACAGCTAAATAATAAACAGCTGCCAGAAGGTTTTGCCGCAAAAGCGGATGCCTTAATCTATAACCCAGACAAAAATAGTCTGGAATGGAAAGCGATTGATGAAGCCGCGCAATCATCAGGCCGACTAGCTTTAACTGTAATGGCTGATTGCGGCTTGATTCAAAATGCACACGACTATCATTTGGGCGCATTTTTGCGCGAAATGTTTAGCGATGGCGTAGCGTTTCCAGCATTTGAGATGTCTGAAATTACAGTCGATCTGCCATTGGCTAATGTTGAGTGCTTTAGTATCGATGATGCCACAACAACTGAAATTGATGATGCCTTTAGTCTGGAAGTTTTAGCAAATGGCAATACTCGGGTCGGTATTCATATCGCCGCGCCTAGCTTGGGCGTGCCAGTAGATTCTGCTTTAGATGGCGTTGTGCTATCCAGATTATCCACCGTGTACATGCCTGGCAATAAAATCACCATGCTGCCAGATGACGTTGTAAAGCCGTTTAGCTTAGATGCGGGTGAAACAAAACCAGCATTAAGTTTGTATGTAGAGGTGACGCCTGAATTTGACATTGTGGCGCATGAAACAAAATTAGAACAAATCAAGATTGCCGATAATTTACGCCACGATGCGATAGAGCCGTTTTTTAATGTAAACACATTAGAAGCCGATAGCGGCCATCCCTACTGGGCAAAGCTTAAATTATTATTTAGCTTGGCTGAAAAATTAGAGATTGCGCGTGGCAAGGCTGATCCTAACCGTGCACCGCAAATTGATTACAACTTTTATGTAACAGATGGCATTGTTAAAATTGTGGCGCGTGAGCGCGGCTCACCGATGGATAAGCTGGTGGCGGAATTGATGATCTATGCCAATAGCCATTGGGGTGGCTTGTTAAAAGAGGCTGGTTTGGCCGGTATTTATCGCGCGCAAACAGGTGGCAAAGTGTTTATGACATCCACTGCCGAGCAACATCAAGGCTTAGGCGTGGCGCAATATGCGTGGTGTACATCGCCACTTAGGCGCGCTGTCGATTTAATTAATCAGCGGCAACTAATTGCCATGTTAAACAGTGAATCTGCGCCTTATAACGCGGCGGATGGCAAGCTTAATGTCATTATTCGCAATTTTGACCAAACTTATAACGCCTACAGTGAATTCCAAACCCGTATGGAACGCTACTGGTGCCTGCAATATTTGATTCAAGAACAATTAACAGAAGTGACTGCTACCGTTTGGCGCGAAAATTTGGTGCGAATTGATGGCATGTTTTTTATCACTAAGGTGCCCAGCTTGCCAGAGCTTAAAGTGGGTAAAAAAGTTCTGCTAGAAATTAAGCATATTGATACGTTGTTGATGGAATTAAACTGCAAATTTAAATCGGTTATAGAAACTAACTCAGCTGAAGTGGTTGAAATAATAGAAGAAAATGCCGAATCTCAATAAGCGCCATGTTTAAATTTAACCGTAAAATTCATAAAAGCGTGCGTGATGACAGCGTAGTAGAGGTATCTGAAATCAGTGGAATACGTTCACTGCATTTGGGCACAGTGACCATTCAAAGTAGCATGAAAGTGAAAGACCCGTTTGCGCTAGAGCTGACTTATACGCGTGGCATGATGGGCTTTTTGCTGTTTTCAGATAAGGTAAAAAATGTGCTGACGATTGGTTTGGGCGGCGGTTCTGTGCCTAAATACATCTATGCCAATTGCCCCAGCATCAGCCAAACCATTGTTGAAATCAATCCGCAGATTATCAGTATCGCCAGCAGCCATTTTTATGTGCCAGATAATGACGACAGATTTAATGTGATTGAAGGTGATGGCATTGCGTATTTAGCTGACAATCCTAATTCCGCCGATTGCTTGATGATTGACGCGTTTGATAGTTTTGGTATTCCGCCTGATTTTTGCAGCCAAGATTTCTTTGATAGCTGTGAAATGGTACTTAAAAATGATGGAATTTTTGCCATTAATCTGTGGGGAAGTGACAAAAACTTTGATATTTACCTGCAACGTATTGAACAAAGTTTTAACAACCAAACATTAATGTTGCCTACTGGCAAGCCTGGCAATATTGTAGTGTTTGGTTTTAAGCATGACTCTAAATCGAATGGCTTAAAGCTAAGTTCAAAAAAACTCAAAGAACGTGCAAAAGCCTTAGAAAATACGCACAAAATTGAATTTTCAAGTTTTGTTGAAAAATTGTGCGAACATAACCAGATTAATTAAGCCCCAATTAGTAAAGAAACGATAACACCATGATGAATCAATATTTTGCCACCTGCCCGCGCGGTTTAGAGGCTTTGCTGGTAAACGAGCTAAAAGCCAGCAACGCCAAAGACATCAAGCCAACCGATGGTGGTGTTGGTTTTGCGGGTGAGTTAAGTGTGTGTTATCACGCCAATTTGCACTCACGCATTGCCACACGCATATTAATGCAGGCAGGGCAGGGCAAATATGCAACTGAAGATGATTTATACCAAGCCGCCTATAAGCTTAATTGGCCCAATTGGTTTGATGTTAAACACGATTTTATGGTGAAAGTCACAGGCGTAAAATGCCCACTTAAAAGCCTGGAATTTGCTACGCTACGCATTAAAGATGCGGTATGCGATAAATTCAGGCAAGTGGTGGATTCGCGTCCTTACATCGATACCAAAACCCCAGCGGTGCGCATTCATGCCTATTTAACGGCGGATAGCTATGTGTATTATGTGGATACATCAGGTGATGCTTTGTATCAGCGCGGCAATCGCAAAGCGAGTATTGAAGCGCCTTTGCGTGAAAACTTGGCAGCAGGTATTTTGCAATTAAGTGGCTGGCAAGCAGGCCAGCCTTTGCTAGACCCTATGTGTGGCAGTGGTACATTTTTATTAGAAGCCGCCATGATGGCGCTAGATATTGCCCCAGGCTTAAGGCGCGATTTCGGCTTTGAAAAGCTTAAAAACTTTGAATCAGACACATGGAAAAAAATTAAAAATACAGCACTTAAAAATGCCAAACCAGTGACCTTTCAAAAACTCTATGGCTCAGATAGCGATTTACGTGCAGTGCGTGTAGCCAAGCAAAATCTGACAGAAGCTGGTTTAAATGATGCTGTGCAATTAGCGCAAACCAATATTACCGAAGTTGTTCCGCCCGCTGATAGTGGTGTGCTGGTTGCCAACCCGCCTTATGGCGTGCGTATTGGCGAGGATGAAGAATTGGCTTTGCTTTACCCGAAAATGGGTGAGGCGTTAAAACGCAAATTTGCAGGCTGGAATACCTACTTTTTAACCAATGATTTACGCCTGCCAAAGTTGATGCGCTTAACACCAAGTAAGCGCACACCACTATTTAATGGGCCATTAGAATGCCGATTGTTTGAAATTAAAATGGTGGCTGGCAGTAATAGAAAATAAGCCTTCTTATGCCAACAATAAAATAGCTAATTTGGATTTATTAAATGACAGATAATTTTGACTCGTTAAGACATTTACGTAGCCGCATCAATCAATTTGTAGCTGAACGCGATTGGGCGCAGTTTCATACGCCAAAAAATTTAGCAATGGCCATGATTGTAGAAGCCGCTGAATTAGTTGAACAATTTCAATGGGATACGCCAGCAGATAGCTTGCAGCTAAGTGCCGAAAAACGCGAAGCGGTTAGCCATGAATTGGCGGACACTTTAGTCTATTTATTAAGAATTGCTGAAGTATTGAATATCGATTTGATTGCTGCGGCCAATCAAAAAATCGATTTGAATGCCTTGAAATACCCAGTAGAAAAGGCTAAAGGCAGTAATGCTAAATATACAAAATACGTGAAAAGTGAAAAGTGAAAAGTGAAAAGTGAAAAGTGAAAAGTGAAAAGTGAAAAGTGAAAAGTGAAAAGTGAAAAGTGAAAAGTGAAAAAGCCAGCATAAGCTGGCTTTTTCACTTAATTAAAACTATTTTAATGCTGCAATCGCTGCATCATAATTTGGTTCATTTGCAATTTCTGGCACCAACTCAAGGTGCTTAATCACATTTTTTTCATCAATTACAATTACCGCACGTGCCGCTAAACCAGCCAACTTGCTGGTGAATAGCAATACACCGTAATTCATTAAGAAATCACGACCGCGCATTGTAGATAAATTCACCACGTTTTCAATACCTTCTGCTGCACAAAAGCGCGTTTGTGCAAACGGCAAGTCAGCAGAAATATTCAGCACAACGGTGTTTTCTAATTCAGCGGCATGTTTGTTAAATGCGCGTACAGACATGGCGCATGTTGGTGTATCAACACTTGGAAAAATATTTAATACTTTGCGTTTACCTGCGTACGTTTCTAATGTGACATCGGCTAACGCTTTATCAACAAGCGTGAAATTAGGCGCAGTACTGCCAACTTTTGGCAAGTTGCCTGCAACATCCACTGGATTGCCTTTAAGGGTTACTGAGCTAGACATGATTTTTTCCTTTTTTAATAAATTGTGCGATTACAAACACATAAAGTTGTACTGGCAATCATAAAACAAAAAGCACCCGTAGAACAGGTGCTTATCGATTTGAAACAAAAATACTTAAATTTAATTTGCTATGCCAGCAAGTTCTCACTTAAATAGCCGATAGTCATGGTTTGATTATGCAATACGCTATCGGTTGTGTTTGGGCGTGGCGCTAACTCGCCATAAGAATAAAAGCCAGTTAAGCTAGTTTGTGGGCCTAAAATCTGTTGCACCAATTTAACTTCATCGCCAACCAGCTCGGCCATCACACCTTTGCGGCCTACACAGCTTACGCATATAGCTAATCCTGTTTGGTTGGTTTTATTCGCGCTCAAGCCATCCATTACCAAGTTTGCGGCTGCGCCTGCACCATCAACAAGCCTATCGTGATTGGTTTGACACAAACGTACGGTTTCGCCTTCCTCTACGTTGCCTGCAAAAGTTAAGCTATTATTTTTTGAATCAATCGCTAATAAAGTGCGAATCTTTTCAACATCACGCTTGCCATCTTCAATTACTGCAAGCGGAAATTTTAAGCCAGTGCCAGGCAAGCCCTTTGAAAAAGCCTCACCAATATACATTCTATAAAGTGGTAACGCAGGTTTACCATCCATCTCAAAAACCACGTTTTTCTCTGATTTTGTCACTGTGCGTGGTGGGCCATACGGCTTCCAGCCACCTAAAGCGCCGCTGGCGGTAATTAATGCATTGCCATATAAACCAACTGCAATCACTAAGTTATCCGAAACGGTATCATTGTAAAGCTGTAATGTTTTAACAAAAGCGCCACCGTCTCCTGCTAAGCCACCCACAATTGGTATTTCGCCCAAAACACTTTGAAAACCTTTTAATAATTCAGAGCCATTTACATTTAGGCCATCTGATATAACCAAAACAGTGCGTAGTGAATCTGCTTTTAATTGTTTAGCTAAGCCAGCTGCGGCTTCAAAAGAGCTTTGCATGCCAGACATTTTGGTTTGTGCAACGCGCTGAACAGTTTTTTCCCACTGAATTGCCGTAATTTGAATGCTGTCATCAAATACACCGCTTGGGCTAATTTCTCCAGAAGTGGTGCAACCGATTACTTGAGCAGTTGGGTAACGCGATTTTAAAAAGCCCTGTAGCTTGCCTTCATTAAATCGCTTGATTGACCCAAAGGCTAGTACCAAATTTGCACTCGCCAGTGGAGAAGCGTTGGGTAAATCTTTCAGTGCCATTTTTGAATCAACAGATTCTTGTCTAATAAGCATTTTTGTTTGCCCCCAGTGTATAACCGTTCAAATAGTTACAATTTACTGCAATTATTGGATATTGTTAAAGTATATTATTACAAATATTGCGTAAGTGTTGCAAATTAATTTAAAAAATGTAATATTTTGCGTGTACAAGTTAAATTTATTCAGCTGATGTTGCATATCAGTCATTAAAAGAATAATGTAAAAACATCTTTTTAGATAGAATATTTTTTAATTTAGTTATATAAGCCGTATACAATATAACTAAAGGGGAGTAAAAAAGTGGCACAAGCAAATCTAGCTGGTACAAAAGTAATGGTTATTGACGATAGCAACACCATTCGTCGCAGCGCAGAAATTTTTCTTAAATCTGCAGGCTGTGAAGTAATTTTGGCCGAGGATGGATTTGATGCGCTATCTAAAATTGCCGATCAGCATCCACAAATTATTTTTGTCGATATTATGATGCCACGTCTTGATGGCTATCAAACCTGTGCTCTTATTAAGCGCAATGCCCGCTTCAAATCCACACCTGTCATTATGCTTTCTAGTAAGGATGGTCTATTTGACCGTGCGCGCGGCCGCATGGCGGGGTCGGATGAATATTTAACCAAGCCTTTCACCCAAGATACATTAATTGACGCGATAAATTCATACACTAGCGAGGCTTATTTGAATAACAAAAAAAATGCTGCGGACTTGGCTGCTGATTAATGCGGCTAAGATTGATTTAGCTGTTGATTAACTTAAGGGAATAAAAAATGGCAATTAATAAAATTTTAATCGTAGATGACTCTGCAACTGATCGTTTTTACTTAACGGAATTATTAGAAGCTGAGGGCTACCAAGTTATTGCATTGGAAAGTGGTGAGGCTTGCGTTGAGCGTGCAGCAAGTATTGCACCAGATCTTATCATCATGGATATTATTATGACTGGCCTAACAGGTTTTCAAGCAGCTAGATCGCTGACTAAAGACCCTGCAACAGCTAAGTTACCAGTTATTTTATGCTCAGGTAAGCTGCAAGTAACAGATCATGCGTGGGCAGAAAAAATGGGTGCGAAGGGCTGTTTGCTTAAGCCTGTACAAAAATCAGATTTAAAAACTTTAATCGATAAACTAGAATAGTTTGTAACTAGGTGCTCTTAAATTTATGTCTAAACAATCACAATTACGCGAATATCAAACCAGTATTTTAGCGCGGCTTGAAAACGCAAAAAAAGCAGGTGCAGAGTCACCAGCTGGCTATTTAGGTGTGGTGATTGGCGGCAAAAACGTGCTGGTTAACCTACAAGAAATCAGCGAAACTTTACCCATCATGGATATTCATCCAGTTCCTCTTGTTAAGCCTTGGTTTCTAGGCGTCGCAAACGTGCGTGGTGTTCTGTATGCCATCAATGATCTTGCACAGCTGATTGAAAATACTTTTACACAAGTTTCTTCTAGTGCGCGACTGTTACTGATTAGTGAATCTGTCACAACCAACGTTGCTTTTTTGGTTGATAAGCTGATTGGCTTGCGCAAGCTGGAAGACATGCAGCTTGGGGAAGTGAAGAGTGAAGAGAGTATTTGTTTAAAAGCACAAACGTATCAAGACGATGAAAAACATGTTTGGTATTTGTTAGATTGCGATAAATTAGTGCAGTCAAAAGATTTTGCAACACCTTATGCTACTTAAATTTAGTGGTGTTACATGTAAAAAAGCGATAAATGTTTTGAAAAATATAAAAATTTTAATGGTTTAGTTGTTAATAAATGGTCAATATTAGTCGTTAAATAGTGAGGTTTAGTTATCTTAATAAAGTGATTTTTATTATTCTTAAGATAATTTAGTAAAACTTAAAGGAATCAACATGGCATTCAATATTCAAGCAATTAAAGAGCTTCCATCAAAAATACAGCAGTTATTTAGTAAGAAAGCATCGGGAGGTAGTAGCCGTGGCTATGGCCAAGTAGTTGGCCCTGTTATTGGTTTGATTATTTTTATTGTGTTGGCTTTTTACGTGATTAGCCAAGTGCGCGTTGGTGGTCCCGTGTATGACAAAATTCAAACTAACGACAACTTACGTGCGGATATTTTGCCTCCACCACTATATGCGGTAGATGCGTTTGCGGCGGTAAACGAAGCTTACGTTGCTACATCAAACTCAGATTATCAAAAGCGTGATAGAAAATTGGCAGAGGTTAAAGCCGCAGAGGCGGAATACAACAAGCGCGTTGAATATTGGAAAAGTAACTTAAATTTAGACACAATGGGTGGCGCGTTTCAGGCTGTGCTTAAGTCAAATGAAAACTTTTATCGTATTTATAACAAAGACTTTGATGCGGCCATTAAGTTAGGCGCTATTGCAGCTGCTAAACCTTTGGGTGATTTGGCCAGTGCTTACGAGATTAATAAACAAACCGTTTTGGCGCTAAATGCCGAAGTGCAAAAAGAGTCGATTAAAATTTCGGAATCTAGTAACAAATTAGTAAACACCATTTTGATTGCTTTGGCGTTGCTGGGTTTGTTGATTTTATTTTTAATTGCTTACTTTGGTGTGCGCCAAGTTAAAACGATTGAAAATGCGGTGACCACACTTGAGAATGACGGACAACAAAACCAAATGGCGGTTTTAAACCTATTGGATGAGATGGGTGATTTGGCCGATGGTGACTTAACAGTACGTGCGGAAGTTAAAGAGAATATTACTGGTGCTATTGCAGACTCTATTAACTACACAATTGATAGCTTGCGTGACTTGGTAACTGAGATTAACCGTGCGTCAGAACAAGTGAGCACTGCAACAGGCCAAGCGCAAGAAACATCAACAGGTTTATTGTCAGCGGCTGAAAAACAATCTAAACAAATTACAGAAACAACGGATGCGGTTTCAAACATGACGCGTTCAATCTTGCAAGTATCTAGCAACGCCAGCCAAGCTTCACAGGTGGCGCAGCGTTCATTGCAAGCGGCTACACAAGGTTCGCAAGCGGTACAAAATACAATTGCAGGTATGAACGGTATTCGTGAACAGATTCAAGAAACTTCAAAACGAATCAAACGTTTGGGTGAAAGCTCGCAAGAGATTGGTGAGATTGTGGAATTGATTTCTGACATTACCGAACAAACCAACATTTTGGCTTTGAACGCGGCGATTCAAGCAGCGTCAGCGGGTGAAGCAGGTAGAGGCTTTACCGTGGTTGCGGAAGAGGTGCAGCGACTAGCGGAACGTTCATCAGAGGCTACTAAACAGATTGGTGCGATTGTAAAAACGATTCAGACCGATACTAACTCTGCGGTTGCCGCGATGGAAAAATCAACAGAGGGTGTGGTTGAAGGAGCGCGACTATCAGATGCTGCGGGTAAAGCGCTGACAGAGATTGAAACGGTTACTAACAACTTGGCACGATTGATTCAATCGATTTCTAGTGCTACAGAAGCGCAAACTGAGGTGGCTTCTACCGTGACGAAAAACATGCAGCAAATTCAGGAAATTACGTCACAAACAACTGAAGGTACAAAACAAACAGCTGAATCGGTTGGTCAGCTGACAACCCTGGCGGAAGAGTTGCGCGACTCTGTTGCGGGCTTTAAGTTGGCATAATTTTGCATTAATTGAATGCCTATTTGTTTGTTTATAGCTTAAAAGCTTGGTTTGCTAAACATGCTAATTTTAATAGCTATATTTAATTTGGAGTTAAACCTAGGTGTCTGAAAATTTTGATATAGGCCCTTTAACTTGGGTTAAAGACCAAATCAATCAATCACTTGATGCTGTTTTAGGTCATTTGAAAACGGTGCAAAATAATATGCAGGACACAGCACCGTTGCGATTGTCACAAACAGATTTGTATCAAGCGTCTGGTGCGCTTGATATGGTGGGCTTAGAAGGCTGTAAACGTTTTTGTGCCGAATTAGAAAAATTTGCAGGCCAACTAGAGAAAAAAACCTTAGAAGCGACGCCAGAGTTAATTGAATTATTTATTAAAGCAGTAGAGTCTTTGCAAGCCTATTTGCAAGATTTATTAGATGGTTCTCCAGATATTCCATTGCGCTTATACCCTATTATTCAGCCAATTGTGCATGCATTAGGTGAGACGATAGATGAGAGCGAGTTGTTCTTTCCTGATACTAGCAACAGCGCCCCTAAAGACTTGCCTGCTCTAAATTTGAGCGAGTCAGAATATGCTAGCTTTATTGTGGAACAGCGCATTGGCTATCAAAAATCATTGCTTAGCTGGTTGCAAACAAAACAGAATATTGCACTTAATAGCATGACTGAGGCAGTGACCAACGTAAGTCAATCGCAACAAAAAAATAGCGATAAAACGTTGTGGTGGGCTGCTAGTGCTTTTACCGAATCACTTGAGCAAAAAGAAATTGCTGAAAATTCAGGTGCAAAAAAACTCTGCCGTAAACTAGATCAAGAATTACGCCATTTATCCGAAGGTGTTCGCAAACCGCATAATCATTTGTTGCGCGATATTTTGTATTACGTTGCGATTAGCGATGTTGACAGAGAGAATGTACAAAGGGTGAAAGAAGTCTTTGAGCTAGACTTTTTAGTAGACAAAAAAACCAGCATTAATTTTGATTCAAGCTCAATTGATGCGGGCGAGCTTGAAGTTGTACAACAATTAATCACTCAGCTGGAAACATTACGTGATTTATGGGATAGCGTATCTGATACGATTGATTTCAGTAAAGTTAACTCTAACGAAAGTCTTGCGCAAGTGCACATTGATAATGTGTTAATGACCAAGTTTTCTGACACATTAACCGCTAGCCAAACCTTATCGCGTGAGCTAAGCCAAGTTGTTGTGGTTGATTTTTATGCATCACTACAGCAGGCAAGCTATATATTGCGCGACGATGCTGCAAAAGTGAACCATGCCGCCTTAATTGAAATAGCGGCAGCATTAAACTTACTTGAAACATCGTTAAATAACTATCAACAGCTTGATGCAGATAGAGTGCAAAAACTTCTTTCAGAAATGCGTCGTTTAGAAGCGATTTCATCTGGTGAGAGTTACGACAAGCTTGAAAACGAAAGAGCTGGTGAGCTTGATAGAGATACAGTTAAAGCGGTTGTAACACAAATTAAAGAGGCCCTTAAAACGGTTGAGCAAGCGCTAGATAGTTTCTTCCGTCAACCAGCTGAAAAAGCGCCTTTAACATTAACAACCAAGCCATTGAAACAAATTGCTGCGGTATTTGAAATGTTAGGTTTACCCATACCGAATAGCATTATCAAAATTAGTGGCCAATTTGTAGAATTATTTCAGACAGATGCCTATGTGACGAATCAGACGCAATTTGAATTGGTGGCTGAAAGCATCAGTATGATTGGCTTGTATACAGATGAAATGCCCAAAATTAGGCCCGAATCTGAACAGGCTTTGGTCCTAGCAGTTCAACGCTTAAACGATGCGCTAGCAGAGGCAGGTATTCAGTCTGATACAGCAACTGCAGAATCTACAGAAGTGGCAGCGGATGCTGCTGCAAATCTGGTTGCAGAGGGTGAAGAAACAGTACCAGCTACATCAACTTTTGCATCGCTGGTCACTCATGCCGATGATGTGAAGGTGATTGATCAGGCATTTGATCCAGAGTTGTTAGTTATTTACCTAACAGAAGCAGAAGAAGTGTTGGCACATATCGCGCAAAATTGCCAAGCCCTACGTGTGAATGCCACTGATAGTGAAGCATTAATTGAAGTGCGTCGCAGCTATCACACATTAAAAGGTAGTGGCCGCACAGTAGGTCTTAATACCATGGGTGATATTGCTGGGCAAGTTGAGCACTTTTTGAATGGTGTGCTGGATAAAAAATCTGTACTAACACAGCAGCAAGTGACAGGTATAGAGCAAATGAATGCAGCTTTTGCAGACTGGGCAGCAGAGTTACGTGCCAATGGGCAGGTAGAGGTAAATCAAACGGCTTGGTCAGCACATGCAGAGGCGTTATCTCAAAAAGTTGCTCCAATACCGCAGCAGGCAGAATCTGCTAGAGATGTAACTATTGAAGATGCGGCTGTTAAAGAGGCGAAATCAGAGCCTGTTGAAGCAATTAAAAAAGCCAAAAAACCAGAGCCACAAGTGCTGATTGGTGGAACTCGTAAAATGAGTCGCGCTTTCTTCGATATTTTTGTTAAAGAAAGTATGCAAAATATTACTGCTATTGAGCAAGATGTGGCAAAGCTAGCGGCAGATTCAAATTTAATGCCTTCTAAAGCTGCAAAAGTGGCTATTCATACTTTAGCAAGTAACGCCTTAGCGGCAGACTTTAAACCAATGGGTGAGCTTGGACGCGCACTGGAAGCTTGGTTAGATGAAGCTCAAAGTTGGACACCTCAGCACACCAGCTTGTATGAAAGTGTTGCTAAATCGCTGTCAAGTATGTGGGTTAAAGTGTCGGAGTTACGTAATCCGCGCTCTGCAAGAGCGTTGATTCAAGTATTAAACGATGCGACTGAACAAGCTAAACAGAACCAAACATTAACAGCCACTTTTGATGAATCAGCACATGCTGTTGAAGAAATCACCTTTACTCTACCAGCAGAACTAGCCGAGACTGTAGAGAATGACGCTTCTGAGCCATCATTCGCTACATCTGCGCCAACTGTTGAAGTATTTGTTCAACAACCCGCTTCAAATGATGCATTAGCCGAAACTAATGCAGAGAAATTTATTGAAGTGAGTAAAGACGATTATGAAGTTAAGTTAGCAACTCAAAGTAAAACATATACAAATACAAGCAACGACAGCCAAAACCAAGCAGATGAAGCCAATAATTCTGGTTTTGATAAAGCATCGGTAGATCAAGAATTACTCACCATGTTTATCGAAGAAGCGCGTGAAATTCTGCCAGAAATTGGCACTGAATTGCGTGCTTGGCGCTCACACCCAAAACAATCCGAGCATCCTGATGCCTTACAACGTGCGCTGCATACGCTAAAAGGTAGCGCACGTATGGCTGGCCAAGCTGATCTTGGTGATGCAGTACATGAGATGGAAGATCTAGTCATTCGCTCTTTAAAGCACAAAACGGTTGATATTGATTTTGAGAGCATGTTTGTCGATTTAGATAAAATCGGCAGTTATTTTGAAGAAACTTTAGAAACCACGCCTGCCGAAACAATTAACGCAATTAAGAAACAAGATGTAGCGCCATCTGGCCGCACAACAGACCGTAAAGCGCAGTTTTTGCGTATGCGTGCTGATACATTAGACAGGTTAATTAACGATGCGGGTGAGATTTCAATTATCCGTTCGCGTATGGATAGGGAAATTAATGGCGTTAAACAATCTTCTAATGATTTGACTGAAAGTGTTACACGGCTACGTAATTACTTACGCGAGCTAGAAATTGAAGCAGAAACACAATTGCAATCGCGCTTAAGTATTTTGCAAGAGACGAATGAGAACTTTGACCCGCTAGAATTTGACCGATTTACGCGGTTGCAAGAACTAACCCGCATGATTGCAGAGAGCGTCAACGACGTTGCAACAATTCAAAACGGATTATTAACCAATTTAGGCCAATCAGAAGCGGCACTGCAGCAACAAAATCGCATGAATCGCGATTTGCAGCAAACACTGCTTGGTGTGCGTATGCTGCCATTCCAGCAGATTGCAGAACGGTTACAAAGGATTGTGCGCCAAACAGCACGCGAACTTAAAAAATCAGTCGATTTAGTGATTGAAGGCGAAACAACCGAAATTGACCGCAGTGTGCTAGATAAATTGGGCGCACCTTTAGAGCATTTACTTCGTAATGCGGTAGCGCACGGCTTAGAGTTGCCAGCTGAACGTAAAAAACAAGGCAAACCAGAAGTAGGCACCATTAAGCTAAAAGTACGCCAAGAAAATGATGAGATTCACATTACAGTATCCGATGATGGTTCAGGTATTAATTTACAGCGTGTTAAAGAAAAAGCGATTAACAATAAATTAATTGAAGCAAATGCAGAAACAAGTGATCAAGCATTGATGTCGATTATTTTTGAATCAGGTTTTTCTACAGCAGATAAAGTATCGCAAATTGCAGGTCGTGGTGTTGGCTTAGATGTAGTGCGCAATGATATTAGTGGCTTAGGTGGTCGTGTCGATTTAAACAGTGATTTTGGCAAAGGCACAGTATTTAGCGTGCACTTGCCTGTTACATTAACGGTTGCGCAAGTATTGGCGGTGCGGTCTGGTAGTACAGTTTACGCATTGCCAGTGGGTATGATTGAGCAAGCACAAAAAATTAAACGCCAAGATTTAGTAAATGCCTATGCGGCAGGCGAAATTACTTGGGCCGATAAGAAATATCCAATTCACTATTTATCTAAGTTGTTGGATCACGAAGAACATCAGCCTGAAGATCATGCCTATTCTTCAATATTGTTATTGCGCAGCGGTTCTTATAACACTGCTTTACACATTGACGAGGTTATTGGTAATCAAGAGGCGGTGATGAAGCCAATTGGTGCACAATTAGCACGTGTGCCAGGCGTTGTGGGCGCTACGGTTTCTGGCGATGGTAGCATTATGCTGATTATTAACCCTGTGCAGTTAGCAAACCGTGAAATCTTATCGGTTGGTAGCGTAGTGGTTAAAGCGGCGCAAAAAGCTGTGAAAGCGGTAACCAAACCGCGTGCATTGGTTGTTGATGACTCATTAACAATGCGTAAAGTATTGGGCCGTTTATTAGAGCGCGAGGGTTATGAGGTATTGGTAGCAAAAGATGGTATGGATGCAATGCAAGTATTGCAAGAATCTACTCCAGATATCATCCTAACCGATATTGAAATGCCACGAATGGATGGATTTGGCTTGGCGCGTAATATTCGTGATGATGCACGCACAGCAAATACGCCTTTAATTATGATTAGCTCACGCACTGCCGATAAGCATCAAAACTTGGCTAAAGAAATTGGGGTTGACGCCTTCTTTGGTAAGCCTGTGCATGATGAAGAGTTGATTAATAAAGTGAGTGAATTGCTAGCAAAACAGCAAACCAAGCATTAATTTTGACGATTCATAAGCCTAAAAAACCACTAATTACTAGTGGTTTTTTTGCTTTTAGAGCATAAGATTTTGCATCAATTTATTGAGTGAACGAGTAAAATATCACTATGCAAGATGAAGCCAATAAGCCACTAGAAAACACTCAAGCCATACAGCCGCAATTTGTGCATTTGCGTTGCCATAGCGAATTTTCAATTGTAGATGGCATTGTGCGGATTGATGATTATATTGATGCCGCCAGCAAAGACGGCATGCCAGCGCTTGGTTTAACCGATTTAAGCAATTTATTTGGAGCGATTAAGTTTTATAAAGCCGCTCGTGGGCGAGGCGTAAAACCAATTATTGGTTGCGATATTTGGTTGGAAAACACGAAAAATCGCGATCAAGCGCATCGCATACTGTTGTTGGTGCAAAACAAAACAGGCTATCGTCAATTGTGCGGCTTAATTAGCCGTGCCTATTTAGAAAACCAATATCGCGGACGAGCAGAAATAAAACAGGAATGGCTGCAGAATTCAGAAGGCTTGCTGTTGATTTCTGGTGGCGCACAAAGCGATATTGGCATTGCATTAGGCGCTGGCAATTCAGCGCTAGCAAATCAGCTCACTCAAACATGGTCAGCATTATTCCCCAATCGGTTTTACTTAGAAATTCAGCGGGTTCACGATGCTAAAACCAACCAAGCGCAAGAGTATTTGATTCAGCAAATTGTAGCGCTAGCAAGCGCCTTGGATTTGCCTGTGGTAGCAACACACCCCATACAATTTACAACGCCAGACGACTATAAAGCACACGAGGCGCGCACTTGTATCGCAGAAGGATACATGCTGGCGGATAAACGTCGCCCTAAAAACTTTACTGAGCAGCAGTACTTTAAGTCGCAATCCGAAATGGCGGTTTTGTTTGCCGACATGCCAGAAGCCTTGGCGAACACGGTTGAAATTGCCAAACGCTGCAATTTGGTGATTGAGTTGGGTAAAAATTATCTGCCCAACTTTCCCACGCCAAACGGCGAGAGCTTAGATACGTTTTTGGTGCAGCAATCTCATGTTGGATTGGCTGCGCGCTTGCAAAGCCTGTACGCTAATCCTGATACGCGCGAATCGAAACGCGCAGAATATGAAGCCAGACTTGAGTTTGAATGCAAAATTATCAACCAAATGGGTTTTGCTGGTTATTTCTTAATTGTTGCAGACTTTATTAATTGGGCCAAAAATAATGGCGTACCCGTTGGGCCTGGCCGTGGCTCTGGTGCTGGTTCTTTGGTTGCTTATAGTTTAAATATTACCGATTTAGATCCACTGCAATACAACTTGCTGTTTGAGCGATTTTTAAATCCAGACCGGGTTTCCATGCCTGACTTTGATATTGACTTTTGCATGGATGGTCGCGATCGCGTCATTGACTACGTCAAACAAAAATATGGCCTGGATGCCGTTTCACAAATCGCTACCTTCGGTACCATGGCCGCTAAGGCGGTGATTCGCGATGTAGGCCGCGTATTGGATTTACCGTTTAACTTTGTGGATGGTATAGCCAAATTAATTCCGCTGGAATTGGGTATTACTTTAGGTAGCGCGCTGGAAAAAGAGCCGCAATTGCAAGAGCGGCGGGAAAAAGAAGAGGAAGTCGCGCAGTTATTAGAGCTAGCATTACGACTGGAAGGCTTGGTGCGTAACGTTGGTATGCATGCGGGCGGCGTGTTAATTAGTCCTGGCAAAATATCCGACTTTTCACCAATTTATTGCCAAGCAGATGGCGCCAGTTTGGTTAGCCAGTATGACAAAGACGACGTAGAAGCCGTTGGCTTAGTTAAGTTTGACTTTTTGGGCTTAAGAACGCTGACGATTTTGGAATTGGCGCTGAACAACGCCAATAAACAGCGTGCCGCATTGGGTGAACCGCCACTCAGTTTTGAAACGCTGCCCCTAAACGATAAAGCGAGTTATCAATTGCTTAAAACTGCCAATACCACGGCGGTATTCCAGCTTGAATCGCGCGGCATGAAAGATATGCTAAAGCAAGCCAAGCCAGATTGCTTTGAAGATATTATTGCGCTGGTGGCTTTGTATCGGCCTGGCCCTATGGATTTGATTCCTGACTTTTGTAGGCGTAAACACGGCCAGCAGCGCGTGGAGTATCCGCATCCTGCAACAGAATCGATTTTAAAAGAAACTTACGGCATTGCGGTTTATCAAGAGCAGGTAATGCAAATTGCGCAAGTAGTGGCGGGCTACAGCTTGGGCGGCGCAGATTTACTGCGTCGCGCCATGGGTAAAAAGAAAAAGGAAGAAATGGATGCGCAGCGCGCTATTTTTGTGGAAGGCTCACTTAAAAACGGCCTTAACGAAAAGCAAGCGACTGAATTATTTGACTTACTGGAAAAATTCGCTGGCTACGGATTTAATAAATCGCACGCTGCGGCTTATGCCCTAGTTGCTTACCATACGGCTTATTTAAAAGCGCATTATCCTGCCGCATTCTTGGCAGCAACCATGTCGGCAGATATGAATAATACCGATAATATTCATAGCTTTTTTGATGACTGTGCGCCCAATAAGGTAGAAGTTTTACCCCCAGATGTGAATCAAAGTAGCTATCGCTTTATGCCGCTGAATAATAGCCAAATGCTGTATGGCTTAGGTGCCATTAAGGGTACTGGCTTGGCGGCGATTGAGTTAATTGAAGCAGCGCGCGAAGCAGATGGTCCTTTTAAAGATTTATTCGATTTTTGTAATCGATTAGATTTACGCAAAGTGAATAAACGCGTGATTGAATCGCTGATTCGCGCTGGGGCATTTGATAAATTAGAGCCGAATCGTGCGGCTTTATTGGCGGCGGTTGGTATGGCGGTAACGGCGGCTGAGCAAAATAATAGTAACGCAGGGCAAAACAATTTATTTGGTGATGTTGCTGACACCAAACATGATTTGCCAAATATTAGAGCGTGGTCGCCAGAGCAAGCCTTGATTGAAGAAAAAGCAGCATTAGGCTTTTACTTAAGTGGTCATCCCTTTTTAAATGCAAAACAGGATGTTAGCCAATTTGTGCGCGGCTCATTATCAGATTTAACGCCGCAAGATCAACCCAAATTAATGGCAGGCATTGTAGTCGGCGTGCGTGTGCGTATGACGCAGCGTGGCAAAATGGCGATTGTGACGATTGATGATGCGATTTCGCGCGTGGATGTAGTGGTTGGTAGTGAGATGCTGAATCAAAGCGCGCATTTGATTAAAGAAGACAATTTGCTGGTAATTGAAGGTCGTGTTAGTCATGATGAATTTTCTGGCGGCATACGTGTTAATGCGCGTAAATTATACGATTTAGCCGCGGCGCGTAGCCATTATGCCAGCATGCTCAAAATTTCCTGCAATGGCCAATCAGATGCAGCAAAGCTGACAGCAATACTGAATCCATATAAACGCAAGAATACGGATGTTGAAAAAAAATGGTGCCCAGTAAAAATTGAATATCACAATGCAAAAAGTCAAGTAAGCATCATGTTAGGCGATGCTTGGCGTGTAGAGTTGCATGATGAATTGTTGCAACATTTGACGGATTGGTTATCGAAAGAAAACGTTAAAATCCTATATAATTAAACTGTTTGTAATATATGAGTAATATAAACTGATGACATTAAGACGCGCTACAGATACCAAAATAAGTTACCTAGATTTTGAGCAGCCGATTGCTGAACTTGAAAAGCGTATTGAAGCTTTGCAGGTTTCGCATGATGAGCATGACAGCCTTGATATTTCTAAAGAGCTGGATCAGCTGCAAAAGAAGCAAAAAAAACTCGTGGTAGAAACGTATCAGAATTTAAGTGCATGGCAAATTTCGCAGGTGGCTCGTCATCCACAGCGGCCTTACACATTAGATTATATTCGTGAATTATTCACCGATTTTGAAGAGCTACATGGCGATCGTGCCTATGCAGATGACCCTGCAATTGTGGGTGGTTTAGCGCGCTTTGAGGGTATTCCTGTTGTGGTGATTGGGCATCAAAAAGGCCGCGATGTTAAAGAGCGCCAATACCGTAATTTTGGTATGCCACGTCCAGAAGGCTACCGAAAGGCGCTACGTTTATACCGATTAGCCGAAAAATTCGGTTTGCCAATAGTAACTTTAATTGATACACCAGGCGCTTACCCAGGTATTGGCGCCGAAGAGCGTGGGCAAAGTGAAGCAATTGCCAAGAATTTATATGTGATGGCTGAGCTAAAAACGCCGATTGTTGGCGTGATTATTGGCGAAGGTGGCTCTGGCGGTGCGCTGGCTTTGGGTGTGGTGGACCAATTATTAATGTTGCAATATGCGACTTATTCAGTAATTTCACCTGAAGGTTGCGCCTCTATTTTATGGAAAAGCGCAAGCAAAGCGGCAGAAGCGGCTGAAACTTTAGCGATTACTGCAGATAGACTCAAAGGATTAGGCCTAGTTGATATTATTGTTAGCGAACCATTGGGCGGCGCACATCGCGATATTGAATTTACCATGCAATCTTTGCGCAAAACGTTAAAAGACCAAATTGTGGCATTGCAGAAAAAAGACACAGAAGAGCTGTTGGCCGCACGTTATACGCGTTTGATGAGTTATGGCAAATTTAAAGAAACAGTTGCCAAATAAACGATTGCAAAAAGAAAATTTGCATCGAAAATCAGCAATTCAGAAACACGAATTTTTTCAGGAACATTCGCTTTTAAAGCAACTTAACACTTTTTTTAGCACAGTTTTTTTAATAAAAAACTGTGTCAATCCTCATCTAATTATCGGCTTTAGCGGTGGCTTAGATTCTTGTGTGTTGCTTCATCTATTGGCAAACTTGCGCCAAACTTTACCTTTTGAATTAAGTGCCCATCATGTGCATCACGGTTTAAATAAACAGGCCGATGCATGGGCAGAGTTTTGCGAAAAAACGTGTATTAAGCTGAATATTTCATTAACTATTTCCAAAGTAAGTGTTGATATGGATAGTGGTTTAGGCGTTGAGGCTAGTGCACGCAAAGTGCGTTATGCGGTTTTATTGGCAAGTGAGGCAGATTTTATTTGTACTGCCCACCATCAAGACGACCAAGCTGAAACTTTGCTGTTGCAGTTAGCACGTGGCGCTGGCGTAAAAGGCTTATCTGGCATGGCTGCAAGGGATAATGCAAGAAAGTTATTGCGTCCTTTGTTGAGTATTAGCAAGGCAGAATTAGAGGCTTATGCCAAGCAGCATAAGTTGAATTGGGTAGAGGATGACAGCAACGCGAATACCGAATTTGACCGCAATTTTATGCGCCATAAGGTGTTGCCCACCTTAATGCAGCAATATCCTGCCATTAAACAAACGCTGGCACGCACAGCGCAACATTTGGCCGAGGCGAATGATTTATTAGATGTGTTGGCAGCCCAAGATGCGCAGCCTTGCTTACCGAACTTGGGTGAAAAAACATTGGCGTTAGCGCCTTTAAAACTTTTGGATTTAAATCGAATTCATAATGTTTTACGCTGGTGGCTGGCACAAAACAGTGTATTGATGCCGAGTGCAGCGCAATTGCAACAAATTTCACAGCAATTATTATTTGCAAAAAATGATGCCGCGATTAAGATTCACTTGAAAGCCAATGTTGATTTGAGGCTTAGGCGTTATCAAGATTTTGCCTATTTGGTGCCTGAAATGGTAAGTGATTCAGCAATTGATGTGATATGGCAAGGCGAAGCAATATTGGCGTTAGCCAACCAAACGCAGTTAACTTTTACGCAAGCATTAGGTTCTGGCATCAGCTTAAAGCATTTACATAACCAGCGCCTCACTATTAAAGCGCGTGCTGGTGGAGAGCGCATCAAGCCCGATTTAAATCGTCCCAGCCGCAGTATAAAAACTGTGATGCAACAAGCTGCAGTTCCACCTTGGCAGCGTAGCCTTTTGCCACTAGTTTATGTGGGTAAAACGCTGGCAATAATTCCCAATATTGCTGTAGAAGCCAGCTTAAAAGCGGCTGTGGATGAAATGGGTCTTGTGATTAGTTGGCAACAGCTTTAAGCTATTTTTTAAGTAAACTTTCAAGCTTAGGCCAAACATTTTCTAGCAATCTGGGTTGCGCGGCGGCGGTAGGGTGCAGCCCATCTTCTTGAACAAGCGTGCGATTGCCTGCAACGCCATCTAAGAAAAATGGCACCAATTTCAGCTTATATTGTTTGGCTAAATCGTCATAAACGGCGCTAAATTTTTGCGTATACTGAATGCCATAATTAGGCGGTATTTTCATTCCCAACAACATCACGGTGGCATTTTTTGCTTGCGCTTGTTTAATCATGCTATTCAAATTACTTTGCATATCATTCAAACTTAGCCCACGTAGGCCATCATTTGCGCCAAGTTCAATCACTACAATATTGGGCTGATGCATTTTAAGCATCTGGCCAAATCGGGTTAGTCCACCGCTAGTAGTTTCACCACTAATACTAGCATTCACCACTTTATATGTACTTTTTTGCTGTTTTAGTTTGTTTTCTAGCAAAGCGACCCAACCTGTATTAGGTTGGATGCCATAAGCGGCAGATAAGCTATCGCCAAAAACCACGATGGTTTGTGCGGCTTGGGCAGTACTTGCAACCAAAGCGAATACTAAGACACTAAACAAAGTAATAAAAATTGAATTAAAAAAACCAAACAAACGAGAATGCATAGATGCTACTTTCTGAAGAAAACTTTCAAACAATTAACCGTGATTTATCAACGCGCGGCCATGCTATTTTAGCGACAAACTTATGCAAAAGTGTGGGCGAAGCGCCAAACAAGATAGATATTCTAACCAATTTGCAGCTGCAAGTGGCTTTGGGTGAGAGTGTAGCGATTGTGGGTAGTTCTGGCTCTGGTAAATCAACCTTACTCGGTTTGCTGGCGGGGCTGGATAATCCAACTAGCGGTAGCGTGACGGTGCAAGGTGCGGCTTTTAGCGATTTAGATGAAGATGCGCGCGCGGCAATTCGCGGCAAGCACATGGGTTTTGTGTTTCAATCGTTTCAGTTATTGCCGACTATGACCGCCTTGGAAAACGTGATGCTGCCTATGCAGCTTGCTAATCAAAATAAGGCTACCCAAAAAAATGCCAAAGAAATTGCCATGGAAACGCTTGCAAAAGTAGGTTTAAGTTCGCGCTTAAATCATTACCCCAAACAGCTTTCTGGTGGTGAGCAACAGCGGGTGGCAATTGCACGCGCATTTGCACCGCAGCCTGCTATTTTGTTTGCCGATGAACCCACTGGCAATTTAGATTTAGCTACAGGCGAGCGCATTATTGAGTTGTTATTTAGCTTAAATCAGGCCGCTGGAAAAACGCTGATTTTGGTGACACACGATGCGAAATTGGCGCAACGTTGTCAACGCACATTAACACTGAATAACGGCCAATTAAGCGAAGTAGGGCATTGAGATTCAATATGATTTTTAAATTAAGCTACCAGCAATTGTTCTCTCAATGGAAATCTGGCGATTTGCGCGTGATGGTGTTTGCGCTAATTTTGGCTGTTACGTCTATTACGGCAGTGAATTTTTTCATTAATCGTATTGCGCTGCATTTAAACGCGCAGGGCGGCATGCTGCTAGGTGGCGATTTAGTGGTGATTTCAGACCAAGCTATTCCAGCAGATTATGTAGAACTAGCTAAAAAGTTTGACTTGCAAAGCACATCTACGCTGGAATTTCCGAGTATGGCGATTAATGGAAGCCGCAACCAATTGGCTGAAATAAAAGCGGTACAAAGTGGCTTTCCGTTAAGAGGCGATTTCAACGTTCAGCTTGCAGGTCAGCAAGCCAAAAATATTCGTAACACGCCAAGCCAAGGCGAAGTATGGTTAGAGCCACGCTTAGCCACAGTTTTAAATGTTGCGATTAATGACACGGTTGAATTAGGCGCAGCAAAGTTTAAGGTAGGCGGTATTTTAGTGCGCGAATCGTCACGCGGTGGCGATATGTTTAGCTTTGCGCCACGATTAATGATGCATTCTAATGATGTTGCCAAAACGGAATTAATTCAATTTGGTAGCCGCGTTAAATATCAATTTTTGGTAGCGGGCAACGCAGATAATATTGCGCGTTTTTCGGATGAAATGACACCCAAACTAAAGCGTGGCGAGCGTATACAAGATGTTAAAACCGCTAGGCCAGAAATTAAAAGCGCGCTGGATAAAGCTGAAACTTTTTTAGGCTTAAGCGCCATGGCAAGCGTGGTGCTTTCTATCGTGGCGATATTGCTGGCTAGCGCGCCATTTGTAACTAGAAGCACAAATACAGCTGCGCTAATGCGTTGTTTTGGCGCCAGCAAAGCGGTAATACAAAAAATATTGTTGTTGCAAACAGCCATGCTTGCATTCATTGGCGGTGTGCTGGGTTGCGTAATTGGCTATATTTTGCAATATGGGTTGGCTTACATTGCAGGCCAATTGTTTGTTGAAACGCTACCAAGCCCTAACTTAATGCCAATATTAATAGGCTTAAGCTTATCTTTTGCCATTTTGTTTAGCATTATGTGGCCACATATTCAAGCGCTGAAAAATGTATCTATTATGCGTATTTTGCGGCGTGACGAGGCAGAAGCGCCTGTTAAGATTTGGTTGAAATACATGCCAATTGTGCTGGTGAGCATGGTTTTAATTGCTGTATTAGCCAAAACTTGGCAGCTGGCTTTGGCATTTTTATCAGGCATTGTTGGCATTTTTTTGGTGGCTGGGTTGTTGGCTTATGGCCTAGCAAAACTGCTTAATCGCTTCAGTCAGCAATTCAAAGGTCAGTATGCCATCGGCTTTGGTTTATCTAATCTAAATCGCCGTTTAGGTTTATCCATTGCGCAGATGATTGGTTTTAGCTTAGGGGCAATGGTGTTGATGTTGCTGATGATGATTAAAACTGATTTGCTAGACGCTTGGCGTAGTTCTATGCCGATAGATGCGCCGAATCGCTTTGTGATTAATATTCAGCCAGACCAAGTTGCGCCAATTAAGCAGTTTATTGAAGAATTGAATGTCGCTAAGCCGCAAGTGTTTCCTATGATACGTGGCCGATTAGTGGCTAAAAATAATCAAGAAATTAACCCTGATTTATTTGAGGATGAACGCGCAAAACGATTGGTTTCGCGTGAGTTTAATTTATCTAGTGCAAGCACTATGCAAGCCGACAACAAGATTTTACAAGGGCGTTGGTGGCAAGCAAATGAAGCAGGGCAACCTTTTGTATCGATTGAGGAAGACATTGCCAAAACGCTCAATATTCAGTTGAATGACGTATTAACTTATGATATCGCGGGTAGCCGCATAGAGTTAACGGTTAAAAGTATTCGCAAAGTGGAATGGGATAGCATGCGTGCTAACTTTTTTGCTGTTACGCCTTTAGAAACCCTTAAAGATTACCCCACTAGCTATATGACTGCATTCTACTTGCCGCAAAATCAAGATATGAACGCATTGGTACAGCAATTCCCTAATTTCACAGTAATTGATACCGCCAGCATCATGAATCAAGTGCGCGATATTATGGATAAGCTGACATTAGCGGTTGGTTTTGTATTTATGTTTTGCTTAATTGCAGGCTTAATTGTGCTGTATGCCGCCTTAATCGCCACACGGGAGGCACGCCTGCAAGAATCCGCATTGTTACGGGTATTAGGTGCATCACGCCAACAAGTCACAATTGCTTTGTTAAGCGAGTTTGCCAGCATTGGGTTTGTAGCGGCCTTGGTGGCAATTGCAATGGCCGTTGGATTAAGTGCCTATTTAAGTATTTTTGTGTTGGATATTCCTTATCAATTTAATGCTAGTTTGGCTGCTGCTATTTTTGTTTTAACAAGTCTGCTTATTCCCCTAGCGGCTTGGTCTGTGGTTCGCAGCTATTTAAGTGTGCCTGCAAAGCAATTATTAAACAGCATTTAATTGGCTGTATACAACCAATATGGTGGTTGTATACAGCCATATTTTGCGCTTATAATTCAATAGCCATGCATAGCATGGTAATGAGTGCTTGATTTCATTCGATATTTTTTATCCCTAAGTAGTGGAATATATATTGCATATGTTTATCTGATGTACAAATCCACTCCTAGGGAAGAAACATGAGAAAACCATTACAACCAAAATATATCTTGTTAGCTGTTATTACAGCCTATGCTGCACCGCATGCTGCATTTGCAGAAGACGCAGCTGCCACCACCGAAAAAATTGAAGTGATTAGCACCACGCCGTTGCAAGGCATTGGTTTGCCCTTAGAGCAAATTCCTGCCAACGTGCAATCGGTAAAAGGTAAGCAACTGACTGAGCAAAAAAGCTTAAGCATTGCTGACTATATCAATCAAAATTTAACAGGCGTAAGCGTTAACGATACGCAAAATAACCCATATCAACCAGATGTCAATTTTCACGGCTACTCTGCTTCACCGTTATTGGGTACGCCACAAGGCTTATCCGTTTTTGTCGATGGTGTTCGCGTAAACGAACCGTTTGGTGATGTAGTGAATTGGGATTTAATTTCAACAAACTCAATCAATAGCATTAATCTAATTCCTGGTTCTAATCCTTTGTTTGGCCTTAATACTTTAGGCGGCGCATTATCTGTGCAAACTAAAAGTGGCCGTACAAATCCAGGTGGTGCAATTGAAGCCTATATGGGCTCATGGGGCCGCAAAGCTGGCTCTGCAGAATTTGGTGGCGTAACAGATGATGGTTCAGTTGATTATTTCATCTCGGGTAATGTGTTTAGTGAAGATGGTTGGCGCGATTTTTCACCTACAGATGTAGGACAAGTATTTGGCAAAGTGGGCTGGCAAAATGAGACAACTTCGCTTAACTTAAGTTATACAGGTGCTGATAACAAGTTGATCGGTAATGGTCTAGCACCAGACGATTTTTTACGTCAACAAGGCCGTGATTCAATTTTAACTAGACCAGATTTGACCGAAAATAAGCTTTCATTTTTTAATTTAAATTGGAGCCACTTTTTTAATGACGACACGCAATTAAGTGGCAACGCCTATTACAGAAAAGCCAAAACAAGAACCTTAAATGGTGACGGTAATGATGACTTTGATGACGAAGAGGTGGATTTGCTAGGCAACGGTGATGGAGTTGTTGATCCAGCAGAACTAGCTTTAGCCAACGCAGAATGTCTTGCTGGTAATGATTCAGATGAATTTTGTAGTGGCGCTTTAAATCGCACTAGTTCTGATCGTACTGGTTATGGTTTTAATGCCCAAGTGACATTTGGCCAAGATTTAGCTGGCTTTAAAAATCAATTTATCACTGGCTTAGGTTACGACTACGGTAAAACTAACTTTAGACAAAGCACTGAATATGGCTTAGTGAACGCAACACGTGGTATTGATGGCACAGGTGTATTCAATGAGCCTGCTGAGCTAGGGTTAGATGGTATTGCTTTGGCTGCACAGGAAGAAAATTTGCAAGTTAAATTACGTGGAGTATCTAAAACGTGGAGTATATTTGCAACAGATACTCTGTCGCTAAATCCAATGTGGCACTTAACACTATCTGCGCGATACAACCACACTAAAGTAGAGAATGACGATAAGTTCAATCCAATTCCAAATCCTGTTGAAGCAGATAACTCTTCACTGACAAGTGATCAAAGCTTTAATCGTATTAACCCAGCAATTGGAGTAAATTTCACCCCAAGTAAAGACTTAACAGCCTACGCAAGTTATAACGAAGGTAGCCGTGCACCAACGGCAATTGAACTGGGTTGTGCAAACCCAGCGCAACCATGTCGTTTACCTAATGCCTTTGCAGGTGATCCACCGCTAGACCAAGTGGTTGCTAAAACATTCGAGGGCGGTTTAAGAGGCAAAATCAACGAAAATATTGGTTGGTCGTTTGCTGCTTATCGTGCGCAAAACTATGACGATATTCAATTTATCTCATCATCAACCACAGGGGCTGGCTACTTTGATAACGTAGGTAAAACTAGACGCCAAGGTGTTGATGCTGCATTAAATGGTCGCTTAGATAAATTCACATGGGCATTAGGCTATAGCTATGTAAAAGCTACTTATCAGTCAGAATTTACAACTGTTAGCGAGCTAAACGAAACTGTGCCCGGTAGCGAAGTTCAACAAGTAGGTAAGGGTGACAATATTCCTGGCATCCCACAACATCAATTGAAATTACGTGCTGCCTATGATGTAACGCCATCATGGAGTGTTGGTACTAACATTTTTGCCTTCTCTGATCAGTATTCACGCGGTAACGAAAACAATCAATATGATGGTGACGGCGCTAAAGTAAGTGGCTATTTAGTAATGAACTTAGACACACGTTACAACTTTGGTAACAGTGGCTGGCAGCTTTTTGCTAAGGTAAACAATATATTCGATCGTGAATATAACAACGGTGGCTTGCTTGGTGAGCATCGCTTTGATGCAAGTACAGGCGCATTTACTGGTAATGAAGTAACGCCAGCATTTTATGCACCTGGCGCACCACGCGCTGGTTGGTTTGGTTTCCGTTATGAATTTGGCGGTAAAAAATCAGTCGCTGCTTTAGATGACAATTAATAGGTAATTAAGGACAACATTGCTCGCTCAACAAACCCATTTAGAAGACTTAAATTCCAAAAGCCTTGAATCTAAAGGCTTGGATTTAAAATCTAAACAGCATTTTGCACAATCAAAGAAAGTGTTGATTGTGGAAGATGAGGTGCTGTTTGCACGCGCTGTACAAAAGCGCTTACAAAAAGCAGGGTTTGAGTGTGAGCATGTTGAAAACCTAGCCGATGCACGCGCAATTCATAAGCAATTTAGTCCTGATTTGGTATTGCTAGATATGCGATTGCCTGATGGCAATGGATTAGATTTAATTGCCGAATTCGTTGAAAAAAAAATCATTACTATTGTGATGACCGCTTATGGCGAGGTGAGCGATGCAGTAACTGCCATGAAACTGGGCGCACATGATTATTTAAAAAAACCTATCGATTTAGAAGAGCTTTTATTAATAGTAGAAAAAAACGAAAAGACAGCAACATTACAAGCTAGTGCTGATTACTCTCGTCAACGTAATGCACATTCAAGTGATGGCATTACCCTAATTGGCGATAGCCCTGCTACACAAAGTATTCATATGCAAATTGCGCGTATTGCGCAACTAGGCCACATTACCGATGCTATTGCCCCTACCGTATTAATTACTGGAGAAACAGGCACAGGCAAAGACGTTGCCGCACGCTTGCTGCATGCATCAGGTGCTAATTCAGATAAGCCATTTGTACATGTAGATTGCGCATCTTTACCAAACGAGCTGATAGAAAGTGAATTGTTTGGCCATGAAAAGGGCGCATTTACAAATGCTATTTCATCTAGGCCTGGCTTAATCGAGGCAGCAGAAGATGGTACTTTATTCTTGGATGAGATTGGTGAGCTACCATTAACGTTACAAGCCAAATTATTAAGTGTATTAGAACGTAGGCGTGTAAGGCGCTTAGGTTCAACTAAAGAGCGCATTGTGCCAGCGCGTATTATTGCAGCAACCAATCGTAATTTGCACGAAATGTCGCAGCAGGGGCGTTTTCGCTCAGATTTATATTATCGCTTGAATGTAATGACGATTTCACTGGCGCCATTACGTGAACGTGGTCATGATGTGTTGCAACTAGCCAAACATTTTATGCAGTTAACTGAAAAGCGCTATGGCTTGACCAAACACGTATTCAGCCAATCGGCAATTGAAGCTATGCAAAATTATAATTGGCCAGGTAACGTGCGCGAATTACGTCATCAAATCAGTCGCGCAGTCCTATTAAGTAGTCAATTGCAAATTACCGCCAACGATTTAAATTTAGTTGATGGTAAAAGTCTGGATTATAAAAATAAAGGCATCCCAGAAAACAATCAGCAGGCTCAAATAACATTAGATGCTGCCGAAAAAAGCATGCTGCTAAACGCGCTAGAATCAACACATAACAACGTCTCAGAAGCGGCACGTAAATTAGGAATTACTCGCATGACCATGCGCTATCGTATGGATAAACATGGCATTACTTTTTAAGTAAGTTTTCTTCAAATTGCGTGTTCACGCAATTGTTTTAGCATCTATAAATCGCATTTTTCAAGGCCTTGCTGATTCGCCTCATGGTATTATGCCCACATCATTAATATTCGACTTGTTGAGTCATTACGTGGGCATTATTTTATGAAATTAGGCACCCCTTTAACCGCATCTGCTACTAAGGTTATGCTACTTGGCAGTGGTGAGCTTGGTAAAGAAGTCATCATCGCACTGCAACGTTTTGGTGTAGAAGTGATTGCAGTCGATCGCTATGCCAACGCACCTGGTCACCAAGTTGCACACCGTGCTTACACCATCGATATGACCGATGCAGAGGCACTAAAGGCCTTGGTTGAAAAAGAAAAACCACATTTTATTGTGCCAGAAATTGAAGCACTGAATACAGACGCTTTAGCTGATATTGAAAATAGTGGCACAGCCACAGTAATACCAACTGTCAAAGCTGTTCAATTAACCATGAACCGTGAAGGTATTCGTCGTTTAGCCGCTGAAGAGCTTAAGTTACCAGTTTCTCCATACGCATTTGCTCGTAGCGAAGCCGAATTACAAGCCGCAATTAACGGCCATATTGGCTACCCCTGTTTTATCAAGCCCACTATGTCTTCTTCTGGCAAAGGCCAATCCCGTGTTACTCAGGCCAGCGAAGTAAAAACTGCTTGGGATTACGCTGCAACAGGCGGACGTGTTAATCAAGGCGTAGTAATTGTAGAAGGCCAAATTGATTTTGATTATGAAATTACGCTACTGACAGTGCGTGCAAAAAATGCACAGGGTGAAGCGCAAACCTATTTCTGTGAACCCATTGGTCATGTGCAAAAAAATGGCGACTATGTTGAAAGCTGGCAACCGCAAGCGATGACAGCCAACGCATTAAAAGCCTCTCAGCATATTGCTAAAACCATTACCGATAGCCTTGGTGGCTTTGGCTTATTTGGTGTAGAACTGTTTGTTAAAAATGACCAAGTATGGTTTAGTGAAGTGAGTCCGCGTCCACACGACACAGGTATGGTAACAATGTGTAGTCAGCGTTTAAGCGAGTTTGAATTGCATGCTCGTGCCATTTTAGGTTTACCAGTAGATGTAACCATGACGCAAACTGGCGCAAGCGCGGTTATTTATGGCGGCGTGGATAGCCAAAATTTAAGCTATGAGGGACTAGAAGCCGCTTTAAGTGTTCCCAATAGTGATATTCGACTATTTGGCAAACCTGAGTCATTTGCCCGCCGCCGGATGGGTGTTGCGCTGGCAACAGGCAAAGATAGCGATGAAGCGAGAAGTCGCGCGCAATTGGTAGCAAGTTTGGTTAAACCCGCAGTGCGCTAATTCTGAGCATCTACATACATGCTAGATAAAATTAATGAAGTAGGTAGTAGCAAGGCCACGTTTTACACTTTATTGGGTGGCGAGCAGGGCGGTACTGCTGCAATTCGTCAATTAGTAGAAACTTTCTACGATATTATGGATAGCGACAAAAAAGCGGCACCAATTCGCGCCATGCATCCTGCCGATTTAACTTCTTCACGTGAAAAATTGTTTATGTTTTTGACTGGCTGGACAGGCGGTCCACAGCTATACATTGAGCGCTATGGAAATCCATTTTTACGCCGCAGGCATTTACCTTTTAGCATTGATGAAAGCGCGCGCGACCAATGGATGTATTGCATGATTAGTGCCATGCACCAATTGAAAATGGATGAAAAATTAATGCAAGCACTTGCCGAGCAGTTGTATGGCGTTGCCGACTTTATGCGCAATCAGTAGCTAGTTAAATCTATTAGTAGCCTACCAAATGGTATTAAAATCAATTAATTAACCTAAAATTGATGTAATTTTTCTTCAAAATGCTATAGTGACATAAAAAACAACGGCTGTCGTAAGGAGTTTTGCTTGGCTAAAAGCAGATTGTTACGAAAAATTGCAGGTACGATATGCATCCATTTTCTGGTGCTATTTTTTTCATCTGCGCATGCCAATCCAATCGAGTTTTATGGCAAAGATTTCTTAGCGCAGCATCCCTTCATTTATTCTATATTACATCCACATATCGAATTTAGCTTACGCTGGATAATTGAGTATAAGTTTGAGTTTGCATTAGCTATTTTCTTTGTTCTTGCTGTAATTTTATTTAACTTGCTTCTCATCGATTGGCAAATTAGAAAAAAAGTTACCCAGCGCTTTTTAGTACCTACCGTTTCAACTCCTGCAAATACAGGGCGTATTCAGTTTCCTACGCAAAAAATATTTATTATTGGGCTACTGTTTATTGTTTGCCTGATTATATTTTATGCACACATGATATTTACGTATCAATACTATGCAGATCAGCGCTTTGTAAAGTGGCTAAGCGGAGGCTTTTTTGTTTTTGTATTGTATGGCGGTTATTTGTTCGGTAATTTAAAACGTAGCAAACAGCTAGAAAAATTGATCAATAAACTGCATTTGCAAAATATTGATAAAAAAATTGCGCAAGAAAAATTACAACAAAGTGAGCATCGCTTACAAAAACAAAATGCTAGTTTGGCACACTTGGCTGCCATGCAATTGGGCAACTGGCAAAACCCAGCAGCAATTTTTAGAGAGATTGCTCAAGTATCAGCTGCTGCTTTAGATGTTGAACGCGTAAGCGTGTGGCGTTTTGATGACGATTTTAAGCAACTAGAATGTTTAGGTTTATATGTTAAATCTAAACATTTGCACACTGTATCCAAACCCTTAATTGCGGCCGAGTTGCCAGAATATTTTAGTTATCTCAAACAAAGTCGTGTCATTTCAATTAATGATGTGTATCAGCATGTAGCCACTGCCGAATTTACCAAAGATTATTTGCAAGAAAATGCAATTGGCGCCATGTTAGATGGCACCATTTGGCTGAATAATCAGGTGATTGGCGTAATTTGCCATGAACATGTTGGTGGGCCGCGTGAATGGACGCTAGATGAACAAAATTTTGTTGGATCGATTACCGATTTAGCAAGGCTAACTATTGAAGCAGATAAACGCCAGCAAGTAGAGGATAGCTTGTCGCATCAACAAAAGCATCTTGAAACGATTGTTAAAAAGCGTACTGCATCTATTGAGAACAATGCAAAATTGTTTCGCTTTTTGGTAGAGCGGGCGCCAGTGACAATTCTTTATATGAATATTGCAAACGAGATTATTGAAATGAATCCAGAGGCAGAGCGTATTTCTGGATATAGTCGAGAATTTGCCATTGGCAAAACTTATAACGAATTATTTGGCACAGAACAAAACAAACAACAGTTATCCTCGATTAATCGAGATGTTGCATATGGAAATAAAATTCAAGGCGAAGAAATTACCATACGTTGTGCAGATGGTAGAACTGTCGATTTAGCAGTATCGCGCAGTATGGAATTGGATGATGACAATAATCCAGTCATTATTTCTATTGGCCAAGACATGAGTAAGCAAAGAGCATTAGAAGCCAATGCAAAAAAACTGATTGAAAGTGAAAGACGTTATAGCTATGTGGTGCAACATGCGCCAGTTCCAATACTCATTATTGACAAAGACGGGCTGATTATTGAAGCCAATCCTGAAGCTATATCTGCCTCAGGCTACAGCCGAGAAAAGGTGATTGGTCATAGTTTTATTCAGCTAATAGTTGCCAAAGATTCACGTAAAAAAGCCATCGTGGCCGCTGCAAGGGCAATGAAAGGTGAAGATTTTCGTGCTGTGGAGTTGCTTTTGCAAAACGCGGCAGGTGAAAAATTCGAGTATCAATGCTCAATGGGCGCTGTCGTTCAAAGTGAGGGCAATGAGGGGCAATTAGTGGCCATTGCGCTTGATATATCACGTCAAAAAGCACTTCAGGCATCATTGATTACGGCGCGTGAGGCGGCCGAGTCGGCTGATCGTATTAAGTCTATGTTTGTTGCATCCATGTCACATGAGTTACGCACGCCATTAAATTCTATTATTGGATTTTTAGGCGTTGTATTGCAAGGCATGTCTGGGGAACTGAATGTAAAGCAAAAGGACCAATTGGGGCGTGCTTATCATTCTGCAAAACATTTGTTATCACTTATTTCTGATGTGATTGATATATCAAAAATTGAAGCAGGATTTTTAGAAGTACACATTGAAAAATTTGAGCTTGCACCTTTGTTGGCAGAGGTTGAACATGCAATTGCACACATTCTTGAAGAAAAACATTTAGATATTAGTATTGATTGTCCTGAGCACATTAGTTTAGAAACAGATCGAAAACGTTTGTATCAGGTGATTTTAAACGTAGCGAGTAATGCCGTTAAATACACCCCAAAGGGCAGGGTTGATATTCATGCTAGTGTTGATAAAAACTGGTTAACAGTTGCAGTAAGTGATACAGGAATAGGCATTAGCGAAACGGATTTAGCTAAGCTTTTTCAGCCTTTTGAACGCATAGACTCACCACTAAAAATTAAAACATTAGGTACAGGTTTAGGCTTATATTTAACACGCAAGATTTTATCTCAGCTGCTGGCTGGCCGAATTGAAGTAGAGAGCGAACCAAATAAAGGCAGTACTTTTAGCATTAAATTGCCCGTCAAAATATCGAATATTGTTGTTGAATCAAGCGTTTCTATTTTAGACGAAGCACCAGCACCAAAAAATAAACTAGAAAAAACGAACGTATCGCTGACTAACTCGGAAAAGACGCTGCCATGACTGTCGCTTTAATTATTGAAGATAACGAAAATAATTTAGAATTAATTCGATTTATTTTAGAGCAAGCCGATTACAAAATACGATACGCGATGACTGGCTTAGAGGGTGTGCAACAAGCGCTGACTATTCCACCAGATTTTATTATTTTAGATATACAATTACCAGATATTAACGGTTTGGAAGTGCTAAAACGCATTAGGGCACATCCTGTAGGGCGCGATATTCCAATTATTGCCATGACATCTTACGCGATGTCGGGTGACCGTGAAAGACTGTTGGCGGCAGGCTGTACCAGCTATATTGAAAAGCCAATAGATCCAATGCTCGTGATTCAACAAATAGAACAAGCGATCAATAAAAAAGACAATAAGGTGAGGTGAGCGTGAATATTTTAGTTGCAGAAGATGACGAAAACTCTAGGCAGTTACTAGAGACAGTACTGACAGCAAAGGGGTACACAGTTGCTAGCTTTGATAATGGCTTAAAGGCTTTATCATATTTGCAAACTGAGCCTGTAGATTTAATTATTTCTGACATACTCATGCCAGAGATGGATGGCTACGGATTGTGCCGAGCGGTAAAGCAAAACCAGAGCTTGCAGCATATCCCCATTCTTTTTTATACCGCCACATACACATCCGACCAAGATAAACGCTTTGCACTTTCTTTAGGCGCAACCAAGTTTTTAATAAAGCCGATGCTAATGCCAGATTTAATGGAAATCGTCGATGAAGTCTTAAAATCGAATCAGCCAGCCGATTTGCCTAAAAGTCGTGGCTTATATCGTGGTAGCCCACTTAAGTTGGATAAGCAACATGCAGACCGCGTGCGCTCTAAGTTAGATAAAAAAATTATTGAGCTGAGCGAAGAAAAAGAAAAGCTTATTGAGAGTGAAGCGCGATTCAGAGATTTTGCAGAGGCTTCTGCAGACTGGTTTTGGGAATCTGATGAATACCTAAAAATATTTGCAGTGACTGGCGGCCCAAAGGGTTTAAGTTTTTATAGTCTGACCGATTTAGCAGAGGCTTGTCATAGTCATAGCTCAAACGAAATGCTAAAAACCTTGCAAACACACAAGCGCTTTTCTGATTATGTGGTGCACTTTACAGATGAAACAGGCAAATTGGTTTATTTACGCGTTTCTGGTAAGCCAGTTTTTGCCACTAACGGTAGTTTTGTTGGTTATCGAGGTGTTGGCCGTGATGTAAGCGAAACCATTGCATTAAGCCGTAAAGTAGAATTTTTGGCATCGCATGATGAATTAACAGGCTTGCCAAACCGCAGCATGTTTAGGCAGCGCTTAGAACATTCCGTTGCAAAAGCCGCTCGCGAAGGTAATCAAGTATTACTACTTTTTTTTGATTTAGATCATTTTAAAATGGTTAACGACACGCTTGGTCATGAAGTGGGTGACCAATTGTTGATTATGGCAACCAAACGCATTACTGAGCGCGTACGCGCCACTGACGTGCTGTGCAGATTGGGTGGTGATGAGTTTGTCATGATAATGGAAGGTGCATCTCCGCAAGATGGGCATCGCTTAGTGCGCGATATTATCGCCGCATTTTCAACTCCATTTGAGATGCATCAACAAAAAGTGTATAGCACAGTCAGCATAGGTGTAAGCGTTTATCCAGATGACACTACCGATACGCAAACGCTTTTAGTGTATGCAGATTTAGCGATGTACCGCGCAAAACAGAATGGCAGAAATGACTTTGAATTTTATACAACTAACCTGAATTTTATTGCGCATCAGTGGTTGGAAATGGAACATGGTATCCGCCATGCGCTTAAAGATAATCAGTTGTTTGTAGTTTATCAGCCACAAGTGCAATCTACCGACAGTAAATTGATTGGCATGGAAGCGCTAATTCGGTGGCGGCACCCAGACCGTGGTTTTATTCCGCCGCTAGAATTTATTAAAATTGCCGAGCAATCATCGCTTATCAATCAAATTGGCGAGTGGGTGCTTGAAGCCGCATGCAAGCAAATGCGATTGTGGAAAGATAAAAAATATAATGTGCCACGTGTTTCTATAAATATTTCAGCAAGACATCTCCGTTCAGAGAGTCTTATCAAAACACTGACGCATATACCAGCTAAATATGATATTTCACCTAATATGTTGTGTATTGAGATTACCGAATACGCTTTGTTAGAAGAAGCCGATGTAGTTAAAAATAATATGCGACTAATCAAAGAGTTGGGCTTTAATATTTCGCTAGATGATTTTGGCATGGGCCATTCTTCATTGCTCTATCTAAAGCGCTGGGCAGTTGATGAGGTCAAGATTGATCGCTCATTTGTAGAAGGCTTGGTTAATAGTGAAGAAGACCGTGTGATTGTGAAGGCGATTGTCGCGTTGGGTGATGCGCTGGGCCTTAGTTTAGTAGGCGAAGGTGTTGAAAATCAGCAGCAAGCAGAAATTCTATCAGCTAGTGGTTGTAAAAATGTACAAGGCTATTTTTACTCACCACCTCTAGATGCTAAAGAAATGGAAACTTGGCTCAAAAAAGCTTAATTACGATTTTGAGCTAGTTTTGACGATTATTACTTTGCGCGTAATCCACCTAGCAAAGCAGCTACAGGTGCTTTGCTGGAAGAGTTTGCGGTAAAGTGTTGTTGATGTTTTGTAGATATCGATGGCTCATAAGGCTTGTCAAACCAAGGATCGCGCGAAGGTTTGCGCGACTGTTGGCGTGGTTTAGTTGCTTGCCTATTAGAGTTTAAAGAATCATTTTCAGGCTGATTATGACCTGATTGAGAAGTGGCAGATTTTGTTGCATGTTTAACAGTGTTTTTAATCTCAACCGTTTCGCGTGAAATACTGCGTTTGATCAGTTTTTCAATATCAGCTAAGTATTTTTCTTCCTCTTCGCATACCAATGAAATTGCAATACCACTTGCACCGGCACGGCCTGTACGGCCAATACGATGCACATAATCTTCTGGTGCGCCTGGAATCTCGTAGTTAATCACCATCGGCAAGTCGCTGATATCCAAACCACGCGCCGCTACATCGGTTGCTACTAAAGCCGTAATCTTGCCAGCCTTAAACGCATCTAAAGCTTCAATCCGCTCTTTTTGGCTTTTATCGCCATGAATCGCGTCAGCAGTAATGCCTTCTTTTTGTAAAGCACGGCTTAATTTGCTGGCGGTGATTTTAGTTTTGGTGAAAATAATGACTTGCTGGCTATTTGATTCAGTTAGCAATTGTGTTAACAAAGCTTGTTTACTGCTTTGCGCAACCATATAAACTTTTTGCATCACATTGTCGTTTGTCGCATTACTGCGAGCCACTTCAATCAAGATGTAGCAGAGAACATTAAATTTTGGCGCTGTTTTGGCAACAAGGCCAAAATGCGTTTCAAATCAGGCATAAAGCCCATATCCAACATTCTGTCTGCTTCATCCAACACCAAAATTTGTACTTGCGATAAATTGAGCGTTTTTTGTTCAATATGATCAAGCAAACGACCTGGTGTTGCCACCAAAATTTCAATACCTGTTTTTAAATGCGGTGTTTGCGTTTTAATATCTACGCCACCAAAAACCACTAAACTTTTCAGTGGCGTGTGCTTTGCGTAAACCTTTACACTTTCTTCTACCTGAATCGCTAATTCGCGCGTTGGTGTAAGCACCAATGCACGAATAGGATGTTTTGCTGGTGAAGTACTGCTGCTAGCAAAAGGTAATAGTTTTTGTAAAATTGGCAACGCAAAGGCTGCCGTTTTACCTGTACCAGTTTGTGCGCCCGCCATCAAATCCAAGCCTTGCAAAGCCAAAGGAATGGCCTTGGCTTGAATGGGTGTTGGCGTTGTGTAACCAGTCTCTTGCACCGCTTTTAACAGCGGTGCAGCAAGACCTAATGCATCAAACATAATGGTTTCAGTCGTTATATCCATTAATTTAATTTCTTATACAAAACTGCGTGGACGACGTGGAGCAGAATCGCCACCGCTACGTGCAGGACGATCACCTGTTGGACGTGGGCGCGGATTACCAAATTTTTCGCCAGTATTACTTCTTGGCGCAGCGTTACGTGGTGCAGAGCGAGAGCCTTCATTACGGCCTGAATCGCTACGATTGGCTCTAGGTGCGCTTGTTCTATCACCAGATTTACCGCCAAAACCTTTACTTAATTCGCGTGCGAATTGCATATCGGTATCTTTAGTGTAGCTACGGCTATTGCCATCTACTTCACGTGATGGTGCTGCGCGGTTTTCATTAGCAAAACGGTCAGCATTACGCGCTGGACGCTCTGAGTTTGAAAATGCAGGTTTATCACCAAAAGCAGGACGGTCACCAAATGAACGAGCAGGGCGTGCACCATCATGTGTACGCTCTTTATTGCGGTCGTTAAAAACACCAGAACGTGCACCGTAAGTTTTTTCGCCAGCTGGTTTTTCACCCATTACGCGGTCACCAAACGTGCCACGGTGTGTGCAGAACGCTCATTACGGCCTGCGCCATAACCACCACGCTCATTACTACCGCCACGTCTGCCAGAAGAAGGACCATCTGTTTTCATCGCGCGTTTTGGCTCAAAGCCTTCAATTACCGCTGCATCTAATTTTTGACCTGTATATTGCTCAATTTTGCGCAATAAGTGGCGATCCATGTTTGATGCAAATGAAATCGCAATACCTTTATTGTTGGCACGACCAGTACGGCCGATACGGTGTACATAATCTTCAGCAAATTTTGGCAAATCGTAGTTGATTACGTGTGAAATACCTTGCACGTCAATACCGCGCGCTGCAACATCAGTTGCCACTAATACTTTTACATCGCCTTGACGCAATTTAGTTAGCGTACGGTTACGCGCGCCTTGTGTCATATCGCCATGCAAAGCGGCTGTTTTGTGGCCAGCAGCATATAAATCTTCTGCCAATACATCCGCATGACGCTTAGTGCTGGTGAAAATAATTGCTTGGTTCATGTCTGGTGCAATCAACAAATGCTCTAACAATTTGTTTTTATGCGTCATGTCATCTACAAAGTGTAAACGCTGCTCAATATTGGCATGTTTTTCTTTTTGACCAGCCACTTGAAGTGTAATTGGATTATTTAAGAATTGTTTACCGATATGCATAATGCCATCTAATGTGGCTGAGAATAATAGAGTTTGACGCTCTTTAGGTAAGGCCTCACAAATGCGCTCTACATCTGGCATAAAGCCCATGTCTAACATACGGTCGGCTTCATCTAATACCAACATTTGTAAGCGGCTTAAATCAATACGGCCGCGTTCCATATGGTCAATAAAACGGCCGGGTGTGGCGACTAAAATATCCAAAGGTTGTGAAAGTAATTTGTTTTGTAGCGGGTAAGGCATGCCACCTACAATACTTACAGTACGTGCGCGGATATATTTACCGTATTTACGCGCAGCTTCGTTGACTTGTGCTGCTAATTCGCGAGTTGGTGTTAATACTAAAATACGTGGGCCACGGCTGCTCAATGCATGCGGTGTGGCTAACAAGTTTAATGCTGGCAATGTAAATGCAGCAGTTTTGCCTGTACCTGTTTGTGCAGAAGCCATGATGTCGCGGCCTTTTAATGCGGCTGGAATCGCTTGCGCTTGCACAGCAGTTGGGTTGGTGTAACCCGCCTCAAGTACAGCACGTAGAATGGTTGGGTGTAAATCTAATGATTCGAAAGTGGTTGATTCTAAAGACAAAGTATTGTCCCTTTCTAATAAGTTATTACTGATAAGTAATAACCAAAAACAACTATAAAAGGGCGCAAGCAATCACATCAATGCTGAAGTTATTGAAAATAACAATTCAACACAAAACGCGTAAAGCACAAATATATTTTAAGATGCTTTTTACTAGCGCACGGGCACAGCCGCTAACCAGTAAAAGATAGATTACTTGTAACTAAGAATCTATTTGATAGTCGCTTCAACATTTCACGAGCAACAATGGGTCAGGGCAATGGGTTAAAGCAAAGTTTTATGAATGACTTTGCTTTAAGTTGTGCGCATTATAAGCATTTATATTAGTTTGTCAAAGGATTATTGTTAACATATAGTCAGATTGTCATCTTTTATGTGGTAAAATCGCGCCCTTTCAAACCTACGGCAGTTAATAATGAGCACTCCTCGCAATTTGCGCAACGTCGCAATTATCGCCCACGTTGACCATGGTA
>LNFM01001483.1_pt1 | contig 53076 bp, 48 predicted proteins | sample 596031 | NCBI WGS metagenome assembly LNFM01 (sample SAMN04254537, study PRJNA301005) | activated carbon metagenome | isolation source: dual media filters at the Ann Arbor, Michigan drinking water treatment plant | place: USA: Ann Arbor | reverse complement strand
AGGTTCGTGAAGTGGTCCGTACAGTGCGTGTGAAAGAGGCGGGCGATATCAACGTGTCGTCGCTTCTCAATGTGCTGGTGTTTCTGGGCGTCGCTCTGCTTGCGATGAGTTAGACTTTGGGGCGGTAGACCCCGGAGGCCGGGTCCCACTCCAATTGACCGAGGTTGCGGGCGGTTTCAGCCGCGGTCTGGGCCGGCTGATCGGCCGCGGTCATGGCATCCGGCGTGGCGGTTCCCATCATCGAGGCAATGACACGAGACGCGGCGAAGAAACCGGCGGCGGCGGCGAGCGCGAATATTACAGGCGGCATGGGGCCTCCAATCAAGCTCAACAGGCACTACAGACCATAGCGCGACCAGAGGGCTCTTGTCTCCAAGGTGGAGAGAAGTTCATCCGTCAGCGAGGTTTCGGGTCCGGCGAGAGCAGCGAGGCTATCCAGCGACGGGGAACGGCGCAATTTTGACAGCAGGCCCGGTCGCTCGATAGGCACGACCTTCAATTTGACGTCGTCGCCGTATATTTCGCGCATGCGGGTGCGGATGTCGGAGATGCCGTCGATGAGGCCGTATTCGAGGGCCTGCTTGCCGCTCCAGAACGCGCCGGAGAACAGTTCCTCGTCCGGGCCTTTGAGTTTGCCGGCGCGGCGTTCCTTGACGGCGCCGATGAAGACATCGTGGGCGTCGCGCTGGAGGCTCGCGAGGCGTTCGATGTCTTCCGGCTTCTGGGGCAGGAAGGGATCGAGGATCGCTTTGGACCGGCCGGCGGTATAAACGCGGCGCTCAATGCCCAACTTGTCGATGGCCTCAACGAAACCAAATCCCGACGAAATGACGCCGATAGAGCCGACAATAGAGGAGGGTTCGGCGTAGATCTCGTCGCCACCGATGGCGAGATAGTACCCGCCCGATGCGGCGACATCTTCCAGGAAGACGTGGACTTTCTTTTCGTACTCTTCGGCAAGAGCCCGGATGCGTTTTAAGATCAGGCTCGACTGGACGGCGGAGCCGCCGGGCGAGTTGATGATCAAGGCGACGGAGGGCGTCTTCGACATCTCGAACGCCTTCTCCAACGGCTCGGCAAGTGAGGCGATTGAGAGGCCGGGGCGGAGCGGGCTCGCCATGCCGATTGCGCCTGACAAACGCATGACGGGGACGACGGGCGTGCGGGTGAACGGCCACATGCTGCGGTTCAATCCTTGAGTTGAGGGGTGAGGGGGGCACCTTGGCGCAAAATCTGGCTGACATATGGCGTGAATGCGCCGTCTGCGCCATGCAGCACGACAGGCGGATGCAGCGTCAATGGTGCGCGACTGGCTTTGATCCCGGAGACGAGGACTCGGATCGCCGCCTTGTCGATGTAAGGGTGGATGGGTGTGATTGTAAGTGCGCCAAACCGGTCTTGCAGCGCTGCCAGTAGGTTCGGGAGCGCCTCAGCCTTATGGATCATCGTGACCCGGGCGCCGGGTTTGGCCATGCGCGCGGCATAGCGGGCCCATGCGTCCAAGGCGTTTGCTGGCATGGCGTGTGACGCCTGTTTCAAGGGATCACCGGCGTGGGTTCCGCCAGCTGCATCGTGGAAGGGCGGATTGGCGAGGATGTGATCGAAGGTTTCGGGAGTGAGGCGTGGGGCGGCCGGGCTCATGGCGGGCGCGGTGATGTCGCCCGGCACGGCGCAAACGCGGATGTCGAGGGCGTTGCGGGAGATATTTCTGGTTGCCAAATCGAGTAGGGCGGGTTCGCGCTCGATGAGGGTGACGCGGGCATCCGCGCAGCGGGCGGCAACGCAAAGGCCAACGGTGCCGACCCCTGAGCCGCAATCGAGAATTTCCAAGGACTGTCCAGGGGCCGCTGGGATGGAGGCAGCGAGCAGCACGGCGTCGATGCCGGCGCGATAGCCGGTCGCGGGTTGCAATATCCGCAAACGTTCGCCGAGGAAGGCGTCGTCCGTGACGGAAGCCAGGGCCGGCGGCAGGGCCGACGCCGTCATGGACCGGCCTCTTCGATGATCCAATGGCCAAGATCGGCATTTTCAATCAGGCGGCGGGCGGCGGCCCAATCCTCTTCGTCGATTAGGACGCGGCAAGGCAATATGCCAAGGGAGCCCTCAAGAATGCTCATATTCCGGTCTAGAAATACCGGGCTGAAGCCGGCTCCCCGGAGAAGGGCGTCGACATAGCTGATCAGGACCGGATCGTTGACCCGCATCAGCTCTCGCATGATCTATTTTCCTCTCCCAGAACTGCCATCTTGTGCGGCAAAGTGCCGGAGAATATGCAGGGTGGAAGCCGGTATAGCAAACTCGGCAAATAGCGAGAGGAAGAGCCCCGTGGGAGTTGTTGTCCCGTTCGATGAGGCCCGGTCTGCATCCGAGAGCCTGGAACCCCTGCTTCAACTCGTTAACGAGGATATGGAGGCGATCAATCGCATCATCCTCGATAAGGCCGTGTCGGATGTGGATCTTATCCCTCAGCTGGCGCACCATTTAATTGCCTCGGGTGGCAAGCGGCTGAGGCCAATGCTGGCGCTGGCGTCGGCAAAGATGTGCGGCTATCCGGGCACCGGGCATATCCGGACCGCGTCGGCGATCGAATTCATGCATACAGCGACGCTGTTGCACGACGATGTCGTGGACGAGAGCGATGCGCGGCGCGGGCGTAAGACGGCAAGGCTGATTTGGGGCAATCAGGCCAGCGTACTGGTCGGCGACTTCTTGCTGGGACAGGCATTCCGCATGCTGGTCGATGTCGGAAACATGCAGGTATTGAAGATCCTGTCGAACGCGGCGGCCGTGATCGCGGAAGGCGAAGTGATGCAGCTGGCGGCGGCGAAGAACACCTCGACGACGGAAGACGCTTATCTCGCCATCATCAACGCCAAGACGGCGGCGCTCTTCCTGGCTGCGGCGGAAGTGGGGGCGGCGCTGGCGAACCGTCCTGCTGATGAACAGGCTGCGATGCGCTCCTACGGCAAGAATCTCGGCTTGGCATTCCAGCTGGTGGACGATGCGCTCGATTATTCCGGCGATACGCGCAAGCTCGGCAAGTCAGTGGGCGACGATTTCCGCGAGGGCAAGATCACATTGCCGCTGATCCTTTCGTTCCGGCGCGGCAACGAGACGGAGCGGGCGTTTTGGAACCGCACGATCGTGGAAGGCGAGATCAACGACGACGATCTCGATCACGCTGTTCAGCTCATGAAGAAGCACAAGGCGTTGGAAGCGACCATGGAGCGTGCGCGGGCGTATGGGGCCATGGCGCGGGATGCGCTGGCGATCTTCCCCGACAGCGCGCACAAGTCGGCCATGGAAGAGGTCATCGCTTTCTCGGTCAATCGCGGGCACTGAGCGCGTCGGTCAGCCGATGAAGACAGGCGCGATCCACCACGCCGGGTGAGCCGCTTTCAGTGCGGCTGCGGCAGCTTGGGCAGATGCGGCATCATCGAACACCGAAAAGCAGGTCGGGCCGGCACCTGATAGGCGCGTCTCGTGAGCGCCGGGGCAGGCTTCCAGCGCGGCGATGACCTCTTCGATCTCGGGCACGACGGCGGTGGCGGGGGCTTCGAGATCATTGCCCATGCGGGACAAGAGAGCGAGCAGTTCGGCGCGGTCAGGTATGGCGGGGATGGCGCTTGGGACGCTGGCGTCACTTGCTGTAAGGGTGGGAGCGCCGAGGGCGCGAAACACGCGTGCGGTTTTGTCGGCGGGGACCGGCGCTTGCGGATTGACCAGCACGGCGTCGAGACGGGGCAACGGCGTATCGAGCGAGTGCAGCGTTTCGCCGGCGCCTGTCATCCAGGCCGCCCGATCGGCAAGGCAGACGGGGACGTCGGCGCCGAGGCGGCGGGCGATGCTGGACCAGTCGAGATCGGCGGTGGCGGCCGGATGGGCTTTGCGGATCGCTCGTAGCACGGCTGCCGCGTCAGATGATCCGCCGCCGACGCCGGAGGCGACGGGGAGGTTTTTGGCCAGCGTGACGTGGCCAATCGTGAGGTCCGGCACCGCGTCCGTAACTAGGTTCAGGGCAGTGTCGATCAGATTGGCCCCGGAAATAGCCGCCGCGAACGGACCGATGACGGTTACGCCCGTCGGGGATTCTGGATCGAGCGTGATCTCATCGGCGGCGCTGGCGAAGGCGACCAGGCTGAGCAGCGCGTGGTAGCCGTCCGGGCGGCGGCCGAGGATCGAGAGCGTTAGGTTGATCTTCGCCCGCGCCCGTTCCGTGACGAGGGTCATTTAGGGTGTCGCGGGTTTGCTGGCGTCTGCACTCGTCCCGTTGGCGATTTTAGGCGTGTTGTGCTCGATGACTACGAGGCCCTCGTCGATCTTGCGACGCGTTTTGATGGCGTCTTCGGGCTCGGGTTTCAGCGTCAGTGATTGATCCCACTGGAAGCGGGCTTCACGCTCGCGGCCGACTTTCCACAATGCGTCGCCAAGGTGGTCGTTCAGCACTGGGTCGTCGGGGCGCAACTCGACCGCGCGTTCGAGGTAGCGAACGGCTTCGGCGTAGTTGCCGCGTTTGAAGTGCGCCCAGCCGAGGCTATCGACGATGTATCCATCGTCGGGCTTGACGGCAACGGCGCGCTCAATGAGGCGCATGCCGTCGTCAAGATTGATGCCCTGGTCGATCCACGAGTAGCCGAGATAGTTCAACACCAGCGGTTGATCGGGATAAAGCTCCAGAGCTTTTTTGAGATCGGCTTCGGCGGGTGGCCAGTTTTTCAGCCGCTCATAGGATGTGCCGCGGGCATAGAAATAGACCCAGTGGCGGCGGTCCGGCTTCGGGATCATCGCGATCGCACGATTGTAGATATCGACGGCGTCGGCGTACTGCTTGCGCGAGCGCAGGATGTTGCCGAGGGCATCGAGTGCCTGCAGTCTTTCGCTGGGATCGAGCGCATCCGCACCGGCAGATGTGGCGTTCCGCGCTTGTGCCGGAGTGCCGGCGGCGGCATTGGCCTTCGCCAGAATGGCGTCAACCGTTTGCTGGCCGACAATACCATCGACATCGAGGCCGTTTGCCCGCTGGAAGTCTTGAACTGCTTTGCGTGTGCCAACGCCAAACCGGCCGTCGGGCGTGCCCCCGATATCCAAGTTGAGGCGTTGCAGAGCGTCCTGCAATTCGCGAACGCCATCACCGGCGGAGCCGAGGCGAAGGACATCACCCGCGAGGTCGATGGCGGGGAATTCGGCCGCGGGCTTGGTCTCTTCGACGGGAGAGGTCTCGGCTGTTTTTTCGGGCGTTGCGCCAATTTCCAACAAACGCTCGAGTACCGAGCGGGCTTCGTCGGGCTTTTCAAGCGAGTTCAGATTGAATGCTTTGCGGATCTCGATGGCCGGAGCCAGCGGCGAACCTTTCGGAATGCGATCGTAGGTGGCGATGGCTTCCGCAAACTGACGGTTGGCTTCGTGGGCGTTGGCGAGGGCCGCCAATGCGAACGGATGCTGCGGCTCAAGATAGAGCGCCATTTGCAGATAGACGATCCCAACCCCGATGGCGCCTTCGCCGATGAGGCTTTCGCCGAGGCCGTAGAAGACTTCGGCAAGTCCTTCCGACGGTGTCGCGACCAGAAGGGGGATCTTGGTGTCTGCGGCTTCGAGCTCTTTCATCAGCGCGCGGGCCAGGGTGTGACCTTCGCCTTGCGATTTCTCGATGTGCTGGCGCAGGACATTGCGCGCGCCTTTGATGTTGCCTGCATTGGCAAGGCTGCGCGTGTAGGCGAGGGCTGTGCGCAGGGTGCGCGCATCTTGCTTGAAGATTTTTTCGTACGCTTGGTGTGCGTCGGTGCGGCGGCCTGCGGCGTCGGCGATCAGCGCCCGATGATAACGCAGATAGAATTGCGCCCATTCGGCCTGCTTGGGCACGACAAGGAGGTCGAGCGCCTCGGTGGGCTTTTTCTCAGCCAGGAGAATCCATGACGTGGCAAGCGACGAGGTCAATTCGCCAATCGGACCGGAGGCGGACGCGCGGAAGTTTTTCTCCGCCGTGTTCCAATCGCCGTTGCGGAACGCGCCGAGCCCTAAGAACATTTGGGCCATGCGATGCCCAGGTTCCATTTTGACGAGCGTTTCAGACAGACGCAGCGCCTGATCCCACGCGCCGCGCGACGCCTCCATCAACAGGGCTTGCTCGATAAGCATGTCGCTGGACGGATCGAAGACGATGGCGTTCGAATAAAATTCGGCAGCCTTGTCCATTTCGTTGTCGGCGCGCGCAAATCGGCCGGCAAGGTAGCTGCCCGAGAGAGTCTGGGAGAGGTCGACCGTGGCGCTCGTTTCTGCTCTCGAGGCCGGTGCGACCGCCACCATCGCCGCGGCCACAAGTGCGGCGCGCAGATAGGGACGGGGATACGAACGGGCCGAACGTGCTCGCATGGACGCTTTTTCCTTATTTGGTCGTCACTTGCGTGACGGGAGCGCACGACTCCCGATGAATTCTAGCAAAGTCTGCGGCAGCTTGGCGACAGTGCTTAACGTCATTTGCAGAGTTTTTACCCTATCTGATCTTAGGGCAGGTTTGGGGTTAATCCGGGGCGTTTTGTCGGGTAGACTCGCGCCTGCGACGCCAAAGTCCGTCGGAGCATCGTCTTCACTCGTCCGGAGCTGAACTAATGCCGCGATCTCGAACACATTCGTGGCTGCCCGCCTTTTCTGCGCTCGCCTGTGCCGGCCTTTTGCTCGCTGGTGCTGGCTTGCAGCCGGTCGTGGCGTTGGAGCTTCGTGAGGAGCCGTTGGCTGTCGCAGAGGAACAGTCGGTCCCGGAGACTAACGTGGTTGGCGAGAGTGTCGGCGAAACGTCAGCCGAAGATGCCCCCGTCGAGGGCGAGCCTGGGCCAGGCGAGACTGTCCGAGTGCCGCCGGATGAGCCGGGCGACGGCGGTGATAGCGGCGACGAAGCCGGCCCGCCACTCGATGAGAGCGGCGCAGAGACTAAGGCTGTGGACTAGCGTCACCGATGGCGTGTTAGGTCCATCGAGAGAGCGGCCGGTTGGCTTTGGGGTGCCGATCACATTCCAGCGTAGTTCGGACCGCCGCCGCCTTCTGGGCAGACCCAGGTAATATTCTGGCTGGGGTCCTTGATATCGCACGTTTTGCAATGGACGCAGTTTTGCGCGTTGATCTGGAAGCGCGGATTGCCTTTGTCGTCACGGACGATTTCGTACACGCCCGCCGGGCAGTAGCGCTGCGCGGGTTCGGCCCAGGTCCGCAAGTTGATTTCGACGGGAATCGTGGGGTCGGTCAGCTTCAAGTGGACCGGCTGATCTTCCTCGTGATTGGTGGCCGAGAAAGAAACGCTCGTCAGCTTGTCGAAAGTTAAAACGCCGTCGGGCTTGGGATAGGCGATCGGCTTGAAATCCGAGGCGGGCTTCAGCGAGGCAGCGTCTGATTTGCCGTGGCGCCACGTTCCGAAGGGCGACCAACCGCCAAGGAGCGTCCGCAACCACATGTCGATGCCGCCCAGCGGAATGCCAAGGGCCGTGCCGAACCGGGACCACATGGGTTTGGAGTTGCGGACGCGCTTCAGGTCAGCGCCGATGGCGCCGTCGCGGACCGCGGTTTCGTAGGCCTTGAGTTCGTCGTGGGCGCGGTTTGCCGCGAGGGCCGCGAATGCCGCGTCAGCTGCTTCGATGCCTGACAACATGGCGTTGTGGCTGCCTTTGATGCGCGGAACATTGACCATGCCGGCAGAGCAGCCGAGGAGCACGCCGCCGGGGAACGTGAGTTTGGGCAGGGACTGCCAGCCGCCTTCGGTGATCGCGCGTGCGCCATAGGCAATGCGCTTGCCGCCTTCCAGAGTCGCGCTGATGGCGGGGTGGGTCTTGAAGCGCTGGAATTCGTCGTAAGGAGACAAGTAGGGGTTTTCATAGTTGAGGTGGACGACGAAGCCGACGGATACGAGGTTGTCGCCGTAGTGATAGAGGAACGAGCCGCCGCCGGTGCGATTGCCGAGCGGCCAGCCGAACGAGTGCTGGACGAGGCCCGGTTTGTGTTTGCCGGGCGCGACTTCCCATAGCTCTTTGAGGCCGATGCCATACTTTTGGGGTTCGGATTGGGTGTCCAATCCGAATTTGGCGATGAGTTGCTTGGCGAGGGAGCCACGGACGCCTTCGGCGATGAAGGTATATTTGCCGCGCAGTTCCATGCCGCGCGCGAACCCATCCTTGGGGACACCGTCGCGACCGACGCCCATATCGCCCGTCGCTACGCCAACGACCGCGCCCTTCTCGTCGTAGAGGACTTCGGCGGCGGCGAAACCTGGATAGATTTCCACGCCGAGTTCGGCGGCCTGCTCGCCGAGCCAGCGGGTGACCGCGCCCAGTGAAACAATATAATTGCCGTGATTGTTCATGAGCGGTGGCATGAGGATCGCGGGCAAGCTGATGTCGCCCTGAGGTCCCAGAACGAGGAAGCGATCCTCGGTCACCTCGGTTTCGACCGGCGCACCCTTTGATTTCCAATCGGGGATGAGGCGGTTCAACCCGACCGGGTCGATCACGGCTCCAGACAGGATGTGGGCGCCGACTTCCGAGCCCTTTTCTAGAACCACCACCGAGATCTCGCGCCCACTTTCGGCGGCGAGCTGCTTCAAGCGAATGGCCGCGGACAGACCGGCCGGGCCGGCGCCGACAATCACGACGTCGAATTCCATGGCCTCGCGCGGCGGCAGCTCGAATGCTTCTACATCCATCTCGGCATAGTCCTGCGGTTCGGGTGGGTGGGGCGGCCGGGGCAGCAGCGTTCCCGATTAGGTTGTGTGCAAGGAAGCGTCAAGAAAAGCTGGCGTTCCGTCACAGGATGAGGTATCGATACTTGGCGCTGATTTCATTCGGTTTTCTTCATTTTTCGTCTGCGTTTTATACCCCAAGATGCGCCAAACCTATACCCCACAAATCAACTTCAGGTTGCTGGTGTTGGCGGATGGCATCGCCTTGCCTTTTACAATATCGCGGAGTCGCACTGCTGCCGCGTAGGCATCCGGTCGCGTGCTCAAGCGTCGGGCGAACTTGGGAATTGATGAGCACACAACTCCGTACCGTCATTGATGTTCCGCACGCTCCTGATTGAGTTTGAACAAGCGCTCCAAGATTACGTCGTCCGGCAATCCTTCCTGACCCCAATCCGTCCAACCGTAGGCCGCAGCGACTACGCGATCCAAATCTTTGTGAGCCATGTCGAGCCACGCCGGGCGCTCATTGTATAAATTCGTGAGCGTGCGCTTCTTGAGGATCGCGGCGGCTGCATCGTCGATGGGCAAGATACGGTCAGGATACCCCGGCACGACTTCCGGGATGCGTTTCACGAGGTCCGGTGGATTGAGCCAATTCTCGCGCAGTTCGTTGAGCCGCGCCGCAGCTTTGGCAATTGCTACCGCGCGTGGATCGCTGGCGTAGTCGGCAGCCGGTATGTTCGGCGTTAGCCCCTTGGGGAAGGGGAAGGTCTCGAAGCAGGTGGTCGGCGTGTATCTTGGCCGATCTTCCAGCGATGTTCCCAAGCGTAAAGCCCAAATTTCGTGAAGCCTTGAATGAAGTATCCCGAAGGAAGTGTCGTCGTCTCGTGTGACCACGACTAATTGGCAATCGGGCAGTATCGACCTATCGAGCCAGACAAACAGGCGATACTTTGCGACGCGAGGTGTCGCTAAGTAGCGTCTTAAATTTGTCAGCGCGTTGCGCATGCCGGGTCGAGGCTCGCCATGTCGCCACCAATAGTTTCGGTGCCCGTCTCTGCGAACGTTGGCGCGCATGGGGCCGACGTGTTGAGCAACGTGCTTGAATGGCGCTTCAAACAATCCCGCGTCAGCTAGAGACATCTCAATGCCAAAGTCGATAATCCAGTTCTCCGATGGACGACGTGTAACGTCGAGTCCGTTTTGCCAGGGACGCAAGACAGCTGCATTTGACAAGCCGTTGGGATTTAGCGGTTCACACAGCCACTTCACAGCGAGGTCCCGTGGAATGTCGAATGGACCCGATTTTTGGTCTCCGATGTAGGCACAGGCTCCGTTCTGAGTAAGCTGCTGGGCCTCAGAAAGGTCAACTCTGGCTGTGAGATCGGAGAAAATCTCAGCTACGGGTTCGCCGTTTAACAGTGCTATCGACCCGACGGCCTCGATACTGAAACAGATGATCGAAACGCGCACCTGCGCACCATCAAGGACCCATGGCTCATCGCTCCAAGCTTCGAATACGCAGCCATCGTCAAGAATGGTGTCTAGAACTTCTCGGTTTGCGCCGCCTCTTATGGAATTTGTTGCAACCAATCCGCATAAATGGGCTTTGCGGCTCGTCAGTGCGTCGTGTGACTTCGAAAACCAGTAACAAACGAAATCAGCAGCGCCTGGAACGCGCGTCCGATAGACCTCACGAATGGTTGAAACATAGTCGAGGCCCATGGCAGCGATCATCAATTTGTCGCCCAAGAACGGCGGATTGCCGATGATCACATCCGCCTCAGGCCATTCTGACTCCGTGCCGTCAACCTTGAGTAGTGCGTCCCGGCACTCGATAGTCTCCAGTGGTTTCAAGATCGGATTCTTCGAGACGCCGAAGTTCTTCTCGCGCATCCACTGAATTTCACCGATCCAGACTGATACGCGCGCAAGCTCAGCAGCGAATGGGTTGATTTCGATGCCTCTGACGCACTCCGGCCCCACACTCGGAAATCCAGGCGGCAGCCCCAAACCTTCGGCTTCAAAGTTGACCCGAAACTCAATGTCTTTGACCGCCTTGAGGGCAAGGTAGAGGAAGTTCCCCGATCCACACGCGGGATCGAGGATTCGGAAGTTCTTGAGCCGCTCGACGAATTCTACCCGTAGCGCCTGAGCATCATTTAGCGCCTTCGTCTGCGTCTGCTTGGCCTTGCCCTTGGCCGCTGCCAGCTTGGCTTCGACCTGCGCTCTGACCTCTGCCCACTCTCTCAGTAGTGGTTCAATAATGACCGGGCGGATGATCATCATGATCTTCTCCGCATCCGTGTAGTGCGCGCCAAGTTGGGAGCGCTTTGAAGGATCAAGGCCGCGCTCAAATAGCGTGCCCATGATCGATGGATTGATTTCTGACCAGTTCTGTTGAGCCGCTTCAAGCGCGATGCGTATGTCCGACTCGGATAATGGTAGGGCGGTGCCGTCTTCAAACAGTCCGCCATTGAACCAGTCGATGGCTGTGAAGCCCACCATGCCGTCACGTTCAGCCATAGCCTTGAACAACGCTTCGGCGTTCCGAACGAACTGCGCGGGTTGGTCCAAGCTCGCTCGGAGCATCTGTTCGAACAGCTTCTTCGGTAAAAGGTCCACATCCTCTGCGAACATGCAGAAGACCATGCGGTTGACGAAGTGGGCCACTTTCTCCGGATCGTGTCCCAGATCGCGTAGGTTCTGTGCGATCTGAACGAACTTCCGCGCGACTTCCTCTGTGGTAGCGTTGGCGGACCGCGTTGGCCGAAGTTCTTGGACGGCATCCGGATCAAAGGCCCGTTTGAGAATCTGGAGTTTGCGATGGTCTTTGAGGTCTTCAAGTTCAATAACGTGCTTCTCTTGGACCATGTTGGTCCAGTTCGTGTGAAGCTCTATGCGCCTCATGTCTGATACGATGAGAAGTGGCGGATTCTCAAGATCGGAGGCGTAGAGCTTGAGTTGTCTCAGTGCTGCGTTGAGGTCGCGGCCGGGACTTTTGTACTCCCAAGCGAAGCAGCCCTGCTTCCATACGTCGGCAAATCCGATGCCGCCGCCAACCTTGTCAACGTTGACCTCAAATCCGTACCCGTGATCCTTGAGGGAATTGCCTGATGGCTTTGGGACGTTGAGAAGCTCGCACAGTTCGAAGAAATGAGGCTTAGCGCCTTGGTCTTCGTTCAGGCTCGACTGCTTCCAGTTCGCAATGAATTTGTCCGGCGTCACTCGGTATGCCCCACCATCTCGCAATGGCCTTTTGTACGTGGGGACGGACTGACGAGCAAGTTGGACTTCCTGTTACGCCACCTGCTACGAGTTGGGGATGACGACCGCAGTTACACTCGCCGATTTGATCCGTGATGGTAAGCTTCTTTGGGTTTACTGCACGGACTGCGGTCACGAACGCGATCTTGACCCGTCCACCATCTCGCTTCCACCTGAGTGCCCGGTGCCGCAGGTTGGGAAGCGCATGCGTTGTAGTCAGTGTGGCGGCAGGGAGATCACGACAGCGCCGGAACTCTATCCAGGGGGAATTCCAAAACACAGGGTGCAGCACCTGGATGGTGCGCGTCGGAAATGGTCTGGCAACGCCGTGATATCACCATAATTCACATCTCCTGTGGTGCGTAGCGCCTTTGTGTTTGCTGCAATTTCGGCTATTTGAGAGTAATGACACTCGAATCAGCGTCCCAGGTTGCCGGAATAATCGCCGCTGTCGCGGCCGTCATCGCCATTGCTGTAGCTGGTTGGCGCTTCGTTTCAAAGAAGCAGTCACAGTCGCAGTCCGTTACCGGACACGGCGTCGGACTTCAATCCGGACGCGATATCAACGTTTCTGGTTCGCATGACCAAGCAAAATCAAGACGCAAGTGATAGCGCTGTTGCCGTACAGGCTGGCGGCGATGTCACGATTTCTCAAGGCATGTCGCCCGACGACGTCACCAGGATGCTCGGTGCCATCGCTCAACTCACTGCTGCGTCCTACCCTGCTATCCAGTCCATGATCGAAGCGCGCATCGCGCTGCTTGAGGAAAAGCTAGAGGCCAAGTTCAACGATCCCAAGCAAGCCTCCACGGCAGCTTTCAATGATCCCGACTTCCACGCCGCGTTGCGCATCGGCTATGCCGGAGCAGCTCGGAGCTCTGATGCAGCGGTCACCGACACACTCGTCGACCTCATCGCCCGCCGCTCGCTGGAAGAGAAGAGATCGCGCCTCTCGCTATCTTTGAACGACGCGATCGAGCGCGCCGCGCGCCTTACTGAAAACGAGTTCGCCGCTCTCTCCCTCGTTTTCATTTTATCTCGCACGCTCTGGGGCGTCGTTGATCTCAACGGCTTTAACCAGCGGCTACGTACCGACGTCATCCCGCTTGTCCCGCATATTTCACGTCTGCAGTCATCTTACGAATACCTGGTTACTCATTCTTGCGCGACCATCCAGATCACGTCTATTGACTTGCAAGCTATCTTGCACAACGGCTATGGGGGGTTATTTTCGAAGGGCTTCGAAGAGGCTCAAATTGCCCCGCTGCTGCCATCCGAGAACGTCGCCACTTTCCGTCATGTTCTCCCAATTATGCCGTGCCTCAACAATCCCTCTCGGCTTCAGTTTGCCGCCAGAACCAAAGATGTGCTTCGTCAGAAAATAGATGCCGAAATTGTTTCAGACACCAAACTCGATGAGCTTTGGAACATGTTCCAGTCGACGTTTATGTCGAAGGCAGAGATCGTCGAGCTTATTGCCCCCAACGTTCCAGGAGTCCGCGAGCTTGTCGATATCTGGGAACAGACGCCCTTGCAGAATCTGCACTTGACCTCCGCCGGGATTGCCATTGGGTTCTCAAACCTTCGTCGCCTCAATCCCAATTTCGACGCTAATCTGTCCATCTGGATTGCGTAGCTCTGGCATACGTCAACGCAGGTGCCGTCCATCCACGCTGCGGCGAAGCCTTCGGCGGCGCGCGTTACGGTCTAGGCGCTGCAGCACCGCCAGCGCTTCACGTGACCGGGGAACGTCACCGTTCAAGACTTCGTCAAACACGTCCCGCCAGCCCCGACTCTGCACAGCGGTGAAGTTCAACGCCTGAATCTCAGTCCACCCGATTTCACATTCACGCACGGGAAGCTCGGCCAAGTCCAACTCACCGCGATTGAGTCGGTGCGTGTACCAGTCACAGCTATCAACGGCAAAGCGCAGATTGGCAACGCGTCCGCTTTCACTCCGGCTGATTGTTGGCTCTTTCGATGCTTCACAGAGCGAGGCAATTCGCTTGAATGGTTTGGCGACGGCGACTAGCAAGTCCGGCGCAGCGCGTTTAAGTTGGTCTAGACTCATAGTCTCACACCTCGAAAGGAAGGCGGTGCGCTCACGCTGCGCCGCGTACGTACAGCCAATTTCTCCGTATGGTCATCGCTCACCCCGTCGCACACGCACGCGATTCCGCAAGGCTCCGGGGCGGCGCACGCTCTCCGGCAGAATCTTCGCCAAGTTCGGATCGAATTCCGAGCGCTGTTTAAGTGCTTTCGAACGGTTGTGGACGCGCGGCGCGTTTGTGCCTAGTGCGCGCGCGATTTCACTTTGCTGCCACCGGCCCTGCATAAGAAGTTGGTCAATCCGCTGTGCCTCACTGAGGTTCAACACGCGCAAAGCCTCGACGATCTCTTCAAGTGTCATCGAGTCGGGAAACGTGAGGAAGTCACTGGCAGCCAAGTCACCGGACGGCAACGCGCGCGCCTCAGTCAACGGCTGAGCGTTCGCCAGCTTGGCCAGCGTTGCGTCCCGCCGTTCACGATTCTCAGCTTCGGCGCGGCGCGCTTCGCGGTGGGACTCGTCGGCGGCTTTGATTACGCCCGACCACCACTCCTCAAACTCGGGGTCCGGCGCGTGATCGTCGTCAAAGGGTGTCAGCTTCCAATACTTTTTGAATTCCAGCGGGTCCAAGGCGCGAGCCTCCGTAGTGGTCACGGCGTTCACGCTTTCGCCTTTAGGCGTGCGAGTGTGAGTCGATCTTTGGCGGTAGCGCGGCCAATGCTGGCGGCGTGTTCAAGAGTGCCTTTAAGGCGTTCGCGCTTGGCGGCGTTCTGGGACTCGTAGGAAAGAGAATAAGCAAAAGCGCGCTGCTTACGTGCGCCGCCGCCTTCGGCCAACTCAGCCGCCACAGTCTGCACAGCCTCACCCAACGTCTTGACCTTAGCGGCCACATGCTCAGCGGCCGCCGTGTCCGGCGCTACGCCTTCCACAAGCTCAGCCCAGGTAACCTGCAACCCCTTGGCCTTGTCGCGCACAACTGCAGCACGCGCCCAACGCTCATCGGGTGTGGCTGAGTGAAGTTGTCGGATCGCGGCGAGACGTTCAACGGGAGTCAGTGCTGACACCTTTTGTGCGACACGAAGGGCACTCTCAGCGGCGAAAACTTCGTCCGCCGTGGGCGGCGGCGCACACAAGTCCGGTGACGCGAGCCGGAGGTTTTCAAGGTCCATCGCCAACAGGTCAGGATTCGTGACCATCGCCACCCATTCAGGATCATCAAGCCACTTGTCATCCAGTTTCTGAATCAACCGGCGAAGCATCTCTTTCTTTTGGAGTTTGCTGATACCGGGGAACTCCGCGTTGATTGCGGCGCTGTAGGTCTCGACGGCCTTGGCTTCGTTTGTACGCATGGAACTAGAACTCCGTTTGTGGGCTAACAACCCGGCGGCGCTATGCCAGACACCGCCGGGTCTATCTCCCGCGCGCTGACGTTTGCGCGCGAGAAACTCGAAAGAGGGCGGCCCGGGCGGCCATGACTGACAACCGCTTAACCCGGGCCTATCGCACGCGGTGGAGTTGAGGCACCGCTCGCGAATTCTTAGTCGCCTTCGAACACTTTGATTCCACGGCGGCGGAGTGCCAGAACTTGACGCATGCCGTCACCGCTAGCGCCGTACTCTGCGGCCAAGTGATGACACCGCCGCGCGTCGCCAAGTGCAGCACGCCGCGCGATGACAAAGAATTCTTCACGGCTCGGAATCTTGTGACTCCACAACACCTGATCGTGCTCTTTGACCCGTGCGAGTGCTTCGGTGAGCAGGTCCAACGCGGCGGCCGTCTTGCCCGCTTCTAAGAGCAACCCGAACCGCAGCAAGTACCCGCCGAAGGCTTCCGCGCGATAGAGAAGGATGCCAGCAAGATCAGTCGTCACCGGGGGATGACCGAGTCGCGCAAGCGCCGCGTTGATCTGTTCGGCCGCGCCGACTGTCGCGACGCGCGTGCGTTCGGCGTAGTCGCCGAAGAGAACAACGTCTCGAAGCGGTGCGGCCGGGTGGGTCTGGGCTTCGCTCATCTCTTAGTTCTCCAATGTCGCCAAGTGGGCTTCGATCAGGTCAAGCGTCACGTGGATCATGCGGCGTGGTGGCGTCAGTGACGCGCAATGGGCTTCGAGCCGCGCCCATGTCTCCGGAGGGATCGGCAAGAGGATGCGAGGCCACCCGGCCGAACCAACTTCACCGGGCCGCGCATGGCGACGCTTAGGTAGGCCCTTGCGCGCTGGCGGCTGTCGCGGTGCGTCCGCCGGAGGATTGAACACTGGAGCATTCACGCCGCGTGGGCGGGCTTTTGCTCGCAGCTTTGGGACGGGATCGGCTTTTGGCACGGGCTACGCTCCTGAGAATTTTTATCCCAAAATCGAGATTGTTTGGGAACAAGATTTCTCTAAAGAGCATATACATTAGGATAAAGCAAGCAAATATTCATCTAAAACAGAAAAATATACCTCAAACTACTCAAAAAGTGAAACCGGATGCTGCCCAAACAGGGCTGCACACCGCTAAGTGTTAAAAAAGCGTTGACTCAACAGCTGCTTATGTGCAATGGCTTCCACATTGTCGGAGCCGAACCTGTTAGAGACGGTCGAGCCACCGCCCACTATGCCTAGCGCCAATCACGGGTTTTCCCGTCCCAATCGGCGGCGCTGCGTTCACAGGCACGTCTAAGCCTCAGTCTCACACACTGAAATTTTTGTCCCGCCGGATCGGCGTGGTGCTCGTCGTGCGTCTCGAACGCACTTCGCTCCCGCGTTGATCCAATCCGTTAGCAGCGGGTCGGCGCGGGAGCGTGTGTGGAGTGAGTGAAGTGACGTTAGCAGTGCCGAGCGAAGATTTCAACAGTGTTGAAAAGGACCCGACCGCGTGGCGGCGGAAGCCCGTCCGCCTCAGCGTGGGGAGCGGCGTGCGTTGGTATAATCTGCCCGCTCTCACCCTTGACGATCATTTAGCCCCGCCGCGCCGGAATGGTTTTTTCCGGTCCGGTGAACTTCACGTGTTCCGCGACTTCGAGGTGAAGCGCGACAAACACGGATGGGGAATCGCACCGCCTCTCTTCGGTGAGTACGGCACGAACGCGCGCGGCGTGGATGCCCCTTGGCGGCGATTGGCTGCGTGCGTCGCTGAAGTTGGACTCGTATTCCGCGACTATGACCAGGGGATCAGCCTTCACGCTTTGCTAGCCGCGCTCGATGCCACGCCGTGGGGGTACGTGCTCTTTCCCACATACTCCCACCTTGGCACGACGGTGAAGTATGCCGAGTCCACCCTCAACGCCGCCGACTACGTCGCCAGCATGCGGGACAAGTTGCGGGAGAAAAAGGCCGAGCCGGAGATCATCGAGTCGTTGCGCAATCCGCGCCGCGTCTTGATTGAGGTAGAGCATGGCGGCGTGGTCACACACACACCTTTCATCGTCTGCGACTCTGCCCCGGTGCCAAAGTGGCGTGTGGCTTTTGTCACGGCTCAGGCGTGGCGCGTACAGCCGCCGGAGTTGACGTTAGCCGATTGGCCGAAGTGGGCGACGAGTCGCGCGTTTGCCGAGCGCAACGCTGAATTCACAGCGCGGAGTCGCGGACTCGATTCTGTCATCGGCGTGCCGAACGATGACGCACTCCACCGCGTCAATCAGTACACCTACCCGCCGCGCCGTCATCCCGACCGTGACCCCGGTGAATTCTTCATTCACGTGCGCGACGGCGCGTGTCCCGACGTCGACTCGTTCCCGTGCGTTGAGAAGCCGGGTAAAGCCCGTACGACTGGCACACGCCGCAAACGCAAGGTGACGCCAAGAGCACCGGGAGCGAGGGACGGCGAGCGCGAAGCGCGAGACGTGGCGAGCGAATACAAGTGGCGCACGAAGGGGCTTCGCAAGTGGGCCCGAACCGCGCGCCGCTTCGACTTTCACGCATTCTGCAAAGCATACAAGGTGCCGGGGTATCGCAAGACGCGCGACGGCAAAGCCTCAATTCCTTGTCCCCTTCGAACAGAACACAGCGACGGCGGGGCCGTTGATAGTGGTGGGTTCTTTCTTCGCAACGCCACAGCCGGGGTAGTGAAGAGTCAGTGGTTTTGCGGGTGCTGTCACGTCAGTGGACCGAACCATAAAGAGGGTGCACAGGATCGCTTGAAGTTTCTCGACGCACTTTGTCATGAATTGGGTGTGACCGATGCCCGTTCCCTCAATCGGTTTGTAGATGTGGAGTGAGTGAGATGAATCGCAATGAGATTGACGAAGCCGTGGCCGCCGTCACGGCCGAGACGTTGCCGGGAGTTCTGGTGATGTTGGCACGCTCGAAAGAGATCACCGACAACGACTTACCGGAATACTTCGATAGTATCGCCGCTGAGTTGGGACTCACAGCCGCCGAAGTGCGCGAGTCCTATCATTGGCACACGGACCCGCCTGATTGGGTGCCCAATGCCAACGGCGCGATCTCTACCACGTCGCTGCACAACGTGCGCGAAGTGTTGCGCCTCAAGCGTTGGAAGTTGGCCCGGGAAAACTGGACTCGGCGTGTCATGATTGACAAGGCGGACGGGGAAGGGTGGCGGCCGCTTGTGCGCGCCGACGTCATCGCCGCGTGTGTGTACTTCGAAGCGTTGCCGCACTCAGCATTTGAGCCGAGTGACCGCGCCGTTGATCGTGCGATTGACCACGCGGCCAATGAGAACGCTTTCGACATTTGCCGGGACTACTTCGAAAAGCAGTTGCCGGAGTGGGACAAGACGGCACGCGCGGCCACGTTTTTCGAACGTCACTTAGGCGTTGAGTATTCCCCGTTGAACCGCGAATTCGCCAAGCGTTGGTTTCTTGGCGTTGTTCACCGCGCGTTGGGTGGCGCGGACGGCGTGAAGTTCGACAACGCCTTGACGTTGGACGGGGATCAGGGCCTTGGCAAGAGTTCGGCGTTGCGGGCGGTTTGTCCGTTCCCGTCGTGGTTCTGTGATTCCGTCTCGGCCAAAGATGACGGCAAAGTAGTGATGGAAAAGACGGCCGGGAAACTCATTGTGGAGATTCCGGAGTTTCAGGGTGCACGCTACGCCGATCTTGAAGCGTTCAAGGCGATCTTGAGCACGTCCGTGGATCGCGCGCGCTTGGCCTATGCACGGGAGGCCACGGACATTCCGCGCCGTTTCGTCGTGGCTATCACCACGAACAAGCGGGACTATCTCCACGACACCACGGGGAATCGCCGGTATTGGCCGTTGAGGTGCACGCGCCACGCCGATCTTGACGCCGTACGGGCTGAGGTGCCCCAGATTTGGGCTGAGGTGATGACGTGGTTCCGCGCGGGCGCACGGCCGGAACTTCCGAAAGAGTTCTGGGCGGACGCGGCGGCTGTCACAGCGGCGCGCGTGCGTGAAGGCGACTTCGACTCCATCCTCGAACCGTTCCGGCATGTGGCGGGACAGGTCCGGCCGCATGATCTGTATGTGGCATTGGGCGTTGAGGGTGCGCGCGGGTCACAGACGGTCAAGACTAAGGTGGCCGAGTCTATGGCCGCGCTTGGGTGGGAAAAGAACGCCAGCAAGGCTGAGGGCGCGCGGTTCCGGCGCGTCCCGCCGGGGTGGGTGGAGACGGGTAAGTCCGGCACCTACCGGACGCCTAACGGTGAGGTTCGCAATCTGCCCTATATCGAAGTGGACACCGCCGGACCGGGGCGGATCAAGGCCGAACCGGGGGCGCGTGAACCGTGGGGCCGCCTCACGGTGGACGGTTCAAATGACTTCCGGCCCCACCTCGTGGGCGGGGCTGAGGGTGGTGCTACAGGGGGTAAAGCGCCCCGGAAGGGGCTCTTGAGCCTTGTCGAGCGGGACGGGGCGGCCGAATAGCCCCCACTCGCCCGCCTGAGGTGGGCCTTTGCGCGGGGCTAGGGGGAGGGGCTAAATTCGGGGCTAGTGTGTTGATATATATGTGACTATTATATTAGCTCCATAGCCCCATATCTATATAGAGCCTAAAACATTATCTAGCAGCAACACCACCCACACGCGGGAGAGTCCCGCGTGTGAGAAAGTCTTGAAAAGTGGGGGAGGGGCTAGGGCTAGCTGAAAAGCCAGGGCGCCCACGCGATTCTCGCTGCAAATTTGTTCTTGTTATGTTCTAACCGGCGCTGCATCCACCCGGCTGGACCCGCCACCCATCCGCACACGTCCTAACCTGTGCGCCAACCGCGCCCACAGCCCACCCACAACATGGACTTCGTCCGGCCCTACAGGGTCGTGACCACCGACTCTCATATCCTGCTAATATCGAGCACGCCGTTCCCACCCGGCCGGTGCTCGATCACACCCCCGCGACACCCCGGCCCGGTTGTCGATCTCCCAGCCGTACAGCCGCCGCCGACACCTCGCTCCGCTCGATGTCTGGCGGCTTCCAACCATTCCACCCACCCACTCCGCAGACGCCAGCATAGCGCCAAAGCAAGCCCACAGAGGCCCGTCTAGGCCCGTCCGGCAGCTCATGCCGCAAATACCCACGCCAAGCCTCAGGGAAGGCTCTACACAGGCCGGAATGGGCACCTCCGGCACCACGCACCCGGAAGCGCCGACAAGCGAGCGAAGCGAGGTTGTGGCGCGGACCAGCAACAGCACACCGGACCCGCGCCGACGTCCAGAACCCGGGCTCGAAAATCGGACTCCGCGATTGGCCAGAACCGGACAGATTTAGAACCGGCGCTAGAACCGGCTCGAAAAATTTAGAACCGGCGGGACCTATATTGGCGCGGCCGCCGCAATCTCGCGGCCAAGGTCCGCCCGCCGCCCACCGTGGTTAACGAGGTGTTAATGTCCCGGCGTTAAGTGCCTCCGGTCAAGGACATTAACCATCCCCACCGCCAGCCTTGCTCACGCAACCCGGGCGGCCCCAACCCTCGAAAAAGACCACGGCGTTAAGAGTTTGTTTACTTCTGGGGGTTACATTGTCGGCATCGTTCATTCGCCGCGCGTAACCCCTGGAGTCCCGCCATGAAGTTCGTCTCATATCTTCGCGTCTCGACACAGAAACAGGGTGCGAGCGGCCTTGGCTTGGAAGGCCAGCGCGCGGCCGTTGCCGCTTTCATCAGCCCCGACAAGATCGCCGCCGAATATGTCGAGATCGAAAGCGGCAAGCGCTCGGATCGCCCGCAACTGGCGGCCGCCATCTCCCACGCCAAGCGGATAGGCGCGCGCCTCGTGATCGCCAAGCTTGATCGCCTTGCCCGAAACGTCCATTTCGTTTCCGGCCTGATGGAGTCCGGTGTGGACTTCGTGGCGTGCGATATGCCGGAGGCCAATCGCTTGACCATCCACATTCTCGCGGCTGTAGCAGAGCACGAAGCGCGCGCAATCAGCGACCGCACGAAAGCAGCCTTGGCCGCTGCTAAGGCCCGTGGCGTCAAGCTCGGTGGCTACAGAGGTAACGCCGCGCCGACCTTGAACGTGGAAGCGATCAAAGCAGCTGCCAAGCGCCGCGCGGAACACTGTGCACCCATTGCCAAAGCACTGGCAGCGAACGGCCTGAGCAATAAGGCCATCGCCCGCACCCTCACCGCGCAAGGCGTGCTCACGCCTGCAGGTCGCACGACGTGGCAGCCTACACAGGTCAAGCGCGTGTTGAGCATGTAGGCCACGACCACCACCACCCCACACCGGGATGGCGCAGCGTCACATCGCTGCGTCGTTTTCGTTTGTGCTCGCGACAATCGAAGCGAAAACACATCAACGCGGGCACAGAGTGAGCGACACAGCGCGATCTACAAACGCGCCGCATCTCGACACGTGCGAACTCGAAAGCCAGCAAAGCGCCACAGGTGCGAGCCGGGCAACGCGTGGCGGTCCACTATCTTTCGAGAAATTCCGCACACGCGGGCGGGGCGGGACCCAAAGGCGGGTACGGACTATCGGCGCTCGGAAGCCCTCTGGGTGTCTCGCGTGGATTCGAAGTTGATTTACTCCGCCGACGCCTACCAGATAAGCGCCGCCGGTAGGGCCTCGATGGCCGCCGACATTTCCGCCGGTGTTGCTTTTGGTTTCGAGTAGCGCCGCAGTGATCCCGGCCCTTTCTTCTTGTCAGAGTGACCGGAGATTCCGGCGATGGTCATTTCATCGATGCGGAGTTTCGCCAGCGCCTCAAGCATCGTGTGGCGCGTACAGTGGAGCGTGTAACGCGAGTCCGCGATTCCACACTTCTCACGGATCAGCCACGCCGCCCGTCCCTGAAAACGCTTCACGCCTGCGTCATCCGAATAGTGGGGAAAGAGTGCGCCACCTTTGGCCACCGCCGCCACTGCCCGCACTTCCGCCAAGAGCGCACTGTGAATCGGCACGTCACGCTTTCGACCTTCCTTCGTCTTTGGGAGGTGGAAACACGGCACGCCGTCGCGCTCCACAATCCGTGCGGCCGTCAACTGGCACGCCTCCCCGCTGCGCATCCCCGACGCGAAGCAGATTCGCCAGATGAGACGCGCGGCGGCATGTTTTGACTTCGTGAGCTTGGCCAATTCCGCGCGGATGAGTTCGATGTGATGTGGTTCGAATGCCTGCTTTTCCTCATCCTCGGTTTTGGCCACGACCTTCACAACCATGCCCACGGAGTCGAAAGGATTGGCCGGAATCAATTCGTCCTCATAGGCGAGGCGGAAACACGCCTTAACGTTTTCTAAATGCTTGCGGCCAGCATCAGTGCGCGGGCGGTTGTCGCGGAACGTGCGTGCGTCCTCTTTCGTCACGTCCTGCGCGAACTTCCGCTTGGTCTCAGTTTCAAGCAAGCGCAACGCACACAGGACGCGCTTGCGCTGGTTCTCTACGCGGCGAGCTTCCGTCGTGCGCTCCCACAGTCTGATCAGATCACAAATAGGTGTGCCGTTACCGCGCGCCACAGTGCCTGTCGTGGCCGCTTCGAGGCTCGCAATCGTCCGCATGGCCGCGCGTGCCTTCCGGCGCACCTTCCCCGCTTTTACGTGTGCCACAATGGCCGCCGGGTCCTCAGCAATGACACCCGATTCGGCGGCGGCCTGTGCCCGAGCCGCGCGATCTACGACGGCGGCGGCCACGTGCCACGCCGACAACGCGGGAATGCCAAAACGCTTATCGGCCGGGATTGTCTCTTGCAGACCCTTCCACCCACCCAACGCGATCAGGTCACGCGCCTCATCAGCCCCCAACGCGCGAAGCCGCTCGATTAAGGAGTCGTAAAAGGCTTCACGTTCGGCCGCGTACGCGTTCCACTGAGCGGGCGGCATCGCGGATAGCCCGTGAGTAAACCATGTCGCGCCCTTTTCACCGCCGACCAAATGCTTCAAGGCAGCCGGGACCCCGTACTGAAAGCGATGGAGGTTCTTTGCCTTCTGAAACACGATACAGCGATGATATTTCATGGCGTAGGACTCTGCCGTGGGCTGATCTATACCCCAAATCTATACCCCAAAACGCTAAGTCAACGTTACGCCAACCCGTTGAAACGGTTAAAATAGCCCGGATTCATTGGTGTTTGTCATTATACCCCCGAGTTCCGTCACAGGAAACGCGCGGCCGCTGCCTGCGGACTTGTCAGGGTTAGGTGGACTTGGACGGGACGGCCATTATGGTGCGGGCATGACCGATCAAAACCGACAGATCCTGGCGGCTATGCTGGAGTGGATCTTAGCCATGGGCGCGGATGCGCCTGTTGCGGATGTGGCTACCGACTGGCTGGCGGACGGGCGGGGCCCGCCGGGCCGTGAATTTGATCTCGTGGGCATGGCCTCCGACATACGGGGTGTCACGCCGGCCGGCGCGGAGCGTTCCGACGTTCGTGAGCGTGCGCCACCGGCCCGCACGGCCTCGCCGATTGCCGCCCCGGTTCGGAAGTTTGCGACCGCCGCGCCCGACGCTGCCCTTGGTGCCGCACGGGCGGCGGCACGGACGGCTGCCAACCTCGATGCGTTGCGCACGGCGCTGGAAACCTTTGAAGGCTGCTCGCTCAAGGCGACGGCGAAGTCGCTTTGTTTCTATCGGGGTGCGGCGCAGGCGCCGCTCATGATCATCGGCGAGGCGCCGGGGCGGGACGAAGACATAGAGGGCAAACCATTCGTCGGCCGCGCTGGGCAACTGCTCGACCGGATGCTGGCTGCGGCCGGCTGGAACGAGGCCGATATTCACATCACGAATGCCGTCTATTGGCGCCCGCCCGGCAATCGCACGCCGACGCCGCAAGAAACGGAAGTTTGCCGGCCTTTTCTGGAGCGGCAAATTGAATTGGTGGCGCCGCGGGTACTGCTCTTGCTTGGCGGCTCAGCGGCAAAACAGATTCTCCGAACTGATGAAGGCATCCTAAAAGTCCGCGGCAAATGGCAATCATTAGAATTTGGACATTTGAAAGTGCCGGTTCTTGCCAGCCTTCATCCGGCCTATCTTTTGCGGGCACCCATCGCAAAACGCCAAGCCTGGCTTGATTTTTTGAGTGTGCGGGATGCGCTGAAGGCTTCATCGACGGCAGTCGATGGCGGCGCGTGAACAAATCCTTACTGCCCGAGTTTCGAGAAATTGGTTTGAATTGAGCATAAGTTTTAGCACGCCACTTAAACGCGCTTGAATGCGAGACTGCTAAAGTTCCCGAAGATTGCCGCAGAAACTTTCATCAAACTTGGCAGTCGCAGCAGGCGGAGACTGAGCGTGCGTACGGGGTTTGTATATTTGCGGCCATTGAATGTCGCGGCGTGCCGAATGGTGGGACCATATTCGGACTCGTCAACGGCCGCATGGGGCCGGATGTTCGAATGGCTCAACAGCTCCGGCCTGATCCGCCAGATAGGGACGGGCTATGGCCTGCTGCTCGACGATCCGCGCCAGACCCCGCCGGATAAGTGCCGGTATGAGGCATGTGTCGAATTGCTCGACGATGCTCGCGGTGTGGTTCCCAGTGAATTCAATGTGCGCCGTCTTCCCGGTGGTGCTTATGCGCGGCAGCGGCACGTGGGCGGAACGGTCGGACTGTCGAAGACCATCTCGACGATGCGGAGCGAGTGGGTGCCGCAGTATGGCGTGATCGTCGATACCCGGCGGCCGGTGATTGAAATCTATCTGGACCATCCCGATCACGTGCCTGTCGAGAAGCAGCGCGTGGACGTGTGCATGCCGGTGACGGCGGTGGAGTACGCCGGACAGTCGGCGGCGTAAATCGTTGTGAGGCGTCTCAATTATTGCGTTGGCGTGTGGGGCGCCACGATGCGGCGGCTTCGGGCTGGACCGGCGCGGGACCAATCGGCGGCGTCATCGATGTCGGCTTTCTGATCGATAAGCGCGACGCGGCTGTCAGCGAGATTGCGCATCGTTGTGGCGAAGGCGGCGCTGGTGGACCAAGGCACCTTGCGAAAAGGCCGCAGGCGGCGCCGGCGGCGGCCCAGGCCGATCAGCCAATAGCCACCATCGGGTGAGGGGCCGATTACGGCATCGTGGCCCGCAAGGCGATGAAACGCTTGCGCGATATCGTGCTCGGTGATGCCGGGAACGTCGGTGCCGATCACGATCACCGGGCCGGGCGGAGCGCCGTCGATGGCGCGCTGCATGCGCTGGCCGAGATCGCCGCGGCCTTGTGGGATGCGGGCCTGCAGACTGCCGGGCAGTGCGGGTGTTTTGCGTGCGGCATCAGGGGACACGGCCAGGCGAACGGTCCACCTGCCGGGCCGGGTCAAGCGGCGGACGAGACTGGCCACAGAGTGGCGGTAGAAGTTTGTCGCCGGGCCAAGGCCGATGCCGCGCACGAGGCGCGTTTTCACCCGGCCGGCGGTGGGGACTTTGACCATCAGAACCAGCGTTCGCCGGGACGTCGAGTGGCGCTTCACGGTGCGGTCGGCTGTTGTTCGGTGGTAGCAGCAGTCCGGGCGGAATGATCGGGGGTGTAGAGGGCTGCGATCCGTTCCGGCGCGACGCCACAGGCGTAGAGGGCGAGGCAGGCCTGATTGCGCAGGATGCGCTTGCCGTAGCCTTCATTGCGGTAGCGGATGGCGCTGGTGACGGCATCGGCGCGCAGCATGTGCATCCGGCGGCGGCCAATCCGGCGCACGATGTCGACATCCTCCATCAAGGGTCGTTCGCTGAAGCCGCCGATGTCGTCGTACAGCGCGCGGGGGATGAGGAGAGCCTGATCACCATAGGGCCTACGGAAGAGGGCGCAGCGCAGGGTGACGGCGGCTTCGAGGGCCCGCGGCTTCCAGCCGTCGTCGGCGAGGCGGAAACGGAATGCGGCAGCTCCCGGGGGGATGCGGCCCAGATCGACCTTGTCGATGAAGGTCGCCGCCGCCTGTTCCCAGCCCACAGCCAGTTCGGTGTCGGCGTGGAGGAACAGGAGCCAGGGGAAGCGGGCGCGCTTGGCGCCGAGGCGTAGTTGGTGGCCGCGGCCGGCGGCGGTTTGGACGATTTCGACGCCGGCGTTCTCGGCGATGGTCAAGGTGCGGTCGCTGGAGCCGCCATCGACGACGATGACCTCGCGGATGAAGCCGTCGACAGCGGCCGGTATCAGCGCTGCCAGGGCCGGTGCGAGCGTTTGCTCGGCGTCGCGCGTGGGGATGACGACTGAAATCATGGGTCACAGCGATGACACGGCTTTCCGGCCGCAACAAGTGTCGCGTTTTGCAGCATGGCGGCGTGTGTAGCTAGAATTCGTTCTTGTTATGTTCCTCATTGTGGGTTAGACGGTTCGTAACGAACCCATGGGGTCTGACATGCGGCGTGCGGCGGCGGAGGTCTTAGCAGAGCGGAGTGATGTGCAGGCGGCGTCCGAACGGCGGCGCGGCCGAGGCGCCATGTCGAACGCGAGCGGCCGGTTCGAGCCCGAGGCGCGTGCCACGTTCGACGATGGTTGGGATCTAGCTGAGGATCTGCCGCCGTTGCGGACGCATGTTCAGGACGAAGCGGCGCGGACAATCATCACGCGCAACGACAGCCCGGATATCTCGTTCGACCGTTCGATTAATCCCTACCGCGGATGCGAACACGGCTGCATTTATTGTTACGCCCGGCCGTCGCATTGCTATCTGGGCCATTCAGCCGGTCTTGATTTTGAAACGCAGCTTTATGCAAAGCCCAATGCGGCGGCACTTCTAGAAAAGGAACTGGCGGCGCCGGGGTACCGGCCGGCGACCATGGCGCTCGGCACCAATACGGATCCCTACCAGCCCATCGAGCGGGAGCGGCGGATTACGCGTTCGGTGTTGGAAGTACTCGAACGGACGGGGCATCCGGTCGGCATCGTGACGAAGTCAGCGCTCGTGGTGCGCGATATCGATATTCTACAAAGGATGGCCGAGCGGGGCCTTGCCAAAGTCGCCTTGTCGGTGACGACGCTCGACCGGCATCTGGCGCGACGCATGGAGCCGCGGGCATCGACACCGTCGCGGCGGCTCGATGCCTTGCGGCAGTTGAGTGAGGCCGGCATTCCGACTGCGGTGATGGTGGCGCCGGTCATTCCATCCCTGAATGATCATGAGATTGAAAGCATTCTCGCAGCGGCCAAGACGGTTGGCGTGCAGCAGGCGGGATACGTGATGCTGCGGCTACCGCTGGAGTTGAAGGAGTTGTTCCGGGAGTGGCTGGCGACGGAGGTGCCGGACCGGGCCAACCGGGTTCTGCATCTGCTGCAATCGATGCATGGCGGGCGCGACTACGTAGCGGCGTTCGGTGCGCGCGGTCGTGGCAGCGGGCCATACGCAGAGCAAGTGGCAGCGCGGTTCAGGCTTGCCTTGAAGCGGCTTCAACTCAACGAGCAGCGGATACCGTTGCGCACGGATCTCTTCAAGCCGCCGACGCCTGCCGGTGGACAGCTGCCGTTGTTTTGAGTGCGGATCGCAGCGTTATCCCGCGATGACGAGGCGCAGCGTCTCGTGCAAAAGGCGCTCGCGGGCAGGCTCATCCTTGACGGCGAGATGAGCGGAGAACCAATCTTTGACCATCTTGCACACGCGGTCGCGGGGAGCTGCGGCCAGTGCTTTGGGATCGGCGAAGAGTTGGATGTCGGCTTGGCTCCAGCCAATGGTGCCGAGTTCGGCGGCGAGCAGATTATAGTCTTCCGGCTGCGGCGCGGAGCGGGCAACAGGATTCTTCTGGCCTTCGACAACAGCGGCGAGAACGGCGCGCATCTGCGTATGAAGTGCTGCGCCTTCGGCCGGTTTCTGGACGAGGGCTGCGGCAGCAGGGGTCATCTCGCCTTTTTCTATGAATTCGTAGCAGGTGTCGACGCTCTGGGTCTGCATGGCGCCGAGGTTGGCCACGAACGCTTCGGCGATGTCTTTCAAGCGTTCGGGACTGGCGGCGAGGGCCTTGGACGCGTTCTGGCGGCGCAAAACAACGATCTGTTCGACGAGTTTGCGATCGATGGCGGTGTCAGGTTCGTTGGCTGCCTTCATGGTGCCGACGTCGCGAAGGCGGTCGGCATACCACTGCGGAAACTCGGCTTTGGCATAGCTCCAGAACGGCGATGACTGGAGTGCTGTATCAATCGGGTCGGAAGCAACAGTTACAGGGACGCCGGGCAAGGCCTGAGGCGCAGCGGGCTGCGGTTCAACCGCGGCAACGACGGGTGCGGGCTGCGGCGGGACGGCTTCGGGGGGAGCGATCGCGGCTGGTGCGGGTGTCGCGTCACCTGACGTTGGAGCGGTGGCCGTTTCAGTCGCGGCGACTGGCGCGCCACTGGTGCCGGCGGGCGGGGCTTGGACAACCGGCAGCTCGCCGGCCGGTGGGGAGCCGGCGCCCTGCAGCATTGTTTTCAGGGTGTCGCGATACGTATAGCCGGCGGCGGAGACGCCACCAATGACGAGGAGAAGGCCCACCGCAACAGCGACACCGCGGCCTTTTTTGGCCGGCGCCGCATCGTCGTACATTGGTTCCATGCGGAACGGTTCGGGCGCTGGTTCGGGTGCGGTCGTCGCGGTGCCGAACTGGGAGCCAGATGCCTGCGACGACCGGAACGCGCCGGTGTCGAAGGACATCGGTTGAGGGTCGCGTACGGCCGCGTTAGGTCCAGCGGACATCGGTTCGGCCGGGGATGCTTTATTGAGGCCAAAGTCGAACTTCTCGGCTGCTGCCGGCGCGGGTTCGACCTTCGCGGACAGATTGGCGAATGACGGTTGGGGCCGTGGTGCGGCGACCACCGGCGCTGGGGCCGGTTCGGGTTTTGCTGCGACGGGGGGCGCGGCAGCAACGGGCGGCGGAGGCGGGGCGGGGGGCTGGAATTCGAAAACCGTCGTTGCCGGACGCCAGTCGGCAAAGCCGGGACGCCAGACAAGATCGGTCTGGCGCAAATGCCCCAACTCCACGAGCTTGGTCATTTCGATATGCGACAGGGGCCCATGCTGTTTGCCATCACGGGCGAGGTACCAGACGCTGTCCTCAGTCATCGTTTCGGTCACGAGCGCGCCTCGTTGAATGCTACCGGCTCAGGGGTCGAGGCGGCGGGGGCCTTAACCCGGTGCAGGTCTTTTGCCACAAACGGCCCGACTTTGCGGAGATTCGTGGACTTAAGCATCGCGAACGTCAATCTGAACACAGAATTAGACTTTCTTACTGGCGCTATAGCGGCGTTTTGGCGAGGTAATCTGGCGCTCTTGCAGGGCAGCTTGGCGGCATGACGGGGGTGGAAAGGCGGCGGGCGCAATCGAATTGTCCGGCATTTGTCATACAATCCGGGCATCAACGCGGCGCGGGGCAGGCCAGATCACGAGCGATTTCGGAAAAGGGGGAGGCGGTCTATCCGCCGCGCGGGGGAAAGCTTGCTGGTCATAGGGCCCGCAGCTATAAGCCCGGCAGCCCAATCCCAACATACGTTGCAAAGACCACTGGAGAGACCAGACGATGGCCATCGAGCGCACTTTTTCAATCATCAAGCCCGACGCGACGCAGCGGAACCTGACGGGTGCGATCAATGCCGTCATCGAGAAGGCAGGTCTTCGCATCGTTGCGCAGAAGCGCGTGCGCTGGACGCGGGCGCAGGCGGAGAAATTCTACGAAGAACACAAGGCGCGGCCGTTCTACGGCGAACTGTGCGATTTCATGACGTCGGGGCCGATCGTGATGCAGGTGCTGGAAGGCGAGAATGCCATTGCCAAGTATCGCGAAGTGATGGGCGCCACCGATCCGAAGGAAGCCGCTGAGGGAACCATCCGCAAGCTGTTTGCCGTGTCGAAGGGCGAGAACTCGTCGCACGGTTCGGATAGCGCTGCTTCGGCGGAGCGCGAGATCGCGTTGAACTTCCGGCTCGATGAGATCGTCGGCTGATCGCAGCGGACGTTTCAGAGACTCGTGATTGCGGTCGGGCCCTTTGCGGGCCCGATCTTGTTTTCAGGGTGAGACATGATCGATCCAGACAAGGTTGCCGCGCATCTCGACCGGCTGGCGAAGCCGAAGGGGAGTCTGGGCCGGTTGGAAGAACTGGCGGTGCGGCTCGGGTCCATTCAGGGGACGTTGAAACCGGAGACAAAGCCGCGCCGGCTTATCGTGTTTGCGGGCGATCATGGTGTGGTCGCTGATGGCGTCGGTATCTGGCCGCAGGCTGTGACGGGGGCGATGGTAGCGACGATCGCGGCGGGGCGGGCGTCGTGTTCAGCTCTGGCGCGGGCGTGCGACGCATCGGTGCGGCTGATCGATGTGGGCTCGGCGATGGCCGAGGTGCCATCCAGTCCGCTTTATTGCGACCGGCGCGTGGCGCGGGGCACTTTGAGCTTGGCGCAGGGGCCGGCGATGACGGCGGATCAGTTCTGGGCGGCGTGGATGGCCGGTCAAGCGGCGGTGGCGGAGGCGCGGGCGGATGGCGTGCGCGTCATCGTGCTCGGCGAAATTGGAATCGGGAATACGACAGCCGCGGCGGCTTTGATCGCGCTGGGGTGCGAGCAAGACAGCGATGCGCTCGTCGGCGCTGGTGCCGGAGCGACGGCGGAGACGCTCGAGCGCAAGCGGACAATCGTGCGCGAAGCAGTGGCGCGGGCGCGCGATGTGATTGCGGGTGATCCCGTGGCGGCGATGGCTGCTGTGGCCGGGTTTGAGATCGTGGCGATGGCGGGAGCGATTGCGGCGGCCGGCGATGCGGATCTGCCGGTCGTGCTGGATGGCGTAGTGTCAGGGGCGGCGGCGATCGTAGCGCAGGCGGTCGATCCGGCGGCATTGGAGACGGCCATTGCTTCGCATGTGAGCGCGGAACCGGCGCATCGCATCGCCTTGGAGAGTCTTGGTCTGGAGCCCTATCTTGATTGGGGGTTGAGGCTCGGCGAGGGGACGGGCGCGCTGTTGATGCTGCCGATGCTGGACGCGGCGGCCGCCCTCCTCAAAGATGTCGCGACGCTGGATGAGGTGACGGGCGGAGGAGGGACCGGATGAGCGAGGGGGGCGTTGAGCTTGCGTGGCACGACGCGCCGTGGCCGCGGGCGTTTTTTACCGCCGTGCAGTTTCTGACACGGTTGCCGGTGCCGGGCGGAGAAACGCGCGATCTGTCGACGTTTCCGGAAGACATCAAGCGGGGGCTACAATTCTTTCCGGTGATCGGCGCTGGTGTTGGCGTGCTGACTGCGCTCGCTCTTTTGATGTTCGATTTCCTCTTGCCGCTGCCGGTTGCGATTATCGCGGCGCTGGCCGTGGAGGCGAGGTTGACGGGGGCGTTTCACGAGGATGCGGTGGCGGATTTTTGCGACGCCTTCGGCGGAGGTTGGACGCGCGAGGATGTTCTGAGAATTTTGAAGGATAGCCGCATCGGCAGCTACGGTGCGTTGGGTTTGATGTTGGCTGTGGCGTTGCGGGCCGGCGGGTTGATCGCACTTGGCGATGTGTGGCATGCGGCGGCCGTGCTGGTGATCGCGGGGATGGCCGGGCGGCTGGTTATTCTGGCCGTGATGGCGGTCGTGCCGCCGGTGCCGGCGCGGGACGGGCTGGCGAAAGATGTCGGGCAGGTTGCCGATTGGGGCACGTTCTGGCGCGGGGTGATGTGGTGCGCGCCATTGGTGCTGTTTGCTTTGGTCTATGATGTCTTCGGGATGGTGCTTGCAGGTCTGGCGATTGCCGTTTTCGTCATTTGGTATCGCGGGTATCTGCTGCGGCGGCTCGACGGTGTGACGGGGGACTGTCTTGGGTTTTCGGCTTACGCGGGCATGATCCTGACGACGTTGGCGCTGGCGAGGAATCGTTAAGCCGATGACTGTGGTGCATCTCGTCCGGCATACGGCGGTGGCGGCGCATTGGGCCGGGCGATGCTATGGGCAGAGCGACGTGGGGTTGAGCCGTGATGGGCGAGCGGCGGCGCGGGCACTGGCGCCGCGGATCGCAGCTTTGGGCGCACGGCGCCTTTACGTTTCGCCATTGCGGCGTGCCCGTTTTCTGGCTGGGCTGGTGCTGCGCGAGGCGGCCGGAGCGGGGCTCGTGATCGAGCCACGGTTGGCGGAGTGCCATTTCGGCGGTTGGGAAGGGCAAAGCTGGGACGCCATCTATGCCGCTAGCGGCGACGCGATGATGGGTCTCGTGACGGCGCCGGAAACGTTCCGGCCGGGCGGGCATGGTGAGGCGACGTTTACGCTTCGGGATCGCGCCTTAGCGTGGCTCGAGGAGGCGGTGCGGGGGGCTGACGGGCCGGTGGTGGCCGTCTGTCACGGCGGGCCGATTGCAGCGATCCGGGGGACGTTGGCGGGTGCGCCGGTCATGGATTGGCCGGGGCTGGTGCCGAAGGTGGGCGAGATCGTGTCGCTCGAGGTCTTGTCCGCCTGATGCCGCAATCGGTCGCAGAAACTGCGCAATTGGTGGGCAATGTCGATTGTTCACCGGGCATGTCCGCAGGTCTGGTGCGAGGGCCGAAGCCGTGTTCTGCGGATGACGAAGGAAACGCACATGAAAAGAATTCTCTTGATGGCGGCCGCCCTAGTGGTGCTGACGCCTCTGGTGCCGCAGGCGGCGATGGCCCAACGTGATCGCGATGGCGAACGGTTCGACGAGCGGTCGTCTTATGATGACCGCCGTGGCGGCGGTTGGAACCGCATCGGCGAGATTGTTGTGAAGCCGCGCATTGAGCGCGAGGTTATTCGGGTCAATCCGCGCGAAGAAGCTTTCAGCCGCGTCGGCGTGCGCGCGTTCGACGGCGATGTCGAGATCATCGAGCTCAACATCCGCTTTGGTAACAACGAGGTCGAGCGCGTGCGGGTTGGTAAGGTCGTGCGTGCCGGCACGGGATTGCCGCCCATCGATTTGCCAGGGCGCGTGCGGCGGCTGCGCGACATCGAAGTTGTTTACCGGACGTTTGGACCGGCGCGGATCGAACTTGTTGGCCGAGAAGGGAGACCGGGGCCGGGCGCTGGTCCTGGGCCGGGGCGCTGGCAGGAACTGGGCTGCGCAAAGGTCGGTTTCCTGGAGGGCAAGGACGTCATTCGCGTCGGCCGCAAGGAAGGTGGCTTCCGCGCCATCAAGCTCAACGTTCGCGGCAACAAGCTGCGGCTCGAGCGGCTGCGCGTCGTCTATGCCAACGGGCAAGCGGATGACTTGGTGGTGCGGACCGTCATTCCAGAAGGCGCAGAGACGCGTCCGATCGATCTTTCGGGCCGGCATCGCGGGATCGACTATGTCGAACTGCGCTACATCCCGCAGATCAATTTTGGTGGGCGTGCCACCGTGTGTGTTTCCGGACTTTGAGACTGGAAGGAGCCTGACATGATGAAACGTATCGCTGCTGTGGTTTTGACGCTGGCGTTGAGTTCCGGGGCGGTGTTCGCAGCCCCGCCCGCATCAAAGGATGCTTGCCTGGAGCAGGCGTTTGCGCTCGCGGAGAAGGCGGCGGCCAAGAAGCTTACCACTGATAAGCAGACCAAGATCGAGGGGCAATTGACGGCGCTGGAAGCGAAGTGTGCCGCCGACGATCTGGCGGGCGCGGAAGCCGACATCAAGACGATTGAAGCGGAGATCGCCGGCGGTTAAGTGGCTGGCCGTATCCAAGCAAAAGCGGCGCTGGTGGGTGCACCGGCGCCGCTTTTTGTTTTTCGTGGTTTTGCGCTCAGCTGAGTTCGCGAATACGAAATTTGAGACCGCCCTTAGGCGTCAGCGTCACCGTGCCGGAGAAGCCCGGCGGCTCCTTGCCTACATACTCTGGGCGGAAGCGGCGCAGCAACATGGAGAGGGCGAGCGTGTTTTCAACCTGGCTCATGGCGCCGCCGATGCAGGAGCGCTTGCCGCCACCGAAGGGAAGGTAGGAATACTTGACCTGCCCCTTGGTGCCGCCCATCCAGCGCTCGGGCCGGAACTCTTCCGGTTCGGGCCAGAACTTGGGATTGTGGTGCGCGCCATAGGCGAACATGACGACGCGGTCGCCGGGTTTGATCTCCTTGCCGCCGATGACGTCGTCCTTGGTGGCGACGCGGATCAGGCCCCAGATCGGCGGGTAGATGCGCATCGTTTCCTGGATGACGGCGCGGGTGTAGGCCAGCGCCGAATAGTCGGCAGCGGTTGGCTCGCGGTCGCCATAGACGGTCTCGCCTTCCTTGCGGATGCGGTCAGCCGCTTCGGGATTCTTTGAGGTCAGGTACAAGGCCCAAGCAAGTGTGAGGGCCGTCGTTTCCGTGCCAGCCCAGAGGTATTGCTTCAGTTCGTCGATGGCCTGTTCTGCGTCGAACTCCGGTACGCTCGGATCGGCGACGACAGCTTCGATCATCTTCAAAAGCGTGCGCTGCCGGTCTTCGTTCGGGTTCTGGGCGAACACGGCGGGCGGGACGCTGGCCCAGATCTCCATCGCCTTGGCGGCGTTTTCCTCGGTGATGTTGCCGCCGTCCTCGCCATGGAGAACGCGCATGCGGATGGCTTTGTGTTCCATCACGTCAGTGTAGGTCTTGACGCACTTGAAGACGAAGTGCGGATTGAACGGCATGTCGCGATCGAACAGCGCCTTGCAGATCATATCGGCGGCGAGTGTCCAGGTCTGCTCGACCATTTCGAAGGACTCACCCGTTTCGGCGAGTTTGGACCACAGGTCCATTTTTGTGCGGATGGCCTGCAGGAAATAGGGGATGTATTCGGCGAACATATCGGGATGGAATGCCGGCTGCTGCGGCATGCGGATTTTCTGCCAAAGCGCGCCGTCGTGCGTGATCATCGACTTGCCGAAGACGGGCTTCAGGCCGTCGAAGTATTTGATGTAGTCGTCGGCCTTGGTGACGAGGACATGCTTGAAGTGTTCGGGTTCGGTGAGGAACACGACGCGCTGGTCGGCGATGTTCACCGCGATCACGGGGCCGTAACGGTCGGCCATCATCTGCAGCGTTTGCATCGGGTTGTCGGGATTGCCCTTGGAGAGCGCCGACAGTTTGAACCAGATGCTGTTTGCTTCGCCGAGACCCTGCGTGTGACCGAGGTTCTGTTGAATCGTCATGCCATCGTCTCCGAGCCGCTCTAGCGCGGCTTCCATTCCGGTTCGGTCCGGCGATACCTGATGCGAGATACGCTTGCGTCGCATGAAGCTGGCCGCGCGGGCCGCTCTAGCCGGCGGTGCCGGTTCGCTCACAGAACAAGCCCGCGTGGGGTCGAACCGATGCGTGACCTAACACCGTGGTCGCGAGAGTGTCCATGAGACGGGCCCGCCCGCGTCAATTTACCGGCGGACGGTAACCAAAGTGGCACGACAAATCCCGGTTAAATCAAACTTGGGGTGAAAATTTAGCCCAGGTTTCGTTAACGTCCGACGGCGACGAGGTTTTATTACCGTCTATGGCGATCTGTCCGCGGGCGAACAATTCAAGAATCCGGGGGTAAAGCTGGTGCTCGGCGGCGAGTACGCGGGCGGCCAAATCCGGTTCGGTATCGCCCGTCAAGACGGGAACGGCGGCTTGGCCGAGAATCGGGCCCTCGTCCATTTCCGGACGCACGACATGAACGGTGCAACCGGCGAATTTCACGCCTGCCGCCAGAGCCCGGGCATGGGTGTCGAGGCCTTTGAACGCCGGCAGAAGCGCTGGATGAATGTTGAGCATGCGATCGCGCCAGAGCGTGACGAACTCAGGGGTCATGAGGCGCATGAAGCCGGCGAGGCAGACGAGGTCGACCCGCGACGTTGTCAGGATGCCGTGTAGCTGGCTCTCGAAGTGGGCACGATCGGAATAGAGCTTGTGGTCCATGGCAATCGCTGGAATGCCCTGCTCTTTGGCCCACGCGATGCCGGCGGCATCGGGGCGGTTTGAGATCACGACCACGATTTCGGCGGGATAGTCCGGGTGGCGCGCGGCCTCGACGAGGCTTTTCATATTGGAGCCGCGGCCGGAGATGAGGATGGCTGTGCGCTTTTTAGGGGCGGTCATGCTGGCAGGCCCGTTCCGGGTTGAATTGCGTGCCCTGCGCATAGCATGGAGATGGCCACCGCGGATACCGCGCGGAGAACACGTTAATTCTGCTGAATGCTTTCCAGGTAATCCACGAGTGCCTGCATCAGGGCTCGGGCGCGCTCATCGACGGCTGAGGCGGCTTCGCCGGGATCGCCGGTGTTGCGGTAACGATCGCCCCAAATGGGCATGTCGCGGCGGCCGTGGGCTGGAATGACGCCGCGACCGTCGATCATGTCGTAGATCGCGTTTCGGGGGAACGTGCCGCCGTTGCGTTGGGCGATGCGAGTGAGATCGGCCGGCATGACAGAGAGCGTGCCGGCCTTGGGCCCATCGCCTTTGCCGTCGAGGCCGTGGCAGGACATGCAGGCGATTTCATATTCGGTGAGACCGATGGGGTCTTCACCTTCGCTGTCGCCGGATACGGCTCTATTGGCAAGCGCTAGACCAGCAACCGCGGCCACGATTGCGGAAACGGCAGCAAACTTCGCGATATGCAGATGATGTTTCATCGTTCGCAGCATCGGCCAGAGATAACGATGCGGCTTTGATGCCGATCAAATCGCGGCTGGCTGCGTGGCCAACAGGGCGTCGACGTCGGCGCGGGCCGGAAGAGCCGTGCGGGCCCCCAAACCGCGGCAATTCAAGGCCGCGGCCGCGGCCGCGAAGCGGGCGCACTTCGCGTCGCTGCAGCCGCCGATCAGGGCGGCGGCGAAGGCGCCATGGAAGGCGTCGCCGGCTCCAGTAGTGTCGTGAACCGCTATACGAAACGATGGCTGCCGATTTATTTTGCCCGATGCATCGGTCCAGACGTATCCCTCGGATCCACGGGTAACGCCGGCATGGCGGGCGCCTTGGTTTACGAGAGCACGGAGGCGGTCTTCCGTGGTGTTTCCGGATATGAAGGTGTCGAGTGCCGGGGCCGAGGCGATGACATAATCTGTCAAGTGGGCGACACTTTCCAGGAGACGGCCGCTTCCCAGGTCGAGATCGACAAGCGTCGTGATGTTTCGCGCCCTTGCTTCAGCAAATGCCGCGCGGGTTCCTTCGATCCAAGAGAGGTCGCTTAATACTGCGTTCGCTTTACAGATGTTCTCAAGTGGTAGCCAATCAGCGGTCATGGGCATGGCGTGATCGTCTTCGCTGACGATGAAACGCTCGCCCGCGGCATCGACGATCACCGCGGCGGTTGCGGAGCGGGTGGCGGGGTGGACTTTGACATGAGTGGTGTCGACGCCGAATTTTTGCAGTTCATCGAGAATGATCCGGCTGGCCGGATCCGATCCGATCCGGCTCCAGAGGGCGGTGTTGGCGCCGAGGCGAGATGCAGCGCAGGCTGCGTTGGCGGCCATTCCGCCGCCGCTGGTGACGTGTTCGCGGGCGCGCACCTTGACTGGCTTTGGCGGGAAGGCGTCGATCCGGTACACGAAATCAAGTGCGGTGTGGCCTATGACGATGAGCGCCGTGCTGGACATGACATCTCGATGTTCGCGGTCATATGGCGCAACTTAGCGGGGCCTATCGCCGGTCGCCACCGTTAGGTTTATCAGGCTGGTGCGATCGTCATAAGGTTCAGGCACCACTATCAAAAGACCGTGACGTTGCGCACTTTGCAAATTGGGCGGGAGCCCCTTAATCAGGGTTGAGCAAACCGTCGGCGCGCATGGCCGGCAGGCGCGACGGCGCGTTGATTGCCGATGGACAACCCATTGAAATAAGAACGGTTCAAGCGCCGCATGTTCTCAGCCCCTTTGCCTCTTATCCTTCTGGCGCCTTTTGCCGGTCTTCTGCTCCTCGCGCTCATTGGGCGGGGTGGACGATCGCTGACCGCTTGGACCGCTGGTCTCTCGATGAGTGGGGGGTTGGCGGCTGCTCTTGCGTTGGCGCCGGAGGTTTTCGGTGGGGCGACGGTCTTGTGGCGGGTGGCGTGGCTGCCGGAGTGGGGCCTCAATTTTGCGTTGCGGCTCGATGGGCTGGGGCTCTTGTTCACAATCCTCATACTCGGGATTGGCGTGCTTATCGTTCTCTATGCGGCGTATTACCTGCCTAAATACGACGATCTGCAGCGGTTCTATATGTCGTTGCTGGGTTTCGCGGGTGGGATGCTCGGGATCGTGCTGGCTGAGAACATCGTGCTGATGGTGGTGTTCTGGGAGGTGACGAGCCTGACGTCGTTTCTGCTGATCGCTTATAAATACCAGGAAGTCGAGGCGCGGATTTCGGCACGGATGGCGCTGGCGGTGACGGGCGGCGGCGGGTTGGCGCTGCTGGCGGGGGCGCTACTGCTCGGCAGCGTGGCCGGCAGTTTCGACTTCAGCGTGATCGAGGCGCGGGCGGGGGATGTGCGGGCCGATCCGCTCTATCCCGTGATCCTCATTCTTTTCCTTCTTGGTGCCTTCACGAAGTCGGCGCAGTTCCCGTTCCATTTTTGGCTGCCGCATGCCATGGCCGCGCCAACGCCGGTGTCGGCGTATTTGCATTCGGCGACGATGGTGAAAGCGGGCGTTTTTCTGCTTGCACGGATGTATCCGGTGCTGGCGGGGACAGAGCTGTGGTTCGTGATCGTCTCGACGACGGGCGCGATCACATTCGTCTATGGCGCCTACGTTGCGCTCCTGAAGCACGATCTCAAGGGGCTGCTGGCGTATTCGACGGTGAGCCACCTGGGGCTGATCACACTGTTGTTTGGGCTCGATACGCCGATGGCGGCCGTGGCGGCCGTTTTCCACATCATCAATCACGCGATCTTCAAGGCGTCGCTGTTCATGGCGGCGGGGATCATCGACCACGAAACCGGTACGCGCGATATGCGCCGGATGGGCGGGCTTTTTTATACCATGCCGCGGACGGCGGTGCTGGCCATCCTGGCGGCGGGATCGATGGCGGGCGTGCCGCTTTTGAACGGGTTTCTATCGAAGGAAATGTTTTTCACCGCGGCGGTGGCGCATCCGGGCTTCGATGGGGCCAATCTGATTTTGCCGATCGTGGCGACGATCGGCGGCATGCTGGCGGTGGCTTATTCGGCGCGTTTCGTGTGGGACGTGTTTTTCGATGGGCCGGCAAATGAGATGCCGAAGACGCCGCATGAGCCGGTTGGTTGGATGCGACTGCCGGTGGAAGTGCTGGTTGCGCTTGTGGTGGTTGTCGGGTTTCTGCCGCAGTGGTCGGTTGGGCCGTTGTTGAAAGTCGCGGCGGAGGCGGTGCTGCCGGGCGCGGTTCCGGAGATCAAGCTTGCAGTCTGGCACGGATTTAATTTGCCGCTGGCCATGACAGTGGTCGCGTTCGGGCTCGGCGTGTTGCAGTTCTCGCGGCGGCACAAGCTGTATGCGCTGCAGGAGCGCTACGCATTCGGGCTGACAAGCCCCGTTGCTTTCGAACGGTTTTATCGCGGGGCGACGCGGTTTTCGACGGCCTTCATGGCGCTGGCCGCTCCGCGGTCGCTGCAGCGCAATCTGGTTCTGTTCTTTTCATTTCTTCTCGTGCTTGGCGGGTGGGCTTGGATGTCGACGGAGATGGCGTCCGGCTGGGTAGGGATGCTGACCGGTCCTTTGCCGGTGAGTGAAATCGACATGGCGTCAGCGGTGGCTTTTGCGGCCCTGTTGTTCGGGGCCCTCTCGACCGTGATCTACCGCCGCAGCCGCGTTATGGCCGTTATCTTCATGAGCGTAGCGGGCACCGTGGTGTCGCTGGCTTTCCTGCGGTTCCATGCGCCGGACCTGGCGTTGACGCAGCTGTCGGTCGAAGTTGTGACGATCGTGCTGCTGCTCATGTGCTTGCGCTATCTTCCGGAGACTCCGGTGGCGCAGAGCACTCCGGGGCGCCGGGTGCGCGATGGACTGCTGGCGACGGCGGCGGGCGTTGGTGTGACGGCGATGACGTACGCGATGCTGACGCGTCCCTATGAAACGATCGCGGGCTATCATATGGCGAATGCCAAGCCGGGCGGCGGGGGGACCAACGTCGTCAATGTCATTCTCGTGGATTTTCGCGGTTACGATACGCTTGGCGAGATCGTCGTTCTGGCGATGGCGGCGTTGGGGCTGCATGCGCTCCTGACGGGGACGCGGATGCAGGGTCCCCCTACTTTGGCGCTGACGAAGGCCGACCGGTATCCGATCATGCTCGCTGAACTCATGCGGCCGCTGCTGCCGCTGTCGCTCGTTGTGGCCGTTTATATCTTCCTACGTGGGCATAACCTGCCGGGAGGCGGGTTCATCGCTGGTCTCGTGGCAGCGGTTGCCCTGATGCTGCAGTATGTGGCGGGTGGTGTTGACTTCGCCTCGGAGCGGTTACGCGTCAACTATGTGCGCCTGCTCGGCGTGGGGCTTGGAATTGCAACGCTGACAGGGGCTGCGAGCTTCTGGTTTGGCATGCCGTTCCTGACATCGACGCACGGGTATGTGTATCCGCCGGTCATCGACAAATTCGAGTTGGCGTCGGCGATGGCATTCGATTTGGGCGTGTTCCTGGTGGTGATCGGAACAGTGTTGCTGGCCATGACGGACATCGCGGCGTTGCGGCGGGATGAGACTTCAGCGCCGGCCGGGGCTTCGGCGAAGGACAAGGGATAGCGCAATGGAACTTCTCGTGTCCGTGGCCTTGGGCGTGCTGACCGCAAGCGGCGTTTATCTCATCTTGAGGCCGACGACGTTTTCGGTGGTCCTGGGTTTGACGTTGCTGTCGTACGCGGTGAACGGATTGATCTTTTTTGGCGGCCGGCTGAAGGCGGGCGCGCCGCCGTTGAGCGTTCCGGGACTGGCGAACCAGACCGATCCGCTGCCGCAGGCGCTAGTTCTGACGGCGATCGTGATCGGCTTTGGCATGACGGCGTATCTTTTAGCGGTCGCGCTGAAAGCGAAGTCGGAAAGCGGGACCGATCACGTCGATGCGGGTGAGACACGATGATGGCTCATTTGCCGTTTCTGCCAGTACTCATTCCGCTGGTGACCGCCGTGCTGCTGCTCGTTGCTGCGAAGGCGGATATCGAGGTGAAGCGCGGTATCAGCGCGCTTGCGCTGGGCATTCTTGTTACTGCCGCATTGGCACAGCTGATCGTGGCCGACGATGGCAGCGTGCGCGTGTACCGGCTCGGCGATTGGCCGGCGCCTTATGGCATCGTGTTGGTGCTCGACCGGCTGGCCGCATTGATGGTGGCGCTGACGAGCGTGCTGGCCATGCCAGTGTTTTTGGCCGCGACATCGGGAACGGATTCGCGGGGGCCGCATTTTCATGCGTTCTTGCAATTCCAGCTTATGGGGCTCAACGGGGCGTTTCTGACAGGCGACCTGTTCAACCTGTTCGTGTTCTTCGAGATCCTCTTGCTGGCATCCTATGGGCTGCTGGTCCATGGTGGTGGATTGCAGCGGGCGAGGGCGGGCATCGCGTATGTGGTGTTGAATTTGACCGGGTCGGCGCTGTTCTTGATCGCGCTGGGATTGCTTTACGGTCTTCTCGGCACGCTCAATATGGCCGATTTCGGTGTGGCGCTGCAGAAGGTGGCGCCGGAAGATCAGGGCGTCGTGGCGGTGATGTGCGCGCTGCTCGTGACGGTGTTCTTGTTAAAAGCAGCGGTGTTGCCGATCGGGTTCTGGCTGCCGCAGGTTTATACGGCGGCGACGCTGCCCGTGGCGGCGCTGTTCGTAATCATGACGAAAGTTGGCGTGTATGCGTTGTTGCGGGTGACGACCATCGGTCTGATGGCGGCGCCGTTCACGGCGGACCTCTTGCAGCCGTGGCTGACGTGGCTGGCACTCGGGACGATTGCAGTTGGTGCGATGGGCATGCTGGCGGCCTCGTCGCTTGGGTTGGTGGTGGCCAATCTCGTTCTGGTGTCGGGCGGGACGCTTCTGCTGGCGGTCGCGGAGCCGGGTGCGCAGAGCATCGCAGCAGCGCTCTATTATCTGGTGCAGACAACTCTAGTGACCGCGGCGTTGTTCTTTCTGGCCGATGCTTTGGCGCGGCAGAGGGGCGATGCCGAGGATCAATTGGCCGCCGGGCCGCCATTGCAGAATTATACGTTTCTGGGGCTCATGTTTCTCGTCTTCGGTGTTGCGGCATGCGGAGCGCCGCCGTTGTCCGGGTTCATCGGGAAGATCATGGTGATGCAGGCGATGGAGGGATCGGTACATCCGGCGCTGATCTGGACAGCGCTCATCGTGTCGGGGTTTGTGGCCGCCCTCGTTCTGGCGCGGGCCGCGAGTGTGTTTTTCTGGGAGCCGGGCGCGCCTGGGATCGCGGTCAAGCCGGTTGTGGCGTATGTGCCGGCGCCGGGTCTGATGCTGGCGATGATTTTGCTGACGGCGGGGATCGTTGCCGTGAGTGCCGCGGCGGCGCCGGTGGCCTCGTACACGCGGGCTGCGGCTGAGCAAATTCTGGCGCGGGATGCCTATGTCTCGGCGGTGATCGGCGATCCGGCCGCGGTGCAAAGGGAGAAGCGGCCATGACCTTGCGCGACTGGGTTCTTCCGCAGCCGTTTTTGACGCTGTCGATTGCGGCGTTGTGGGCGTTGCTTTCGGCGGATGTTAGCGGCGGGACGCTGTTGCTCGGCCTGACGCTGGGGATCGCAATTCCGCTGTTCACGTCGCAGTTCTGGCCGGGTCGGCCGCACACATTTCGCATCGGCGCAGCGCTGCGGCTGATGCTGGTGGTGTTTTACGACATCATCGTTGCAAATTTCGCGGTGGCGCGGATCGTGCTGGGAAATGTGGACGGGATCAAATCGAAATTTGTCGATGTGCCGCTCGATACGAACGATCCTTACGTGGCAACCATCCTAGCCAGCATCATTACGCTAACGCCCGGCACGCTCTCCATCGACATCGATATGGACAAGCGTGTGGTTCACATCCACGGGCTCGATGTTCCGGATCGATCGCTGCTGATCGATGAGATCAAGACACGCTACGAAGCGCCGCTGAAGGAGATCTTCGGATGCTGACGATTGCGATCATCATCGGGTTCGTTTTGGTTGGGCTGGCGACAGTGCTGACCCTATGGCGGCTGGCGCTCGGGCCGACGATGGCCGATCGCATTCTGGCGCTCGACACGCTGGCCATCGATGCGATTGCAGTTGTGGTGTTGATGGGTCTTTCCAGGGGCAGTTCATTTTCGTTCGAGGCGGCGCTGCTGATTGCCATGATGGGGTTCGTCGGCACGGTGGCGCTGTGCAAATATCTCATCGGCCGGGCCATCATCGAATAGGAGCGCGCCATGTACGCAGAAGCTTTTGCATCCTTCTTGATCGTGACCGGCGGCTTCTTTGTTCTTCTGGGATCGATTGCTCTGATCCGGTTACCGGATATCTTCACGCGCCTGCATGGACCGACCAAGGCGACGACGCTGGGCGTTGGCGCCATCGTGATTGCGTCGAGTGTCGCGGGTTATGCGCTGACCGGCGATGTCAGCTTGAAGGAACTTGCTGTTTCATTGTTTTTGTTCATTACCGCACCGGTTTCGGCGCATCTTCTTGCGAAGGCGGCGCAGAAGGACCGGGGTGAAGGGCGGGGTTAGAGCCGGCTATTCGCGTTTGCACAATCGCGGCGTGATCGTTTCGCATCATAGGTCCAAAATTGGGGATGGGCGGCGCTTCAGAGCGCGCGCAGTCTTTCGCGTGTCTCGGGAGTGGCGCATAGTCTCGCCCGGGGAATGTCGAATGGGAGGTTCTGATATGAGCATTTCGAAACTGGTCGCTGCCGTTGCTGCCGTGGGCGTGGTGGCTTTCGCGTCCGTACCGGCCTTTGCAGGGCATCACTGTGTGCGTGCTGGCGCCAGCGCGACCGCCGTGACGAAGGAAGTGGCCGGCGCGCTGGCCAAGGAAGCGCTGTATCAGTCCAACGCGTTTGCCGGCCGCAAAGCGCGGGGATCCGCGAAGGTCAGCTGCAAGTATGTGGGCATCGTAACGACGTGCACGGCGCGTCAGGTGGCCTGCAAATAACGGGCACCGTCGCGGCGCTGTGGTTTGAAGCAGCGCCGCGTTCAGCCGACTGGGATCACGTCAACGCCGACGGAGACGGTGTGTTCGCCGCCGCCGAGAAGGACACCGCCGATGGGGCTGATGTCGTCGTAGTCGCGGCCGTGCGCGATGGTGACGTGTTCGTCCGCTACAATCAGTCCGTTGGTGGGATCGAGATCGGTCCACCCGGCTTCCGGTGACCAGACGGAAATCCAGGCGTGGGACGCGTCAGCCCCTTGCATGCGCGGCTGGCCGGGCGGCGGGTGGGTGAGAATGTAGCCGCTCACATAGCGCGCGGGGATGCGCATGGCGCGCAGGCAGCCCAGCATGAGATGTGCGAAATCCTGACAGACGCCGCGGCGCTGTTTCATGATTTGGGAAATCGGCGTCGAGATGTCGGTGGCCGTCGGGTCGAATTTGAAATCGTCGTAGATGCGCTGGTTGAGATCGATGGCGGCTTCCAGGATCGGGCGGCCGGGCCGGAACGACTCGGCGGTGTAGTCTTCGATGTCGAGATTGGGCGTCGTGAGGCGCGAGGCGCAGCGGTATTGCAGCACGTCGAGATCGAGGCTGCGTCCGGTTCCCAAGATGTGCGCATCGAGCATGTTCCAGGGCGTGGAGCGGGACGGATCGAGCGGCGGCGGGGCAGAGACCGTGATGGTGCTGCGCGAATGCAGGATGAGTTCGCGGTGGGGGACTTCGATATCGAGGAGGACGACCGGGTTGCCGAAGGCGTCGATCGATTCCTGGCGGAGCGCGGGGGCAGGATCGACGATGAGGCTGTGGTTGCGGATGACCTGACGGAAGCAGGGCCGCGGCGACATGTGGATCAGGTGCTGGGATTGAATGACCGGATAGGAATAGACGTAGTGCGTCCGGTGGCTGACTTCAAACATCATGGGCTTTGCTCGGAGCGACCTTGCGGCTCGATGCGGGTGTGGACGCGGTGGGGGGCGTCTTCCGTGAGGTTGAAGTAATGGCGCGATATGGCGTTGGACAGGGCCGGAAGCATCTGGATCTGTTCGAGCATGGTGCGTTCGAGCGTGGCGCCATTGGGTTCGCGGGCCATGCTCTCGACGTCAGCCAAACGGATGGCGGTGAGAAGCGCCAGGATCAGGCGGCGGTCCTCGGGGAGCGTGGTAGACTGCTTGCCGCCAGGGAGGCGTTCGAGGCGGCGGGCGAGGGCTGCCAACTGATAGGCGAGGCTGCGCGGGTTGGTTTCATCGAGCAGCAGCAGATCGAGGACGAGCGGCAGCATCGGGTCGAGGCGGTAACGCGAGCGGTAGGTGATGAAGCTGTCGGCGAGTTCGAGAAGCAATAGGAGGCTCGCGGTTTCCTCTTCCGCATCGGGGACCGGGATGAAGAGCGTCAGGATCGCTTCGCTGAGATTGTAGGCGCGTTCCAGGCGGCGGCCCATGTCGAGGAACGACCAGCCGTGGTTGCGGGTCATGTTTTCGTGCATGAGGCCGTTGAAGGCGGCGAGCGAGGCGAGGCCTTCGTCGAGCAGATCGAGGACGGCGACGGGCGGGGCGGAGGCAAGCGTCGTGACCCAGGTGTCGCCGGGACGGAAGCGGGACAGCGTCTGCCAGGCTTCAAGTGAGAGGCGGTCGCGGGCGAGGTGGGCGACGCGGTAGAGGCCCTCGAAGGTGTTTTCGAGCGTGCGGTGGCCAGTGGAGGCGCTGATGAGATCGGTGCAGAGTTTTTCGATCTCGATGTCGCCGGTGCCGGCGCGGCTGGGTGCGGCGGTGGAGCGGTCGGATTTGGAAAGCAGCACGTCGAGACATTTGCGGGCGGCTTGGCGGCCGGTAGCGGGGCCGCCGTCTTCCTCGACGCGGCGAAGCGCGCCGCGTATCACGCGCATGGTCCAGTCGGCGCGTTCACTGTAGCGGCCGAGCCAGAAGAGATCGTCGGCGACGCGGCTTTGGATGACACGCTGGGAGCGTTCGACGCGGGCGGTTTCCAGTGTGGGCCGCCAGAGGCTGACGTGGGGAGCCTGCTCGTCGTCGGACACGACCCAGACGTCGCGGGTGTGGCCGTCGGGGGCGGAGAGGGCGACGGCGCGATCGGGATCGACGGTCATCGCGAGGCCGCCGGGCATGGCCTGATAACCGGCCGGCGTGCGGGCGACGAAGAAGCGGACGGCGAAGGGGCGCGAGTCGAGTCCGTCGCGTGTGACGATGGGGGCGTGGCTGAAGCCGATTTTTTCCTCGGCGACAAGGCGGGCGCCGTGAAGCTTGATTTCGCGCTTCAAGATTTCGCGGTCGGCCTCGGAGAGCGCGCGGGTGTCTTGGCCGAGGGCAGCTTGACCGGGGCGACCGGTGCCTTCCTGGGCTTTGCGCACGACGAGGCCATCGAGGTTGGCCAGCACATGCGCGCGGGAGGCGGTGTCGCCTAGCCAATAGCGGCGGGCGTCGGGGAGGCGGAGTTCTTCGCCGAGCAGGCGTTCGCAGATTTGCGGCAGGTAGCAGCCGATGGCGCGGTTCTGGACGAGGGCGGAGCCGATAGCATTGACGATGAGGCGCGGCTGGCGGCGCCAAACGCGCATGAGTCCGGCGGGGCCGTCGAAGCCGCCGGGATCGAGTTCGAGGGGATCGCTAGAGCGGCCATCGACGCAGCGGACGATGAGGTCGATCTCCTTCAGGCCTTCGAGCGTTTTCAGATAGACCTGATTGCCTTTGGTGCGCAGGTCTGAGCCCTCGACGAGGAGGTAGCCGAGATAGCGGGCGATGTAGGCGTGCGAAAAATAGTCTTCGTGTAGCGGGCCGGGCGTGAGGAGAGCAATGCGCGCGTTTTCGCGGCCGCTGTGGGTCGTGAGTGTCGACTGCACGTTGTTGAAGAAGGGCGCGAGGCGGACGCCGTTCACCTGCTTGAATAGGTCGCCGGTGATGTGGGTGTGGACGACGCGGTTGGCGAGCGCGAAGCCGATGCCGGCCAGCGTTTCGGTGTGGTTGTCGATGATGCGCCACTGGCCGTCATCGCCGCGGGCGAGGTCGGCGGCATAGAACTGCAGGCCGCCGGCTTCAGGGAGCACTCCCTGTGCGGGGCGGATGAAGGCGGTGTCGGAGAAAACGAGTTCGGGTGGCAGCAGGCCTTCACGCATCAAATTCTGGGGGCCGTAGAGGTCTGTGAGAATGGCGTCGGAGAGGCGTGCGCGCTGTGTGAGGGCCTCCTCCAGCCAATGCCATTCGGCGGCCGAGATCATCAGCGGGGAGAGGTCGAGCTGCCAGCGCTGGTTGGGTTTGCGGGGATCGGAAAAGATATCGTAGGCGATGCCGGTATCGCGGACGCGTCGGTCGAGGCGGACGGCACGGGCAGCCCGGTCGGCCTCCGACAGGTCATCTAGACCATCCAGAAGCGCGCGCCAGTGCGGGCGCGGTTTGCCGTGGGCGTCCAGGAGTTCATCGTAGCCAGCCCCGGCGGCGGACCGGTAGCTGCCGATTAATCTCCCCTGGAGGCCCGCTTTGGACGGGGCCGTGTTGTTCATTTTTGTAAGGCCTTGCCCCTCGTACCCTTCTTGGCGCGCACCATCCTCCCCAGAACGGAGCGCTGGATCCGACTATCCGTCCGAATCGGCACGCCCGCAACCTTCGCGGTCCCGGCGAGGTAAATAGGGGTGGTCAGGGCCGGCGGCGCAGGTCGAGGGTGCAGGGGTACTCTGGATTGGTGAGGGGTGGGCTCGGTTGCATCATCCCCGCGGTGTGGCCGGTATCCTCAAAGCGGGCGAGGCGGCGGCCTTCGGCTTCATAAGCGTTGACGGGGAAGGTCTCGAAGCTGCGTCCACCGGGGTGGGAGACGTGATAACGGCAGCCGGAGATGGAACGGCCGGACCAGGTGTCGACGATGTCGAACACGAGCGGCACGTGTGTCGGGATGGTTGGGTGCAAGGCGGAGGGGGGCCACCAGGCGCGATAGCGGACGCCGCAGACGGCCTCGCCGTGGGCGCCGGTTGGGTTTAGCGGGATCGTGCGGCCGTTGCAGGTGATGACAAAGCGGTTGCCCGTCAGCCCACGCACCTTGACCTCGACACGCTCAAGCGAGCTATCGACATAGCGGGCGGTGCCTCCTGGGACGCCTTCCTCGCCTAGCACATGCCAGGGCTCGAGGGCTTGGCGCAGTTCCAGTTCGACATCGAAAGCGGCGATAGATCCCAGTTTGGGGAAGCGGAAATCGTGGTGCGGGCGGAACCAATCCAGTTCGACAGGCAGGCCATGGGCCTTGAGATCGTCGATGACGGTGGCGAAGTCGGACCAAATGTAGTGCGGGAGCATGAAGCGGTCATGCAACGCGGTGCCCCAGCGGACGAGCTTCTGGCGGTAGGGGCGCTCCCAGAAGCGGACGATGAGGGCGCGGAGCAGCAGTTGCTGCGCGAGGCTCATGCGCGCGTGCGGCGGCATTTCGAAGGAGCGGAATTCGACGAGGCCGAGGCGTCCGGTGGAGCTGTCGGGCGAATAGAGTTTGTCGATGCAGATTTCGGCGCGATGCGTGTTGCCCGTCACATCGATGAGCAGGTTGCGCAGGATGCGGTCGACGAGCCAGGGCGGGACGGAGCCGGCGCCAGGATCGGGGATTTCGCCAAGCGCGATTTCGAGTTCGTAGAGGCTCTCGTGACGGGCTTCGTCGACGCGCGGGGCTTGCGATGTCGGACCGATGAAGAGGCCGGAGAAGAGGAACGAGAGCGAGGGGTGGTTTTGCCAGTAGGCGATGATGGAGGCGAGAAGATCGGGACGGCGCAGGAACGGGCTGTCGGCGGGTGTCAGGCCGCCGAGCACGATGTGGTTGCCGCCGCCGGTGCCGGTGTGGCGGCCGTCGAGCATGAATTTTTCGGTCGACAGGCGCGTAAGGTGAGCTTCCTCATACAACGTGGTCGTGATGTCGACGGCTTCTTCCCAGCGGACGGCGGGTTGGACGTTGACTTCGATGACGCCGGGATCGGGCGTGACCTTGACGACGTTGAGGCGCGGATCGTGTGGCGGGGAATAGCCTTCAATGTGAACGGGCGTTTTGGTGGCGCGTGCGGTTTCTTCGATGGCGGCGACAAGGGCGGCGTAGTCTTCGGCGTCTTCGAGCGGAGGCATGAAAACGCAGATGCGGCCGTTGCGCGGCTCGACCGCCATGGCGGTCCGGACGGAACCCGAAATCTCGCTGATGCCTGAGGGCGGCAATGGCGGGGCATCAAGAGTAACCGTGCGGCGCTGCTGGAGAAGGGTTTCGCGCTGCGGCAGCGGCGGGGCGGGGGCGAAGGGATCGCGCGGGAGAACGTGCGGGTATTGGATCGTCGGCGCGACGACGGGCAGGGAGCCTAAAGGTAAGCGGAAGCCAGCAGGCGAGTCGCCCGGGACGAGGAAGAGCTTTTCGCGGCGGAGTGCCCACCGTTCTGTTACCCAACGGCGGCCGCGATCGTGCGTCTGCCAGACTTGGATGGGGAGCACGTAACTGGCGGGTGCGGTAACGCCGCGATCGAAGACGCGGACAAGGCGTTCGCGTTCGGCGGGATCATCGAGCTTGTTCTTTTCAGGCGTGATGCCGACCGGGAGCTTCTGTTCGACGAGCACGAAGTGGGCGGCGTCTTCGTAGGCTGGAATGGCGCTGTCGGTGGGAAGGCCGAGTGTGTCGCAGAGTTTTTCGGTGAAGCGGGAGGCGTCGGTGATCGTCGCGTTATCGTTGGCGCTTTCGCGGGCGATGAGGGACTGGTCGGTCCACAGGGGCTGGCCGTCGGTGCGCCAGTAGAGGGCGAAGGCCCAGCGGGGGAGCTGTTCGCCAGGATACCACTTGCCTTGGCCGTAATGCAGGAGCCCCCCGGGCGCGAAGCGCTTTTCGAGGCGGCGAATCAAGGTTTCGGCGTAGCGGCGTTTGTTGGGACCGACTGCGGCGGTGTTCCATTCATCGCCGTCCATGTCGTCGGCGGCGATAAACGTCGGCTCGCCGCCCATGCTAAGGCGGACATCTCCATTGATGAGGCGCTCATCGACGGCGTGGCCGACTTTGAGGATCTCATTCCAGGTTTCGTCGCTGTAGGGTTTGGTGACACGCGGCGTTTCGCGGATGCGCGTGACGCCCATGTTGAAGGCAAAGGTGACTTCGGCCTTTTCGTGCGCGCCGGAAATGGGTGCGGCGCTCGTGGGGTGCGGCGTGGCGGCGAGCGGAATGTGGCCTTCGCCGGTTAGCAGGCCGGAGGTGGCGTCGAGACCGATCCAGCCGGCGCCGGGAAGATAGACTTCCGCCCAGGCGTGCAGATCGGTGAAATCGACATCGGTGCCGGTGGGGCCGTCGAGGGATTTGACGTCGGGGGTAAGCTGAATCAGATAGCCCGATACGAAGCGGGCGGCGAGGCCCAAGTTGCGCAGGATCTGGACAAGCAGCCAAGCGCTGTCGCGGCAGGACCCGCCGGCCGTACCAAGCGTTTCTTCCGGCGTCTGCACGCCGGGTTCCATGCGGATGAAATACTGGATGTCTTTGTTGAGCTGCCGGTTCAAATCGCACAGGAAGTCGATGGTGACTTTGGGTTTGCGGCTGATGCCAGCCAGATACTTCTGGAGATGCGGGCCGGTCTTCTCGGGGACCAGATAGGGCAGCAGTTCCTGACGCAGGATCTCGTCGTAGGCAAAGGGAAACTCGCTGGCTTCTTCGGCAACGAAGAAGTCGAACGGGTTGATTACGGCCATGTCGGCGACGAGGTCGACCTTGACGGAGAAGATGTCGGTTTTCTCCGGCATGACGACGCGGCCGAGGAAGTTGCCGAACGGGTCTTGCTGCCAGTTGAGGAAGTGGACCTTGGGTTCAAGGGTGAGCGAATAGCTCAGGATCGGTGTGCGAGAATGCGGGGCGGGCCGCAGCCGGATGATCTGGGGGCCCATGCTGATGGAGCGGTCGTAACGGTAGGTCGTCTCGTGGGTCAGAGCGACGTGCAACGTCATGGGCGTGGTCTTATCCTTGGCGCGGAAGGCGGCGCTGTGTTGCGTATTTCCGGGTTACCGGCTTCGGTTCATGGGAACAAGCGTGGCGCTGACGCATTGGCCGTGGAACTGGCAAATGTGATTAACTGATGGGCAAACGCCACGAAGTGCGGCGAACCTTTGACTGTGTTTGATGCAAACGCGCCGCCCTGACCATACGCCGCGCGACAGGGGCTGACGATCGTGCTTGAAGATTGACCACTTGCGTCCGAAGTGGCCTAATCCTCCGACCGATCCGCCTGATGGATGCAAGCTCAGGGACCGATGCGAAATTTTTCCTGCACCCACTGCGGCACTAAGGTCTACTTCAAGAACGTCCAGTGCGTGAAGTGCGGCCATGCGTTGGGTTTCGATCCCGATACGCTGGCGGTGATTGCGCTTAAGGCGGAGAAGGAGCCGGGGCTGTACCGGCGGGTGTCGGGGGACAAGTCCGAGGTCCTGCGATATTGCAACAACGCGGTCCATGGCGCGTGCAACTGGCTGACGCGGAACGACGACCCGAATATGTTTTGCGTTGCGTGCGATCTCAATCGCACTATCCCGAATTTGTCGGAGCCGGGAAATCTTGCGGCTTGGCAAGAGCTGGAACGGGCGAAAAAGCGGCTCGTTTACTCGTTGCTTAGATTCGGTTTGACGACGGACACGAGTCCGGCGCCGCCGGGCCGGCTGATTTTCGATTTCACGCGCAATTCGATGACGGGCCATCTCGATGGGGTCATCAACATCAATGTCATGGAAGCGGACGCCGTCGAACGCGAGCGCCAGCGGCAGCAGTTCGACGAACCCTACCGGTCGCTGCTGGGCCATCTCAGACACGAGAGCGGTCATTACTATTGGCATGTGCTTGTTGAGAACGCGGGACTGTTCGATGAGTTCCGGGCGCTGTTTGGCGATGAGCGAGCCGACTACAATACCGCCCTCCATCAGCATCATATGTATGGCCCGAAACCCGACTGGCAGTTCAGTCACGTGTCAGGCTATGCCAGCATGCATCCGTTCGAGGACTGGGCAGAGACCTGGGCCCACTATCTGCACATGGTCGACAGCGTCGATACGGCGGAAGCCGAGGGTATGGAGCCACGGGCGGCCGGGCTCATCTTTGGGTCAATCTGGCCGTTCAAGAAATACGACGTCTACACGGAAGAGACGCTCGATAGTCTATTGGAGCGCTGGGTGCCGCTGACGCTGGCGCTCAACAGCATGAACCGTAGTATGGGGCATGCGGACTATTATCCGTTCGTCATTCCGGATGCGGCGCGCGAGAAATTGCGGTTTGTGCATCGCTTGATCCGCAAGCCGCGCTGACTGCACGGGTTCAATCGATCCGCGCTGCACTTTCGATAAAAAAGACGAAGCGCTCGAAGGCTTCGATGTAGCGGGCGTCGTGGATCTCTTCGAGGCGAGTTATGATTTTGTCGTGAATGAACCAAGCGCGGAAGCGGACCTTTATATCCAGGATCTCGCCGGTGGCCTTGTGATGATAGATGCCATGGACAAGGCTGGTGATGTGTTCCGGTTCGGGGTAGACGCCTAAGAGCTCAAAGTGCGTGACGTTGAAGGTGCGCAAAAGGAGTTCGAACCGGTCGCGCAGGTCTTCGCGTCCTACCGCGCTCATGGCGTAGGGCACTTGCTGGCCGTCGACGTTGACGATGTAGAGGATATCCTCGTGCATCATCTGCATGAAGTCGTCGAAGCGTCCCGTTCCCCAGAGTTCGTGCGCGCGCATGAATAATTCCCGAATTTCGGGCGACGTGTGATCCATAAAAATGACCTTTTTGAAAATGTATGCGACCCGCTGGACGGTTGGGTCAGCGGGCGGCGATCAAATCAAAATTGCCGGCGAGAATGGTGTCGTAGCGGCCACTACGCCAACCTGAAACGAGATCGCGGACAAGGGGTGAGGGGTCGCCGCGATAGCGGCGG
>LNFM01001519.1_pt1 | contig 53086 bp, 44 predicted proteins | sample 596031 | NCBI WGS metagenome assembly LNFM01 (sample SAMN04254537, study PRJNA301005) | activated carbon metagenome | isolation source: dual media filters at the Ann Arbor, Michigan drinking water treatment plant | place: USA: Ann Arbor | reverse complement strand
CACGTCAGGTTGCGCCACAGCCACAACCGCTTGCGCCGCGTGATGATCCGCGGCGTGCGCTCGACCGCCCGCCGGCGCGTGACCTTCCCGGTCGCGGTCAGGACAGCGATCGTGCACGCCGCGATGGACCACCTCAGCGCGATCCAGTGCGCGAGGTGCGTCCGCCGCAGGTCCCCGGGAAAGGACAGATAGGCGATCGACCTGTGCGTCCAGATCGTGACTTCGGTCGCGAAGGGCCGCAGCGCCTCGATGATGTCAAGAAGGGCCGCGTCGAGCGAACCGAAGGCGGACGCAGGATCATCGAGGAACCCGGCAACCGCTTCATCATCCGCGAGAAGGGGCGCACGGTTATCAGGCGCGACGAGGGTCGCGCGTTTGAGCGCTACTCGCCGAATGCACGTACCCGGGATCTCGGCGAAGGTCGACGCGAATCCTACTTCGAACGGCCGGACGGCTCACGCGTGTACACCGAGGTCGACCGCAACGGCCGCTTGTTGCGCCGATATCGTCGCGATCGGTCGGGCCGCGAAATCGTCCTGATCGACAACCGTCGCTTCTACCGCAACGTCGGGATTGGCCTAGGCGTCACGGCATTGGGGATTGGTGTCGGCCTCGCATTGGCCCCGCCGGCCTACAGCTTGCCGCGTGAGAAATACATCGTCGAATATGAGGATGCCTCTGACGACGATCTCTACGAGGTGGCGCAGCTCGAGCGGCCCTATTCGCTCGAGGAGATCCGCTACAGTCGGCCGCTGCGCGAGTACATGCGCCGGATCGATCTCGATACCATCAACTTCGAGTTCGGATCCTTCGAGGTTGGGCCTGATCAGTATCCCAAACTCGAGCGTCTCGCGCGTATCATCGAGCGGATGCTTCAGCGCAACGAAGCCGAGGTGTTCCTGATCGAAGGGCATACCGACGCTGTCGGCTCTGATGAGGACAACCTGACGCTCTCGGACCGTCGCGCCGAAGCGGTGGCGGAGATCCTGATGTCACAGTTCCAGGTTCCGATCGAGAATCTCGTGACGCAGGGCTATGGCGAACAGTTCTTGAAGGTGGAGACGCAGGAGCCGGATCGGTTCAACCGCCGCGTCGCTTTCCGTCGCATCACCCCGCTGCTCGGACTCGCGGATCGGTAAAACCACCGCTCCGCACATTCTGCGAATACAAAGAAAGCCCTCGATCGATTCGAGGGCTTTCTGCTTTTCGCGGCCACGATCAAAAGCGACTAGAGCCGCAAGACCTTGCGAGCGTTGTCGCCGAAAATCTTGCGCCGTGCCTCGAGCGGCAGCGTCCGCAGGCTCTGCTCCGGCATGTCGTTGTCCCAATGAGGATAGTCGGAGGAGAACATGAGGAGGTCGTACCCGAACAATTTAATCAGCGTGTGAAGGTCCTCGGGTCGCTCCGGTTCATCGAGCGGTTGCGTCGAGAGGCGGACGTTCTCATGGACATACTCAATCGGCGATTTCTTAACCCAGGGCGTTTCGTGGCGCAGGCTGCGCCAGGTCCGATCCATCCGCCACAGCAGCGGCAGGATCCACGCGAAACCGTACTCGGCGAACAGGAACTTCAATCCGGGAAATTTCTCGAACGTGCCCGAGAAAATGAGGCTGGAGATGTTGGACTCGGCGATCTGAGAGAGAGAAACGTAACGCTCGATGTAGCTCTCGGGAAGGCCCACCGCAGCATGTGGCGCGCCATAGTAGATGCTGTCGGTGCCTGTGACGTGTAGCAGAATGGGGAGGCCACAGCGGTGCGCCTCCTCGTAGATCGGATAATAGTATCGATTGCCCATGCGGATGTTGATGAGCGGCAACGAGACGGCGGCCACGGCAGGATTCTTGGCGAGGCGGCGTATTTCCGCGGCGGCCGCGACAGGATCCTGCACCGGTACGGAAATGGCCAGGCGCAGAGGCCCACTGCCCGTCAGCTTCCAGTTGTCGAGGAAGAAGTCGTTGAAGGCCGAGCACATGACGACGCTTTCGTCAGGGCCGGCAAGCGCTGCAGCCATCGCACCCGGCTGAAGGCAATTGAGGATTGCGATGTCGATGTCATGCTTGTCGAGCAGATCTGTTTTTATGTAGTCAGGGTCCGAGCCGCCCGGTCCACCTGAGGGCGTCGCCGCATCGCTGCGCAACGCCGAGCCGTTCGGATGCTCGAAGCGCAATGTCAGCGGCGCCACGGTTACGATCTCGGCGGCCTTCTGCTTCAGCCGCTTCTGCCATGCGATGGGCATGTACGGGAATAGCGAGTTCATGCCGCCCTTGACGATCGGATGAACGTCGCAATCGACGATGCTCAGTCGCTCAGTCGCTGGCGATATGGGCCGCTCTGTCGACAGTGTTTCAGTGCTCATGGGACGTTCCTCTTTTTGGGGGCGTGGCCTTCAGGCCGACACGTACACTTCGCCGTCGCGGATCTCGGTTTCAAACTTGTGCAGGCGCCCGCGCATGATGCCGAACAGGCTGGCCCCGGTTTCGATGTCGAATTCATAGCCATGCCATGGGCACTTGAGCACCTTGCCATCGTTGCCATAAACCAACTCACCCGGCGCGCTCGGGAGCATGGTGCCACCGATCTTCCCCTTGCAGACGGGGGCGCCGCGATGCGGGCACACATTCAACAGGGCGTGCACCGTCGCGTCATCGCTGCGCAAAATGCCAATTTCGCGCCGCCCGACCTGAACGATCCGGATCGCGCCGATGGCAAAAGACTCCAACGCGCCGACGTGCGTTTCCTGCCTTCTCTTCATCCTTGATCCTGTCCGTAATGGCGGGGCTGGCTACCTGCCGCTCGATCCATGCTGACTGTCCAAATCATATCAGGAAATGCGCGCGATCGTGAACCGCCCGCCCCACCCAAAGGTCAATTCGTCGCCCGTCGATCGGGTTGCTTGGACGACAGCCAGCCCGCGCCGCTTCGCAATCGCGCGAGAAGGTGCTTGAATTTGCGCCCGGCATAACTCAGGATTGGGCTACGCGGCCCGTCAACAAAACGGAAAAACAAAAAATCCGCCGATTGCCGCGATAGGGAGGTTCAGCGATGTCGATCGTTCGCAATAGCCGAATTGCGTCTTTTTCTCTGTTCGCCTTTTTTGCATTCGTCAGTCCCGGAACGCCGACGCTCGCCCAGGAATTGTCGATGGGGAACGTCAATCCGGCCAAACACGGGACGACGCTAGCGGCCAATGCATTCAACGAAAAACTCGTTGAATTGAGCGGCGGCAAGATCAAGGTCACCCACCATCACTCCGGTGCACTCGGTGGCGAGCGGGAGGTCTCCCAGCAGATCCAGCTCGGCGCCGTCGACCTTGGCCCGATCACGACCGCCCCTCTCGCAACGCTGGTCCCCGAGATGTCGGTGTTCCAGCTACCCTACATATTCCGCGACTACGACCACGTCTTCAAGGCGCTCGACGGCGGCGACACGCTGACGAAATTCTATGCCGATGTGCTCGACAAGAAGGGTTTCAAGCTCATAGGTTTCATTGCTGCCGGGTATCGCGGCATTTACGGCCACTACAAGATCGATGGTCTCGCCGACATCAAGGGCAAGAAGATCCGCGTCCAGGAGGACAAGATCCTTGTCGCGACATTCAAGGCGCTCGGCATGATCTCGACGCCGATTGCATTTCCAGAGGTCGCGACAGCGCTTCAGACCAAAGTGATCGACTTCGGCGAGGGCGGTATAAACACCTATTATCACAACAAATTCTACGACATCGTGAAGTTCGTCGCCGACGTGCGCCATACGCATCAGGCCGTCGCGCTGATCATGTCGAAGGCCTCGTGGAACAAACTCGACGCAGCCGGAAAGAAGGCTGTCGAGGACGCCTGGACGCACGCGCGCGACTTCAATCGCAAGTTCATCCGCGACGAAGACAAGTCGCTTCAGGATGAGGTGCGCGCGAAGGGCGTGACCATCACGAAGCCCGACGCGGCCCCATTCTTGGCTGCAACAAAGGGCGTCTATGATGAGTTCTATGCGTCGGCTGCGGGCAAGAATGCAAAGTCCATGGTCGACTACATCATGGCCGTGAAGTAGCGGCGATGGCTGCAGCACCAGAGAGCGGTCCGCCGGACGCGGACCGCGAATCCCCGGTCTGGCGCCGGGTCTATGACGGGCTCGGTCATGTGGGGGGAGCGATCCTCGCGATCATGACTGTGGCCGTGTTCTTCCAAGTGGTCATGCGCTTTCTCGGGCGCAGCCCGATCGACGGTATCGACGAGATCCCGCGCTACCTTTTCGTGTGGCTCGTCATGATCGGGGCGGCTTCCGCGATGTACCGGCGTGAGCACACCGTTCTCGACTATTTCGTCAATCTGCTCGGACCTCGGGGCCGAGCGGCCACATCCGCTTTCGTCAATCTCTCCGGCATCCTGTTTCTCGCGTACCTGATCAAGCTGAGTTGGGTCCTGGTGCCAAACGCACAGCTCCAGACCAGCGCCGGGCTCGAACTGCCGCTCGGCTATGTCTTCGCCGCCATCCCGGTCGGGTCGGCGCTGCTCATTCTACCGATGCTGCGCAACCTGATCCAAGCGGTGAAGTCGATATGGCCGAGACCCTCCTGATCATCTTCTTTATTTTTTTGCTGCTCGGGATGCCGATCAGTCTCGCCCTCGGCGTTGGCGCTCTCGGCGCCGCGTTTTTTTATCCAGCGCTCAATCCGATCATCATACCGACGCGCTTCGTTGGGCTGCTCTCGGATTCGTTTCTGCTGCTTTCCGCGCCGCTATTTATTCTTGCCGGCAACATCGCTGCCCGTGGCGGCGTCGCACGCGTGCTCATCGATCTCGCGACGGCACTGGTCGGACGCTTTCGCGGCGGGCTTGCCTACGTCAACGTGCTCGACAGCATGTTCTTTGGCGGCATTTCCGGCTCGGCGGTGGCCGACGTTTCTGCGCTCGGCACTTTCCTGGTGCCGCAGATGGTGCGCAAGGGCTACGATCTCGATTTCGCAACAGCGCTCACCGTCTCAACGGCCGTTGTCGCGCCAATCATCCCGCCGTCGATTATTGCCGTCATCTACGCCTGGATGGCCGATGAATCCGTGGCGGCGATGTTTGCCGCCGGCATCATTCCTGGAATTCTAATCAGCGCCGGCATGGCCGTGCCGGTGTTCATTATCGCGAAGAAGCGCAACTACCCCCGCGAGGAACCGCCGACGCTGCCTGAATTTATGCGCGTCCTCGGCAGAGCGATGCCGGCGCTGCTGATCCCGGTGATCATCATGGGCGGAATCCTATTCGGATGGTTCACGCCCACGGAGGCCGCGGCGGTCGCAGTGGTCTACGCGCTCGTCATTCCGCCGATTTTCTATCGCGAGCCAGCTCTGAAGGAGCTGCCGGCCATCTTCGCCGACTCCGCCCGCCTCTCCGGGGTCATCGGCCTCATCATCGGCTTCGTCGGCGCCTTTGGCTGGGTTCTGTCGTACTCCAAGTTCCCTCATCACGTAGCCGAGGCGATCGCGTCTATCTCGCCGTCATGGTGGCTGTTCATCGTGATCGTGATGGGCCTCTACATCATGCTCGGGACGTTCCTCACGCCCTCCGAGATTATCCTGGTGACGGTGCCGGTTCTGCTGCCGGTTGCGCAGGCGACGGGCATTCATCCCATCCATTTCGGTATGGTTTGTGTGATCGCTTCAGCGATCGGCCACATCACGCCGCCGGTCGGGCTGTGTCTGTTCGTTGGCATGGCGATAAGTAAGCTGTCGATGGATCAGCTTTTGAAGCCGTTGCTGCCATTCCTCGCGGCGATCATCGTGACGATGCTGTTCATCGCCTTCGTGCCGGAGACGGTGCTCTTCATGCCCAGGCTGCTCGGGTTTACAAAATAGGTCGGACGCGCGCGCAATCGCGCAGCGCGCCCGCCGGTTCCGCAGCGATGCCTATTCCTTCACGGCGCCCGTGAGGGACGACACGTAGTAGTCGACAAAGAAGGAATAGAAGATCGCGACCGGCAGCGAACCGAGCAGCGATCCCGCCATCAGCGCACCCCACTGATAGACGTCGCCGGTAACCAGCTCGGTCAGGATAGCGACCGGTACGGTCTTGTTCTCGCTGCTCTGGATGAAGGCAAGCGCGTAGATGAACTCGTTCCACGAGAGCGTGAATGAGAAGATGCCGGCTGAGATCAGACCAGGCACGGCAAGCGGCAGCGTGATGCGGCGGAGGATCTGGAGACGCGTGGCGCCGTCGATGAGCGCACACTCCTCCAGCTCATAGGGGATCGACTTGAAGTAGCCGATCAGCAGCCACGTGCAGAACGGAATAAGGAAGGTCGGGTAGACGAGGATCAACGCCAGCGGACTGTCGAACAGTCCGAGCTGCACGACCATCGTCGCGAGCGGAATGAACAGGATCGACGGCGGCACCAGATAAGCCAGATAGATCGCAAGTCCGACGTACTGGCTGCCTTGGAAGCGCAACCGCTGGATCGCGTAGGCGGCGAGCGTGCTGGCGAAGAGGGAGAGGAAGGTCGCGCCGAACGCCACCATCATCGTCGTCTTGAGCCACTTCGGATACGACGTCTTGAAGAGCAGCAGATAGATGTGGTCGAGCGTCGGCGAGCTGATCCAGAAGGGATTGTGCTCGGCGAAATTGTAAAGCTCGGCGTCCGGCTTAAACGCCGTCACGGTCATCCAGTAGAACGGGAACAAAAGGATGATCACGAAGCAAGCCAGCGGAATCCACAGCACGACCATACGCCGCGAGCGCGAGTCCCAGGCCATCGTCTCCGGCACGGCACTCGCCGATCCCTTAGTCTCCGCGGGGGGCGCAGCAGCAGCGTCAGTCATTTGATTCTCCCTGCTGCCACTTACGCCGCGCGAGGGCGAAATAGCTGAACAGTGTCGCGAAGACGAGGAAGGGGATCATCGAGACGGCGATCGCTGCGCCCTCTCCGAGTTGACCGCCGGGGATGCCGCGCTGGAAGGCCAGCGTCGCCAGCAAGTGAGTCGAGTTCACCGGACCGCCGCGCGTGATCGCATAGACGAGCTGGAAGTCCGTGAACGTGAAGATGATGCTGAAGGTCATGACGATCGCGAGGATCGGGAGCAGCATCGGGAAGGTGATGTAGCGGAAGCGCTGCCACGGCGTGGCGCCGTCGAGCATGGCGGCCTCGTAGAGCGACGGCGAGATGGTCTGAAGCCCGGCGAGCAGCGAGATCGCCACAAACGGAATGCCGCGCCAGATGTTGGCGGCGATCAGCGACCAGCGTGCGGGCCACGCGGTGTTGATGAAGTCGACGTTGGTCGTTCGAAGGCCCGATTCGATGAGCAGGTAGGAAATGATCGAGAACTGCGGATCGTAGATCCACCAGAATGCGATGGCCGAAAGCACGGTCGGCACGATCCACGGCAACAGGATGATCGCGCGCAGGAGGCTCTTGAAGGGCAGGTGGTTGTTCAGCAGCAAGGCCAGCCACAGGCCAAGGCCGAATTTACCGACGGTCGCGATGCCGGTGTAGAAAACGCTGAAAAACACAGCATTCCAGAAGATCGGATCGGTGAACAGGTACTGGAAATTTTCCAGGCCGACCCAGATCCCTTTGCGGCCGATCGTGGTGTCCGTGAACGCCAGGAAGATGCCGAGGCCAAGGGGATAGGTCAGGAAGGTCATCAGCAATCCGACTGCGGGCAGCAGACAGATCGTGACGAGGAACGGCTTCCAGTCGAACAGACGCACGATCCACGAGGGATCGGCGCGGCGTTGGGCCCAGTTCGAAGTGATCGAGGCGTCGGTCATGGTGCAGACAATCCTGCGGGTGGCGGCAGTGCCCGTGAAAGGCACTGCCGGTTCCGTTTCTGCTTAGCGGAAGAAGCGCTTCGCGCGACGTTCTGCTTCTGCAGCTGCAGCCTGCGGCGTCGCCTGGCCCGAGGCAACCGACGCACACATCTGAACCATGATGTAGTCGGCGTTGGCGGCGGCGGAGGCCTGGCTGATCGGGCCCTTGTAGCCGATCCAGAAGTTGCTTTTCATCACGTTCTTGAACAGCGCAACCTTCGGATCGCTCTCCCAGACGGCGCTCGTCGAATAGTTCTCGAGCGGTTGTGACCAGTAACCGAGATTCGCCTGCAGCCAGGGATCGTACTGCTCCTTCTCCAGCAGGAACGCGAGCAGGGCTTTCGCCGCATTCGGGAACTTGCTGTGCTTGAAGCACATGGCGTTGAGCGTCAGGCCGGCCATCGGCGAAACGTCCAGCTTGCCGGTCGGAAGCAGCGAGTGCTGCGTGTCCTCGGCAATCTCGGCGAGTTTCGGATCACGCTTTAGTGCGAAGTACATCGACACGCCGTTCGCAGTCAGCCAGCACTCATTTGCGGCATATGCGCGGTTGTTGCTGATGTCACCCCAGGCGATCGTGCCTGGCACGAAGGTTTCGTAGAGGCCCTTCAAGTACGTGAGGGCTTCGACGGTTTCTTTGCTGTTGATCGCGACCTTGTTGTCGGGATCGACGAGGAAGCCACCATGCGACCAGATCAGCCAGTTGGCGAAGCCGTTGCCATCGCCCACCGCGTTGCCGAGCGCGAAGCCGGCCGGCTTGTTGGCGGCTTTGAGCTTCCGGCAGAGGTCGAGGAAGCCAGCGTGATCATCCGGCGGCGCTTTGAAGCCAGCAGCTTCGACCGCCGACTTGCGCCAGACCAGCGGACCACCGGACGCGCCGAAGGGCAGTCCGATCCAATTGTTGGTGCCGTGCTTCTTGCCGTACTTCTGCGCGAGCGGCAGCCAGCCACCGTACTTCGTCCCGATGTACTCAGCGACGTCGGAGAGATCGTTGAGCTTGTCGGTGTAGATGTGGGGCGCCTCGTTGAACCCGATGATCACGTCGGGACCGGCGCCGGTGTTCGCGGTGACGGCCGTCTGCTGCGTGATGTCTTCCCAGCCGACGAAGTCGACTTTCACTTCGACGCCTGTCTCTTTGGCGAATTTGGCGCAGTTGGCGCGGAACACATCTTCGTCCGGCTGCACGAAGCGCACCGGTCGGAGCATCCGCAGCGTCGCGCCCTTCTCGATCGGCAGCTTCGGTGCCGTTGCGGTGGCCGTCTTGATGTTGGACTGGGCAAAAGCGAAGCCACTGGACGCGCCGAGTGCAGCGGCGCTGGCGCCGAGCTGCAGGGCTGTACGCCGGGTAATAAGAGCCATGGTATTTCCTTCCCTAGTTGTTGAGAGTTTGAATCTTTCTTTTTGTTCTTGGGTATTAGCTTGCGAGACGCTGACCGGAGCCTTTCTCGAACAGGTGAACGAGGCCGAGATCCGGGGCGACGTGGATCGTTTCGCCGGGCTTGGCGGAAACGCGCTCGCGGAACGCGCCGACCAACGGCGTCGAGCCGATGCGCATCATGACTTGCGTCTCCGAGCCCGTGGGCTCGATGAGCTGGACGGTGGCCGCTATTCCACCGTCGCCAGCGGTCGCGAGGCGAAGATGCTCAGGGCGGATGCCGTAATAGCCGGCGCCGTTGCGTGCGGTCGGCGGCATCGGCAGTTTCGCGCCACCGTCGGCAATGAACCCGCCGTCACCGGTGGAGCCGGGCAAAAGATTCATCGCAGGTGAGCCGATGAAGCCGGCGACAAACAAATTGGCTGGCCGATCGTACAACTCGAGAGGCGCGCCGGTCTGCTCGATATTGCCGTTGTTCATGACGACGATCTTGTCGGCCATGGTCATGGCCTCGATTTGATCGTGCGTGACGTAAACCGTGGTGACCTTGAGGCGCTGATGGAGCTCCTTGATCTCGGAGCGCATCTGGACGCGCAGCTTGGCGTCGAGGTTGGACAGCGGCTCGTCGAACAGGAACACCTGCGGATTGCGGACGATCGCGCGGCCCATGGCGACGCGCTGACGTTGGCCGCCGGAGAGCTGACGCGGGAAGCGATGGAGGAGCTGCTCGAGGCCGAGGATCTTGGCGGCCTTCTGAACCTCGCGATCCATGACCTCCTTAGGCGCCTTCGCCAGCATCATGGAGAAGGCCATGTTGTCGAACACGGTCATGTGTGGGTAAAGCGCGTAGTTCTGGAACACCATGGCGATGTCCCGGTCCTTCGGCGGCACCGTGTTAACCACGCGTCCGCTGATCGCGATCTCGCCGCCGGAGATATTTTCGAGACCCGCGAGCATCCGCAGGAGTGTCGATTTTCCGCAGCCCGAGGGACCGACGAGCACCACGAATTCGCCGTCGATGATGTCGACGCTGACGCCGTGCAGCACCTCGACAGGGCCGAACGCCTTCCGAACATTGCGGATATCAACCGTCGCCATTCTTCCTCCACATGGGCCGGAACGCTTGCTGCGTCCTCTAATTTGCCAGTCCCGAGCGGAGCACTGTGAGCGCAATCTGCCCGCATTGGACGTCGGCCGGTCTTAACAGGGTTCCCCTATGAGTGAAAGGGCCGAGAGCAACCTGCAGCCATGCGTGTACTTGGCTCGTGTATGCAGCACGCGATTGGCGTGTCGATATCGGCGAAAGGAAATCCTAGACTGCTGTCCGAACGACATTGTCAGACGGAATAAGGGAGGTTCATCATGGGCGCGCACTCGAAAAATCAAGCGTGGCTGAGCAAAGTAGTCGAGGCGCCGCTGGAGCCCGAACTGCCAATCTGCGATCCGCACCATCACTTGTGGGATCAACGCGAAGGCGCCGAGCAGCCGCGCTATCTGCTCGACGAAATGCTCGACGATCTCGACGGCGGACACAACATCGTTTCGACCGTGTTTATCGAATGCGGCGCGATGTTCAAGGAGGACGGTCCCGAGGCTTTCCGATGCGTCGGCGAGACAGAATTCGTCAACGGTATCGCGGCGATGAGTGCCTCGGGTGGCTACGGTAAGACGCGGATCGCTGCCGGTATCATCGGCACCGTCGACCTGCGCATTGGCGATCTCGCCGCCGATGTTCTTGACGCACATATTGCTGCCGGCGGCGGCCGTTTTCGCGGCATTCGTCGTGGTGCGTTCTGGCACGAGAGCCCGCTCATACGGAATCATCGCACCGAGCCACCGAAGGGCCTGATGCTGCGCGACGACTTCCGCTCGGGCTTCAAGCACCTCGCGCCACGCAAGATGACATTCGAGGTGTGGTGCGCGCATACCCAGATCCATGAGGCAGTCGATCTCGCGCGAGCTTTCCCCGGCACGATCCTCGTGCTCGACCACTTCGGCGGACCGACGGCTATCGGGCCTTATGCGGGCAAGCAGGCCGAGGTGTTCGCCTATTGGAAGACTCAGATCGATGAGCTGGCCCGCTGTCCCAATGTCGTCGCGAAGCTCGGCGGGTTGAATATGGACATCAATGGATACGACTGGGAAGCGCGGCCACTGCCACCGACAAGCAAAGAACTTATGGAAGCGACACGCCCCTATTTCGAGTACACGATCGAGCGCTTCGGGGCGGATCGCTGCATGTTCGAGTCCAATTTCCCAGTCGACAAACTGAGCTGCAGCTACACGGTGTTGTGGAACTCGTTCAAGCTCATGACGAAGGGGTATTCGGCGGACGAGCGCAGTGCGCTGTTCCACGGCACGGCGACACGCGTGTATCGCTTGTGAGGTGGGAGGGCCGTCGACGCTAAGGGGATCACGATCCCGGCGTCGCGCTTAGCTGAAGCGGACGACCAGTGTGCCGACATCCCGGCGGATGGTCTGTGCGTCGTAAATCACGCCGCCGCTGTGCAGCTTGAATGTTGACGGAATGCCGAGCACCGACGTCAGCGACAGGCGTGCGGTGCCGCTCGCGTGATTTCGCACGAGGCAGGAGAACGTCTGTCCATTGGGCAGGACGATGAGCGCAGGCAGGTCAGCTTTCTTACGCGGAAGCGATCGGCGTTCGATTCCGGCGGGGTTTTCGATCGGTTTCTTTCCAAAGGCCATGCCGCATTAAGAGACCGCAAACCCTTTGAAAGCATTAACAGCGACGGCGAAAACACACGCCCAGGTGGTATTTTAACGTCCTTTTAGCGGTCAACGCGCATATAATGCACGCTAAGATTGAATTTTCGGGCCGCTGGCTGGTTCATGGGGATGCTTCCGGGGCCAGCGCTGGAATGCGCCGCGACCCGAGAGAGAGAAGGTATTTGCCATGCATACTCCCCTCGTCCCATTGCCAAGTCTTCGAGCCGTAATCCCGGCGCTCGCAGAAGCCATTGCCCGCCCTGCCGGCGTGACGGGCGCCTTTTATTTGCTCGAACTCAGCGGACTTGATGAAGTGAATAATAGGTACGGCCGGGTCACTGTAGATGCCGTGTCGCGTGCGGTGGTGCAACGCATTCGCGCTGTCGCACCGGAGAACGATCTTATTGCCATGATCGGCGGCGTTGAGTTCGCCATAGTTGCCCGCCGTGTCCAAAGTCAAAGCGAGGCGTTCGAGATCTGCCGGCACTACGTCGAGGCATTCGAAGGCGCGGTCTGCGTCGGCAATCGCGCGCACAATATCGGTGTTACCGTCGGTTTCGCCCTGTATCCCGATGACGGCACCACCGCCGAAGAGATCATTCACCGCGCCGATCTTGCTCTGTTCGGGGCGAAAGCCGAATGGAAGTCCAATCTGCTTTTCTTCGAGGCGATGTCGCACGTCCCCGCCGTCTAGCGGCTGCAGGGCGTCGCACGCATAAATTTCCCATCCGTGTCGAAGGCACCGTAAACCCATCGCCAGTCAAAGATTGGCGCATTGCTTCATCGAAACGCGCACGTTAGTCTGCCGGCAAAATAGCTATCGATGTCGGCGATCTAGGGAGTGATTGTGATGAAGAAGCTTGTTTCCATGCTCAGCGTTCTGGCGCTGTCCGCGGGCTTTGCAGCGACCGCAAGCGCGCAGTTCCCTGATCGTCCGGTCAAGATGATCGTGCCGTGGGCCGCTGGTGGCGACACCGACAACATTTTCCGTCCGCTGGTGCCGCTGATGCAGAAGCACCTTGGTCAACCGGTGGTGATCGCCAACGTCGGCGGTGCCTCGGGCACAGTCGGCGCGCGCGAATCCAAGAACTCGCCGGCTGATGGATACACGCTCTACGCTGTGCACGACTACATACATCTCGTGCATTATTCGGGCCTCACCGACATCAAGTATTCCGATTTCGAGCCAATCTGCCGCGTGGCGTCGACCCCATCCGTGCTCACTGCGAGCCCGAAGACGCCGTGGAAAGACTGGGCGGAGTTCATGGCCGACGCCAAGAAGCGGCCGGGTCAGATCTCGGTCGGCGCGACGCTGAGCTCGACCAGCCATATCTTCCCGGCGATGATCGAGCAGAAGGCCGGCATCAAGTTCAAGTACGTATCGTACGAGGGGCTGGCGCCGCGCATGAACGCGATCCTGGGCGGTCATATCGACCTCACGGACTCGAACCTGACCCAGAAGGGCAAGGTTGACGCCGGCCAGCTCAAGTTCCTCGCGATCGCCAGCGAGAAGCGCGATGCCACCATGCCAAGCGTGCCCACGCTCAAGGAACTTGGCGTCGACATCGTCTACGAGGTCGTGCGCGGTTTGCTCGTGCCGAAGGGGACGCCGGCGGCGGCGCGCGCGAAACTTGCCGAGGCCTGCGGTAAGGCCGTGCAGGATCCTGAGTTCGCAGAAGCCATGCGCAAGCAGGGCACGCGCAACGACTTCATTGGCGAAAAGGAATACGGCGCGTTCCTCGACCAGATCGACGCTGAGAACAAGGCCATCATGACGAGCCTCGGACTCATCAAGAAATGAAGCTGGGGCGAGACGGCGTGGTGGGGCTGATCGGACTGGCGGTCAGCTTGCTGCTGCTGCCGCAAGCCTTCGGGCTGCCGTCATTGCCGATCGTGCCCATCGGGCCGGGCTTTTATCCAACGCTCGTTCTGGTGTTCATGGCGATCACCAGCGCGATCCTGCTGCTGCAGGACATCGTCGCGCAACGGCGCGCCGGTCCTGCCGCCGTCGATGTGGGCGATCCCGCGCCCAAGCGCGCCTATGATCTGGTGGCGGCGGCATTTGCCCTCTCCGCTGCCTATGTCGCGGTATTGCCGTTGGCGGGATTCCGCCTCGCCACGGTTGCTTTCGTTGCCGCATTTCAGTTGCTGCTCGAGCGTCCGGCAACGCCACGGCAATGGGCCGTGTTGGTGGCGATCGCCGTTGGCACATCGGTTGTGACCTACATTATTTTCGAGCGCTATCTGCTGGTGCTTCTGCCTCGCGGCGCCTGGACCGGTTGGTAAGTCATGCTCGAACTCCTCGGCGGCAGTCTCCTTACCATCCTGCATTGGAAATATCTCCTGCCGCTGTTCCTCGGAACACTCGCCGGCGTGGTCGGTGGTGCGGTGCCGGGCGTCACGATCACGATGACGATCATCGTCATCCTGCCGTTCACCTATGGGCTCGATCCACTCGCGGGCCTCGCTGCAATGACTGGCGTCTATGTCGGCGGCTCAGCGGGCGGTCTGGTGACTGCGTGCCTGCTTGGTATTCCCGGAACACCGTCGGCAATCGCGACGACGTTCGACGGCTTTCCGATGGCGCGGAAAGGAGAGCCGGGACGCGCACTCTGGCTCGGCGTGTGGGCCTCATTCTTTGGTGGCCTTCTCGGCGGAGCGTTTCTGATCCTGGTGACGGGGCCGCTCGCGGCGATCGCGCTCGAGTTTGGACCATGGGAGTATTTTTCGCTGTTCGTTCTGGCGATGGCGATGGTGGCCGGGCTGACCGAGTCCTCTCTCGTCAAAGGTCTGCTGTCGACCGCTGTTGGCCTCCTGATCACAGTGATCGGATCTGATCCGATCGGCAATGTCGCGCGCTTCACCTTCGGCTCGGAGTTTCTTGTCAGTGGATTTCCGTTTCTGCCCGTGCTCATCGGTGTCTTCGCCTTTGCTCAGATCATGACGGACATCGAGAAGTTCCGTGCGCCAAAGCCAATGGACGATGGAACCTCTGCGTCGCAGCCGACACTCAAAGTCTCGCATATCAAAGTGATCTGGGAGATCCTGTCGCGGCCGGTGCTGCTGCTGTGGTCGACCGTCGTCGGGATCGTCATCGGGGTGCTGCCGGCGATCGGCGGTAGTGCGGCCAACATGATGGCCTACGATCAGGCCAAGAAGTTCTCGAGCCATCCGGAGAAATTCGGCACGGGCACGCCCGAGGGCATCATCGCGTCCGAGTCCTCGAACAACGCCAATGTCGGCGGCTCGCTCGTCACCATCATGGCGTTCGGCATTCCTGGTGACGCAGTGACTGCCGTGATGCTCGGCGCGATGACGATCCACGGCATCCAGTCGGGGCCGTTATTCGTCTCGCAGAACCCTGATGTCGCTTACGGCATCTATGCTGCGTACATCCTGGCGCATCCACTGATGGTCCTGATCCTCGCGTTCAGCACCTTTTTCATGCTGAGGATAACCCGTGTCCGGTTCGCCGTTCTGACGCCGATCGTACTGGTGCTGTGCGTTATCGGGGCCTTCGCGCTGAACAACACGATGCAAAGCGTCTACGTCCTGCTCTTGTTCGGTTTCGTTGGGTACGCACTGGTCAAGGCGGGCCTGCCGCTGGCGCCGTTGATCCTCGGCCTTATTCTTGGTGACCAGATCGAGATCAATCTCATTCGCGCCATCATGACGGATAGCGACCCGTGGCTGTTCATCACACGGCCGATTTCGGGCGGCCTCCTGGCAGCGTCTGCGCTCTCCGTCGGCTTCGCGGTGTGGCAGCATCTCCGCCACCAGCGACGGATGACGGAAGTCGACACGGATTTCTGAGCGCGCCGCAGCGGCTCGGCTATCGATCAGATGACTTTCTGCTCGCGTAGCGCAGAGATGTCGCCACTGCCGTAGCCGAGTTCGACCATGATCTCATCGGTGTGCTCGCCGAGCGTCGGCGGGCGGTGTCGGATGCCGCCGGGCGTTTCCGAAAGCCACACAGGCGCCTTTGCAATGGGCGCCGGCCGCGCCATCCCCGGATACTCGACCTTCTGGAAGAACCCGACTTTCTCGATATGCGGATCGTCGAGCGTCTGCTGCGGCTTGAGCACCGGTCCCGATGGAATCTTTGCCTTGCCGAGGATGTCAATGGCCTCTTCTGTCGTGCGATCCTTGCACCACCGGCTCATGCGCTCGGAGATGACGGCGCCATGATCGCCGCGCGAGATGTCGTCCTTGAAGCGCGGATCGGTCAACCAAAGCTCCTCGCCCATCAGCTTCGCCCACCGGCGGTAAAGTGGATCGCCGATGACCTGCACGAGGATCCAGCCGTCGCGGGTCTGGAAGATGTCGACGGGCGCCGCGGTCTGGCCGCGGTTGCCGGTCGGTACGCGGTTGGGTGCGATGACCGCTTGCTCGATGAGCAGGGCGTTGCCAAGCGTCACCGCCGTGGCGAGCAGTGCGCCTTCGACGATCTGCCCTTTGCCGGTCTGGCGTCGGGCTTCGAGCGCCATCATCGTGCCGAAGGCGCAGTGCAACGCCGTGCCGAAATCAACCCAGGCGACTTGGGCGCGATACGGCGGGCCGGCTTCCTCGCCTGTCATGTAGACCGAGCCGCACATGACCTGACCGATGCCGTCGAAGCCGACGCGGTCTGAATAGGGCCCACCACGTCCGTAGGCCGAGGCCGTGGTGAGGATGATGTCGGGCTTCACCGCGCGCAGGCTGTCGTAGTCCAGGTTCATCGATTGCAATGTCTGGGGCGGCAGGTTGGCGACCACGACGTCGGCTGTCGCGACGAGTTTGCGGACGATCTCCTGGCCTTCGGGCACCATGGGATTGAGCGTCATGCCGCGCTTGTTGCGGTTCATCTGCATGAACAGGGCGCCATCCTGCGTCTCGGTGATCGGTGCGACGAAGCGATCCTCGCTGCCCTCGCGCTTTTCGATGCGGATGACATCGGCGCCGTGCTCGGCGAGGAGCGCCGCACAATACGGTCCTGCGATATAGCGACCGAAATCGAGAACACGGATGCCTTTCAAGACGCCGCTCATGTGCTTTCCTCCGAGAATTCTTGTTGGGTGCACTGTGGAAGTTCGTGGCGGCAGCCGCAACAGCCATGTTGCAGTGCCGTCGAAGCGCCGCCTCGTCATGCGGATTGCGCTGGAGGGAGAGCGCCCTGCGCGGGTCGTGGTTATCTGGACATATGCGGCGCCCGCCGGTGCTGCTAAGAAAGGCTTGGCCAAGGGACGGAAGTGCCCGGCGCGGGACGATCCGGTGTGCGCGACCGGGCGTCGACAGGGAGGCGCAAGAGGAGGAATGCGGTGGCGTCGGTCGAGTTGCGAAATCTCACCAAGCGGTACGGGTCGCTTGCCGTCGTCGACGATATTTCGATGACGATCGCTCACGGCAGCCTCGTCTGTCTGCTCGGGCCGTCGGGTTGCGGTAAAACGACGACGCTGCGGCTGATTGCCGGCTTCGTCGAACCGACGATCGGCGAGATCCACGTTGGCGATCGTCTCGTGTCGAGCCCGCAGCGCTCGTTGCCGCCGGAGCGGCGCAACATGTCGATGATCTTCCAGAGCTATGCCCTGTGGCCGCACATGACGGTGGCCGAGAATATCGCCTATGGGCTGAAACTCAGGAAGATGGACGCGGCGACGACGAAGCAGAAGCTGGACGCGATCCTTGCGACGACGCGCCTCGCGCCGCTCGCCAGTCGCTATCCGGGCGAGTTGTCCGGCGGCCAGCAGCAGCGCGTGTCCCTGGCGCGAGCGCTGATCGTCGAGCCGGAAACTCTGCTGCTCGATGAGCCACTATCAAACCTGGATGCCAACCTGCGCGAAGAGATGCGCTTCGAGATTCGCCGCCTGCACGACGAATATCGCTACACGACGGTCTACGTGACCCACGATCAATCCGAGGCAATGACCACCGCCGACGTGATCTGCGTCATGAACGCAGGCAAGATTGAACAAGCCGGTTCGCCGGAGGACATCTACGAGCGGCCGGTTTCCGAGTTCGTCGCGCGTTTCATCGGCATGAGCAACGTCGTGCGCGGCAAAACGCTCGCCGAAGGCCGTGTCGACTTTGCCGGCGTGCCGCTCAGGGTCAGCAACGCCGCCCCACGATCCAGCGGCGACACCGCGATCTCGATCCGGCAGCACAGCATCCGCCTGATGGCGACGGAGCCGGCGGAAAAAGACAACGTCGTGCCGGCAACGGTGGTTCGGCAGGTTTTTCTCGGTGCGAGCCGCGACTATCTCGTCGAGGTGGCCGACGGCACGCAGCTTCGGGTGGTAACGCCGTCGGGCGATGCCGTGCCGCCTGGTGCGAGCGTGTGGCTGCACTTGCCGCAGGATAGTTGCAGGGCGCTGATCAGTTGATGGCGGGCTGCAGTGACGGCCGGATGAACCGTAAAGCGGCATCCAAACTCTGGAGAGGAGACGACAATGGCGCTGATTTTCGACAGGCGTGATGTCCTCAAGGGAACCGGTGCACTCGCGCTCACCGTTGCTGCGGCGCCGCTGAGCGCCCAGTCGCCGGCGCCGGTTGCGGTCGACGACGCATTGATCCAGGCGGCCCGAAAGGAAGGCAAGGTCAACTATTACACCTCGATAGACCTGCCGATGGCGCAACGGATCGGCAAAGCGTTCGAGACGAAATATCCTGGCATCACCGTGCGCGTCGAGCGGACCGGCGCCGAGCGTGTGTTCCAGCGCATCGGCCAGGAGTATGGCAGCAAGATCTACGCCGTCGACGTCGTCAACTCGTCCGACGCGGCACATATGATCGTGTGGAAGCGTGATGGACTTCTGGCGCCTTACGTCACCGAGGATATGGCGAAGCACTTTCCCGCCGAGCACGTCGATCCCGACGGCATGTTCGCAAGCTTCCGCGCCGGCTTGAGCATCATTGCCTACAACACCAATCTGGTGAAAGCCGAGGACGCGCCGAAGAGCTTTGCGGATCTGCTCGATCCGAAATGGGCCGGGAAGATCGTCAAGGCGCATCCGGGCTACAGCGGCACGATCATGACCGCAACGTTCCAGATGGCGCGCGATCTCGGGTGGGAATACTTCGAGAAACTCGCCAAGCAGCGGATCATGCAGGTGCAGTCCGCGACAGATCCGCCAAAGAAGCTGTCGCTGGGCGAGCGCGCGGTGATGGTCGACGGCAGCGAATACATCGTCTTCCAGCTCAAGGAGTCCGGCCAGCCAGTCGAGCCGGTCTACGCGAGCGAAGGCACTCCGCTGGTGATTGGTCCGAACGCCGTGTTCAAGGCGGCGCCCAATCCGAACGCGGCGCGGCTGTTCCAGTCGTACTGTTTCAGCCTCGAATGCCAGCAACTCATAATCGATCACGGTGGCTTACGTTCGCTGCACGCTCAAACCAAGGAAAAGGCCGGCCACAAGCCATTCAAGGACATCAAGGTGATGAAGGAAGACGCTGCCGGCGTCGAGCAGCGCAGCGAAGAAATCAAGAAACGCTACAGCCAAATTTTCAAAGTGTGAGGACCGGAACATGACAAGCAATAAATTCGCGCGCCGCGATGTTCTGAAGGGCGCGACCGCGCTCACTGCGGCTGGAATGGGCGGCACGATCTTCGCCGCGCCTGTCCGCGCGCAAGCGCCTGCCGCGGCGGCCATTACGCCCGCACTGATCGAAGCCGCCAAGAAAGAAGGCAAGGTCGTGTTCTACACGGCCATGGACCTGACCTTGGCGCAGCGCCTTGGTCGCTCGTTCGAGGCGGCGTATCCGGGCATCGCGGCGCGGGTCGAGCGCTCCGGCGCCGAGAGAGTCTTCACGCGTATCGCGCAGGAGCAATCGAGCAACATCTTCGCAGTCGATGTCGCCAACACCTCAGATCTCGCGCACGTCATCCATTGGAAGCGGGATGGACTGCTCGCACCGTACCTGCCGGAAGAGGTCGTGAAGCATTATCCCAAGGGTTACTACGACCCCGAGGGCTTTCAGATCGTCACGCGCGTGCTCGTGTCGCCTATCGGCTACAACACGAACATGGTCAAGAAAGAGGACGCACCGAAAAGTTTTGCCGATCTGCTCGATCCGAAGTGGGCCGGCAAAATGGTGAAGGCGCATCCCTCCTACAGCGGCACGATCATGAATTCGACGTACCAAACGGCGCAGGTGCTCGGCTGGGAGTACTTCGAGAAGCTCGCCAAGCAGAGGGTCATGCAGGTGCAGTCGGCGACCGACACGCCGAAAAAGATCGCGCTCGGCGAGCGCGCGATCATGGTCGATGGCGCCGGCTATCTGATCATCCAGTACAAGGAAAAGGGCGATCCGGTGGATATCGTCTATCCGGAAGAGGGCACGCCGATTGCGACGAGCCCGAGTGTTCTCTTCAAGAGCGCACCGAGCCCGAACGCCGGCCGACTGTTCCAGAACTGGATGCACTCGCGAGAAGCGCAGCAGATCATCGTCGATTTCGCGCGGCAGTATTCATCCCACGGCCAGACCGTCGAGAAGCCGGGCGTGCGCCCGCTCGCCGACATCAAGCTGATGAAGGAAGATGGCGCGGCGATCGAGAAGAACGCCGAAGACATCAAGAAGCGCTACTCGGCACTGTTCAAGGTTTAGCGCGGACGCGGCCGCGGGCAGCGATGCCTGGCGGCCGCTCGCGGCCGAGATCTCCAGACTGACGACGCACCGGGTTCCATTCCGATATGACCATCGCGCTGCCTGAACCGGAACGAGCCCGGCAAACCTTCAAGTTCGATCTTTCGACTCCACTGCTGCTCACGTTTGCGGCGGTGTTGTGCGTACTGATCATCCTGCCGATCTCGTGGCTGGCGGTGTACGGGTTTAGTGAGATCGACCCGGCGACCAAGGCGCGCGTGTTTTCGCTCGCGCAGTTCCGCACGCTCTTCAGCGATCCCGATTTCGTCGATCCGCTGATCACGACGGTGATCGTTGCCTTCAGTTCGAGCGTCGCGTGCTGCCTGATTGCAGCACCGATGGGATGGCTGGTTGCACGCACCGACATGCCGATGACGAATGTGATCCGGGCGCTGGTAACCGCATCGTTCGTGACGCCGCCGTTCCTCGGGGCGATCGCCTGGGAGATTCTGGCCGCGCCCAACAGTGGGCTGCTCAACAAGCTCTATCGCACCGTCACTGGCGCGGAAATGGACTCATATCTGTTCAACATCTATTCGATGCCGGGGCTGATTTTCGTCATCGCCTGCTACACGTTTCCCTATGTGTTCGTTCTGGTGGCCAATGCGTTGGATCGGATCCCCGGCGATCTCGAAGACGCGTCGTCGATCCTTGGCGGGCGCACCTGGACGACGGCGCGGCGTGTGACAATTCCGCTGGTGTTGCCGGCGTTGCTTGCCGGTGCGCTGGTCGCGTTCCTGCAGGCGATGATCCTGTTCGGCTCGCCGGCAATCCTGGCGCTGCCGGCCGGATTCCACACGATGACAACCAAGATCTGGAGCCTTTTCCAGTATCCGCCCAAGCCGGAGCTTGCGGCGGCCGCATCGCTACCGCTGCTATTCCTGACGGTGATGCTGCTACGCGGCCAGAAGATGATCCTTGGCCGCAAGGGGTATTCGATCGTCGGCGGCAAGTCGGGCCAGCCACGCCTGATCCGCTTGGGCTGGTTCGTGGTGCCGGCGATGACCTTCGTGTTCATCGTGCTGATGCTGCCGGTGTTCCTGCCGTATTTCGCACTGTTCAACGCGGCGTTCTCGCCAATCGCGACGACGCTGCTGACGCCGTCGAACTTCACCATGAAGAATTTCTATTTCACGTTCTTCGAACTCTCGACGACGCAACTCGCGCTGAAAAATACCTTCATTCTCGGCGCCGCCGCTGCGACGATCGGTACGGTGTTGGCGCTGGCCATCAGCTACGCCACCGAGCGCAAGGCCGTTACCGGTTATCGCGTGCTGGGATTCCTCGCGACGGCGCCACTCGCCATTCCCGGCATCGTGCTCGGTGTCGGGCTGTTTCTCGCCTACACGAGGCCGCCGTTTGTGCTGTTCGGTACGCTGTGGGTGCTGTTGATCGCCTACATCACGATCGAATTGCCAGCCGCGTATCAGCAGCTCCAGTCGGCGTTCCGGGCGGTACACCCTGAACTGGAGGACGCGAGCCGCATCCTCGGCGCGACGCGTCTTCGCACGCTCCGCGACGTGACAGCGCCGCTGCTGCGCACCAGCGTGCTCGCGACGTGGTGCTTTATATTCGTATCGACAATCCGCGAGCTGTCGGCGGCAATCATGCTGTTCACCTCGGAGACCAAGGTGGTGTCGGTGTTGATCTTCGACCTCAAGGAGAGCGGCGAACTCGGCGCCATCGCCATCCTTGGCCTGTCGATGCTGTTTCTGACGTTCGCCGTCGTCATCTTCGTCAACCGCATTCCCGGCTTCGGCGGCAGCGGCTTACGCAACACGTAGCCGCCGACTGATTGCGACCCAGTCTCGCGGTCGCAATCAGTCGACGCTTGATTGTCGTCAAGCTTGCACGGTTGTCGCCTCGGCCTTGGTGTCAGGAGCGGGGCCCTCTGGCGGCACGTCGCCTGCCTGCTTCAGGGGACGGTTGCCGGTGAGGGCACGGAGCATCACGTAGAACAGCGGCGTCAGGAAGATGCCGAAGAGCGTCACGCCGATCATCCCGGAGAACACGGCGATGCCCATGGCCTGCCGCATCTCGGCACCGGCGCCAGTGGAGAATACCAACGGCACCACGCCCATGATGAACGCGAGCGAGGTCATCAGGATCGGCCGCAGGCGCAGCCGACTCGATTCGATCGCGGCCTGGAGCGGAGTGCGCCCGGCAAACTCGAGTTCACGCGCGAACTCGACCATGAGGATCGCGTTCTTGGCGGATAGCCCGACCAGAACGACGAGACCGATCTGAGTGAAGACGTTGTTGTCGCCGCCACTGAGCCAGACGCCGGTTAAGGCGGCGAGCAGCCCCATCGGCACGATCAGGATGATCGACAGCGGTAGCGTGAGACTCTCGTACAAGGCGGCCAGCACCAGGAACACGAGCAGAATCGAGAGCGGGAAAATCAGCGCTGCGGAATTGCCGGCGAGGATCTCCTGATACGTCAGCTCTGTCCATTCAAAGGAGATGCCTTTGGGGAGTGTCTCCGCGGCGATGCGTTCGACTGCCGCTTGCGCCTGGCCCGACGAGTAGCCGGGTGCCGGACCACCAGTGACGTCGGCCGACAGGAAGGCGTTGTAGCGCATTGCACGCTCCGGCCCTGCCGCCTGCTGAACTTTCAACAGCGCCGCAAGCTGGATCATCTCTCCCGTTTTCGAGCGCACCTTGAGTTGTCCGATATCGTCGGCGCGCGCGCGGAACGGAGCGTCCGCCTGCACGCGCACCGAGTAGGTGCGACCAAACCGGTTGAAGTCGTTCACGTAGAGTGAGCCGAGATAGATCTGCATCGTCTCGAAAATATCGGTCACGGCGACGCCGAGCTGGCGTGCGCGGGTACGGTCGATCTCGGCATAGAGCTGTGGCACGTTGATCTGGAAGCTCGTGAAGAGACCGGCGATCTCCGGTGCCTGGGCGGCCTTGGCGAGAAACGCTGCCTTGGCCTGATCGAGCGCCTCATATCCGAGACCGACGCGATCCTCGATCTGCAGTTTGAAGCCGCCGACCGTGCCGAGTCCGGAGACCGGCGGCGGCGGGAACATGGCGATGAAGGCGTCCTTGATGCCGGCATACTGGCCATTGAGTGCCATTGCGATGGCGGGACCGGCAAGCTCGGGCGAACGGCGCTCGCTGAACGGCTTCAGCGTCGCGAAGACGATGCCGGCACTGGCGCTGTTGGTGAAGCCTGCGATCGACAAGCCGGGAAACGCGACGGCGTTTTCGACGCCGGGATGCTTCATCGCGATCTCGCTCATGCGGCGAATGACATCCTCGGTGCGGTCGAGCGTGGCGCCGTCGGGAAGCTGTGCGAAGCCGATGAGATACTGCTTGTCCTGCGCCGGAACGAACCCGGAGGGCACGGCCTTGAGCACGACAAAGGCTGACGCGATGAGTACGAGATAGACGCCGAACCCAGCCGCCTTCCGCGAGAGGACACCCTTTACCCCGCCCGTGTAGGCCGCGGTGCCGCGATGGAAGACAGCGTTGAAGCCGCGGAAGAGCCAACCCAAAGTCGCGTCGAGGAAGCGCGTCAGTGCGTCCTTGGGCGCATCGTGGCTCTTGAGCAGCAGCGCCGAAAGCGCCGGCGACAGCGTCAGCGAGTTGATCGTCGAGATGACAGTCGCGATGGCGATGGTCAATGCGAACTGGCGGTAGAACTGACCAGTCAAGCCAGTAATGAACGCGAGCGGCACAAAGACGGCGACGAGCACGAGCCCGATCGCGATGATCGGCCCGGACACCTCGCGCATGGCTTTGTACGTGGCTTCGCGAGGCGCGAGGCCGTCCTCGATGTTGCGTTCGACGTTCTCGACGACGACGATCGCGTCATCGACGACGATGCCGATCGCGAGCACGAGGCCGAATAGCGTCAGCGCGTTGACCGAGAAACCGAGCGCATACATCACCGCGAACGTACCGACGATCGACACCGGCACGGCGGCCAGCGGGATGATCGACGCGCGCCACGTCTGCAAGAAGATGACGACGACGACGACGACAAGCGCAACAGCTTCCAAAAGCGTTGTCACGACGGCTTGGATCGAGGCGCGCACGAACTGGGTTGGGTCATAGACGATGCCGAAATCGACGCCTTCCGGCATGTTCTGCTTGAGTGCGGCCATAGTGGCGCGCACGTTGTCGGAGATCTGCAAGGCATTGGAGCCCGGCGCCTGAAAGATACCAATGCCAACAGCGGGCTTATTGTCGAGCAGGGAACGCAGCGAGTATTCGGCAGCGCCCAGCTCGATGCGCGCGATGTCGCGAAGGCGTACGATCTGGCCGCTGGTGCCGGCCTTGACGACGATGTTGCCAAAGTCGTCTTCGCTGTGTAGCCGTCCCTGTGCATTGACGGGAAGTTGCAAGTCGATATGCGTGGGGGCGGGCGACGCGCCGATGACGCCAACGGCGGCCTGCACGTTTTGCGCCCTGATCTCATTGACGACGTCGGACGCCGAAAGGCCGACCTCAGCCGTCTTGGCGGGATCGAGCCAGATGCGCATGGCGTAATCGCCACCACCGAACATGTTGACTTGGCCCACACCCTCGATCCGCGCGAGGCGATCCTTGACGTTGAGCACCGCGTAATTGCGCAGATACGTCATGTCGTAGCGACCGTTCGGCGACAGGAGATGGACGACCATGGTCAGGTCGGGTGCGCTCTTGACGGTCGTGATGCCGAGGCGGCGGACTTCTTCAGGCAACCGCGGCTCGGCTTGGCCAACCCGATTCTGGACGAGCTGCTGGGCCTTGTCGACATCGGTGCCGAGACGGAAGGTGACGGTCAGCGTCATGACGCCATCGGCCGTCGCCTGGCTGCTCATGTAGAGCATCCCCTCGACGCCGTTGATCTGTTCTTCGAGCGGCGTGGAAACCGTTTCGGCGATGACCTTGGGATTGGCGCCGGGGTAGAGCGCGCGCACAACGACCGATGGTGGCGCGACCTCGGGATATTCCGAGATCGGCATCACGCGCAGCGACAGCAGCCCGCCGAGGAAAATCAGCACCGACAGCACGCCGGCGAAAATCGGTCGGTCGATAAAGAATCGTGAGAGGTTCATGACGAACTCGCGGGAAGGGTTGGACCGCTCCCCGCGGGGCCGGTCATATGCAGTCGCTGAATGCTTTGGTGAGGGGTGGCGTCACTATTGCCGCACTGGACTATCATTTCCGGCAGACTGCGGATCGACCGCGGTCAAGCGATCCATGCTGGTCGGCTGCGGCGCAACCACCACCCCGGGACGTACCCGTTGGAGGCCACTGACGACGATGCGCTCGCCGTTCTCGAGGCCACTCGTGACGATGCGCAGGTTGCCGGCCATAGCGCCGAGCGTAATCTCGCGCCACGCAGCTTTGTTCGCGCCATCGATGACGACCACGAAGCGCTTGCTTTGGTCGGTGCCGATCGCACGCTCGTCAACGGCGATCACGGGTTCCTTGCCCGGCTGCGCCATGCGGACGCGCACGAACTGGCCCGGAATCAGGCGGCCGTCGGGATTGGAGAACACGGCCCTGAGTCGCACCGTGCCGCTCGTCGTATCGACCTGATTGTCGATGAGCTGCAGGCGACCTTGCGACCACGCGGCGTTCGTCGCATTCGTCGCGATCTCGACGGTGATGCCACCGACATCGGCGGTCGCATTGGCTTCGGGGCTCAGCGCAGCAAGCGCGCGGGCGACGATCGCCTCGTTGGCGTTGAAGCTCGCGTAGATCGGATCGACCGACACGAGCCGCGTCAGCACCGGCGACTCGGGGCCGGCGGCGACGAGATTGCCGACGGTGACTTCAAGACGGCCGACGCGCCCGGCGACCGGCGCTTTGATTTCGGTGTAGCCGAGGTTGAGGCGCGCCGTTTGCAGAGACGCTTTGGCCGCGCGCACTGCGGCTTCCGCTTCCTTATGCGCGTTGATGCGCTGGTCGACATCGCGCGCCGACAGCGCCGATGTTCCAAGCAACGTGCGTCCGCGGGCGACTTCGGTCTGGGTGAATTCGACCCGGGCTTCGGCCGACGCTACCTGCGCTTCAAGGCGATCGACTTCGGCGGCATAAGGTGCGGGATCGATCGTGACGAGCCGCGCGCCCTTCTCAACCAATGCACCCTCGCGGAAGTGGATCTCTTGCACGGTACCGGCGACGCGAGACCGGATCGCCACACGCTCGACCGCTTCGAGGCGGCCCGAGAATTCGTCCCACACCACCGCATTGCGCGGCTCGACGACAGCAACGGACACCGCGGGCGGGGGCGGCAGCATCGGCGTTGCGTCCTGCGTCCGGCCGGGCGCGCTGGAGTAAAGCACGCCGCCTGCGCCTGCGGTCAGCGCAAGCGCTGCGACCGAACTCCACAGCCACGGGCGGTGGATTTTGGTCTGACGCACTTGATCCGTCGTCATCTCGGCGGCTGGGTCGCTCATGATCATCTCAGGACGTTTCATTGAGGCTGGTCCTTTGTTCAGGTCCCGCTGCTCAGGCGGGTCGTGTTTCTTTTGGCTCTGTGTCCCTCGTTTCGAGGAGACTATCTTTTGTTAAGACGCACAGACCCCGTTCGCTCCGACAGGGGCGAAGGTGCTGCTCAGTATTTTTTCGGTTTCGATCGTGGAGGCGATGTCAGGCTCCACGCATCCTGTTTGCCAGAGCCTCGTCCTCGGCAACATTATACTCGGGTTTGATTCACTCACCCCTTGGATGGCCTACGGGCGCGTCCCATCAGCATTCTCGTCCCGACAGGCAATCGCTCAATTACGTGGCGCGTCATCAAACGCCGTTGCATCAGAGCGGGCCTGCGCCCATTTGTGTACCAGTCGGTACTTAATGTCTGGCGCCGACGCTGTCAACGCCTATATGTACCAATAGGTACGAAAATGGTATGACGCTCGCAAATTCGTGAAGGAGCAGGTGCCGTGACGAATGTCCGCCCGATTGGTCGCCCAAGGGAATTCGACGCCGAAGAAGCGTTGGACAAGGCGCTCATGGCGTTTTGGCGGCGAGGTTTCGAGGGCACGTCGCTTTCGGATTTGACCAAGGCCATGGGCATCAGCCGCCCGAGCCTGTACGCGGCCTTCGGCAATAAGGAGACGCTGTTTCGCCTCGCGCTGGACCGGTATGCCGAACTGGGCCCCGGTGCCATCCAGCGGACCGCACTGGCCGAGCCGACGGCCCGGCGTGTCGTCGAGATGCTGCTCAGGAGTGCGGCGGCCGGTCTGACCGACCCCGACCACCCCGCTGGATGCATGGCCGTTCAAGGCGCGCTCTCTTGCGGTGAAGCCTCGGATGCCATCCGGCAAGAGCTGTGCGAGCGCCGCAGTGCCGGCGAAATGGAACTTCGTCAGCGCTTTGAGCGCGCTCGATCGGAAGGCGACATCGCGCCCGATAGCGATCCCGCTGCGCTGGCGCGCTATGTTTCGACGTTGCTGCAAGGCATGTCGGTGCAAGCAGCCAGTGGTGCGACCCGCGAGGATCTGCTCGATGTCGCAGAAATGGCGCTGAAGTCGTGGCCCGGATGACGCGCCGGCGCTGATCTAACTCATCAATACCCAGTTCCCGTGTCGGCACGCACGCGCTCTCTGAGAGGGCGCGCCGCTTCTGCCTGCTCAAATCCTAGGCACGTTGCCTAGCCTAGGCACCTTGACGCGAGCCCATGGCGCGGCGCGAAGTGTGCGCTGCACAATCGACGGTGACGGACACGGCCTTGTTGTCACCCGAGGCCGCCATCCACGCGGCAGAGCGACGATCGAATCCAGCCAGGCTTTTCCAACGGGAGCAGTACACGATGGATCGCAGAAGTTTCCTCAAATCATCGCTGAGCGTTGGCGCGCTGGCCGCCTCAGGCGGCATCGCCGCGCCGGCCATCGCCCAAGGCGCGGCCAAGACGCTGAAATTCGTGCCACAGGCCAACCTCGCCAACTTCGATCCGATCTGGGGCACGCAGTACGTCGTCCGCAACGCCTCGGTGCTGGTGTGGGATACGCTTTATGGCGTCGACAGCAATCTCGAACCGCAGCGCCAGATGGTCGAGGGCGAAGAGGTTTCGAGCGACGGTCTGACCTGGACGTTCAAGCTTCGCTCCGGCCTGAAGTTCCACGACGGCGAACCCGTCCTCGCCAAGGACGTGGTGGCGTCGCTCGCACGTTGGGCCGTGCGCGATCCCATGGGCCAGATGATCCTCGCCATCCAGAAGGAGTTGGTGGCGGTCGACGACAAGACCGTGAAATGGGTGCTTTCGAAGCCGTTCCCCAAAATGAAATTCGCGCTCGGCAAGAACAACACGCCGATTGCTTTCATCATGCCGGAGCGCATCGCCAAGACGGATCCGTTCAAGCAGATCACCGAGTACATCGGCAGCGGCCCAATGACGTTCGCCGCCAAGGAGTGGGTGCCGGGTGCGACGGCGGTTTTCCAGAAGTTTGGTGGCTATCAGCCGCGCCAAGAGCCCGCCTCGTGGCTGGCCGGCGGCAAGAACATCGCGATCGATCGCCTTGAATGGATCATCATGCCCGATCCGGCGACGGCGTCGGCGGCGCTGCAGAGTGGCGAGATCGATTGGTGGGAGACGCCGATCCCCGATCTCATCCCTATCCTCAAGCGCAATCGCAACATCAAGGTCGATATCGCCGATCCCCTCGGCAACGTCGGCTCGTTCCGGCTCAACCACATGCACCCGCCCTTCGATAACTTGAAGGTGCGCCAAGCTGTGCAGATGGCGCTCAGCCAGGAAGACTACATGCGCGCCGTCGTCGGCAGCGACGACAGCCTGTGGCAACTCTTGCCGAGCTTCTTTACGCCGGGCACGCCCTACTACACCGAAGCCGGCGGTGACATTCTCAAGGGCCCGCGCAAGCTCGATGCCGCAAAGAAGCTGCTGGCTGAGGCCGGGTATTCCGGCCAGCCCGTGACGTGCATCGTGGCGCAGGATCAGGCGCCGCTGAAAGCCATGGGCGAAGTGACGGCGGATCTGCTGAAGAAGCTCGGGATGGCCGTCGATTTCGTCGCGACCGACTGGGGCACGGTCGGGCAGCGTCGCGCATCCAAGTCGCCACCCGGTCAAGGCGGTTGGGGCATGTTCCACACGTGGCACGCGGGCGCGGATTGCGCGACGCCCGCAAGCTACAACGCACTCCGCGGCACCGGCGATAAAGCTTGGTTCGGGTGGCCCAACAGCCCGAACACCGAGAAGGAAATCGAAGCCTGGTTCGAGGCCAAGAGCCCGGAAGAAGAGAAGGCCGCGATGGGCCGGATCAACAAGGCGGCGATGGACGACGTCGTCTACATCCCCACCGGTTTCTACAAGGGCTTCCAGGCCTGGCGGAGCAACATCAGCGGCGTCGTTGGCGGTCCGATCCCATTCTTCTGGGATGTTAAAAAGGCCTAGTGTGATGATCGAGAAATTCGCCACAGCCCGCGGCACAGTATCGAGCGAATTTCTCGATCTGAATCACACGAGCGAGATGATCATTCTAGTGTCCCTTTTGATTCCGAAGTTCGCTCGGGACACCAGCATCGAAGTGTGGCGAACTTCGGAATCGGGACACTAGCGGAGAGCGCGAATGCTCGGCTTCATCATTCGCCGCATCATCTCGACGATTCCCGTCATGGGGATCGTCGCCCTGTTCGTCTTCAGCCTGCTCTACATCGCGCCGGGCGATCCCGCAGTCGTCATCGCCGGCGACCAAGCGACACCGCAGGATGTCGAACGGATCAGGACTGCGCTTGGTCTCGACCGCCCGTTTCTGGAGCGATTTGCCGAGTGGTCGTGGCGCATCCTGCACTTCGATCTCGGCACGTCGATGTTTACCGGCATGCCGGTGACCAAGCTCATCGGGCAGCGCATCGAGCCGACGTTGTCGCTGATGATCATCACGCTCATCCTCGCGATCGTCATTGCCGTGCCCATGGGCGTCGTCGCTGCCTGGAAGGCCGGAAGCTGGATCGACCGCGCGTTGATGGGGTTTGCCGTGTTCGGCTTCTCCGTTCCAGTCTTCGTCGTCGGCTACGTGCTGGCCTATGTCTTCGCGCTGGAACTCGAATGGCTGCCGGTTCAGGGCTACACGCCATTCTCGGCGGGCCTCTGGCCCTGGTTCGAGAACCTGATCCTTCCGTCGATCGCGCTTGGATGCGTCTATATCGCACTGATCGCCCGCATCACCCGCGCCTCGATGCTGGAGGTGCTGCAGCAGGACTACATCCGCACGGCTAAGGCCAAGGGCCTCGGACAGCGCCCGATCCTGTTCGTCCATGCGCTGAAAAATGCGGCGATTCCCATCGTCACGGTCATCGGCATCGGCATCGCGCTGCTGATCGGCGGCGCCGTCGTAACGGAAAGCGTGTTCGCGATCCCCGGCCTCGGCCGGCTCACGATCGATGCGATCCTGCGGCGCGACTATCCGGTTATTCAGGGCATCGTGCTGCTGTTCAGCTTCATCTATGTGCTCGTCAATCTCGTCGTCGATCTCATCTACACCCTGCTCGATCCGAGGATCCGGTATTGACCACCACCGCCCAGCCACCGCTTGGTGCAGCGCCCATCGTGAATCCTGGCGGCCTTCCGGTCGCGGGCGAGCCCGAGCTGCCGGACATTCTGCCGCCCGTCAAGCAGCGCGGCGGCATCGCCGGCTTCGCCTATCGCTATCCCGCGATCGCCATCGGCGGCACGATGCTCGCGCTGCTGATCTTGATGGCGATCTGCGCGCCGCTGCTCGGCACCACCGATCCCACAGCGCTGGCGCCGTCGAAACGCACGCGTCCGCCGTCCGCTGACTATTGGTTCGGCTCCGACATGATGGGCCGCGACATCTACTCGCGCGTCCTCTATGGCGCCCGTGTCTCGCTGATCGTCGGCTTCTCGGTCGCCATCATCGCGTCGATTGCAGGGCTCATCGTTGGTCTCATCTCGGGTTTCGTGCGATGGGCCGATAGCATCATCATGCGCATCATGGATGGCATGATGTCGATCCCGCCGATCCTCCTTGCGGTTGCGCTGATGGCGCTGACACGCGGAAGCGTCCCGAACGTCATCGCCGCCATCGCCGTCGCGGAATTCCCGCGTGTCGCGCGGTTGGTGCGGAGCGTCGTGCTCTCGCTGCGTGAGCAACCCTACGTCGAAGCTTCGGTCGCTGCAGGCACGCGGACGCCGATGATCATCATCCGCCACATCCTGCCGAACACAATCGCGCCGCTGAGCGTGCAGGCAACGTACATCTGTGCCAGCGCCATGATTACGGAATCGATCCTGTCATTCATCGGCGCGGGGACGCCGCCGATCATTCCGTCGTGGGGCAACATCATGGCCGACGGCCGCGCGCTATGGCAGGTCAAACCCTTCATCGTGTTCTTCCCGGCGATCTTCCTGTCGATCACCGTGCTCGCGGTCAACCTTCTTGGCGACGGGCTGCGCGATGCCGTCGATCCGCGCATGGCGAAGAGGCTCTAGGCGATGGCGCTGCTCGAAGTCGAAAAGCTGCAAACGCATTTCCGGACGGAGCATGGCGTCAACCGCGCCGTGAATGGGGTCTCGTTTCATCTCAATGCCGGCGAGACGCTGGCGATCGTCGGTGAAAGCGGTTGCGGCAAGTCCGTCACGGCGATGTCGATCCTGCAGCTCATCCCGCAGCCGCCGGGAAAGTCCGCCGGTAGCATTCGTTTCCAGGGCCGCGATCTTCTGACGATGCCCGAGCACGAGTTGCGAAAGATCCGCGGCAACGACATTTCGATGATCTTCCAGGAGCCGATGACATCGCTCAATCCGGTGCTCACGATTGGTCGACAAATCACGGAGACGCTGGAGCTACATCAGAAGCTCGATCGGACTGCCGCAACCGCGCGCGCCGTCGAGATGCTGCGCCTCGCCAACATTCCCGAACCCGAGCGGAGGATTGCCCAGTACCCCCATGAGCTTTCCGGCGGAATGCGCCAACGTGTGATGATTGCGATGGCGCTCGCCTGTGATCCGAAGCTACTCATCGCCGATGAACCGACGACCGCTCTCGATGTGACGGTACAGGCGCAAATCCTGGATCTCATGCGCCAGCTCAAGGCCAAGACGGATACCGCGATCATCCTTATCACTCACGACCTTGGAGTCGTCGCCGAGATGGCGGAGCGCGTCATCGTCATGTATGCGGGGAAGGTCGTTGAGCAGGCGAGTGTCACCGATCTGTTCGCCCGCCCGCAGCATCCCTACACGCGGGCGCTGCTTGGCTCGATGCCGCGTCTGGCGGTAAAGGGAAGCGAGCACGTACGCCTCGCGGAAATTCCTGGTGTCGTGCCGGCGCTGACGCAGCGTATCGAGGGCTGCATCTTCGCGCCCCGGTGCGCCCAGGCCGTCGATCGGTGCCGTAGTGTTTATCCGCCGCTCGAACCGAAGGCGAAGGATCATTGGGCAGCGTGCTGGGAAGCGCCGCGCATGGCGGAGCACGCCGCATGAAATCATCGCTGCCGCCAGTCCTCGAGGTAAAGAATCTCACGAAGCACTTCCCGGTCAAGAGCGGCTTTCTAGGTCGCGCCGCCGGGCGCGTACATGCGGTGGACGGAATCAGTTTCTCCATCGGTGAAAGTGAAACTCTCGGGCTGGTTGGCGAATCCGGTTGCGGAAAATCGACAGCCGGCAAGTTGATCCTGAAACTGATCCCCTCGACTGCCGGTGAGATCCGACTAGCTGGGCAACGCATCGACGAGCTGAGCGGCGAGTCCATGCGTAGCTGCCGCCGCACAATGCAGGTGGTGTTCCAGGACCCCTATTCCTCGCTCAACCCGCGCATGCGCGCTCGCGACATCGTCGCCGAGCCGATGCGAAATTTCGAGCCGCTGAGCGACGGTGAAATCGACAAGCGTGTGGGCGAGCTGTTTGAGAATGTCGGGCTGCGGCGCGATCAACTCGGGCGTTTTCCGCACGAGTTCTCGGGTGGTCAGCGCCAGCGGCTCGTGATTGCGCGTGCCCTGGCGGTGCGGCCGAGCCTGATCGTCTGCGACGAGCCCGTTTCGGCGCTCGACGTGTCGGTGCAGGCGCAAGTCATCAATCTGCTGATCGATCTCCAGAAGGAGTTCGGAGTCTCCTACCTTTTCATCGCGCACGATCTCGCGGTGGTCGAGCACATCAGCCACCGCGTTGCGGTGATGTATCTCGGTCGCATCGTGGAACTGGCGGACAAGGAGTCGCTGTTCGCGGGCCCGCAGCATCCTTACACGGAAGCGCTGCTGTCGGCGGTGCCGGTGCCCGATCCGACTGTAAAGCCGAACCGCATCATTCTGCAGGGGGACGTACCAAGCCCGATCCGGCCGCCACCTGGCTGTCATTTCCACACGCGCTGCCCTTATGCGTTCGAGCGGTGTAAGTCTGAGCGTCCGGCCATGCGCGAGATCAAGTCGGGCCATTTCGCTGCCTGCCATCTGCGTGAAGGCGAGCCGGTCGAAGGTGTGTGAGGTCTCATGTCGAGAATTGTCACTGTCGGCGCGGCGCAGCTTGGGCCAATCGCGCGCGCTGAGACCCGCACGCACGTTGTGGCGCGGCTGATGGCGCTTATGCGCCGTGCCAAAGACGCTGGATGCGATCTCGTCGTCTATCCCGAGCTGGCGCTGACGACATTCTTCCCGCGGTGGTTCATGGAGGATCAGCGCGAGATCGACGCCTTCTTCGAGCGCGAGATGCCCTCAGTTGAGACGGCGCCGCTCTTCGATCTGGCGCGAGAATTGGGCATCGGCTTTCATCTCGGTTATGCCGAGCTGATCCAGGAAGGCGACCGGACGCGCCGCTTCAACACCGTGATCCTCGTCGACAAGTCGGGCACGATCGTCGGCAAATATCGCAAGGTCCATTTGCCGGGCCATGCCGAGCACGAGCCGTATCGTGCGTTCCAGCATTTGGAGAAGCGCTATTTTGAAGTCGGCGATCTCGGCTTTCCGGTAGGGCGCGCATTCGGCGGGCTCTTCGGCATGTGCATTTGCAATGATCGGCGCTGGCCGGAGACCTACCGCGTCATGGGCCTCCAAGGCGTCGAAATGATCGTTCTCGGCTACAACACACCGCTGCACAACCCGTCGGCGCCCGAGCACGACGCGCTCGGCAATTTCCACAACACGCTCGTCATGCAGGCGGGTGCCTACCAGAACGGCACTTGGGTGGTTGCGGTCGCCAAGGCCGGCGTCGAAGAGGGGTGCATGTTGATCGGTCAGTCGCAGATCATCGCCCCGTCGGGCGAAACAGTGGCCATGTGCGCGACGCTCGGCGACGAGCTAGCCGTCGCGCGCTGCGATCTCGATATGACGATTTCCTACAAGTCGACGGTATTCAACTTCGCGCGCCACCGGAGGCCGGAGCACTACAAACTGATCGTGGAACGCACTGGCGCCATTCTTCCCGACGCTTAGCCGAACCTCTCTCTGCAACTATCGGAGCCACGCAGCATCGATCGGCGACAGGCCGATCGCGCTGCGTGGCTGCTCGAGCATCGCTTCGTGTGGGATCGAAGATCAGAGCGGCTGCTTGGAGAAATCGAAGCGCGGCGGCAGTAGTGCCGTCATCTCTTCCTTCGTGACCTTCTTCTTGACGTGGAACTCGTCGTTCTCGATGCGGCTGATGTAGCAGTCGATCATGCCGCTGTGGTCCTCCTTGCGCAGGACTTTGGCGCCTTGAGCGAACCCCGCCGAGTTCTCCATTTTGAGCCCTTCGAGCGCCTCGATGACGCCCTTGTCATCGCTTTTCTGCTTCCAACCGCTCGCTTCGATGGCCTGCTTCAGCGCGAACAAATTCTCGTAGCTCTGCCATGAGTGGCTCTTGGCGTTGACCTTGTCGGATCCGGCCTCGCGCGCGTGGACGTCATCTGTGCCGAGCAGCGCATTGTAGGCCTTGTGGAAGGCATCATCCTTGTACTTCAGCATGCGCGGGAAGTTCTCGACGATATAGACGCCTTCCGCAGCCCCCTTGAGATCGGCCGGCGCGATCGCCTCGATGGTGCCGGAGACCGAGTACATCTTCATCGTCTTTTCGAGGCCCATCGATTTGGCCTGGGTGTAGAAGGCGATCGAGAGGGCACCGAAAAACACCGAGAACAACACCTGCGTGTCCTGCGGAATGCGTGCGAGGTAGGGGACGAGATCCTTGGCGTCGAGCGGCACGTAGATCGGATCGTAGACCTTGCCGCCGAGCTTCTCGATGACTGCTTTGTGCTCCTTGTAGTGGCTGTGGCCCCAGGCATAGTCCGGCGAGATGATCGTCCAGGTCTTGCCGAGATTTTCGAAGGCCCACGGCGCACCGGCGGCCGCGAGGCCATAGGTATCTGTGCCAGTGCGGAAGCTGTAGCGCGTGCCCTTCTCGCCGGTCGCTTCAGTCGCCTCGCCGGTGGAAAAGTAGACCGTCTTCAGTTCGGTCGTCACAGGAATGGACGCGAGCATGACGCCAGAATGAACCGATCCACTGATGAACGATGCGCGATTGCGCTGGATCAGGGAGCGCAGCTTGCGGGCGCCGGCTGCGGGGTTGGACTCGGTGTCCTCGGTCACGAGTTCGAGCCTGCGACCGGCAATGCCGCCACCTTCGTTGATCATCTTCGTCGCCGCGAGCGCGGCCTTGTTGTGCCAGTAGCCCCACGAGGCGAAGCCGCCAGTGAGTTCGCAGTGATGACCGATGACGATCGGGCCGCTCGCCTGAGCGAAGGCCGACATGTCGCGCGCGAGGCTGACATAGGCGCCACTTGCCGCCGCGCCACCGGCCAGCGCCGTCGATAGGAAACTGCGGCGGGTCAGTCCGCCGACATTCTCCGATCCGCTCTCGGTGCCGTTCGTCGTTTTCGGGGTGCGGGCTTTAAGGGTACGCTTGGCCATGACTTAAGATTCCTTCCTGGTGAGCCTAGAGGGAAACGCCGAGATAGCGGTGGACGGTCGAGGGATCGGCACGCAGCGCGGCCGGGGTCGCTTCGTGGACGATGGTGCCGCGCTCCATGAGATAGACGCGGCTCGCGAGGCGAAGCGCGGTGCGCAGGTTCTGCTCGACGAGCAACACCGAGATGCCACGCGTGGCGATCTCCGAGATTTCGTGGCGGATCTGCGTGACGAGCTTCGGCATGATCCCCTCGGTCGGCTCGTCGAGCATGATCAAGGATGGCTTCATGACGAGGCATCGCGCCAACGCCAGCATCTGCTGCTCGCCGCCGGAGAGCGTGCCAGCCGCCTGGGAGAGCCGCTCCTCGATGCGTGGGAAGCGGCGGTAGATGTCCGCCATAACCTCGGGATCAGGCGCGCCGCGGAGCCCGAGCGTGAGGTTTTCCTTCACCGTGAGTAGCGGGAACATGCCGCGCCCTTGCGGCACGTAGCCCATGCCGAGCGCGGACAGTTTGTGCGGCGCTACGTCGTCGAGGTTGTTGCCGTCGAAGGTGGCGGTGCCGCCTGTGCGCTTCAGCAATCCGAGGATGGCGCGCAGTGTCGACGTCTTGCCGACCCCGTTGCGACCCAGCAGCGCCACCGTTTCGCCTGGCGCGACCTTGAGGCTGACGCCACGCAGCACCGGTATCTTGCCAATCGCCGCCGTGACATTTTCGATGGCCAAAGCCGTCATAGATCTGCCTCCTCCGGCGCACCGAGGTAGGCTTCCTGAACCGCTGGCGAGCTGCTGATTTCGGCCGGGGTGCCGCGCGCGAGGATCGCGCCTTGCGCCATGACGATGATCTCGTCGGCGATGGCGAACACCACCTCCATGTCGTGCTCGATCAGTACGACATCCACGGTCTTGGCGATCTCACGGATTTTCCGGACGGTCTGCTCGGTTTCCTGTGGTCCCATTCCGCAGACGGGCTCATCAAGCAGCAGAAGTTGCGGTTCATTGGCGAGTGCGAGCGCGATCTCGAGCAGGGCAACGTCGCCGTACGAGAGGGCAGAGGCGAGCGTGTGCATATGTGGCGTGAGGCCGACTTGGTCGACGAGCGCGGCGACGCGATTATTGACTGCACTGTAGGATGTGGCGGAGCGGAACGGCGAAACGAGACCCTCGTGCACCATGACTGCGGTGCGCACGTTCTCCCCCACCGAAAGTCCGGAAAACACGCTCTTGATCTGCAGCGTGCGCGAGACTCGGTTGCGCACGATCTGGTGGGGCTTGAGTCCAGTGATGTCCTGGCCGTGCACCACAACGCGGCCGGCATTCGGATGGATCTCTCCGGTAATCAAATTGAAAAGCGTTGTCTTGCCGGCGCCGTTTGGGCCGATGATCGCGTTGAGGCGCCGCGCCGGAAGATCGAAGCTGACGTTATCGACCGCGACCAAACCGCCGAAGCGGCGGGTCAGGCCGTTGACGCTGAGCGCGATCGCATTTTCGCTGACATCGCGCATGTCAGTCCCCCTGCGTCGCGTTTGCGGAAGGCGTCGATGGCGCCGCATCGGTGCCGGGGGGCGATGGCGCGGCGGCTACTGCGGGCGGGCGGCGCGTCATCGCCGCCAATAGATCGCGCCAGGCGCCTGCAAGCCCGCGCGGCGCAAACATGACGACGAGGATGGTGAGCGCACCGACGACGAACAGATAGTGCTCCCACACCGTCGAGATCACTTCGCGCAGGATGATCAGAAGTCCAGCGCCGAAGAGAGGGCCAAGCAGAGCGCCGGTTCCACCGACGATGGCCCATACGACGGCTTCGCCGGAGACATGGTAGAACATATAGGTCGCTGATGCGTAGCGCCCGAAGAACGCAAAGAGCGCTCCCGACGCGCCGGCCAGTCCGCCAGCAAGGACAAATGCTAGATACCGCGTCAGGTAGACGTTGATCCCGACGAGGGCGGCGCGCCGGTCGTTCTCGCGCACGGCCATGAAGCGCACGCCTAGCGGACTGCGCACGACGAGACCGAAGAGCGCGTAGCAGGCGGCGACGACCAGAAGGATCGTGTAATATTGCACGGCTTGGTTCGCGAGCGAGAGCCGCACGTCGCCGAACGCCAGGACATCGGGTGCGCCAAAAGAGATGCCGTCATCCCCGCCGGTGAGTGGCTTGGCGCTGAGCGCGGCAAAGTACAGGATCAGCGAGAAGACGACGGTAATGATCGCGAAGTAGTGCCACGTCAGGCGCACCGCGACGCTGCCCGCAATAGCAGCCATGAGCATGGCGCCCAGAATGCCGAGGGCAAGACCGCCCCAGAAACCGGCGCCCCAGTGGATCACTGACAGCGCCGCGCCGTACATCCCGACGCCGAAGTACAGCGCTTGGCCAAACGACAGAAGCCCCACATAGCCAAGCAGCAGGTTTACGCTCGCGGCCAGCAGCGACCAGATGAGGATCTCCGCCGCGATGTCGATCCAGAACGGACTGGCGAGCATAGGGATGACGGTGGGAACGGCCAGAAGTGCCGCGGCAAACACGACGAACGCCGCTCGCGAGATGCTGGCAGCCGTCATCGCGTCGCCCCCGAGAAAAGCCCGTGCGGGCGCACGAGAAGCGCGACGCTCATCAGACCGAGCGAGGCGATGCGAGCGATCGTCGGATCGGTAACGCTGGTGACGACGCCTTCGAGGACGGCGAGCAACACCGCCGCCGCGACCGTCCCCTGCAAATTGCCAAGGCCACCGATAATCACTGCCATGAAGCAGAACGGCAGGATATCGACTCCGGTTCGGAACTCGACGGTCGTGATCGGTGCTGCGATCGCGCCGCCAAGCAGCGCCATCGCAGTACCGAGACCGAAAGTGATGGCGCAGATGCGCACCACCGGCACGCCGAGCGCCGTCGCAGTCTCGGGGTCGTGACGGACCGCGCGGATCCAGGTGCCGAGCTTCGTGCGCGTGAGAAAGGCGAAGAACGCGATCAGGCAGAGCGCTGCGAACGCTGCCGCGAAGATCCGATAGACGTCGTAGTCGATGCCGAATAGCGGAATCGTTCCCTCGATCGGCGGTGCCATGCGGCGGGGCTGCGCTCCGTACGTTGCGCGCACGCCTTCCTGCAGCATCATCGAGAGACCGAACGTGGTGACGATGGTGAGCGACGCCTGGCGGATCGTTGGCCGGATAATCACGCGCTCGAGCACGAGGCCGACGGCGAAGCCGATGATCGGCACCAGAGCAAGCGCCAGCCAGTAGGAGCCCGTCGACATCGTCAGCACGAGCACGAACACCGTGCCGAGCATGAAGAAGTCGCCGTGGGCGACGTTGATGATGTCGAGAAGCCCAAAGATGATCGACAGGCCAAGCGCGATCAGGGCGATGATCAGCCCCCACACCAGTCCGTTCACGGCGAGCGCCAGCACGAGCGCGGTCACAGAAACCCTCACATCTATCGCGGCGAGCGCCGCGCGACGACATTGGGACCTCTCAGTCCCGGCGACAGTTAAATTCAGCATGAATTGACACTGCAGGCAACAGGCGTTGTTGCTTATTTTGCAGGCCGCTTGCACAAATTCCACCACCTCGTCGATAATAGTGTCAATCGCATTCGACAATGCTGACCTGGTTGTGCCATGATCTCCCGCGAGGACTTTGCGGCTATTCGAAGTAGGGAATGAGTGGCGATGGCGATCGATCAGGTCCTGATGGACATCGGTCTTCACGAGACGGAAGTGCGCTTCTATCTGGCGGCGCTCGAGCTTGGTCAGGCGCCGATGCGCGACATCGCGCGGAAAGCCGGTATCAGCCGCACGAACGCTTATGACGTCTTCTCGCGGCTTCTCGTGCAACGGCTGGTCAATGAAATCCCGCACGCCAACGATCGGTCCATGCTGATTATGGCCGAGGCGCCGGAGCGCGTCCTCGAGATCGTGGAGGAGCGGCGCCAAAAGCTCGAGGCGGTGATGCCGGAGTTGCTGTCGCTTCACAATCGGACGCCGTCCAAGCCGAAGGTGCGCTATTATCAAGGACACGACGGCATCAAGGCTGTGCTCGACCAGACGGTGGCTTGTCGCAGCAAAATGCTGCTCGGCATTCTCTCGATGAGCGATCTCTACGAGGTCCCGGGCCGCGAATGGATGGACGACAACGTGCGCCGCCGAATCAAGGCCGGCGTGCAGTTGCGCGTGGTGCGTTCTGCGACCAAAGACGTGCATCCATTCTGGGCCGACGATCCGGCCGATCTGCGTGTGCTGCGGTACGCGCCCGACGATTTCAGCTTCTCGATGACGACGTACATCTACGACGACACTGTCGCGCTGATTTCGTCGCGCAAGGAGAACTTCGCGATGACAATCGAGAGCGCGGAGTTCGCAGCCATGCAGACCGGCCTCTTCGAAACGCTGTGGGCGGTGGCGCGCCCCGCCGCTGCTGGGGTGAAACGTCCCGGCCGTGGCAAGATCATCGATCTGCACCGAAAGAAATGACCAACTTTTAGTCTGGAACAGTCGTATGCCGCTGAGTTACCCACGCTTCAAGGCTGCAGCCTGTCACATCTCATCCGTATTTCTCGATAGCGCCGGAACTGTCGAGAAAGGCATATCGTTCATCCGCGAAGCCGCTGCTAAGGGCGCAGCCCTGGTGGCGTTCCCGGAGAGTTTCGTGCCCGGCTTTCCGGTATGGGCGGCGTTGCGCGCGCCGATCGAGAATCACGATTTTTTCCGTGCCCTCGCTATGCAATCCGTGCGACGAGACGGCGAGGAAGTAGCACGGCTGGCCGCGGCGGCCCGCGAACATGGCGTCTATGTCTCGGTCGGCATCAGCGAAGGCACGGATGCCAGCGTCGGATGCCTGTGGAACTCAAACCTTCTGATCGGACCAGACGGCAGTATTCTCAACCATCACCGCAAGCTCGTTCCGACGTTTTATGAAAAGCTTATCTGGGCAAACGGCGACGCGCGAGGATTGCGCGTTACGCCGACCGAGATCGGCCGTATCGGCGCGCTGATCTGCGGCGAAAACACGAATCCGTTGTCACGCTACGCGCTGATGGCCGAGGGCGAGCAAGTACACGTCTCCACCTATCCGCCGCTGTGGCCAACGCGTCCGCCGTCTGACAACAATGCCTATGACTTGCGACGCGCGATCGAGATCCGCGCCGGTGCGCATGCTTTCGAGGCCAAGGTCTTCAATATCGTTTCGTCAGCCTTCGCCGATGAAGCGCTGATCGCGGCGGTCTCGAAAAACGACAAGACCATCCGCGAGATTATCGAACGATCGCCAAAGAGCGTCTCAATGATCCTCGATCCGACCGGCACGGTAATCAGCCCTGTGCTCAGCGGTGAGGAAGGGATTGTCTACGCGGATATCGACACGTCTCAATCGGTCGAGCCGAAGCAGTTCCACGACGTTGTCGGTTACTACAATCGTTTCGATATCTTCGACTTGAAGATTGATCGTACGGCTCGGGAGCCGGCGCGCTTCATCGAAGCCGCCGAGATCGCGACTACACCAGACGGTGACGACAACCGGTCCAATGGCCATGCACATAGGGGGACATCATGAGTGACTCTCGGCGACATCAGATTGGCCTCATTCTGTTTCCGCGGCTCACTCAACTCGACCTCACGGGCCCATTCGAGGTGCTCGCGCGTCTGCCGAATGCGGACGTGCATTTGCTTTGGAAAGATCTGGAGCCTGTCGTCAGTGACGTCGGCCTTCGGATCTTGCCGACCAAGACGTTCTCGGCGTGCCCCGACCTCGATGTGATCTGTATTCCTGGTGGCCCCGGAATGAACGAGCTTCTCGAGGACGAGGAAGTGCTGTCGTTCGTGCGGCATCAGGGCGCGACCGCGCGGTACGTGACTTCGGTGTGCACAGGTGCGCTGGTGCTCGGTGCGGCAGGCTTGCTTCAAGGCTACAAGGCCGCGACACACTGGGCGTCGATGCCGTTTCTCGAGGCGTTCGGCGCCACGGCCGTCAATACGCGCGTATGCATTGATCGCAATCGCATCACTGGCGGCGGCGTCACTGCCGGCATCGACTTTGGTCTGCTGCTGGCGGAAGCGCTTTCCGATCGCATGACGGCGGAAAAAATCCAGCTCTATATGGAATACAATCCTCAGCCGCCTTTTGCCGCGGGCTCGCCGGACACCGCCCCTCCCGCCGTCGTCAGCGAGTTCCGATCGTACGTCGCGGGCATGCTCCAGCGACGCGGAGAAGCGGTGGCGCGCGCGGCCCAAAAGCTATCGGCGCCCGCTTGAGCGCGATGTGCAAACGGCAGGAAATGCGTGGAGCGCCGGAAGGGATGCAACCGGTCAACGCTGTATGATCGCAGCGCGCCCTTGTCGTACAGGCAAGCGAAGAAGCTAAGTCTGCGGGGCCGGGCGATGCTTCTTCTTATGAGCATGTTTGGACGCCGAAGGGTGCGCACCGCGTGACTTTGGCGGTCCGTCGTGGGGCTTAGTGCCCTTTGTGTGCGCCCGCCGTGCATCGCCCTTGCCGTGGGAATGACCACCGGCTTCATTTTTGTTTCGATCCCGCCAGGGCCTCGTCGTCAGGGGGATCGTTTCGGGATCCGGAGAGGCTCCGGCCTGAGCTTCGTTGTCTCTCCGCGGCCTTGCCGCGTGGCGCGGCTTGCCTCGCGTGCCAGCGTCGTCTCCCATGGATGAGCCGATGCGCGAGATGCGTCCCTCGTTGGGCTTCATCGACCGCGCAGCATCCGCAAATTTGTCTGCAAACTCCGCGGCGATCTGAAAGCGCGTGTCGCGATCAAAAATCTTGATGGCGCCGATCTCGGACTTGGTCACCTCGCCGGCGCGGCAGAGAAGCGGAAGCAGCCATCGGGGGTCCGCATTGCGCTCACGCCCAATATCAACCCGAAACCACACCATCTCGCGGCCGTGATCCCGCAGAGGGCGCGGAGGACGACTGTCGCGCGAGCTGGGATCTCGATCCTGCGGTGTATGAGGGCGATCTCGCTTGTAGTCCCCGCGCTCCCGCTCTCGCGGTGCTCGTTCACGGCCCTGCTCCCGTGTTTCCCGCATGCGCTCTCCGCGCCGCTGCGGCGGGCCGGTATCGGCGGCCAAGTCTTCCGGTGCGGGAAGTTGGGCACGGTGGATGCGGACCAGGGCGAGGGCGATTTCGTCTGCTGTGCGCCCGGCCTGAAGGTCTTGGACCAGCTTAGTGTCCTCCTCAGTCGCGGGATCGGTGAATAGCGAGCTGGCGAGAAACCGCTCCTGATCGCGCGCGTGGATCTCCTCAGCCGTCGGTGCCGGTTCCCATGTCACCTTGAGCTTGGCGCCGGCCAGAAGCGCATCCGCCTTGCGCCGGCGGCTGAAGGGCACGATCAGCACGCACAAGCCCTTGTTGCCGGCCCGACCCGTGCGGCCCGAGCGATGAAGAAGCGTCTCGGCATCGTTGGGGAGGTCGGCGTGAATGACAAGCGCGAGCGCCGGCAGGTCCAAGCCGCGTGCCGCGACATCCGTTGCGACGAGAACGCGGGCTCGGCCATCACGCAGAGCCTGTAGCGCGTGCGTGCGCTCACTCTGGGTCAGCTCGCCCGACAGCGCGACGGCGGAGAAACCTCGCTCCACCAGGCGCGCGTGTGTCCGCTTCACGGCTTCCCGCGTCGAGCAGAACACGAGCGCTGCGCTTGCCTCCTGCATGCGCAGCACGTTGACGACGGCATTCTCGGTGTCGCCTGGCACCACGCGAATGGCGCGATAGTCGATGTCGGCATGCTGCTCGTTGCGCCTCGACGTCTCGATGCGAATGGCGTCGCGCTGGTAGCGCCGTGCCAGTGCTTCGATGTCGCGTGGCATCGTCGCTGAAAACAGGAGCGTCTGGCGGCTTGCGGGCGTTGCGTCGAGAATGAATTCCAAATCCTCGCGGAACCCGAGATCGAGCATCTCGTCGGCCTCGTCGAGTACAACGGCGGCAAGCTTGGTCAGGTCGAGTCGGCGCCGTTCCAAATGGTCGCGCAGGCGTCCGGGCGTGCCTACGACAATATGGGCCCCTTGGCTGAGCTGGCGCGCCTCAGCGCGGACGTCCATGCCGCCGACGCAGGTAATGATGCGCGCCCGGGTATCTGCATAGAGCCACTCGAGCTCGCGCTGCACTTGCAGGGCAAGCTCGCGCGTCGGGGCGACGATCAGGGCCAACGGCTCCGCAGCTTGCGACAGTCGTTCGTCGGCTCCGAGCAGCGTCGGGGCTATCGCAAGTCCAAACGCCACCGTCTTGCCGGAACCGGTCTGGGCCGAGACCAGCAAATCGCGGCTCGCCGTGTTGGATTCCAAAACGGCGAGCTGCACGGAAGTTGGGATCGAGTAACCACGCGCGACAAGTTCGCGCCCGAGCGCCGGATGGACAGAGGGGAAGGTCATGATTGGGAAGCTTTTCGAATACAGGACGAGCGCCGACCCTATGTCGGGGTTGCGGGCGCTGGCCGCCAAAGATCTCTTGAATCTGGATGCCTAGTCTGTTTTCGGCGTCGCCGCCAGCGGGCAAGTTGGCGCGCTTGGTATGTTGGTTAGTTCGCCGGGAACCAGCCGTTTGACATCTCAACGGCGTATTGGCGCGCCGGAGAGGATGAAGATGGGCAGCGCTACATCATTGAACAAACGTTATAATTCGTGGCGCCTCGTCTGAATTCCGCCCGATAGTGGATCGGCCCACGGCTGCAGGCCGACCGAGCGCAACAGGCTGTCGAGGTGATTCACAGGCGAACACGCAATCTTCGCGTGGATCGGCTTCTGCTTGGCCCTCGACGATCGAAAGCACCGTCAAGTACCTGTGCATCGAAGTAACTTTCGCCATTTTGGGATCCGACGCACGACCTACGAATCCGGACACGGCCGGCGGCGCTACAGGTAGCTGACGACAACGGCGGGCGCTCAGTCGATCTTTATGTCGTCCTTATACCGGCGCACGGAATTCACAATCGATAACTTATGCGGCTCCTGCGCAATCTGCCCTCCACGACACGAAACTGGAGGAGCAGCATGCTCGACATTATCTTTCTCGCCCTCGGCCTCGGCGGCTTCGCCCTCATGGGTGCCTACGTCGCACTCTGCGACCGGCTTTAGGGGGTGACAATGAGCGATCCCCTGATCGGACTGCTGGTCACCATCGGGCTCGGCGCCTACCTCGTCTACACCCTGCTTCGTCCCGAGAAGTTTTGATCCTCGGAAGGTGACACATGACATTCATCGGTTGGCTGCAGATCGCGCTCGTACTGGGCGCGGTCCTGGTATGCGCTTGGCCGCTCGGCCACTATATGGCGCGCGTGTTCGAGGGTGAGAAGACGATCCTTTCGCCCTTTTTGGTCCCTGTCGAACGCGTGTTCTACGGCGCGTCCGGTATCAAATCCAACAAGGAGCAGTCCTGGCGCGACTACGCGCTGGCGATGCTCGCGTTCAACGCCGTCGGCTTTGTGGCCCTTTACGCGCTCATGCGATTGCAGACAGCGTTGCCGCTCAATCCGCAAGGGTTCAGCGGTGTTGCGCCCGACCTCGCCTTCAATACGGCGATGAGCTTCGTCACGAATACCAATTGGCAGGCCTATGGCGGTGAGACGACAATGAGCCATCTGGTTCAGATGGCCGGCCTCGCCGTACAGAACTTCCTGTCGGCCGCCACTGGCATGGCGCTGGCGATTGCCGTCACGCGTGCCTTCGCTCGAAGCTCTGCGCAGACGATCGGCAACTTCTGGGTCGATATGACCCGCGCTACGCTCTACGTGCTGCTGCCGCTCTCGGTGGTGCTCGCCATTGCTTTCGCGCTCACGGGTGTGCCGCAGACGCTCTCTGGCAGTATCGACGCGACGACACTCGAGGGCGCCAAGCAGACCATCGCGCTTGGGCCGGTCGCGAGCCAGGAGGCGATCAAGCAGCTCGGTACTAACGGCGGCGGCTTCTTCAATGTGAACGCCGCGCATCCCTTCGAGAATCCCAATGCGTGGTCCAATATACTCTCGATCTGGAGCATGCTTCTGATCTCGACCGCATTGACTTTCACGTTCGGGCACATGGTCGGTGATCGGCGGCAGGGCACGGCGCTGCTCATCGCCATGTACGCGCTCCTGATCACGGCGACGGCTATCGTCTATTGGGCCGAGACGTCGGGGAATCCGCTGCTCGCCAAGTCTGGCGTCGATATCGCTGCCGGCAATATGGAGGGCAAGGAAGTCCGCTTCGGACAGGCGCTCTCCGCGCTCTATGTGGTCGCGACAACCGCGCTCTCCTGCGGCGCCGTCAACACCATGCACAATTCTCTGATGCCGCTCGGCGGTGCTGTGCCGCTGTTCCTGATCCAGCTCGGTGAGATACTGCCCGGCGGTGTCGGCTCGGGTCTCTACGGCATGCTCGCGATCGCGATCCTCGCAGTCTTCATCGCAGGGCTGATGGTCGGGCGGACGCCGGAGTATCTCGGCAAGAAGATCGAGGCGCGCGAGATGAAGCTCGCCATGCTGGCCTTGCTGATCCTGCCACTCGCGATACTCGGCTTCTCCGCGACGGCCGTCATGTTGCCGACGGCGCTGCAGAGTCTGGCAAACGCCGGCCCGCGTGGGTTGACCGAAATCCTCTACGCCTACTCGTCGGCGTCCGGGAACAACGGCTCGGCGTTCGCTGGTCTCTCCGCCAACACGCCCTGGTACAACACCACACTCGGAATCTCGATGCTCCTCGGCCGGTTCGCTTACGTCGTGCCTGTCATGGCGATTGCGGGAGCGCTGGCCGCCAAGAAAAAGGTGCCCGCGTCGTCGGGGACGTTCCCCACACACGGCGCGCTGTTCATCGGCCTGCTCATCGGCGTCATCCTGATTCTCGGCGGTCTGCAGTATTTCCCGGCGCTCGCGCTCGGGCCCATCGTTGAACACTTCCTGATGCTCGCCGGCAAAACTTTCTGACGGAGTACCTCCCATGTCCGCTAGGGCAATCCCGCTACTCGATGCAGTCATCTTGCGACAGGCGGCGCTCGACGCTCTGCCGAAGCTCGCGCCGGCGAAACTGGTGCGTAATCCTGTGATGTTCGTTACGGCCGTCGTGGCGCTACTCGTCACGCTGTTGTGGGTCCGAGATCTATTGATGGGCAACAGCGGTCTGCTCTTCTCGGGTCAGATTGCGGCGTGGCTCTGGTTCACAGTTCTGTTTGCCAACTTCGCGGAGGCGATCGCGGAAGGACGCGGCAAGGCGCATGCCGACGCGCTTCGTTCGACGCGCAGCGAGACGCTCGCCAAGCTTTTGCTGCATCCCGAGGATTCCAAGGATGGGCAATGGCAGCAGAAAGCCGCGGATCTGCTCAAGATCGGTGACGTTGTTCTGGTCGAGGCCGGCGACACCATTCCTGCCGACGGTGAGGTGATCGAAGGCATCGCGTCCGTCAATGAATCCGCTATCACGGGAGAGTCCGCCCCAGTCATTCGCGAATCTGGCGGCGACCGGTCGGCTGTCACGGGTGGTACGGTCGTGCTCTCGGACTGGATCAAAGTGCGGGTGACGGCCGAGCGCGGCTCGTCGTTCCTCGACAAGATGATCGCACTGGTGGAGAGCGCGCAGCGGCAGAAGACGCCGAACGAACTGGCGCTCTCAATCCTGCTCTCAGGCATGACGCTCATCTTTTTGATCGCCGTCACGACATTGTGGGGGCTCGCCGGCTATTCCGGGACAGCACTGTCGCTGACAGTGCTCGTCGCACTTCTCGTGACGCTCATTCCGACGACCATTGGCGGGCTCCTGTCTGCCATCGGCATCGCCGGTATGGATCGGTTGATCCGCTTCAACGTGATGGCAACCTCGGGCCGCGCTGTCGAAGCGGCGGGCGACGTCGATACGCTGCTCCTCGACAAGACAGGCACGATTACCTACGGCAACCGGCTGGCGACGGCATTCATTCCCGCGCCTGGCTTAACGGATCGCGATGTGGCCGCGGCCGCGTTGCTGTCCTCGCTCTCCGACGAGACGCCGGAGGGGCGCTCGATTGTGGCGCTTGCCAAAGGGCAATATGGCCAGGCGGAGCCGGACGCCAAGGAGCGGCATGCTCAATTCATCCCGTTCTCGGCGCAGACGCGTATCTCCGGCGTCGATATCGATGACCGCCGCATCCGCAAGGGTGCGGTGGATGCAATCCTGAAGTCGATATCACTCACGATCGACACGGCACCCGCGGCCTTCCGGGAGTCCGTCGAGATCATCTCGCGGTCTGGCGGCACGCCGCTTGCCGTTGCCGATGGCCAACGACTTCTCGGCGTCATCCACCTAAAAGATGTGGTGAAGCCCGACATCAAGGAACGATTTGCGGCGCTACGATCCATGGGCATCAAGACCGTGATGGTGACCGGCGACAACCCGGTCACCGCCGCCGCTATCGCCACCGAGGCAGGCGTCGACGACTACATCGCGGAAGCCACGCCGCAGGATAAGCTCGCGTACATCAAGGCCGAGCAGGCCAAGGGCCGCCTCATCGCCATGTGCGGTGATGGCACCAACGATGCGCCAGCACTTGCGCAGGCGGATGTCGGTGTGGCCATGCAGTCCGGCACCCAAGCCGCACGCGAAGCGGGCAACATGGTCGACCTCGACAGCAATCCGACAAAGCTCATCGAAGTGACGGAGATCGGCAAGCAGCTCTTGATGACGCGCGGTTCACTGACCACATTTTCGATCGCGAACGATGTCGCCAAGTACTTCGCCATCGTCCCGGCGCTGTTCCTCGCCACTTACCCGGAGCTCGGTGCGCTCAACATCATGCACCTCTCGACGCCGGAGAGCGCCATACTCTCGGCGGTCATCTTCAACGCACTGATCATCGTCGCGCTGATCCCGCTCGCGCTCAAAGGCATCGGCTACAGCCCCATTGGCGCCTCAGCATTGCTTCGTCGCAACCTGCTGGTCTACGGCCTCGGCGGGCTCATCGTGCCGTTCGTTGGGATCAAGCTTATCGATATCATCGTCACTGTCCTCCATCTCGTCTGAAAGCAACCCGTCATGCTTGCGCAACTGCGACCCGCACTTGCTATGATTACGATCTTCACGCTGCTTACAGGCGTGGCCTATCCGCTCGCGATGACCGGCCTTCTGCAGGTCGCGTTGCCCTCGTCAGCCAACGGCAGTCTCATCAATAGAGGCAATGCGATCGTCGGCTCCAAGCTGATCGGGCAGTCCTTCACGTCGGACCGGTACTTCTGGCCGCGTCCGTCGTCCGCCGGCGAGAAGGGGTACGATGCCGCCAATTCGTCCGGCTCGAACCTCGGGCCGATCTCCAAGAAACTGATCGAGCGGGTCGAGGGAGACGTGGCCACCCTGCGCAAGGCCGGAGCGACCACGATACCCGCCGACGCGGTGACGACCTCAGCGAGCGGGCTCGATCCGCACATTTCGCCGGCCTTCGCGACACTGCAAATTGCGCGTGTGGCCGGCGCCCGGAAGATTCCGGAGGCCCAAATTCGCGCGCTGGTCGAAGCCGCGATCGAGCGTCCCGCCCTTGGGCTCTTGGGAGAACCACGCGTTAACCTCCTGCAGTTGAACCTTGCGCTTGACGCGATGCGCCCCGAAGGCGCCGGATAGGGAGCGATGGCCGATACCAGCACCAAATCCACCGACGAGAGGCGCCCCTCACCCGAGGCGCTGCTCGAGCTTGCCGCGAAGGAAAGTCGCGGCAAGCTCAAGGTGTTTCTCGGTATGGCGCCGGGTGTCGGCAAGACCTACACCATGTTGACGTCGGCGCGGGCCCAGAAGGCCGATGGCGTCGATGTCGTGGTCGGCGTCGTCGAAACGCACGGACGGTCCGAGACGGCGTCGCTGCTCGACGGTCTAGAAGTGCTGCCGCGCAAGCCGGTTCCGTACCGCCGCCGCACGCTGATGGAGTTCGACGTCGAGGCGGCGATTGCGCGCCGCCCGAAGCTGCTGCTGGTCGATGAGTTTGCCCACACGAACGCCCCGGGTCTGATCCACCCCAAGCGCTACCAGGATGTCGAGGAGATCCTCCGCAGCGGAATCGATGTGTGGACCACACTCAACATCCAGCACCTGGAAAGTCTGCAGGATGTGGTCGAGCGCATCACCGGCGTTCGCGTCCAGGAGACGGTTCCCGACAAGGTGATCGAAAAAGCGGACGACATCGTTGTTGTCGACCTGCCGCCGGAGGAGCTGATCCAGCGGCTGAAGGAGGGCAAAGTCTACCTGCCCGAGAACGCGCGCCGCGCCATCGATCAGTTCTTTCGTCCGAGCAATTTAACGGCGTTGCGCGAACTTGCATTGCGTCGCACCGCCGACCGCGTCGACGAGCAAATGTTGGCGCAATTACGCCAGCAAGGCATCGAAGGTCCTTGGCCAACGGCGGAGCGCATTCTGGTTTGCGTCGGCACCGATGCGATTTCGGAGACTGTCATCCGCACGGCAGCGCGACTCGCGACGGCTCAGAAGGCCGATTGGATCGCGCTCCATCTGCAGCCGAGCGATCAAGAGATCGCCGATCGCGCCGTCGTGAGCCGCATCGAAAAGATGATGCGCCTCGCCGAGCGGCTGGGCGCCACCACTATTCGGCTGAGTGCGTCTGACCTGGCGGGCGAGATACTTGCCTACGCCAAGCGTAACAACATCACGCAGATCATAATTGGCCGGTCGAAAGCCGGACCCCTCGGGCGTTTTCTCGGCCGTTCACTGTCGCGCGATCTGGTCCGGCGCGCGCACGGTTTGTCCATCCTGATCGCAGCACCGGAATCGGGTCCGCCGTTGAGAGGGCGCGCGAAGGCCGCCCCCAGCCGCGCGTTGCCGGCTCACGGTCCCTTGACGATAACGCTGGCGGCTGCAGCCGGCTCAGTTGCCGCGGCTGTACTTGCGGGGGTCGGGCTCGAGCAGATCACGCGGCTGCCGAACCTATCGATGGTTTTTCTGCTCGCCGTGCTCTTGTGCGGAATGCGTTTCGGCATGACGTCCGCGATCGCCGCGTCGGTCATGTCATTTTTTGCCTACAACTTCTTTTTCATCGACCCACGCTACACGTTCACAATTGCCTCGCCCCATGAGCTGCTGTCGCTATCGATCTTTCTGGCGGTCGCATTCGTGACCGGTTCTCTTGCGGGGCGATTGAGCGAACAGGCGGCCGCTACGCGCGAGCGCGCGAAAGCCACCCAGGCGTTGTTCGACTTCTCCCGCAAACTTTCCGGCGTGGCGAAGCTCGACGATGTGATTTGGCTGTTGGCCAGCCAGATTGCGGCGGTCGCCAAGGGCCGGTCGATCGTTCTCCTCGACCGAGGCGATGGTCTTTCGATTCAATCGAGTTGGCCGCCCGACGATCAACTAGCGACATCGGATTGGGCCGCCGCACGATGGGCCCACGAAAAACATGAGCCGGCGGGGCGAGGCACGGACACGCTCCCCTCCGCGCGGTTCCATTTCCGCCCTATGCAGGGAGCGAGACAATCGATCGGCGTCATCGGCATCGATCCCGGCGACGCGGACGGCATGATGAGCGACGCGATTGTCGCAACGCTGCAATCCTTCATCGAGCAGGCGGCCGTTGCAATTGACCGAATCACTCTCGTCGAGCAGGCGTCGAAGGCCGAGACCACCGCCGAAGGGGAGCGCCTTCGTGCCGCGCTCCTGTCATCGATCTCCCACGATCTGCGCACGCCGCTCTCTTCGATCGTGGGCTCGGTCACGAGCCTAAGGACGTTCGGTGATCGTATGTCTCAGAGCGACCGCGACGAACTCCTGGCCACGATCGAGGAGGAGGCCGGTCGCCTGTCGCGATTCGTATCGAACCTGCTCGACATGACGCGCCTGGAGGCGGGAGCCATCGATATCCGTCGCGACTGGGTCGAAGTCAGGGATGTCGTCGCAAGCGCCGTCGCGCGGTCGCGAAAGGCGTTTCCGATGCGGAAGATCGAAATCAAAACTCCAGACACACTGCCACTCATCCGGGGCGATGCGGTTCTGCTGGAGCAGGTTCTGTTCAACCTGCTCGACAACGCGCACAAGTATAGCGACCCGGGCACGAGTACGCAGGTCCAAGTGACAGCAACAGCGACCGAGATCACCTTGGGTGTGTCCGATCGCGGGATCGGCATCCCCGCCGAGGCGCTGGAGAAGGTGTTCGACAAGTTCTATCGTGTGGCCGGCAGCGACGGCCGTGCACTCGGCACCGGCCTCGGCCTGTCGATCTGTGCCGGCATCGTCAAAGGCATGGGTGGTGCGATCAAGGCCGAGAGTCCGACCATGAACGATCGAGGGACGCGCATCAGCATCACGCTTCCCGTTGAGGCAAGCAGCACGCCGGGTCCGATGGGAGGCCGTGGATGACGGGGCATCGCATCCTGGTCGTCGACGACGAGCCGCAGATCCAGAGGTTCCTCAAGCCCAGCCTCACCGCTGCCGGCTTCGATGTGATTGCTGCCGTCAACGGGGTGGAAGCGCTCAAAGCCGCCGCGACGCAGGCGCCCGATGCGATCCTGCTCGACCTCGGCCTGCCCGACATGGACGGCAAGGATGTCATTGCCGAATTACGCAAGTGGTCGAAGGTCCCGATCGTCGTGCTGTCCGCACGGGACCGCGAGACTGAGAAGATTGCAGCCCTCGATCTCGGTGCCGACGACTATGTCAACAAGCCCTTCGGCATCGGCGAATTGATGGCGCGCCTAAGGACAGCGTTACGACATGCCGCCCAAAGCGCCGGTGAAGTCGCGAAAGTCGTGAGCGGTGATCTCAACATCGACATCGCCGCGCATCTGGTCACGCGCGCCGGTAAGCCGATCAAATTGACGCCGAAGGAATTTGAACTGCTCGCGATCCTCGCGCGGAACGCGGAGCGCGT
>LNFM01001944.1_pt1 | contig 53180 bp, 57 predicted proteins | sample 596031 | NCBI WGS metagenome assembly LNFM01 (sample SAMN04254537, study PRJNA301005) | activated carbon metagenome | isolation source: dual media filters at the Ann Arbor, Michigan drinking water treatment plant | place: USA: Ann Arbor | reverse complement strand
GCGAAGAAGCTCTTGACGTTGAGCTTCATGATCTTGGTCTGGAGTTCGTCGAACAGCTCCTTGCCGCCGCCGTTGTAGATCCAGCCGAGACCCTCGTTGGCGTTGAAGCCGAACACCGGGCCGGTGCCGAACAGCGACGCCGCCTTGTGCTTGCCGTACCAATACACCGTCACGGTATGCGCCATGTCGATCTGGCCGCCGTGCACGCCGTCGAGCACCTGGAACGGATGCACCACCGCGCCGCCGTGCAGCAGGTCGATCTTCAACCGGCCGCCGGCCATGTCGTTCACGCGGGTGATGTACTGCTGGCACATTTCGGTGAACACGTCGGTCGCCGGCCACGAAGTCTGAAGCTTCATGGTAACGGTTTGAGCGCGCGATACCTGCGGCATGGCAATCGTGGCCACGCCGGCAACCGCGGCGCCGCCGAGAAACTTGCGGCGAGTCGCTGATGTCGTGATCTTGTCCTTTGTCATTCTTAATCCTCCCTTGGATGATCCCTAAAACGCTTCTTTGCCAGGTCTTATTCCACGACCCCGGCAATTTAAGCCCGGATCAGGCAACCCTTGAGCAACAATCGTAGGGGTTGCGGCGACGGGACGCAACAATGGGCAAGGCGAGCACGGGCGGAAATTGACGCTTTTTATCAAACCCCGGTCATTTTTCGACATAACCGGACGCTATTGGCCTTATCGGTTAGGCTGGCGCCCAACTCAGCTTCGCATTCCCTCGACAGGAGACCCGTCCGTGAGAGGCATCGCCACCACGCTCGCCACCGTCTGGCGCATCTCCAGCCCGTTCTTCCGGTCCCAGGAGCGGTGGGCCGGCCGCCTCCTGCTGGCGGCCATTATCGCCATCGAGCTCGGGATCGTCGCCCTGACCGTGTTGCTCAACACCTGGAATGCCGATTTCTACAATGCGCTGCAGGAGCGGAACTGGGACGCCTTCGTCTACCAGCTCGGCTATTTCTCCGTGCTGGCCACCGCTTTCATTCTGCTCGCGGTCTACCAGCTCTACCTCAATCAATGGCTGCAGATCCGCTGGCGGCGCTGGCTGACCCGGCACTATCTCGACCTCTGGCTGGCCGACGCCAATCACTACCGGATGCAGTTGCTCGGCGACGCCGCCGATAACCCGGACCAGCGCATCGCAGAAGACGTCGCCCAGTTTATCCAGTTTACGCTGAACATCGGGCTGCAACTACTCAATGCCGTCGTCACGCTGCTGTCATTCATGGTCATCTTGTGGTCGCTGTCGGCGGCCGCGCCGCTGGTGGTTTTCGGCGTCAACGTCGCGATTCCGGGGTACTTGCTTTGGGCGGCGCTGATCTACGCCGTGATCGGCACCGCCTTGACCCACCTGATCGGCCGCCCGCTGATCGCGCTCAATTTCCAGCAGCAGCGCTATGAGGCCGATTTCCGATTCAACCTCTTTGCTCGACGGCGAACCGGCCGAGCGCGACCGGCTGCTGGTGCGGTTCGGCAGCGTGGTGGCGAACTGGATGGCGATCATGTCGCGGCAGAAAAAACTCACCTTCTTCACCGCCGGCTACGCCCAGGCGTCGGTGGTGTTTCCGTTCATCCTCGTCAGCCCGGCCTATTTTGCCGGCGCCGTTCAGCTCGGCGGCTTGATGCAGACCGCCAACGCCTTCGGCCGTGTGCAGGATGCGCTGTCGATCTTCGTCACGCTGTACCGTAGCCTCGCCGAATGGCGTGCCGTGATCGAACGGCTGTCCGGCTTCGATCGGTCGGTGCAGGCCGCGCAGGCGATGGCGGCGACGCCGCCGGTCATCACCGTCACGCCGGACGACGCCACGGCGGTGACCTTCAAGGACCTGACGGTGCGGCTGCCGAACGGGGTGCCGCTGGTCACCGCCACCGACATTTCCATTGGCCTCGGCGAGCGGGTGCTGGTCAGCGGCCCGTCTGGCTCGGGCAAATCGACCCTGTTCAGGGCGTTGGCCGGCGTTTGGCCGTTCGGTGCCGGCACCATCACCGTGCCGCAGCGCGCCAGGGGCGCCGCTGGCCGCCGCGGTCGCCTACCCGGCGGAGCCCGGGACGTTCGATGCCGCCGCGGTGGCCGAACTGGTTGCCGCCGTCGGTCTTCCGGCGCTGGCCGAACGGATCGAGGAAGAGGCGCACTGGAACCGGCAATTATCGCTTGGCGAGCAGCAGCGTCTGGGCATTGCCCGCGCGCTGCTGCATGCGCCCGACTACTTGTTCCTCGACGAGGCGACCGCGTCGCTGGACGAACCCGGCGAAGCGGCGCTTTACCAGCTGCTCGACCAGCGCCTGCCCAACGCGACGCTGGTGTCGATCGGCCACCGTGCCACGCTGGCCGCATTTCACCGCCGCCGCCTCGCCTTCAGCCGCGACGGCGCAGGGACCGGTTACGCGTTGCGCGACACCGCGATGGCGCCTGCTGTGCCGTAAGCCACGGTGCGGCGGCCGGTCATCCGGCCGTCGGCCCGTTCAACCAGCGCACCGCGTGGTGCCAGGCGTAGGCGAACAGCGCCAGCGCCACCGCGCCGGCGGCTACCGGCACCAGCAGGAAACTCCACGGCATCCCGTTAACGACCACCAGCAACGGATCGATGCCGGCGGGCGGGTGGAAAGTGCGGGTGGCGTGCATCGCCACCATGGCCAATCCCACCGCCAACGCCGCCGCCCAGGGCTCTGGCCCTGCGACGGTGGCGACGGCCAGACCGACCAGCGTCGAGATCAGATGGCCGCCGATCAGGGCGCGGGGCTGCGCCGCAGCGGTCCCCGGCAAGCCCAGTACCAGCACGATCGAGGTCCCGAAAGGAATCGCCATGATCGGCAATGCGGCCCGGGCGGCATAGAGCTCCATCGCGGCGATGGCCAGCACCGCGCCGGCTGCGCCCGCCAGCACAGCAATCCAGGCCCGTCTGTCTTTCATGAGCAATGTCTTGATCCGACCTGAAAAACAATCGCCGCCCGGCGCGGCAGCGACGCCCAAACGCAAAAGGCGGCGGCTCCATCAGGAACCGCCGCCCAGCGCAGCCAACGTGGCCGTTAGGTCAGACTACTTGAGAGCCAACAGCGTGGTGTCGAACTTCAAGGTGGCTACGAAGGTCGAGCCGGCGAGGTCCTTGCCGCCGAAAGCAGCCGGCGCCAAGTACACGCCGTGGCGGTTGGTGTCCCAGTAGCGCAGATCGAGGGTGACGGCCTTGTAGTTGAACACCAGGCCGACATTCCACCAAGTATAGCTGGTGCAGCCGGTGCATTCAAAAACTTGGCGACCGATCTCGGGATTAAGCGCGACCGAGACACCGCTGACCTGCCACGGCAGGGAGATCGTGGCATTGGCGGCGTAGAAATAGGCGGTCTTGCTGCCGACGATGTTGTAACCGCCATTGAAGTTGTTGCCACCGGTGATGACGCCACCAATGGTCAGCCAGTCGTTAAACTTGAACGACGGCTTGGCGTAGAATTCGCCGAAGCTGCCATAGCCCGTCGGGATGGAGGTGCCGTCCGGATAGTAGTAATAGACATAACCGAGATCGAGGCCGAAGTTGCCGAAGCTGAAGCGCACGCCGGCGTTCGGATCAATTTCAGCGTTGGCAAGGTAGCTGGCGAGGCTCGACCCCCAGATGCCGGCATACAGCTGAATTGAGTCGTTGATGGTGTAGCGGCCCTCGAAGACTGCGAGATACCGCGAAGAACGTAATCCGTGGTGAATGCGGCGCCGAAGGCGACATCGAACGGGCTGACATAAGCAACCGGCGCCACCTTGTAGGCCTTTGCCGGCATATCCGCGGCGAAAGCCGGACCTGCGGTAACCGCTAGTGCCGCAACGGCCGACAGAACAACTTTCTTCATAGGACCCTGCCCCTTTTTCGGTTTCGATCGGCCTTCTGCCGATCCATTACGCATTTCACTCTCGAGTACGGAAACCGTTAGGCGCGATCGAACCGTACGCAAAAGGACGTGCATTGCGGTTGAAACTACAGTCCGACCTCTCGCACGCGGAAGGCGAAAAGGCGTGCAATTGCTGCCTTTTTAGGCGAACGGGCATTCTATCGACATCAAAGTGTCACGCTGTGACTGGGAAGCCACAGAATCCGCAGCCGGCGGATACCTGTAAGCTTCCGCACACCTTGTGCGGCCGGTGCGAATACTGCTGAACGAAAAGACCGGCCAAGCGGCGCGGCAGCGCCCCAGCTGTCGGGCGTAAATAATTGAATCGATAACGGGATTCGAAATCTAGAGAGGGTGCGGCCGTGCCCCTAAGGGCACGGCCGCTCTACTTGAGCGGTCAGGCGGCCGCCTTTTTCCGATTCGCCTCGATTCGGGCGTCCACCAGTGCCACCTGCGCGTCGATGGCGGGGTGGCTCATGCCCTTCTGCTTGGCGATGAGCTGTACCAACTTGTCGGCGCGCTCGATATTGGGCGCACCGTTCTGCAGGGCACGCGCAGCCGAGGCCGGTCGCGAGAGCGACTGCGCCGCGGCAGCGTACTTCTCGAACGGCACCAGATCGGACGGCGACGCGCCGAGCTTGACGCAGAGGTCGAACACGAAGTTGTAGACCGACTTCGACTCTTCGATGTTGCTGTGCACCGCTTCCTGCGCGGTGCGCATGCCGTCTTTGGTGATGCAGCGGTAGTTGCCGGCCAGCAGCATCGACCACTTGGCCAGCGGCACGAAGATCGAATCATAGACGCGCAGCTTCACCGGCAGCTCGATCTTGCCTTCCGGCGTATCGAAGCGCACCGCCTCGATGTCCTTCTCCAGATCGCGCAGAATCTGGGTGTACTTGTCGTCGTCGAACTTGGCGACCTTGAAGTTGGTCGGCAGGGTGACCAGCAGCTCGTTGGCCTTGCCGTCGGGCGGACGGATGGCCTGCGGGTCGGGGCTGCACAGCGTCAGAAGACCGGGATCGAAATTGTCCCATACGGACGGATCGGTATAGGCCGGCTTGAGCGCCTCGTAATCGAGGCCCGGGATGCGCTTGATGTAGGGCAGCGGCGGCATGTTCATGATCGACATGCATGGCACCTTCGAAGTCGCCACCGAGTCGAGCAGTTCGCGCACGCCGGGCGAGCGGTACTGCGGCTCCTGCATGGCCAAGGCCACCAGGTCGTAGTCCTTCGGGTTGACGCCGGCAGCGCCGCCGGCGGTGACCTTGCCCGGCAGCTTCTGGGAATCGAGCAGCACCGGTTCGGCGCGGCCGCGGACCGGCAGCTTCACCTTGAAGCCCTCGGCGTTGATCAAGTCGGCTTCCGCCGGCAGGCACACGTGGTGAATCTTGTGACCGCCGAACAGCATTTTGGAGGCCAGCAGCGACCCGTAAGCCGCGCCCAAGATCAGTATGTTGTAAGCCGGCATGACTACCGCTCCCTGTCGCTCATGGTGATTATCGAGAGGTTCCGGCACAACGCCGATCCTCCCGCTGCGGTTATGCTATTTGGCCCGGAATGTCGATGCAATCGGGCCTACCGCGCGAAAATGCGCAGGGCAGCGGCCATAATTTTCGCCTTCGGAAAATGCGGCGATGCGGGAGTTTGGCAGAGGGGACCGCGGGAGAAGCAAAAGGGTCCCCGGCCACCGGAAGCGCGATCCGGGGGCCACCGCTCGCGCGGGGCCACCCGGGTCGGGTCGACCTACTCGCCGAGCTTGGTGCCGAACAGGCTGTTGATGGTCGACGTCACGGGACCGGGACCGGACGGTGCCGGCGCCGCCGCGGCCGGCTTTTTCGGCGCAGCCCGCTTCTTGGCTTTCTTCTTGGCCGGCGCTTTGGCCTTTGCCTTGGACGCCTTCTTCAGCCCCTTTTTCTTTTTCGGGGCGGCGGCCTTGGCTTTCTTCTTCGACGTTTTCGATTTCTTCGCTGACTTCTTCGACTTCTTCGCCATGTGGTTCTCCAACCGGTTCAACCTGACGCTTGCAAACACAAAACGCGGCCTTCCCGAACCCGGCGTCCCTAACCCGCCGCTGCCGGCGCCAAAGCCGCCAACGCCGCAAGCTGTTCCGGCACCGGGCCGCCGCTCGCCCAGTCGAGCAATTCGACTGTGTGGACGATCGGGATGGCGGTGCCGGAGGCGATCTGGGTGATGCAGCCGATATTGCCGGCTGCGATCACATCCGGCTTCAGCCGTTCGATGTTGGCGACCTTGCGATCCCTCAGCCTCTCCGCCAGAGCCGGCTGGAGAATGTTGTAGGTACCCGCCGAGCCGCAACACAAATGGCCGTCGGCAATATCTTTGACGATGAACCCGAACTTGGAAAGCAAATCTTTCGGTTCGCGCACGATCTTCTGACCGTGTTGCAGCGAACACGCTGAATGATAGGCAACGGTAAGGGCGGCCGGCGTTGCCGGCGGCTGCAAATTAAGCGTGGACAGATACTCGGTCACGTCCATCGCCAGCGCCGAAACGCGCGCCGCCTTGTCGGCATAGGCCGAATCGGTGCGCAGCATGAAGCCGTAGTCCTTCACGGTGGTGCCGCAGCCAGACACGGTCACCAGGATCGCGTCGAGGCCCTCGCCCTCCAGTTCCCGGGTCCAGGCATCGATGTCGTTGCGGGCAAACGCCAGCGCCTCGTCCTCGCGGCCCATGTGGTGCGACAGCGATCCGCAGCAGGCCTCGCCCGCCGCCACCGTCACCTCGATGCCGTGGCGGTTCAGGAGGCGGATGGCGGCCTCGTTGGTCGACGGCGCCAGCACCGGGTTGATGCAGCCTGACAGCAACGCTACCCGACCACGCCGCGGGCCCTGCGCCGGATGCACCGTGCCGGTGCGCTGCACCGGCGGCGCCATCCGCGGGCCCGGCGACAGCCGCACCATCGCCGCTACCCGGCGCATGCCGAGCAGGTCGATGACCGGCGCCAGCGGCTTGGCGAGCCAGCCGGCCACGGACGCCAGCCGGAACAGGCCCGGGTTCGGCAGCACCTTCGCCAGCAGGCCGCGCATCACCCGGTCGGCCAGCGGGCGCTTGTAGGTTTTCTCGATGTGTTCGCGGGCGTGGTCGACCAAGTGCATGTAATGCACCCCGGACGGACAGGTGGTCATGCAGGCCAGGCAGGACAGGCAGCGGTCGATGTGTTTGACGACGTCGGCGGTGGCCGGACGCTCGTGCTCCAGCATCTCCTTGATCAAATAGATGCGGCCACGCGGACTGTCGAGCTCGTCGCCGAGCAGCACATAGGTCGGACAGGTGGCGGTGCAGAAGCCGCAATGCACACAGGCGCGCAGGATCTTTTCCGATTCGGCGATCTGCGGGTCGAGCAGCTGAGCGAGCGAGAAGGTGGTTTGCATCGGTTACACCCCCGCCCACATGCGGCCGGGATTGAGCACACCCTTGGGATCGAAGCCGTCCTTCACCCGCTTGTTCAGCGCGCGCAGACCGGCGGTCTCTGGTTCGAACACGTCGGCCGCGGCGCGCACGGCGGCCGGGGCCCGCACCAGCGTGGCATGGCCGCCGAGATCGGCCAGCGCGCCGCGGATCGAACCGGCATCGGGTTCATCGGCGAAGGGCATCGCGTAGAACATCTGCGCCGCCGGCGTGATCCGCGCCGCCACCGCATGGCCCTGGCCGGGCGCCGTCGAAATACGCCACAGCGGGCGGCCTCGCGCCAACTCAGTGGTGAACGGCCGGACCTCGCGGATGCTGCGCCAGAGCGCGGTGGAGTCTTTGGCCTCAAGCAACGCCACCGGCCCGAACGGCCGCAGCAGCGCCAGCAAAGCCTCCTGGCGATGACGGACCGATGGCGCGACGCCCTCCAGCCGCAGCACCGTCGCGGCCTCCGGCTTCGGCAGGCCGTCGAAATAGGACGCGACGTGGTCCGGCAGATGCGCCGCGCCGGACACGTCGCAGGACGAGCCCATGGCGGCGGCCATGGCGGCGCAGGCGGTGGCGTCGTCGAGGCCTTCGACCACGACCGTGGCTTCGGTCTCCGGCTTCGGCAGCACCTTGAGCGTGATATCGGTGATGGCGGCGAGCGTGCCCCACGACCCGGCCAGCACCTTGCACATGTCGTAGCCGGTCACGTTCTTCACCACCCGGCCGCCCGACTTGATGGTCTCGCCGCGGCCGGTGACGGCGCTGACGCCCAGAAAATGGTCGCGGGCGGCGCCCTGCTTGATGCGGCGCGGACCGGACAGGTTGGAGGCAATAGCGCCGCCGAGGGTGCCGAGTCCCGCGTCCAGACCGAACAGCGGTCCGTAGTCCATCGGCTCGACTTTTCGATCTCGCGCAGCGGCGTGCCGGCTCGCGCCGACAGCACCAACTCGGCCGGCTCGTACAACGTGACGCCCGTCAGGCCCGACAGATCGAGCGTGGCGTCGGTCTGGCTCGGCCGGCCGATGCCGCGCTTGGTGCCCTGCCCGGCCAGTTCCAGCGCCTTGTCGTTGCCGAGCGCCCAGCGCACGGCATCCTCGACCTCCTTGGCGTCGCGGGGGTTGAGAACGTCAGTCATGGTCGGAACGCTCGAACGATCGCACGCGGTTCAAAACCTCGGAATATCCGGAAACGGCACCTTGCCGCCGGAGATGTGCATGCGGCCGAGTTCGGCGCAACGGTGCAGCACCGGGAACACCTTGCCGGGGTTGAGCAGACCCTTTTCGTCGAAGGCGCATTTGACCCGCTGCTGCGCCGCCAGGTCGATCTCGGAGAACATTTCCGGCATCAGGTCGCGCTTCTCGACGCCGACGCCATGCTCGCCCGTCAGCACGCCGCCGACCGCGACGCACAGCTTGAGGATGTCGGCGCCGAAACTTTCCGCCCGGTCCAGTTCGCCCGGCACGTTGGCGTCGTACAGGATCAGCGGGTGCAGGTTGCCGTCCCCGGCATGGAACACGTTGGCGACGCGCAGCCCGAATTTCTCCGACATCGCCTTCATCGCCGCCAGGACTTCGGGCAGCTTGGCGCGCGGAATGGTGCCGTCCATGCAGAGATAATCCGGCGAGATACGGCCGACCGCCGGGAAAGCCGCCTTGCGGCCCGCCCAGAACAGCAGCCGCTCGGTTTCCGACTGCGACACCCGGCAGGTGGTCGAGCCGCAGTCCCGCGCGATCGATTCGACGCGCTCGATCAGGTGGTCGACCTCGGCCGCCGGGCCATCCAGTTCGACGATCAGCAGCGCCTCGACGTCGAGCGGATAGCCGGCGTGGACGAATTCCTCGACGGCGTGGATCGCCGGCCGGTCCATCATCTCCATGCCGCCCGGGATGATGCCGGCGGCGATGATGGCGGAGACGCATTCGCCGGCCGCCTCGGACGACGGAAAGCCGACCAGCACCGCGCGCGCGGTTTCCGGCTTCTTCAGCAGGCGCACCGTAACCTCGGTGACGACGCCGAGCAGGCCCTCGGAGCCGGTGATCAAGCCGAGCAGGTCGTAGCCGGCGGCATCGAGATGCTTGCCGCCGATACGCAGCACCTCCCCGTTCATGAGTACGATTTCGCAACCGAGCAGATTGTTGGTGGTCATGCCGTATTTCAGGCAATGCACGCCGCCGGAATTTTCAGCCACATTACCGCCGATGGTGCAGGCAATCTGCGACGACGGATCGGGCGCATAATAGAAGCCCTCTGACGCAACCGCGTTCGACACCGCCAGATTGGTGACGCCCGGCTCGACCACGGCAATCCGGTTCTCGAAATCGATCTCGCGGATGCGGCTGAATTTGGCCATGCCGAGCAGGACGCCGTCTTCCAGCGGCAGCGCGCCGCCGGACAGCGAGGTGCCGGCGCCCCGCGGCACCACCTTGATGCCCTCGGCGTGGCAATAGGCCAAGACCTCGGAGACCTGCTGCGTGGTCTCGGGCAACACCACGACCATCGGCAACTGGCGATAGGCGGTCAGGGCGTCGCTCTCGAACGGGCGCATTTCGCGCTCGCCGGCGATCACGCCCTCGCCCGGCACGATGGCCCGCAGGGTGGCCACGATCCGGTCGCGCCGCGCCAATACGGCGGCATCCGCCGGGGGCATTCGTACTGACATTCAGCCGCTCTCTCGTTCGACCTGACGCAATATCAGTCCTTTACCCTATGGGACATCGACTGACAAAAGACCCTAGACTCACGAAAGCCGTGGGGCTGACAAAAACCACCGCGGCTGGCACAACTATCGGGAACCCGGCGCCCGGGAACGGTTGGCCGGAACCGCCACGCATCGCACGATCGGAGTCCATAGATGAAATCGGTACTGGCAGCGGCGCTCGCACTGGCGGCCATGACGCAGATGGCGCAGGCCCAGGATCTGGCCGCGGGCGAAACCTCGTTCAAGAAATGCCTGGCGTGCCATGCCGTCGGCGAAGGCGCCAAGAACAAGGTCGGCCCCCAGCTCAACGGCATAGAGGGGCGGAAGGCCGGCACCATTGAGGGCTACACCTATACCGAAGCCAACAAGAACTCCGGCCTGACCTGGGATGAGGCGACGTTCAAGGACTACATCAAGGACCCGCGCGCCAAGATCAAGGGCACCAAGATGATCTTCCCGGGGATCAAGAACGAGACCGAAATCAACAACCTGTGGGCTTATTTGATCTCGTTCGGACCGGACGGGAAGAAGAAGTAGCCGGCGCCGATCCGCGGGCCGGCCGGCGCTTGACCTCGGTCAAACACGGCCGCGCGGGCGTCGACTATCATGCCACCGTTGGGCGGGATGCCCGGTCGGGAGAATGTCATGATCAAGGATATTGTCGTCAATCTCAGACAGGGTGACCGCGACCCTGCCGGCGAATTTGCGATTTCCGTGGCCTCGGCATTCGAGGCGCACGTGCTCGGCGTTGCTTTCGCCTTCGAGCCGCTCGTACCCGGCACGGTAATGGGCGCGGTGCCGGTAGAATTTCTTGAATCGCAGCGCGCCGAAGCGGACCGCGCGGCGAGAGCGGCGGTCGAGCGGTTCGAGGCCAGCGCCCGGCGCGCCGGCGTCTCGGCCGAAACCAGGATGATTTCAGCCAGCCTCGCCGACGCGGCCAGCCACCTCGCCGCCATGGCCCGCCGTTTCGACCTGGCGGTCGTCGGCCAGCCAAGCCGTGAAGACGCCACAGCCGATGTCCTGGTCGATGAAGGCGTGCTGTTTGAATCCGGCCGGCCGGTAATCTTCGTGCCCTATATTCAGAAGGCACCGCTGAAACTCGATCGGGTCATGGTGTGCTGGGATGGCAGCCGCGCCGCTGCCCGCGCTATTGCCGATGCGATGCCGCTGCTTCAAAAGGCCAAGAAGGTCGAGATCGTGGTAGTCTCGGACAAAGGCTCCAAGGCCGATGAGACGCCCGGCGCGGATCTGGCCAAGCATCTGGCCCGGCACGACCTGCAGGTCGAACTCAAGCGCATCACCTCGCCGGACATCGACATCGCGTCCACCATTCTGTCCTATGCGGCCGACTCCAATGCCGACATGATCGTGATGGGCGGCTACGGTCATTCGCGGCTGCGCGAATTCATTCTCGGCGGGGTGACTCGCAGTATGCTCGAGGCGATGACGGTGCCGGTGCTGATGTCGCATTAAGGGAGCCAGCGCGGAGGCCGGATGAGCGAACGTCATGTCGTGCTGCGCGAGGGAGAACGGGTGCTGATCCGGCCGCTGCGGCCGGAGGATGCTGCGCTCTATACCGACTTCCTGGCCGACGTGACGCAGGACGATCTGCGGCTGCGCTTTTTCTCGAGCATGCGCACCATAAGTCCTGAAATGATTGACCAGCTTGTGCACTACGATCCCGCTGTCGCCATCGCCTTCGCCGCCATCGAGGAGACCAGCGGCAAACTGCTCGGTGTCGTGCGCCTGCACGACGACGCCAGCGCCGAGCACGGCGAATTCGCCATCCTGTTGCGCTCGCATCTCAAGGGCCACGGCCTGGGTTGGCTGATGATGCAGCATGTCATCGCCTATGCGCGCGACAAAGGTCTGACCGCCGTGCGGGGACAGGTTCTGGCGGAAAACACCACCATGCTGCAAATGTGCAGCGAACTTGGATTTGCGGTCAGCGACGATCCGGACGAACGCGGCATCAAGCAAGTCGAGTTGCCGCTTAAAGCGCTGCCGGCCGCCGTGTCTTCGATCTTGCCCTGAAACCGAGAAGATCGTCAGTCAGAACAACGCGAAGACAGTCCTCGCCTTTCAGGTGGAGGGAGAAAGAGGTAGCACGCATTGCGCCACCAGGCCGCGGGCTTGCGCGTCGACCATACCGAGCGCCCGCAGCGCCAGCAGCGTCGCGGCCTGAACCGCGGCGCGGCTGCCGGCGACGTCGCCGTCATGCGACGGCGCCAGCGGGCCGAGCAGCCCTTCCATCAGGGCACCGACCAGCGCCGGCGCGGCGACGCGCGCATCCTGATCGGGCAGCCGGCGGCTGCGGATTGCAATGGCGATCCGCGCTTCAAGTTCGTCGGCCAGCGACTGGCGAAAATCGAGCCGCATGGCATCGACCGCGGCGTCGACCGGCTCGCCAAGCACCGCCCAGGCCAGGCGCCGCTGACTGAGCGCCCGGGCGGCAAAAGTCGAGATGCACGCGGCCAGCGCCGACAAAGGGCCCGGCGCGGCGTCGCCTGCGGTTTTCATGGCGTCGAGTTCACGGCCGGCCACCGCGGCGACCAGTTCGGCCACCAGATCGGCCTTTGACGGAAAGTAGCGGTACACCGTGCCGGCGGCGATCTCGGCGCGGGCTGCCACAGCCGCCACCTGCACCGCAGCCATGCCGCCCTCGCCGGCGAGCGCGCCGGCCGCGTCCAGGATCGATCGCTCGCGCTCGGCCAGGCGACGGAAGACGTTCTCGGTGCGGCGATACGGCATGAAAACGAGTGAATGATGATTCACGGATAAGATGCAAGCCGGCTATCGCGGCTCGTTCTGCCAATCTTGGGCCCCGTGATAAACAGCCAGGACGACGACTTCCGCGCCCGCATCGTTGACCTGATAGACAATCAAATAGGGCGAACCGCGCACGGACCATTCCTGTGTGCCGGGGATGCTGCCGGTGCGCGCCATGCGCGGGAAGCGCCGCAGACGCTCGGCCGCTCCGCGAATATCCGCCATGATCCGGCGTGCGGCCGGTTCGTTGCGTTCTGCAATGAAGCTGTAAATCGATTCAAGGTGGGCAAGCGGCAGCGGTATAGCGCAGCCTCAAAGGCCGCACTTTTTCCAAAACGCCGCCATCTGCGCGTCGGTGGCGAATGCGGCAGTGCCGTCGCGCACCTGCCCTTGAATACGCGCAACCTCCTCGACCTGCTCCGGCGTGAGCCGATACCGGCTTTCCTGCTGGGCTTCCAGATCGAGCAACACCGAAGCCGCCTCATCCTGGCGATCCTCGGGCCATTCGTTAACGCGGCCGATGACGTCACGGAGCAGCTTGGTCATATCTGGATTTTAGCAGGATTCTTGCGCCTGAGAAACAAGCTCGGCAGGAGCGCCTCGTTAAACTCCCGTGTCAGCCGCCTTTGGCCAGCGCTTTTTCGCGGATGGCAGTCAGCGTCGCCGTCGGCGAGATGGCTTCCGGGTCGACCTTGAGATGGATGATCGACGGCAGGCCCGACGCCTGCGCGGCGGCGAAAGCGGCGGGGAAATCGGCGGTCTTTTCCACCAGCACGCCGAAGCCGCCGAACGCCTTGGCATAAGCGACGAAGTCCGGATTGCGCAGCGCCGTGGCGATCTCGCGCCCCGGATATTCGCGCTCCTGATGCATGCGGATGGTGCCGTAGACGCCGTTGTCGGAGATGACGACGATCACCGGCAGATTGTACTGAACCGCGGTGGCGAAATCCTGCCCGGTCATCATGAAGTCGCCGTCACCGGCGACGCACACCACGGCGCGATCGGGATGCAGCGTCTTCATCGCCATCGCCGCCGGAAAGCCGTAGCCCATCGAGCCCGAGGTCGGCCCGACATGGGTGGCGAACTTGCGGAAGCGGTAGAAGCGATGGATCCAGCCGGCGAAGTTGCCGGCGCCGTTGGTGATGATCGATTCCGGCGGCAGGTTGTTGCTCAGCCAGACGATCACCTCGCCGAGATTGACCTTGCCCGGCACCGGGGTCGCCTTCTCGGTCCAGGCCATGTAGTCGGCGTGCGCCGTATCGGCCTCGCCTTTCCACGGGATGTCGTTCGGCGGCTGCAGCCCTTCCAGCGCCGAGCAGAAGGCGGTCGGCGCGGCGTTGATGGCCAGATGCGGATGATAGACGCGGCCGAGCTCTTCCGGACCCGGGTGCACATGCACCAGCTTCATCTGCGGCTCCGGAATGTCGAACAGCGTGTAGCTCTGCGACGCCATCTCGCTCATGCGCGAGCCGATCATCAGCACCAGGTCGGCGCCCTTGACGCGCGCCAGCAGCTTCGGGTTCGGTCCGATGCCGACATCGCCGGCGTAGCAACGATGCAGCGCGTCAAAGAGATGGCCGCGACGGAAGGTGGTGGCAACCGGCAGGTCGAACCGCTCGGCGAAACGCGCCAGCGCCGCCACCGCCGCTTCCGACCAGCGGCTGCCGCCGGCCAGCACGATCGGCCGCTTGGAGGCCCACAGCAGCTTCTGCAGCCGGCTCATGTCATTAAGCCCTGGCCACATCTCCACCGGCTCGAAGGCGGTCGCGTCCGGCACGGTGACGCGATCGGTCAGCATGTCCTCCGGCAGCGCGATCACCACCGGGCCGGGCCGGCCGTTGCAGGCGACGTGGAAGGCGCGCGACACCAGTTCGGGAATGCGCGCCGCGTCGTCGATCTCGGTCGCCCACTTGGTCATGGTGCCGAACACGGCGCGGTAGTCCAGTTCCTGGAATGCCTCGCGCTCGCGCATGTGGCGGCCGACCTGGCCGACGAACACAATCATCGGCGAGGAATCCTGGCTGGCGATATGAATGCCGGCCGAGGCATTGGTGGCGCCCGGCCCGCGCGTGACGAAGCAGATGCCGGGCCGGCCGGTGGTCTTGCCCACGGCTTCGGCCATGCAGGATGCGGCGCCTTCGTGGCGGCAGACGGTCAGCGCGATCTTGCGGTCGTAAAACGCATCGAGCGCCGCCAGATAGCTTTCGCCGGGCACGCAGAAGACGTTCTGCACGCCGTGGATCGCCAACTGATCGACCAGAATTTCACCGCCAGTGCGTGAGCCGTCGTTCGAGGCCATCGATGTACTTCCAGGTGCGATTGCAAAAGGTCGCTTCCCTCTCCCCGCAAGCGAAGAGAGGGACGCGTAGCTTACGGAATGATCTTCGGCATCGGGATCGGCGGCGCAAACGACGCCGGCGTCATCAGGCAAGTCCGCTGCTCGATGATGTTGCCGGCCTTGAGGTTCTCCGCGATGTAGACCTTCCAGTCCGGATCGGCCTGCATCCTGGCGCGCTTGGCTTCGCGGTCGGCGGCGCTTTCGTAGACCCAGATATGGGTGAAAATATTCAGTTCGCCGCTTTCGGCCGCGGCGTAGCACAGCGGCTCGCCCATATAGCGAAGCTGCACCGGATAGCCGTATTTTTTGTAGAGTTCGAGTTGCGCCGGCACGCGGCCAGGCAGGGTCTTGTAGGTCCGGACATCCAGCAGCACGCGCGCCTCCCTTGGGTTGCCGCTTGGCCGCGGCGATGCGCGCACTCTCCCGGCCAGCGGGGTACCGGTCAATAGACTTGTCGCGCAACCCAGAGCGTCTATTTCGCCGGATCCAGCACGCGTGCCGGCGGGCGCGCCGCGACGCTATGCTCGGAGCGCTGCTCCGCCGGCTTGCGGTAATGGGCGAGATTGCTGGCGGTATTGACCAGCGCCAGATGGGAGAAGGCCTGCGGGAAATTGCCGACCTGGCGGCGCGAGCGCGGCTCGTATTCCTCGCTGAGCAGGCCGACGTCGTTGCGCAGCGACAACAGCCGCTCGAACAGCTTTACAGCGTCGTCGTGCCGCCCGAGCATCAGATAGGCATCGGCCAGCCAGAAACTGCAGGCCAGGAAGACGCCCTCGTCGCCCGGCAAGCCGTCTTCGGATTTCGCGGTGTCATAACGGCGCACCAAACCGTCAACAGAGAGCGTTCGCTCGACCGCCTCGATGGTGCCGCGAATGCGCGGGTCTTCCGGCGGCAGGAAGCCGAGTTCGGGCAACAGCAACAGGCTCGCATCGAGTTCCCTGGTGCCATAAATGCGCACGAAGCTGCCCAACTCGGCATCGAAGCCGTTGTCGCAGACATCCTTGTGAATGCGGGCGCGCAGTTCACGCCAGCGTGCGATATCGCCAGGCAGATTGTGCTCGACCGCGCTCTTGATGGCGCGGTCGAAGGCGACCCAGGCCATCACTTTCGAGTGGGTGAAATGCTCGCGGCCGCTGCGCACTTCCCAGATGCCTTCGTCCGGTTCGAACCAGATTTCCTCGAGATGCAGCAGCAGCGCGCGCTCGAGATCCCAACCCGCCTCATGAGGCCCGATGCCGCCCTGGCGCGCCTGATGCAGGGCGTCCATCACCTCGCCGAAGATATCGAGCTGCAACTGGTTGTGGGCGCCATTGCCGATCCGCACCGGCTTCGAATTCTCGTAGCCCGGCAGCCACGTCACCTCCCATTCGGTCAGCCGCCGTTCGCCGCGAATGCCGTACATGATCTGGATTTGCCGGGGGCTGCCGGCGGCGGCGCGCAGCAGCCAATCGTGCCAGAGCCGCGCTTCGTCGTAATAGCCGGCGTTCATCAGCGCCAGCAGTGTCAGGGTGGCGTCGCGCAGCCAGCAGAAGCGGTAGTCCCAGTTACGCTCGCCGCCGATCCGTTCCGGCAGCGATGTGGTCGGCGCCGCCACCATGCCGCCGGTCGGCGCAAAGGTCAGCGCCTTCAGCGTGATCAGCGACCGCACCACCGCCTCGTTCCACGGACAGTCGATCTGGTTGCGGCCTGCCCATTCGGTCCAGAACGCCTCGGTCGCCCGCAGGCTCGTTTCGACATCGACGGGCTCGGGCAGCACCTCATGCGACATCACGAAGGTCAGCGCGAAGGGCACGGCTTCACCGGCCGCGACGGTGAAGTCGCCGACTGTCATCAGATTCTCGCCATGCATCCGCGCTGGCGTGCGCAGCACCACCATCTCCGGGCCGGCGATGGCGCGCAGCGTGTGTGCGTCCATGCGCGTCACCCAGGGCACGGTGGTGCCGTAGCCGAAGCGCAGGATCATCTCACTGTGGAAGTCGACATGGCCGCGCTCGCCGACCACCAGCCGCATCAGATGCGAATTGCCGTCGCGCGGCGGCATGAAGTCGATCACGGTCGCAGCGCCCGTGGCCGTCTCGAAGCGGGTTTCCAGGATCAGCGTGTTGGGCCGGTAGCGCCGCGTCACCATGGCGGATGCATCGGTGGCCGCAATCTGCCAGCGGCCGTGATCGCGCGTACCGAGCAGCGCCGAGAAGCACGCGTCGGAATCGAATCGCGGCCAGCACAGCCAGTCGATCGAACCGTTGCGGGCGACCAGCGCGGCGGTGCCGAGATCGCCAATCATGGCGTAGTCTTCGATCGGTGAGGTCAACGCGCCCCGCTTATTGCCGATGCGCCAGGACGCGCGCCGATACCTGTTGCCGCGGCGGTGCCGTGACGATGTCCCGCAGCATGACATAATGCGGAATGCGGCTCGGTCAACCCGCCGCGCGCTGCGGCGTATTCGTCGCCATAACGGTCAGGCGTTGCGGGAACCGTTCTGCGCGAGGGAAATTGAACTTGAGTTGCAATTGAAAGACGACATGACGAGCGACACCGCACAATCCGACGTCTTCGATTTTCTCGCCCGCCGCGACAGCCACGGCGGCGGCGATGTGGCAAGGATCGATACCCATGCGGCGGTGGTGTTCCTGGCGGGCGATCGTGCGCTCAAGGTCAAACGCGCGGTGCGTTTCCCGTTTCTCGATTATTCGACGCTGGCGAAACGCAAAGCCGCCTGCGACGCCGAGATCGCCGTCAACCGTCTTTATGCACCGGCGATCTATCACGGCGTCGTGGCGATCACCCGCGAAGCCGGCGGCAGCCTCGCCATCGGCGGCCAGGGCGAACCGGTCGAATGGGCGGTGGAGATGGGCCGTTTCGACGAGAGCCAGACGCTCGACCATCTGGCGGATGCAGGCAGGATTGACGCGGCGCTGGCCGATGCGCTGGGACGCGCGGTGGCGCAGGCGCATGCCACGGCGCCGGTCATCGACGCTTTCGACTTCGCCGCGGCACTGGAAAATGTCGCTAAGCAGAACGAGACCGAGCTGCATCAATATCCCGCACTGTTTCCGCAGGACGCGGTCGATGCACTGGCGGGAGAGACACGCCGGGCGTTGACCGCCATCCAGTCCCTGCTCGGCGAACGCCAGCGTGCTGGTCTGGTACGGCGGTGTCACGGCGACCTGCATCTCGGCAACATCGTACTGATCGAAGGCAAGCCGGTGCTGTTCGACGCCATCGAGTTCGACGACAAAATCGCCACCGGCGACGTGCTGTATGACCTCGCCTTCCTGCTGATGGATTTGGTCGAACGCGGGCTTCACGCGGCCGCGACGATTGTGCTCAACCGCTATCTCACCGAAACCCAGCGCGACGCCGATCTCGACGCGCTGGCGGCGCTGCCGCTGTTCATGTCGGTGCGCGCGGCGATCCGCGCCAAAGTCACGGCCGCACGCCTCGCCAACGAGGCGGACGACGCCGGGATTGTGCAGAATGCCGGCGATTACCTCGCGCTGGCGACGGATCTTCTGCAACGGCGGAATCCGGTTCTGGTCGCCGTCGGTGGTCTGTCCGGCACCGGCAAGTCGGTGCTGGCGCGGTCGCTCGCCGCCGAATTGCCGCCCTTGCCGGGCGCGGTGTGGCTGCGCAGCGATGTCGAGCGCAAGGTGCTGTTCGGCGCCGGTGAAACCGACCGCCTGCCGGAAACCGCCTACAGCCGCGAGGCGACCGCGAAGGTGTATCAGCGGCTTGCGGAAAAGGCACGCCGGGTGCTGGCAGCCGGCCATTCGGCTCTGGTCGATGCCGTGTTCGCCGCGCCGTCCGAACGCGCCGATATTGCCCGGGCTGCCGGGCCCGGCTCGTTCCATGGCCTGTTCCTGACCGCCGACCTCACCGTTCGCATCGCCCGCGTTGGGGGGCGCACAGGCGATGCATCCGACGCCGACGCGACCGTCGCGCGTGCGCAGGAACAGTACGACCTCGGTACCCTGGACTGGGAAAAGGTCGATGCCTCCGGAACACCTGCCGACACGCTCGCGCGCGCCAAATCTGCGCTAAAGCTTTAGCCAGAAGCTATGCGCTATACGCCCCGCTGCTCCGCCCGGTTTTTCCTTGGCGATACCGCCCTATCCCATGCATAGCTTCGCGACCGCTCGTTGACGCCGCCGCGCGGGCTGCGCTCACGCAACAAGGGACCCGATGACAGCCGTTGTGCCGAACCCGCATGTATTCGCCCGCCATCTGGCGATCGGGCTCGCGGGCTACTGCACCTTCGTCAACATGTACTCGCCGCAGGCCATCCTGCCGCTGCTGGCACAGGAATTCGGCGTCGGTCCGGCCGAGATCGCCACCATTATGACGGCGAGTACGCTGGCCGTCGCGCTGATCGCGCCGTTCGCAGGTACCGTCGCCGATGTGCTCGGCCGCAAGCGCGTGATCGTCGTGGCCATGGTCATGCTGGCGATTCCGACGGTGATGGTGGCGTTATCGCCAAATCTATCATCGATGATCTTCTGGCGCTTCGTGCAGGGCCTGGCGGCGCCGGGCGTGTTCGCCGTCATGATCGCCTATATCGGCGACGAGCTGGCGCCGCACGAGGCGACCGTCGCCGCTGGCGTCTACACCTCGGGCGCCAGCCTCGGCGGCTTCAGCGGGCGATTCGTTTCCGGCATCCTCGCCGACCTGTTCGGCTGGCGTTATGCCTTTATTACCGTGGCCATGTTTTCTTTCGCCGGCGCCGTCGCCATCTGGATGCTGCTGCCGCGCGAACGCAAATTCCTGAAGTCGGAAGGTCTGCTGGCATCGGCCAGACAGATGCTGCAGCACTTCCGCAACCCGCTGCTGCTGGCGACCTACGCCGTCGGCTTCGGCGTGATGTTCAATTTCATTCTGACGTTCACCTTCATCAATTTTCGCCTGGCCGCGCCGCCCTACAATCTGTCGGCCACCATGCTGGGCGGTATTTTCGTCGTCTATCTTGTCGGCGCTGCATTGGCGCCGCTGACCGGCTGGGCGGTCGGCCGCTTCGGGCGCCGCCATTTCGTCATCGGCACCATCTTCCTCTGGATCGCCGGCATGCTGCTGACGCTGGGCGATCCACTGTGGCTGATCCTGCTGGGGCTGACCGTCGGCGCCGCCTGCGGCCTGTTGTGTCAGGCGGTTTCGACCAGCTATGTCACCATCACCGCCAGGGCCGGCCGGTCGTCCGCGGTCGGTCTCTACGTCACAAGCTTCTATCTCGGAGGCAGCTTTGGCGCCGCCGCCGGCGGTCTCGCATGGGTGCTGGCCGGCTGGATCGCCTGCGTCGCCATGAACGTGATCATGCTGGCGATTATGGCGACCATCGTCGCGATCAACTGGCCCAATGTCAGCCCGCCCGCGCCGGCGAGCCCGATAGAGGCGGCGTAGTTCACCCCGCGCTCAGGTGCCAGAGCGGCGCGTAGCCCTGCCTCAGCACAGCCAATATCGACGGCGGCGTCAGCACGGCAATGTTGGAGCCGCGCGGACGCGGCTGGGCCGCCGCGTACCCCGATGGCATCCACGGCAGTAATTGTCCGCCGCGCACCGCGAAGGCTTCGCCGCGGAGCGCGATCATGGTGCCGTCGGGCAGTTCGTCGAGGCTGCGTTGGTGCGTGCGCTTGGCTTTGCCGTTGCACCGCTCGGCATGCAGCACCGCATCCATGGCGGCGGCGGTGGCACGCGTCACTTTCTTCCGCTCGTCCCCGCAAAAGCGGGGACCCAGGGCAACAGACTGATGCCATAGCAAAGCACGCTCTGGATTCCCGCTTTCGCGGGAATGAGCGGGGTTCGGGTCATTGGCCATGAAAAACTGAGCGAAGCTCTCGGCCTCCTGCCGCCGGCATTCGAAGCAGGGCCGATGACCGGCCGCGAAGGCGGTGACTTCGTCGAGAAAGAACAATTCGGTGTAGCTGTTGCCCCAGACGGTGCGCCGGCGATTGTTGAAATCAAGCCTGCAGCAGATCCACTGCTTCGACGTCCAGCGCCGCGAACTCAGTGTCCTGTCGGCGCCATGCAGCCGGCCGCCGCGATTGCCCATCAGCGTGCCGCGCGCGGGCGAGATGAACAGGGCGCCGAAAGGAGAAACGCGGTTCTGTAGCGGCATACCCCATGCTCGCACGAATGGCCGCTACAGTCCCGCCGCCCGTGCCAGCGCAGCGGCAGCGACACCCGCTACCACGGCGGCGAAATCATTACGCACCACGATCATGGTCAGCGTTGCCGCGCCGACCGCCAGCCAGGCGCTGACGCCGCCGTTGACCAGGATCGGCGCCACCGTCGCGGCGATCACGGCGCCGGGCAGCGCATCGAGCATGCGGTGCACACGCGGCCCGAGGGTAAAACGACCGATCAGCCAGAAGCCGCCAGCACGCATGACAAAGACGGAAAGGGTCATCGCCGCCAGGATACCGATGAAGCCGAGCGGGTCATTCTCGATCATCGACCAGCCCTCCGGTGATGCAGCCCGCCAGAGCGCCAACCATCACATACCACCAGCCGCCGAACAGATAATAAGCGACAACCGCGGCGACGCCGCCCACCAGCCAGCTCAGCGCCCGCCGCGAACCGCGCCACAGCGGTACCAGCATGGCGGTGAAAAACACCGGCATGACGAGGTCGAGGGCGTAGCGGCTGGGATCGCCGATCGAGGCGCCGAGCCAGAAACCTGGCGCCGCCGCCGCCACCCAGCCGAGCCAGACCATCACGCCGCTGCCGAGCAGATAGGCCGGATCATTGCCGCCGCCAGCGCGGTAACGCATCGAGAGCAGCCAGCTCGATTCCGTCAGCAAATAGAGTGTCGGATAGATTCGGACCGCCGGTTCATGGCCGAGCCACGGCCGCAGGCTGGCGCCGATCAGCAAAAACCGCATACAGACCATGCCGGTAACCAGCGCCGCACCGATAACGGCCGCCACTGTCAGCCGTTCCGGCCAGGCTTCCAGCACAATGATCTGCGCCATGCCGGCAAACACGGTACCGCTCATCGCCATCGTTTCGAACAGCGTAAAGCCCTTGCGGGCCGCGACCGTGCCGAACGCCATGCTGAAGGCGAACAGCCCCGGCATCAGCGGCAGCGTCGCCAGCGCGCCGGCGCGGAAGGCGTCGAGGGTCCAGCGGGACGCCGTTTCGTTCGGGCTATTTGCGGTCATGCCAATTCATCGCAGGTTGAACGCGCATAACGCAGCAGACTGAGACGGTGAAGCCACAAAACAGAACGCCCGCCATGCGGCGGGCGTTCATGCGGTCTTTTGCGTCGAACCTCAGCCCTGCGGCTGCGGCGCGACGTCGCCCGTCGGCGCATCGGGGCGCGGCCGCGGCTTGCCGGCCGGCGGCACGGCGGAGCCGCGCGGCGTTGTCGGCTCGATCACCGTCTCGCGCACCGGGCGATTGCCCTTGATCAATTCCTTGATCTCGTCGCCGGTCAGCGTTTCGAACTCGAGCAGGCCCTTGGCCAGCGTTTCAAGATCGGCGCGCTTTACAGTGAGAATGACCCTGGCTTCCTCGAGACCGGTCTCGACAAGCTTGCGCACTTCGGAATCGATCTTGCGATTGGTCTCTTCCGACACGTTCTGCTGGCGTGACACCTGGTAGCCCAGGAACACCTCGTCACCGTTATCGCCATAGGCGACCGGGCCGAGGGCATCCGACAGGCCCCAGCGCGTCACCATCATGCGGGCGAGCTTGGTGCCCTGCTCGATGTCGGACGCCGCACCCGAGGTCACCTTTTCGCGGCCGAACACCATCTCCTCGGCAACGCGGCCAGCCATGATGATGGCGAGGCGCGAGGTCATCTGCTCGAGCGACATCGACAGCTTGTCGCGCTCGGGCAGTTGCATGACCATGCCGAGCGCACGGCCGCGCGGAATGATGGTGGCCTTGTGCACCGGATCGGTCGCCTTGACGTTGAGCGCGACCAGCGCGTGGCCGCCTTCGTGATAGGCGGTGAGGAGCTTCTCCTCGTCCGTCATCACCAGCGACTTGCGCTCGGCGCCCATCATCACCTTGTCCTTGGCGTCCTCGAAATCGGACTGGGTGACCATGCGCTTGTTGCGGCGCGCCGCCATCAGGGCAGCTTCATTGACCAGATTGGCCAGGTCGGCACCGGAGAAGCCCGGGGTGCCGCGCGCGGTGGTCTTCAGGTTGACGTCCGGCGCCAGCGGCACCTTCTTGACGTGGACCTTGAGGATGTTCTCGCGGCCGACCACGTCGGGGTTCGGCACCACGACCTGACGGTCGAAGCGGCCCGGACGCAGCAGCGCCGGATCCAGCACGTCCGGACGGTTGGTGGCGGCGATCAGAATGATGCCCTCGTTCGCCTCGAAGCCGTCCATCTCGACCAGCAACTGGTTCAGCGTCTGCTCGCGCTCGTCATTGCCGCCGCCCATGCCGGCGCCGCGGTGACGGCCGACCGCATCGATTTCGTCGATGAAGATGATGCAGGGCGCATTCTTCTTGGCCTGCTCGAACATGTCGCGCACGCGGCTGGCACCGACGCCGACGAACATTTCGACGAAGTCGGAGCCCGAAATGGTGAAGAACGGCACGTTAGCTTCCCCGGCGACCGCGCGCGCGATCAGCGTCTTGCCGGTGCCCGGAGGGCCGACCAGCAGCACGCCGCGCGGAATGCGTCCGCCGAGGCGCTGGAATTTGCCGGGATCGCGCAGGAATTCGACGATTTCCTGCAGATCCTGCTTGGCCTCGTCGACACCCGCGACATCTTCAAACGTGATGCGGCCATGCGCTTCGGCCAGAAGCTTGGCGCGAGATTTGCCGAAGCCCATCGCCTTGCCGGCGCCGCCCTGCATCTGCCGCGACAGGAATATCCAAACGCCGATCAGCGCGATGAACGGCAGCCACGAGACGAGCAGCGACACAAACCACGGCACGTTGTCCTGCTGCGGCCGCGCGGTGATCGAAACGCCCTTGGCGTAGAGCTTCTGCACCAGCGACGGATCGCTCGGCGCATAGGTCTGGAAAGCGGTCCCGTTGGCGAAGGTGCCGTGAATCTCCGGACCCTGAATGATCACGTCGCGGACGCGGCCCTGATCGACCTCGCTGAGCAACTGCGAGAACGAGATGTCCTGCGACGCGGTGCGCTGCCCGGGGTTCTGGAAAAGCGTAAACAGGGCCAGCAGCAGGAGGACGATAATCACCCAAAGGGCAAAATTACGGAGATTGGCGTTCATCAGGCGTCCTTACCCGCCGCGCTCAGGTCGCGGCCCTTTGGAATGCTTAATTTGCCCAGAAAGTTTGGCGGCTTCGCGTCGTTTACGAGAACAATGTAGGGACGGCCAGCCCCCATGGAAAGCCCTCGAATCTCACATATTCTAGCCCGTTCACGGCCGCTTGGCGGGGCTGGCTCGGCGCGTGGTTAAGGCATTGCCGCGCCGCGGCGGCGCCCGCTCCACGGTAATCCGGTCCGGCGCCAGCGTCACAATCGCGCCGGCCAGGCTGCGGCGGAATCGGGCTTTGCCGGCCGCAGCGTCGTCGAGCGCATCCTTCAGGGCCTCGAGCTTGGCGAGTTCGACGGGACCCTCGTCGCCGGCCTCGGTCAGCGCCCGGCCCAGCAGGCGCAACGCCACCTCCCCGGGTAAACGCGAATATCCCGCCAAATCGAATACGATAGGGCGATTTTTCCCCGGACTGCGGCGCAAATCGGCAAATGCCGTCGCCGTCGCCGCCTCGATTGCCTGATCGGCGCGCCGCAGCCGCCGCGCCAGCAACGCCAGCCGGGGTGCGTCCAGCCCCTCCTGGGCCAGTTCCACCGTCAGCCTGCGCAGCCGCGCCCGGGTAAAGCGCGGATCGCGGTTGGACGGATCATCCGCATAGGGGATGCCAGCGGCCTGCAGCGTGGCAATCAGCCGGGTTTTGGGCAGTCCGAGCAGCGGGCGGACGAGGAAGAGCCCGCCATTTTTGTCGCCCGGCACGGCCGTCACCCCCTGCATGCCCGTCAGCCCGGTGAGACCGCTGCCGCGCGCCATGCGGATCAGCACCGTCTCGGCCTGGTCGTCGATGGTATGCGCGGTGAGGATGTGCGTTGCGCCGGCCCGGCGCGCCGCTGCTGCCAAAAGGCGATACCGTGCCGTTCGCGCGGCCTGCTGCAATCCGGTCTGCGGCTTGGCGCCGGTCCAGCGCATGGTGCGATGCGCGATCTTCAGCTTGCGCGCCAGCCGCGCCACCGCCGCGGCTTCCGCCTTCGACTCCGGGCGAAGCCCGTGATCGACGGTGACCGCGACCAGCTTCGGCGCCGAACCCCGCGAATCGCGCCAGCGCGCCGCCAGCAGCATCAACGCAACCGAGTCCGGCCCGCCGGAAACGGCGAGGATCAGTGACTTCAGATTGACGAGATCGGAAAATAACGCTGCGGCTTCCGCCGCCGAGACCGCTTTGGTCTCAGCAACCCGCACGTTTCAGTTCCTGGGTGACGCCGCGCTTCACGCTGGCCGATGCCTTCGGATATTTGCGGCCGACTTCCGACAGCGTGGCGCAGGCAGCTTCCTTCTGCTTTAGCGCCGCCAGCGATTGGCCAAGGCGCAGCAGAGAGTCCGGCGCCTTGCCCGCGTTTTCGTGCTTGGTCGACACCGTCAGGAAAGCTTCCGCCGCATCGCGGTACTGCTGGCGCTGGAACAGGCTCTCGCCCAGCCAGTACTGCGCGTCAGGCACCAGCCGCTCGTTCGGGTACTTGCGTACGAAATTGCGAAAACCCTGCTCGGCCTGGGCATAGTCCTTGTGCAGCACGTAACCGTAAGCGAGGTCATATTCGTCCTGCGGCGTCGCGCTCGGCGGCAGCGTCGCCATCTGCGTGCCCGAGGTGACATTGCGCGGCGGCGATTGCGGCGCGGCCGGCATCGGAGCGGCCGAGGCATTGGCCGCCAGCGTCGACAGATCGAGCGGCGCGCCGGCGTCGCGTCCACCGGGCGCACCGACCGGCGGTTCGTTGGCGCCGGGCTCGGGCGCGGCGATCGAGGCCACGTTGCCAAGGGTGCGCGGCGCGCCGGGCGCATCGGGATTCTGCGACGGATCGAACAGGTCGCCGCGGCGACCGGTGGCTGGCGGTGACTGCGGCGGCGCATTCGGAGATGCGGCCGGCTGCGGCGCGCGCGCCGGCGGACTGGCGGCGCCACCGCGTGCGCCGAGTTGCTGGAAGCGGTACTCGTTGTCGTCCTGCATCCGCTTGAGCTGCGTCTCAAGCTGCTGGTTACGGAACTGCAATTGCTCGATCGTGCCCGTGAGTTGACGCAGCGCGTTCTCGAGCCGGTCGAGCCGCACCGTCAGGGCGCCGGGATCGGCGTAATCGGCCTGCGCCTGCTGACCACGCGGCGCCTGCTGCTGGCCGCCGCGCGGTTCGCCGCGGCTGAAAAGGTCGTCGAGGAAATTGCCCTGCTGCTGTTGTTGCGCCTGCGCAGGCGCCCACAGCACGGCTGTCGCGAGCAGCGCCGCGGCCAACGTCAAACCAGGGGCTTTGCGGGATTTGTTTTCTGTCATCGGCTCATTCGTCGGCCAATCGGCCGTGATCGGGCCCGTCCTGTACCATAGACCTTGGCGTGCGACCATAATGTGGCGCGCCTATGGCGCCCCCGCCGCGGCCCGGCGCTTGCCGCGATTCGCCAGCCACTCTTCGAAGCGCTGCACGAGGACGAAGAACGAGGGCACGAACAGCACCGCCAGACAGGTCGAGGCGATCATGCCGGTAAACACCGTGATGCCGATCGAGGCGCGCGCATTGGCGCCGGCGCCGGTCGCCAGCACCAGCGGCAGCACGCCGAGGATGAAGGCGAACGACGTCATCAGAATCGGCCGGAAGCGGGCGCGCGCCGCCTCCACCGCGGCCTCCACGATCGGCCGGCCTTCATCGCGCAATTCGCGCGCGAACTCGACCACCAGAATCGCGTTTTTGGCCGACAGCGCAATCAGCAGCACGATGCCGATCTGGGTGTAAAGATTGTTGTCGATACCGAGCAGGCTCAAGGTTGCAACCGGACCGATCAGCGAAATCGGCACGGCCAGAATTACCGACACAGGCCGGTACCAACTCTCGTACTGCCCCGCGAGCACCAGATAGACCAGCAGCAGCGCCATGCCGAACACGACGAACATCTGCCCGCCGACCAGCTTCTCCTGATACGACATGCCGGTCCATGCGAGGTTCACCCGCGGCGGGAAGGTGCGCTGCGCCGCCTCCTCCATCAGCGCCATGGTCTGCCCGGTTGAATAGCCCCGCGCCGGCATCGCGATCACGGTAGCGGACGGATAAAGATTATAGAGACTGATCAGCGCCGGCCCGGTCACAGGCGTGATGGTGACCAAGGTGCCGAGCGGAATCATCTGACCCGAGGCGTTGCGCACCGACAGGTTGGACACGTCCTCGGGTCGCAGGCGGAATTGCGAGTCGGCCTGGACGAAGACCTGGAAAGTGCGGCCGAACTTGCTGAACTGGTTCACATAGGCCGAACCGAGATAACCACCCAGCGCGTTGAACACCTGATCGATGCTGACCTGCAGCGACTGCGCCTTCACCCGATCGACGTCGATGGTGTATTGCGGCACATCGGCGCGGAACGACGACAGCACAATCTGGATGCTCGACTGCGCGCCGGCATTGGCGACGACGCTGTCCACAACGCTTTGCAGCTTCGGGAAATCGAAGCTGCCGTCGCGCATTTCGATCTGCATGGTGACGCCGGCGGCGTTGCCGATGCCCTGGATCGGCGGTGGCGGCAGCACCCGCACGATGCCCTCCTCGATCCCGCTCATGGCACGGTTGAGCGCGGTAAAGGTCGGCAGCAGGCCCTGCGCCTTGCCGCGCACGCTCCAGTCCTTGAGGATGATGTAGGCAACGCCGCCGGAGGCGAGCGTGGAATTGTTGTCCAGCGCCGACACGCCGGCGATGGTGATAACCTTGTCGACGCCGGGCGTCTTGTGCGCCAGTTCGCTGACGCGGTTGAGCACCTCTTGGGTGCGCGGCAACGACGCGCCGTCCGGCAACTGCACCGTCGCCAGCATGTAGCCCTGGTCCTCGATCGGGATGAAGCCTGTGGGGATGCGCGAGAATGCCCACAGCGTAACGGCGATGATCGCCAGCGCGGCGATGGTCATCATCGCGGCATGGCCGACCAGCCGTCCCATCAGCCCGGCATAGCCGTTCTCGACCTTGGCGTAGAGCCGGTTGAAGCCGCGGAAGAAAAAGTTGCGCTTCTCGGGCGGCACCGATGGCCGCAGCCACAAAGCGCATTGCGCCGGCTTCAGTGTCACGGCGTTGACGGCGCTAATCAGCGCAGTCGCCGCGATCACCAGCGCGAACTGTGCATACATCTGCCCGGTCAGGCCGGGCAGAAACGCCGCCGGCAGGAACACCGACAGCAGCACCAGCGTGATGCCGATGATCGGCCCGAGCAACACGCGCATCGCCTCGATCGCCGCCTGCGGGCCGGTCATACCCTTGTCGATGTTGTGGGCGGCGCCTTCGACCACAATGATGGCGTCGTCGACGACAATTCCGATGGCCAGCACGATGGCGAACAACGTGGCGAAGTTGACCGTGAAGCCCAGCGCCGCCATGGCGGCGAAGGCGCCGATGATGGTCACCGGCACCGTCGTCGCTGGCACCAGCATGGCGCGCCAGTCCTGCAGGAACACCAGGATGACGATGAGGACGAGCACCGCCGCCTCGATCAGAGTCTTATAGACCTCGTCAATCGAGGCCTTGACGAAGACCGTGGTGTCGAACGGGATGTCGTAGTGCAGTCCCGGCGGGAAGGCCGACGACAATTCCGCCATGCGTTTCTTGACCGCGGTCGCGACGTTGAGTGCATTGGCGCCGGGCGCCAGAAACACGGCGACACCGGCCGACGGCTTGCCGTCGAGCGTAAATATCTGCCCGTAGGTCTGCCCCCCGAGTTCGACGGTGCCGATGTCGCGGACCCGCGTGATCTCGCCGGCGGGGCCGGTCTTGACGATAACGTTGGCGAACTGGACCGGATCGTCGAGCCGGCCGGCAACGTTCAGCGTGTACTGGAACGGCACCGTATCGGGGGCCGGCGGCGCGCCGATCTGCCCCGCCGTCACCTGGCTGTTCTGCTGTTGCAACGCACCGATGACGTCCTGCACGTTCAACCCGCGCGCCTTCATCTTCTCCGGATCGAGCCAGACCCGCATCGCATACTGGCCGGCGCCGAACACCGCGACGTTGCCGACGCCCGGCACGCGCGACAGCTCGTCCTTGAGGGAGATGGTCGCGTAGTTCGACAGATAAAGGCTGTCGAAGCGCGGGTCGGATGCGGTCAGCGACGCGATCTGCAGGATCGATGTCGACTTCTTCTGCACCACCACGCCCTGCGCCTGTACCGACTGCGGCAGAGACGACAGCACGGTCGAGACCCGGTTCTGCACCAGCACTTGCGCGAAGTTAAGGTCGGTGCCGATCTCGAAGGTAACGGTCAGGTTATAAGAGCCGTCGGCGGCGGCGTAGGACTGCATGTAGATCATGCCCTCGACGCCGTTGACCTGCTGCTCGATCGGCAGCGCCACGGTGTCGATGACCGTGCGGGCGCTGGCGCCCGGATAGCGCGTCGTCACCTGCACGGTCGGCGGCACCACGTCGGGATATTGCGCCACCGGCAGCCGCAGCAGCGACACCGCGCCGATCACGACGATCAGGATCGCGATGACGTTGGCGAGGACCGGCCGCTCGATGAAGAATTTGGAGATCATCGATCCCTGCTCACTTCGCCGCCGGCGCCGCGGGTGCGGTCTGCGGATCGACCTTCTGGCCCGGCACCGCCCGCAGCAGACCGCTGACGATGACACGGTCGTCGGCGGCGAGCCCTTTCTCGATCACCTGCAACGCGCCTTCGCGCTGTCCGATTTCGACCGTGCGCTGCTCGACCACATTGTCCTTGTTGACCACGAGGACGTACCGCCCGCTTTGGTCGGCGCCGAGCGCAACGGTGGGCACCAGCAAGGCACCGGCTTGCTCGCCGAGCGGCATCCGCACCCGCACGAAATAGCCGGGCAGCAGTACCGCATCGGGATTGTCGAGGATCGCGCGCACCGCCAGCGTGCCGGTCGAGGCATCGACCGTCGGCGACCGGTAATTGAGCGTGCCCTTGTGCGGGTAGCCCGATTCGGTTTGCAGCCCGACTTCGACCGGTACCTTGTCGAGATCGGCCGGAGTCAGGCCGCGCCGCCTGACCTCGGCGCGGATGCGCAGCACCTCCTGTTCGTTGATGCTGAAATTCACGTAGATCGGGGCGATCTGAACGATGGTGGCCAGCACCGTCGGTGAACCCGAACCGCCGACATAGTCGCCGACCGAGACCTTGCGCGCCGTAACGCTGCCATCAAACGGTGCTTCGACGCGCGTGTAGCCGAAATTGATGGCGGCAAGCCGGGTGTTGATTTCGGCCTGCTTGAGGTTGGCCTGGGCGTTGTCGCGACTGGCGGTGGCGTTGTCGAGCGCGGCTTTCGAGGCGGAGCCGCGCGCGGCCAGCTCCGACTGCCGCTGGAAGTCGCCCTCGGTCTGCACCACCGTCGCCCTGGCGCTGTCCTGCGCGGCCTCGGACTGCTTGAGCTTGAGTTCGTAAGATTCCGGCTCGATGGTGAAGAGCACTGCGCCCTTCTTGACCTGCTCGCCGTCCTTGTAGCCGATCGACTGAACGAAGCCGGATACCCGCGCCACCAGATTGGCGGTGTTGACGGCCGCCGTATTGCCAGTGGATTCCAGATAGCGCGTGATGGTGCGCTGGACCGGCGGCGCCACGGTCACCGACGGCGGCGGCGGCGGTACGTAGGTATTGCTCTCACCGCAGCCGGCGAGCAGTCCGAGCCCGAGCAGCAACGCTGTTGTCGATCGATAAGAATATCCGAACATCCCGCCGCCCCTCGCGACTGCGGGTGACCGGCGATCGACGATCGTGATCGCCACAGATCCGGCCGCCCCCCGGAGCCTATCCTAGCATCGGATAGCGGCCTTGGGCGGCGGCCCAGGCGCTATCGACAAAAAATAGACGGCGCCCACCGGGCGCCGCCTGTATTCCTATTTCGGCAGCAGAGGGTCAGGAGCCGGCGTTGATCACCGTCACCGCGCGGCGGTTCTGCGACCAGCAGGAGATGTCGTTACACACCGCTACCGGGCGCTCCTTGCCGTAGGAAATCGTCCGCATGCGGTTGGCCTGGATGCCGCGCGAGATCAGGAAGTCGCGAACGCTCTGGGCCCGGCGCGCGCCAAGCGCGATGTTGTATTCGCGGGTACCGCGCTCGTCGGCATGGCCTTCGATCGTGAAGGTGTACTGGGCGTAGGTGGTCAGCCACTGCGCCTGCTTGTCCAGCACGCCCTGGGCCTGCGCCGTCAGATCGGTCTGGTCAGTTTCAAAGAACACGCGGTCACCGACATTGACCACGAAATCCTGCTGGCTGCCAGGCGTCGCCGCGCCGGCCGCCGATCCCTGCATGCCGTCGGCACCGGTGGGGTTCTGGCTGGCGCAGGCCGAGATCGCCAGGGCCGCGGCCAGCAGCACCGCGACCCGCGCGCCGCGCATCATCTGTGTCACATCAAGCATTCCGGTTACTCCATTGCGCTTACAGACCGGATAAATTTTCCGGGCGCTGGCTTCCGCGCCATTCGTCCGATCTGATAACAGGGCCTTCGTTAAGCGAACCTTCCATCAACCTTGATGGAACCTTGCACACCGCCCTTAAAACTGTCCGAACCCTCTAAACCCGCCCTTATGGTTAAGAGCGGGTGAATAAGGCGCTGTGGTGTCCGCCGCGGGCGTCCTAGGACAACAGCGGCGACCAGGCGGGATCCGAGGCAAAACTCGGCGTCGGGACCCGCAATTCGTTGCGCCCGGTGACATCGATCGTGTGCAGGCTCGGTCCGCCACCGGCGTCGCGGAAGAACATCAGCACGCGGCCGTTCGGCGCGAAGGTTGGGCCTTCATTGTGGAAGCCCGACGTCAGCATGCGCTCGCCGGAGCCGTCCGGCTTGAGAATGCCAATCGAGAACTGCCCGCGCATTTGACCGGTGAAGGCAATGTAATCGCCACGCGGCGACCAGACCGGCGTCGAGCGGTTGCCCTCGCCGAAGCTGATGCGCTGCGCCGGTCCGCCGGTCGCCGGCATAACGTAAATCTGCTGCGAGCCGCCGCGATCGCTTTCGAAACAGATGCTCTTGCCGTCCGGCGAATAGCACGGCGCGGTGTCGATCGCCGGCGTGTCGGTCAGCCGTGTGGTCGACTTCGAGCGCAGGTCCATCACGAACAGATTGGCGTTGCCGCCCTGCTGCAGGCTGAGGATGACGCGCTGGCCGTCCGGCGAGAACCGTGGCGCGAAGCTCATGCCGGGGAAATTGCCGACGATCTCGCGCTGGCCGGTCTCGATGTTGAGCAGGTAGACGCGCGGATCGGCCTGTCCATAGGACATATAGGTGATCTCTTGCGTCGAGGGATTGAACCGAGGCGTCAGCACCAGGTCGTCGCCACGCGTCAGATAGCGCACGCCGGCGCCGTCCTGATCCATGATGGCGAGCCGCTTGACGCGGCGGTCCTTCGGCCCGGTCTCATCGACAAAGACGATACGGCTGTCGAAATAGCCCTTGTCTCCGGTGAGCGTCTGGTAGATCGCATCGGAGATGATGTGGGCGATGCGCCGCCAGTTGTCGGCGGTGGTAAAATACTGTTTGCCGTCGAGCTGCTGGCCGGCGAACACGTCCCACAGCCGGAATTCGGCCTTCAGCCGTCCATCGGGCTGCCGCGTGATGCGGCCGGTCACCAGCGCCTGCGCATTGATGACGCGCCAGTCGGGAAAGCGCGGCACCGCATCCGAATTGGTGATCTTTTCGGTGAAGGCGGCCGGGTTGATCGGCGCGAACAGACCGCTGCGCTGCAGGTTGTTGCTGATGACGGCGGTGACGTTGCGCGCGACTTCGGTCTCGGACGGCGCGCCGCCGAGGAAGTCCGGCAGCGCGATCGGCATCGGCTGCACGTTGCCCTGGGTGATGTCGATGCGCAGCACGCCATGCGCGGGCGAACCCGCGAGTGCAGCGATCGCGCCGGCACCGGCGCCGGCCAGAAGGCGGCGGCGGTCCAGTTGAGGTCCGCGGAAAAATGCGGGAGCAGGTTGAATAAGCTTTTGATTCATTGCGGTGGCTTTGAATGCCTTTGCTGTGAGCGGTCGGTTCAGCCCCGGAACATGTCCCTGGGATCGAATGTCACTTCGATGTCTTTCCAGTTGTCGTAGTGTTCGGGCTTGAGCATGTCGAACGGTTGGCCGCGGAACACGGCGCGAACCGCGCTGTCACGGGCAGAATTATAGACTTGCGAATTACCGCTGGTGAGGACCTGCGGCGGCGCACTGAGTTTGCCGTCGCGGCCAAGCCGGATGCGCACACGGACGATGAACTCGTCCGGGTTCTGAATACCCACCGGGGGATTCCACAGCGCCATCAGCCGCGCCCGCAATGCGTCGATCTCCGATTGCGACAGCCGCGCGGAATTACCGGTGGAGGCGCCGAGCGACGGCGCCGAATTGAGTTCGGCGCCGGCCGCGGCCTGGCGTGTCGGCTCGCGCTTGTCGAGCAGCGCGGCGATCTTGTCGGCATCGAATTTCGGCTGCGGCTTCTGCTGCGGCGGTGGCGGTTTCTTCGGCGGCAGCGGTTGCGGCTCGGCCTTGGCCTCCTGCGGCGGCGGGTCGGGCTGCTTGTCGATCTTCTGGGCGATCTGATCGGGCTTCTGCTGCGGCGGCGGCGGCTCGGGCGGCTTTTCGGCCGCCTGCTCGACCACCTTCTTCTTCTCTTCGACCTTCGGCTTGACCGGTTCGACCTTGGGCTCCGCGATCTTCTCGACCAGGGGCTTGGGCGTCTCGAGCTTCGGCGCCTGCTTGGCGCCTTTCATCAGTTCGGAGAACTGCTTGTCGTTGATCAGATCCACCGGCAGCGATTCCGCCGGCGTCACCTCGAACGGCTTGCCGTTGAATGACACCACGGCAAACAGCAACACGCCCGCATGCAGGCCGGTCGATATCGCTGATGCCACTTTCATCTTCATTTCGAGCCCTGCTCGAATTCGGTGACCAAGGCTACCCGACTGAAGCCGGCGCCGGAAAGCCGGCCCATGACCCGCATCATGGTGCCGTAATCAACTTTTCTGTCGCCGCGGACATAAATGCGCGCTTCGTTGCCGCCGCGGGCCTGCGCTACCGCCTGCAGCTTGACCACGAGATCTTCCGGGCCGATCTCGTCATTCTGCAGGAAAATCTGGCCTTTTTCGTTGACCGAAACCGTCAGCGGCTCCTTGTCCTGGTCGAGCGTCTTGGCTTGGCTCTGCGGCAGGTCGAGCGGCACGCCGACGGTCAGCAGCGGCGCCGACACCATGAAGATGATCAACAGCACGAGCATGACGTCCACCATTGGGGTGACGTTGATCTCGCTCATCATGCCGCGGCGGCGATTACGTCGCTTTCGATTGCCGGCGGCCGGTGTTCCGGCATTCGCTCCCATATTTATCAGTCCCCGCGCCTGTTCGTGTCCGAAGACCGATTGCCATTCTTCGGAATCATGCGCCTAGCCGCGCTCATCGATCTGCCGCGACAGAATCGCGGAAAATTCATCGGCGAAGCCTTCCATCCGCTGCGCCTGCCGGTTCACCTCACCGGCGAACTTGTTATAGAAAATGGTCGCCGGTATGGCGGCGACAAGGCCGATTGCGGTCGCAAACAGCGCCTCGGCAATGCCCGGCGCCACCACGGCCAGCGAGGTATTTTTCGACGCCGCGATCGACTGGAAGCTGGTCATGATGCCCCAGACGGTTCCAAACAGGCCGACGAAGGGCCCGGCCGACCCCACGGTGGCCAAAACCAGCAGCCGGCGTTCCAGCCGCTCGACCTCGCGGGCGATGGTCACTTCCATCACCTTCTCGATCCGCATCTGCAACCCGGCGAAGGAGCGCGGGGTGCCCTCGAAGCTGCGCTTCCATTCACGCATGGCGGCGACGAACAGCGCCGCCATCGCATGGTTCGGCTTGGAGGATAGTGAGCGGTAGAGTTCTTCGAGCGACTGCCCCGACCAGAACGTCTGCTCGAAACGGTCCATGGAGCGCTTGGTGCGGTTGAACAGCACGATCTTGTCGATGGCGATCGCCCAGACCCAGACCGAACACACCAGCAATCCGAGCATGACCGTCTTCACCACCCAGTGGGCGTGCCAGAACAGCGTGAACAGCGAGAGGTCGGAGGACGTCATCGGGAGCACCGACTGTGCCACATCGGCTGGATTCATGAGAGCATCCTTGGGCACGTCCTTGTGTCGGCAAACTGGCGCCGTTGGCGCAAGCCTCACGAAATCCCGCGAAACTTGACCAAACTAGGGCCTTATCCGGGTCAATAGACCTCTAAACAGCGCTGATTATGGTTAAAGATTGGTTATCGGGATGGAGCGGCGCCGAAACGCAACGGCCGCCCGCTTCGGGGAAAGCGGACGGCCGGTCGCGACGCTCAAGATTGCAGGCTCAGGCTTGCGAAGAAGCCTCCTGCGCCGGGCGGTTGCGGCGTTCGTTCATGAACGCGTCGAACTCGGTCTTGTCCTTGGCGAAGCGCAGACGCTCAAGGAAGTCCTTGAATTCGCGCTGCTCTTCTTCGAGCCGCTTGATGGCTTCCATGCGGTATTCGTCGAAAGCGTGGTTGCCGCTCGACGGTGGCGAGCCCCAGCCCGAGCCAGCGCTCATCTTGCCGCGCATCCAACCCATCTTCTGCTGCCAGCGATCGTTCTGGCTGTTGTATCCGCATCCCATGCGTCCGCTCCAGATTGTGAAGGCGAGGATGGCAAGACCGATCGGCCAGAAGGCGATGAACCCCAGAACGATCAGCGCTATCCAGGCCGGTTTTCCGTACTCATCAAGCTTCGCGGTGATTGGCATTGTCAGCCTCGTGTGAATGTAAATAACATTTACATGGATAAGGGTGAGCGATCCCGATGTCAAGACCCTTCACATGGGACTTCCACCAGCCTTTGCGAGAGGCCTGCGACAAAGTCGCGGTCAGCTCCCGCCCGACGGCGTCCCCGCCGTCAGGCCCAAGCCACGCAGATAGATGAGAACCGAGGCTTCCAGCAGTTCCTCGGCCGGCATCGGCAGCGCGCGGCGCGCCGCGTCGCCGCGGCCGAAGAGCGAGGCGATGCCGTGCGTCATCGACCAAACATGCAGCGCCACCATCAGCGCCGGCGGCCGCCCCTTGGCCGGCATCAGCAGCACCAGCTTTTCCGCCGCCGCCCGCAGCACGGCGAATGCCGACTCACTCGCCTCCCGCAGTTGCGGGTCGGCATCGAGCGGCACGCCGGCCTCGAACATCGCCGAGTAATAGGCCGGCTGGTTTTTCGCGAAGTCGAGATAGGATTTTCCGAGCCGGTCGAAGGCCCGCATCAGGTCCGGCCTGCCCTCGTCCCAAGCCTTGGCCAGCACTGCCGCGAACAGCTCAAAACCGCGTCTGGCGACATCCGCCAGCAACGCCTCGCGGTCACGATAATGACGATAGGGCGCGGCCGGACTGACGCCGGCCCAGCGCGCGGCATCGGCAAAAGTGAAGCCGGCGGGCCCCTTCTCGGCGATCAACGCCAGCGCCGCACGTACCAGAGCTTCCTTGAGGTTGCCGTGGTGATAGCCGCGCGGCTCGTTGTCGGGCTCTTTGCTGCCCTTGCCCCATTTCATGTAAACGGCGTTTACATCAGTCGGGCGCCCGCGTCGATGCCAGGTTTTGACGGTGGCCTCGACCGGCTGCGCGCGTCGGCATCGGGTAGCGCTTTCTGAATAAACAATCTAGGATTGTGCTCGAGTGGGGGAGTTCATGGCCATCGCATTCACCGTCAGCAAATGCACGTTGCCTGTCTACAATAACATCTGCTTCCGTCTCACGTCCGAGCTTGGCATCTTTTATGTCACCGCTCAGCCGGTGTGGCTGCAAGCCGCCAATCCCTACGTCGAACTGGCCAAATATGCCCAGTCGGTGCTTTGCGTGCGCGATACGCAGGAAGTTGCCGTCGAGCCCAATCCGTTCGACCTGAGCGAATCCGGCGAACTCGTCGTCAACTCGGTGACCTACACCAACGTCGCCATGCCGCACGGCGTTGTGCCGCCGGGCGGCACCGCGCCGCAGAACATGACCAACGCCCAGTTCCAGGCGCAGGCGATCAACGCCGCCGTGGTCATCAAGTCCTGGCCGCGACCGCTGCTGGTGCATTGCTCGACCGGCGACCGAGCGTCGGCCGTGTTCGCCTGCTTCATGATTGCCTATTGCGGCTACGATAATGCGGCGGCGCTCGCCTTCGCCACCGGACAGCTCGCGTTGCAGAACCAGGATTTCAAGAACTACGTGACGGCGTTTCACTACCGGGGCTGAGCACCGCCCGCGCCAGTGTCCGGCAACGTTAGCGAGCATCATGAGTTTCGCCGCCACGGCCGCATCGCCAGCGGCAGCCGGTCGAACAGCGTCGGCCCGCCAGGCTGGGCGCCTTCAATTGTCAGCAGCTTGAGCTTTGTGACCACGCCACCGCTGGCCGAGAAGCCACCGGTCTTGCCGCCCGCGGCCAGCACGCGGTGGCAAGGCATGACGATCGGGCAAGGGTTTTGCCCGAGTGCAACGCCGACCTCGCGCGCCAGCAGGCGGTCGCCCAGTCGCTCGGCAATCTCCCCATAGGTCACGGTCGCGCCCGGCGGGATGGTACGCGCGATGGCGTAGACCTTGCGGTTGAAGTCCGGCGTGGCCGCATCGTCGATGGCGATCTCGGTCAGATCGGTGGGTTGGCCGTCCAGCAAGGCGACGATCCCCCCGATGGCGCCCTGGACGTCCGGCGGCGGCTCCGACTCCAGCGCCGCCGGAAACCGCTTGAGCACCCGGATTCGCGTCGCGCGCGCGTCCGTCTCCGGCAACTGGACGCCGGCGACACCGCACTCGCTCCAGACAATCGCGCAGAAGCCGATCGCGGTATCGAACAGTGCGTAGCTGAGATCCGGCATATGCCGATGTTACGGCATCTCGCCGCTGGCGCCACCCGCTTCCTGATCGGCTTTCATGGCGACGCGCAGCGGCTTGGGGATCGGTTTGGCACGGCCGCCGGAGACGAAGGCGACCTGGACGTGGGCCTCGACCAGCAATTCGTCGCCGCGCATGACCTTCTGGTGCAGCATGATGGAGGCGCCCTTCACCGCCTCGGGCGTGGTGACGATAAGGAGCACATCGTCCATGTGCGCGGGGCGTTTGAAATCGATCTTCATCTGCCGCACCACGAAGGCGAAGCCCGGCGCCTCGGCGGCGGCCTGTTCGAACAGCGCGCGGTGATCGGCGCCGAGCAGGCGCAGGTAATTGGTGCGGCCGCGTTCCATGAAGCGCAGATAGCTGGCGTGGTAGACGACGCCGGAAAAATCGGTGTCCTCGTAATAAACGCGCACGGGCTGGTGATGCTTGCCGCCGTCAATGGCACCGTCGAGGAAGGTCATGGGTGACGGTCAGCCCGCTCTCGCGAGCGGCGCGGAAGGCTTGGGTATTTCCTCCTTCCACTCCTTGGCGGCCTCGATCCACGAGGAGATGGCCTCCTGCACATTCTTCAAGGCTTCTTCCGGCGTCTCTCCGTCCGATATGCAGCCGGGCAGATCAGGGACGGTGGCGAGATATCCGCCGCCATCGCTCTCCGCCAGCCGTTCAATATGAACTGCATATTCGAGTTTCATGACACATCTCCGTGGGCCTCAATATAGCGCACGAGCTTTTGAATGTAGACCGCCTTGATAGGCCGCCGGGCAGGGATCGTTAAAATCTCCCGGGCCGAGGGGTGTTTCAGATGGCAATGCGATGTTCCTTTGCCCGGACGGAACATGAGCCCGAATTCAGTACAAACATTTTCAACGTCGCGTATGCGCCAGTCGCCCGCAGGATTGCGCCGCATGCGCTCCAGCAGATCCGACGCCATCAGTCCCCCTCTTCCCCGAACAACCCGAACTGTCCTGGGTCGCGCGTGGGCTCGGCGAGGCCGAGATGCTTGAACGCTGCGCCGGTCAGCAGCCGCCCGCGCGGCGTGCGCTGGAGCAGGCCCTTCTGGATCAGATAGGGCTCGATGATGTCCTCGATGGCGTCGCGCGGCTCCGACAGGCCGGCCGCGATGGTTTCAACGCCCACGGGACCGCCGCCATAGTTCTCGGCGATCATGCGCAGATAACGCCGGTCCATGGCGTCGAGACCTGCTTCGTCGACTTCCAGCGCCTGCAAAGCCCTGTCGGCAATCTTGCGGTCGACCGCCTTGTCGCCGTCGACATGGGCGAAGTCGCGCACGCGCCGCAGCAGACGTCCGGCGATGCGCGGCGTGCCGCGGGCGCGCCTGGCGATCTCGTTGGCGCCGTCCGGCGTCATGCCGATGCCGAGCACGCGCGCGCCACGCGACACGATCAGTTCGAGCTCGGCCTCGGTATAGAAATTCAGCCGCACCGGAATGCCGAATCGGTCGCGCAGCGGATTGGTCAGCAGGCCGGCGCGGGTCGTCGCGCCGACGAGCGTGAACGGCGCCAGGTCGATCTTCACCGAGCGCGCCGCCGGCCCTTCTCCGATGATGAGATCGAGCTGGAAGTCTTCCATCGCCGGATAAAGGATCTCTTCCACCTGCGGGCTGAGCCGATGAATCTCGTCGATGAACAACACGTCGCGCGGCTCGAGATTGGTCAGCAGCGCCGCGAGATCGCCCGCTTTCGCAATCACCGGGCCGGAGGTGGCGCGGAAATTGACGCCGAGTTCACGCGACACGATCTGCGCCAGCGTGGTCTTCCCGAGACCCGGCGGGCCGACAAACAAGACATGGTCCAGCGCTTCCTGCCGCGCCTTGGCCGCCTCGATGAACACGCTGAGATTGGCGCGTGCTTTCTCTTGGCCGATGAATTCGCTTAGCCGTTGCGGCCGCAGCGAGGCGTCGACGTCGTCGTCGCGCTTTTCGCCGGCAACGATGCGCGGCTTGCTGCTCACGTCATGCCCCGGCGGTATTTGTTCGGCAGCAAATCGCCAATATGGGTCACGGTCGCGCCCTTGCTGCCGTTCGGCACGATGACACGCGCCTTGGCGTCGTAGTCGTGGATCAATTCGCGGCAGGCGCCGCACGGCGAGACCACGGCGACGTCGCCTTTCTCGCCGGGTTTGGGATGGCGCACGGCGACAATCGTGTCGATGCCCTTATCGCCGTCCTCGGTCAGCGCCCGGCCGATCGCCACCGCCTCCGCGCAGACCGCGCCGCGTCCGACATAGGCGTCGAGATTGACACCGGTCACCAACTTGCCGCCGCGCGTGCGCATGGCCGCGCCGACCTCCTGCCAGTCGTTGCGGTAACGGCTCTTGATCGCGGCGGTCGCCGCGTCGATCAATTCCTGGTCCTTGCCGGTCAACTTGCTCACTTCGCCAGTTCCTTCAGCCCCTGCCGGATCAACGTCTGCACATCGGCGGCGTCGCCCACCGTGCGCGCGGCGGCGGCAATGGCGGCGGCGGCCTGCGGCTGTGCGTAGCCGAGATTGACCAGCGCCGATACCGCATCCATGACCGGCCGCGGCGCCCGCTTTTCGTCCAGCGCACCTGCCAGATGCATGGCGCCGGCGTCGATATCGGCGAAAGCCGGCACCTTGTCCTTCAACTCGGTAACAATGCGTTCCGCCACCTTGGCGCCGACACCGGGCGAGCGCGAGACCGCCGCCTTGTCGCGCATGGCAATAGCGGTGCCCAGTTCTGCTACCGTCAGCGTGCTCAGAACCGCCAGCGCCACCTTGGCGCCGACGCCCTGCACCGTCTGCAGCAGGCGGAACCATTCGCGCTCGCTGTCGGCGGCAAATCCGAACAGCTTGATCTGGTCCTCGCGGACGTAAGTTTCAATCGACAGCATCGCCGGCTCGCCCGGTTGCGGCAGCGCGGTCAGCGTGCGCGCCGAGCAGTGCACCTGATAGCCGACGCCGCCGACATCGAGGATGACGAAGTCCGTGCCGAAACTGTCGACGAGGCCCTTGAGCTTGCCGATCATCGCGCCGCCACCTTCATCAGAATGCTGCTGCGGTGATGCGCATGACACACCGCGATCGCCAGCGCGTCGGCGGCGTCCTCCGATTGCGGATCGGCCTTCGGCAGCAGCACGCCGATCATCATGCGGATCTGCGCCTTCTCGCCATGGCCGGAACCGACGATCGTCTTCTTCACAAGATTGGGCGCGTATTCGGCCACGGAAAGGCCGGATCGCGCCGGCACCAGCATGGCGATGCCGCGCGCCTGGCCGAGCTTCAACGTCGAGGCGCCATTGCCGTTGACGAAGGTGTTCTCCACCGCCGCCTCCTGCGGCTGATAGCGCTCAATCACCGCGATCAACCCGTCGTGGATCGCCACCAGCCGCGGCCCGAGGCTGTCGCGCTCGCGGGTTTCGACCGAACCGCACGCGACGTAGATCAGCCGGTTGCCGTCGGCCTCGATCAGACCCCAGCCGGTGCGGCGGAGCCCCGGGTCGATGCCGAGAATGCGAATCGGTGGCCGTTGCATGGTCTTGTTGATAGCCCCCCTGCGGACGTGGGGCCAGAACTGCCAGAACGCAGGGGGACGGCTGGGGCGAAGGCTGCTATGCAGACCGGCCGCCGGACCCCTGCCATGCCTGAAGCATCCTTTTCTGCGCTATTTACCGCCGCCTTCGCCGACCCGCGGCTACCTTGGGCCATCGCCATTGCTGCGGTGTCCGGTCTGGTGCGCGGTTTCACCGGCTTCGGCTCGGCGCTGATCTACATGCCGCTGATTTCCGTGGTCTACGATCCGCGGCTGGCGGCGCCGACTCTGCTGATGATCGATTTCGTCTGCAGCCTGCCGTTCGCCATCAAGGCCATGCCGCATTGCAACTGGCGCGAGGTGACGCCGGTGTCTATTGCCGGCGCGCTGGCGCTGCCGGTCGGCGTGCTGGCGCTGGTGCTGGTCGACCCGCTGATCCTGCGCTGGGTCATCTCCGTGCTGGTCCTGGCCGCTTTGGTGACGCTGATCGTCGGCTGGCGATACAAGGGCCGACCGACGTTGGCCGCCTCGCTCGGTGTCGGCGCCATGGCCGGGCTCGGCGGCGGCGCGGTGCAGATCGGCGCCCCGCCGCTGCTGATCTTCTGGCTCGGCGGCGACAACAACGCCGCCACCGTGCGCGCCAACATCATGGTGTATTTCATCGTGCAGGGCGTGTTGTCCTCCGTCCTCTATATCTACACCGGCCTGTTTACGGCGGAGACGGTGGTGCTGTCGCTGCTGATGGGCATCCCGTTCGCGGTCGCGCTGGCCGCCGGCGCGTTCTGGTTTCACGGCAGCAGCGATCTGCTGTACCGCCGCGTTTCCTATGTGATCATCGCCCTCGCGGCGCTGGTCAGCCTGCCGCTGTTCGACGCTTTAAGGTGACTGGAATTCAATGACCCCCGGTATCGGTTTCGCGCTCGGCGCCATGATCTGTTTTGGCGCCGGCGATCTCATCTACAAGCGCGCGGCGGCGCTTGGCATCGAATCCCGCCAGTTCATCATGTTGCAATCGTGGGCGCTGTGTCCGGCGGTCACGCTCTATGCCTGGGCGACCGGCAATCTGCTCGTCACGCCGGCGGCCGTGTGGGGATCGCTGGCGGGCGTGTTCGCGCTGGTGGCGTTCTACAATTTCGCCCGCAGTTTGCAGGACGGCGCGATCAGCACCAACGCGCCGATCTTCCGGCTGAATTTCATGCTTACTGCCGCGCTCGCCATCGTCCTGCTCGGCGAAGCCGTGACTATCGCCAAGCTCGCCGCGTTGGCTTTGGCGCTGGTTGCGGTGTGGCTGCTGCTGGCCGAACCCGGCGCCGCACAGAAACGCCCGACGTGGACGTCGCTGACGCGGGTGCTGGTCGCCACCGCCGCCCTCGGCTTCGCCAACTTCTTCTACAAGATCGGCCTGATGGAAGGCGTGCTGCCGGAAACCATGCTGGCGGCGCAGGCGTGGGCGTTCTCTTCGATGGCGACGCTGTTCAGCTGGCTGCGCGAAGGGCGCTTTCGCATCACCCCCGGCGCCTGGCGCTATTCGACGCCGGCGGCGGTGGCGCTGGCCGGCGGCTTCCTGCTGCTGCTGCACGGCCTGGCCATCGGACCGGCCAGCGTGCTGGCGCCGGTGGCGCAACTGAGTTTCGTGTTCACGGCGCTGGCCGGCGCCATGCTGTTCCGGGAAAGCCTGAACGTCAGGAAACGGATCGGGTTGCTGGTCGCCGCAGCAGCGCTCGGGCTGTTCGCGATCGGCTGAAAGCTCAGGCGCTCAGCTTCTGCATCAGCGCTTCGGACACCTCGAAATTGGCGTAGACGTTCTGCACGTCGTCATTGTCGTCGAGGGTCTCGATCAGCTTCAGCACCTTCTCGCCCGCCTCGTCGTCGAGCGCGACCGTGTTCTGCGGCTTCCACAGAAACGCCGCCTTGCGCGCCTCGCCGTATTTCGCTTCCAGCGCCTTGGCGACGTCGCGCAGCGTCTCCGTTGTGGTGAACACCTGATGTCCGTCGTCGGTCGACGCGACATCCTCTGCGCCGGCCTCGATCGCCGCCTCCAGCATGTCGTCGGCGCTCGCCACCTTGGCATCGTATTCGACGACGCCGATATGATCGAACATGAACGAAACCGCACCGGTCGTCGCCAGATTGCCGCCGGCCTTGGTGAAGATCGAGCGGACTTCGCCGGCGGTGCGGTTGTGGTTGTCGGTCAGCGCCTCGACAATCACGGCGATGCCGCCCGGCGCATAGCCTTCGTAGCGGATCTCGTCATAGTTCTCGGTCTCGGAACCGGACGCCTTCTTGATGGCGCGATCGATATTGTCCTTCGGCATGTTCTCGGCCCGCGCCGCCAGGATCGCCGCGCGCAGGCGCGGATTGAAGGCCGGATCGGGCATTCCGAGCTTGGCCGAGACCGTGATTTCGCGCGCCAGCTTGCCGAACACCTTGGAGCGGACTTTGTCCTGCTTCCCCTTGCGGTGCATGATGTTCTTGAACTGGGAATGACCGGCCATGGCACGCTCTGCGCTGCGATTGTTGAAAACCGGCGCGGTTATAGAATGAGACGGTCAGAAAATAAACTCTAACCCGTCAGGCGCTGGCCACGGCGACGTTGCGCAGCGCCGCCTCGATGCGCTCGCCGACCTTGGCGACGTTGCGGTGAACCCGCGTCTTGTAGCGGCGGACTGCATCGCGATCGACCAGGAAGAATTCCTGTTCCGGATAGCTGCGGCCGAAGACATCGATCAGCAGGCTGCGGAACGCGCCTGAGGTGATGCCCGGCATCTGCGCCGACGGCTGCTCGCCATAGGCCGCCATTTCCGCCGACGTCAGGGCGCACAGCAGCGGATGGAGGCGGGTCGAATAGACCATCTTGTGCTTCTGGATCAGCTTTATGGCGCGGTCGAGCGCATGGCTTTCGCGGATCTCGTCGATCACTTGCAGCGGCTCGTCCACGGTCGCCGTTGCCATCGGGAACTGGTCGATCAGCCAGTCGCCGAGATGGACGACATTGCCGCGACCACGGCCGTACATCAGCACGTCGTCCTCGCTGCGCGCGTACCAGGTGTCGAGACGGTCGAGCACGCGGTCGAGCGCCGGCCGCGGCAGCAGTTCGCGGTACTGGGTGCCGAAGATGCCGATGGAGGCCTTGGCGCGGCCAAGCAGGTCTATCACCTCGTCGCCGAGTAGCGGCTGGAACAGACCGGAGCCGACGCCGAGCACGACCAGATCGTATTGGCCGCGCGCTTGCGCGAGATTGTCGAAGCCCAGGTGATCGACCTCGGCCTCGCCCGGCAGCAGCGCATTGATCATGTGCGTGCCGAGCCGGTCGCCGAAATTGCCGTCATGGTTCGACAGCACCGCGACCCGGCAGGCCGCAACCGGATTGACCTTGTCGGTGCGTGTCAGCCGCATCAGGACGTCCGTGGCGCCGGCCGGCGCGGTGCATTCGATGCGGAAGCCGTAGCGGTCGAACAGCAGCGCCAGATCGTAAAAGCTCAGGTGATTGGCAAAGCCCCGCGCGGTCCGCTCCGGCTCGGCGCACAGATCGGTCGCGCAATAACTCAGCACGATATCGCGGTTGCCGAAGCGCAGGTCGGTGAAAAAGGTTTCCAGATCGGGAATGTATTCGAGCACGCCGAGCATGACGACGATGTCGGCGTCGGCGACCGCCTTGGCCGGAAATTCGCCGCTGAGCTCGGCGCTTTGATACCGGCACCCTGGCGGCAGCAGCGGCTCAAGCGCCGCACCGCCGCGGCGAAGATCGAACACGCGTGAGCCGCTGGCGATGAATTGCGCCGCCAGCTCGGCGCGGGCGTCGCGCTCCGGAGCCGATGCCGGTCGCATATCCTCGGGCGAGGAGTCGAACGCGAGATTGCCGCCGATGTGAGGGTTCATGCGCGCCGTGCCCATATCGCTGTGCCGGACACGTGCACAAGCCGGCGAATCATCATGGTCTACCGAATCACCGCGGTGAGTCGCGGTCAACCATTTCCGTCATGATGACTTGAGCGCTCAATCCCAGAACGCCGGCCGCGCCGGCTCCAGCACGCCGCCGATCCGCACGGCGGCGACCTTCGCCGCCAGCCCTGTCCTGTCGTCGGTCTCGACGGCGATGCCGCACAGCGTCGCCGGTCCGCTGGCCGGCTCGAACTTGCCGCCCGGCACCTTGCGCAGGAAGCGCGTCAGCGGCTCGTCCTTGTTCATACCGATCACCGAGTCGAAATCGCCGGTCATGCCGACATCGGTGACGAAGGCCGTGCGCCCCGCGAGGATGCGATGATCGGCGGTCGGCACATGGGTGTGCGTGCCGACGACCAGGCTGGCGCGGCCGTCGCAGAAATAGCCCATCGCCTGCTTCTCGCTCGAGGCCTCGCAATGCATGTCGACGATGACGGCATCGGCGGCATCGCCGAGCGGACAGGCGGAGAGTTCACGCTCGACCGCACCGAACGGATCGTCGAGCGGGTCCATGAACACACGGCCCATGGCGTTGACCACCAGCGCGCGTTTGCCATTCTTGGTGTCGATGAGCGCCGCGCCGCGGCCCGGCGTGCCCTTCGGATAATTGGCGGGACGGATCAGGCGCGGGGCGCGCTCAATGAACACCAGCGCCTCGCGCTGGTCCCAGGAATGATTGCCGAGCGTCACGGCATCGGCGCCGGCGTCGATCAGTTCGTGATAGATCGCCTCGGTGATGCCGAAACCGCCGGCCGCGTTCTCGCCGTTGATGACGACCAGATCGAGCTTCCAGGTGCTGACCAGTGTCGGCAAGCGCTCGGTGATGATGGCGCGGCCGCTGCGACCGACAATGTCACCGATAAAAAGAATGCGCATGCAATCTAGGACCCGCTGAAATCGATCATCTCGCGCTCCGTTAGCACGAAGTCGAGCCGCTCGTCGCGGTCCGTCGCCGGCACGTGGGCGATTTCCTGCGCGGCGAAGGCGATGCCGATGGCGACGACCTTCTTGCGGGCGCGCAACGCGCTGATGGTCATGTCGTAATAACCCGCGCCATAGCCGATGCGGTGGCCGGCGCGGTCGAACGCCGCCAGCGGCACGATCAGGATGTCCGGCGCGACTTCGGCGGCGTCCGGGAACGGTTCGCGGATGCCCCACTGCCCGGCTTTCAGCGGCGCACCGAACTGCCAGGCGCGCATGATCAGCGGCTGGCCACGCTTGGCGATGGCCGGCAGCGCGAGTTGCGCGCCGGCGTCGGAAAGTCGGCGCAATAGCGGGATTGGATTGATCTCGGTCTTCATCGCCGAAAAGCCGGCGACGATGGTCCCCGCACTGACCGGCACCGGCAGGCCGCGCATGGCGATGGTCTCGGCCGCAGTCTGACGCTCGGCTGCCGGCAGCGCATCGCGTCGCGCCAGAGCGGCGGCGCGGAGTTGGGCTTTGTCAGTAGAGGGGGCCGGCGCGGTCACCACGGTCTCCGTCATGCCCGGGCTTGTCCCGGGCATCCACGTCTTACCGTCGCAAATTCAGCAAGCAAGGCGTGGATGGCCGGGACAAGCCCGGCCATGACGACGGGATGATTGAGTGCGGAGCCGCAATGGCCGTCAGAGCGTGATCCCGGGAACCTACTGTTGTAGGTGGGCGCCATATGACCGAGCCCACGAGCCCGGCCAGGGACAGCTCCCGATGGGATCGTAAGGCCCCGGGGAATGTGTCTCCGACGCACCTCGCAGCCCCGCCCAGGCAATGTAGTCATTCACGGCGGCAAGCGCCATGCCTGCTGCTGCCTCTCCCCGTTCTCACGGGGAGAGGGCAAGAAGAGCGTCACCCGATCGCCACGCCGTTGCCGAGCGACTGGTTCAGCTTGCGGGTGATGCCTTCGAGCCGCTCGGCGGCCGAGTTGAAGGCGTTGACCACCGCAGCGGAGGCCGCGCGGGCGCGGTCGGAAGACACCACGCGCGCGTCCTGCAGCGCCGCTACTTCCTCCTCAAGCACGCGCATGCGGCGCGCCGATTCCGACAGTTCGTCCGCCAGCATCAGCCCGGCCATCACCGTCAGCCGCGTATCGCCGATCTCGCCGAACTTGGCGCGCAGGTCGATGATGCGCTGGTCGAGATCGTGCGCGAGCTTCTGCAGGTGCTCCTCCTGCCCGTCCTCGCAGGCGAGGCGGAACTGGCGTCCGGCGATGGTGGCGTTGACCTGGGCCATGGCTCCAACTCTGTTCAGACTTTATTCGTTGGCGTCCAGCACCGACCTGATCGACGCCATTGCCGTATCCAGCCGTTGCGCAACCTCGCGGTTGGTCGCTTCAAGCTTGCGCGACCGCGCCGTCTCGCCGTCGAGACTGGCGGCCAGGTTGCTGCGGTCGATGCCGAGGGCCTGCACCTGTTTGGCCAGCGCATCCTCGGTACGGTCGGCTTCGCGGCGGCGCTCCACCGCGGCGTCAAGCGCGTCGAGCGCCAGTGCCAGACGCCGAACGGCCATATCGACTTCGCTCTGCTCGGTCATATCCCGGTTGCGCCCGCTATCATCACGTACCGCTAAAAACTCTTGCGACGGCAAAGATTTAGGCGAAGAACCTTACGTGTCTGGCGATGTCGAGGTCAACGCTCGGCGGACGGTTTACCCCGTTGTTTTATTGCGGCTGTTGACGGCGCGGCCGTGCCTGCCGCGTCGCATTGACTCAAGAGCCGCACATGCTATCCAGCCCCTAGAAACAGGCTTTTTCCATGACTTCAAACGCTTCCCCTGCCGCGCGCACCGCGCCACCGGCCTCCGCGACCGCTCACGCGGGTATGGCCAACGCCATTCGTGCGCTGGCGATGGATGCGGTGGAACAGGCCAAATCTGGTCATCCTGGCCTGCCGATGGGCGCCGCCGATGTGGCGACCGTGCTGTTCACGCAGTTCCTGAAATTCGATCCCACCGCGCCGGACTGGGCCGATCGCGACCGCTTCGTGCTGTCCGCCGGCCACGGCTCGATGCTGCTCTACGCGCTGCTCTATCTCACCGGTTTCGAGAGCGTGTCGCTCGACGAGATCAAGCGCTTCCGCCAGTCCGGCTCGAAGACGCCGGGCCACCCGGAAAATTTCATCACCACCGGCATCGAAACCACGACCGGCCCGCTCGGCCAGGGACTGGCGAACGCGGTCGGCATGGCGATCGCCGAACGTCACATGGCGGCCGTGTTCGGCGACGCCGTGGTCAACCACAAGATTTACGTGCTCGCCTCGGACGGCGACCTGATGGAAGGCATCAGCCACGAAGCCATCGCCATGGCCGGGCACCTGAAGCTGAACAAGCTGATCGTGCTGTTCGACGACAACGGCATTTCGATCGACGGCGCGCTGTCGCTGTCGGACTCGGTCGACCAGGTGAAGCGGTTCGAGGCCTGCGGCTGGAATTCCTGGCGCATCGACGGCCACGACCCGGCCGCCATCGCCGCGGCGCTGGAAAAGGCGCAGTCGTCCGACAAGCCGGTGATGATCGCCTGCAAGACCACGATCGGATATGGCTCGCCGGCCAAGGCCGGCAAGTCGTCGTCGCACGGCTCCCCGCTCGGCGCCGACGAAATCAAGGCGACGCGCGCCGCGCTCGGCTGGTCGCATGCGCCGTTCGAGATTCCGGCCGACATCCTGGCCGGCTGGCGCAAGGCCGGCGAACGCTCCAAGGCGGCGCATGCCGGCTGGGCCAAGGCGCTGGCCGCGCTCGACGCGGACAAGCGCGTCGAGTTCGAACGCCGCATGAAAGGCGACCTGCCGGCTCAGGCGTTGAGCGACGCCGTCGCCAAGCTGAAGCAGACGCTGGCCGAGACGCCGAAGGATATCGCCTCGCGCACCGCGTCGGAATTCGCACTGGAGTTCCTGGTGCCGGCGGTGCCGGAAATGATCGGCGGCTCGGCCGACCTCACCGGTTCGAACAACACGCGCACCAAGTCGATGCAGGCGATCAACGCCGCCGACTTCGCCGGCCGCTTCATCCATTACGGCATCCGCGAACACGGCATGGCGGCGGCCATGAACGGCATGGTGCTGCATGGCGGGATCATCCCCTATTCCGGCACTTTCCTGGTGTTCTCGGATTACTCGCGCCCCTCCATCCGCCTCGCGGCGCTGATGGGCGAGCGCGTCATCCACGTGCTGACGCACGACTCCATCGGCCTCGGCGAAGACGGGCCGACGCATCAGCCGGTCGAGCATCTGGCCGCTCTGCGCGCCATCCCCAATCTCCTGGTGTTCCGCCCGGCCGATGCGGTCGAAACCGCCGAGTGCTGGGAACTGGCGCTGCGGGCGAAGGACCGGCCGAGCGTGCTGGCGCTGACGCGGCAGAACCTGCCGCAACTGCGCAACCGCTACGATGCCGACAACATCTGCGCCCACGGCGCCTACGAGATCGCCGGCCCCGATGGCGACGCAGAGGTCTCTATCTTTGCCACCGGCTCGGAAGTTTCGCTCGCGGTCGATGCCGCCAAGCTGCTCGCCGACAAGGGCGTCGCCGCCCGCGTCGTCTCGGTGCCGAGTTTCGAGCTGTTCGCCGAGCAACCGGACGATGTGCGCCGGGCCGTGATCGGCAGCCCCAAGGTCCGCATCGGCGTCGAAGCCGCGGTGCGGCAGGGCTGGGACGCCATCATCGGCGCCGACGGCATCTTCGTCGGCATGAATTCGTTCGGTGCCAGCGCGCCCTATAAGGAACTCTACAAGAAATTCGGCATTACCGCCGAAGCAGTTGCGGATGCGGCGCTGAAAAAGCTCGGGAAGTAACTATATCCGGCGTCAGCGTCCGCCCAGGCGGGCGAGCCAGTGCACAACGCCCTGTTTTCTGGCATGTGTCGCCGATGCAGTGTGAAATGAGACCGGGAGCTATTTGAAATGACAGTCCGCGTTGCCATCAACGGGTTCGGCCGTATCGGCCGCAATGTTCTCCGCGCCATCGCCGAATCCGGCCGCACCGACATCGAAGTGGTCGGCATCAACGATCTGGGCCCGGTCGAGACCAACGCCCACCTGCTGCGCTTCGACAGCGTGCATGGCCGCTTCCCCGGCACCGTCACCGTCAAGGGCGACACGATCAGCGTCGGCAACGGCGCCATCAAGGTGACTGCCATCAAGGACCCGACCACGCTGCCGTGGAAGGACCTCGGCGTCGATATCGCGCTGGAATGCACCGGCATTTTCACCGCCAAGGACAAGGCGTCGATGCATTTGACCGCGGGCGCCAAGCGCGTGCTGGTCTCGGCGCCGGCCGAAGGCGCCGACCTCACCGTGGTGTACGGCGTCAACCACGACAAGCTGACCAAGGATCACAAGATCGTCTCCAACGCCTCCTGCACCACCAACTGCCTGGCGCCGGTCGCGCAGGTGCTGAACGAAGCCATCGGTATCCAGCACGGCTTCATGACGACGATCCACTCCTACACCGGCGATCAGCCGACGCTCGACACCATGCACAAGGATCTCTACCGCGGCCGCGCTGCTGCGCTGTCGATGATCCCGACCTCGACCGGCGCTGCCAAGGCGGTCGGCCTGGTGCTGCCCGAACTGAACGGCAAGCTCGATGGCGTCGCCATCCGCGTGCCGACGCCGAACGTCTCGGTGGTCGACTTCAAGTTCGTCGCCAAGAAGGCGACCAGCAAGGACGAGGTCAACGCCGCCATCAAGCGCGCCGCCGAGCAGCAGCTCAAGGGCATCCTCGGCTACACTAACGAGCCGAATGTCTCCATCGACTTCAACCACGACCCGCACTCGTCGGTCTTCCACATGGACCAGACCAAGGTGCTCGACGGCACGCTGGTGCGCGTCATGTCGTGGTACGATAACGAGTGGGGCTTCTCCAACCGCATGTCCGACACCGCGGTGGCGATGGGCAAACTGATCTGACTTCATCCGTCATCCTGAGGTGCGCGCTCTTGCGCGCCTCGAAGGATGACGGGCACGGGCTATCATCCTTCGAGGCTCGCGGCTGCGCGGCTCGCACCTCAGGATGACGAGAGAGACTGTCGCATGGCAAACTTCCGCACCCTCGATCACGCCGACCTGAAGGGCAAACGCGTCCTGGTGCGCGTCGACCTCAACGTTCCCGTCGAGAACGGTGTCGTTTCCGATGCCACCCGCATCGAGCGCATGGCGCCGGCCATCACCGAAATCGCCGCCAAGGGCGCCAAGGTGATCCTGCTGTCGCATTTCGGTCGGCCCAAGGGCCGCGATGCCAGCCAGTCGCTCAAGCCGGTCGCCGCCGAAGTGGCGCATATCCTCAAGCGCCCGGTGAAATTCGTCGACGATTGCATCGGCGAGACCGCCGAACGTGCGGTGGCGGCGATGAAGCCCGACGACATTCTCTGCCTCGAGAACACGCGCTTCTACCCCGGCGAGGAAAAGAACGATCCTGCTTTTGTCGCCGCGCTCGCCAAGCTCGGCGACATTTTCGTCAATGACGCCTTCTCGGTATCGCACCGTGCGCACGCCTCCACCGCCGGCCTTGCCCATGCGCTGCCGTCCTTCGCCGGACGCACGCTGCAGGCCGAACTCGAAGCCTTCGAGAAGGTGCTCGACAAGCCGGAGCGCCCGCTGACCGCCATCGTCGGCGGCGCCAAGATTTCGACCAAGCTCGATCTGCTCGGCAATCTGCTGGAGCGCGTCGACGTGCTGATCATCGGCGGCGCCATGGCCAACACGTTCCTGCTGGCGCTCAACAAGCGGATGGGCAAGTCGCTGGTCGAGCGCGACCTCGTTGATACCGCGCAGAAGATCATGGACCAGGGCAAGGCCGCCAAGCGCCAGATTCTGCTGCCGGTGGACGCCGTGGTTTCGGAGAAATTCGAGGCGCATGCCGCGTCCCGCGTCGTCGATATCGACAAGGTCGGCGACAAGGACATGATGCTGGATATCGGCCCGCGCAGCGTCGAACAGGTCGTCTCGGTGCTGGCGCGTTCAAAGACGCTGGTCTGGAACGGACCGTTTGGCGCCTTCGAGATGGAGCCGTTCGACAGCGGCACTGTCGCCGTGGCGGAAGCCGCCGCGGAACTGACCGAGGCCGGCGAGCTTGTTACCGTGGCCGGTGGCGGCGACACCGTGGCCGCGCTCAATGTCGCGGGCGTGGTCGACCGCCTGACCTACGTCTCGACCGCCGGCGGCGCCTTCCTCGAATGGCTGGAAGGCAAGCCCTTGCCCGGGGTCGAGGTGTTGCGGGTAAAGTGAGTTTTTGACGGTACCGGCTCGACGCCGCGCCGCCTGCGGCGCGCCCCGTCCGGGACACGGACGCATCCGAGGGAGAGAACGATGAATCTGGACGAATTGAACAAGGTCGCCCGCGCCATGGTGGCGCCCGGCAAGGGCATTCTCGCCGCCGACGAGTCGACCGGCACCATCAAGAAGCGCTTCGACGCCATCGGCACCGAAAACACCGAGGACAATCGCCGCGACTATCGCGAGATGATGTTCCGCACCGCCGAGGCGATGAAGAACCACATCTCCGGCGTCATCCTTTATGACGAGACGATCTGGCAGAAAGCCAAGGACGGCACGCCGCTGGTCGATCTCATCAAGCAGGCCGGCGCCATCCCCGGCATCAAGGTCGACGAAGGCACCAAGCCGCTGCCGAACTGCCCCGG
>LNFM01005793.1_pt1 | contig 53203 bp, 51 predicted proteins | sample 596031 | NCBI WGS metagenome assembly LNFM01 (sample SAMN04254537, study PRJNA301005) | activated carbon metagenome | isolation source: dual media filters at the Ann Arbor, Michigan drinking water treatment plant | place: USA: Ann Arbor | reverse complement strand
AGATGTATTCCAAGTGCGGCTGGGATTCCGTGACCGTCGACATGCAGCACGGCGTGCAGGACTACCTGTCCTGCGTGGCCTGCTTCCAGGGCATCCAGCCCTCCGGCGCGGTGCCGATGGTGCGCGTGCCGTGGAACGAACCGGGCATCGTGGGCAAGGTGCTCGACGCCGGCGCCTACGGCGTCATCTGCCCGATGGTGAACACCGAGGAAGAAGCCCGCGCCCTGGTGCAGTACTGCAAGTACCCGCCGGCCGGCACGCGGTCCAACGGCCCGATCCGCGCCGGCGCCTACGGGTCCTCGGGCGGCTACCAGAAGACCGCCAATGACGAGATCCTGGTCATCCCGATGATCGAGACCAAGACCGCGATCGAGAACATCGAGAAGATCCTCGACGTCCCCGGCATCGACGGCATCTATGTCGGCCCGTCGGACCTGTCCTTCTCCTACGGCCTCGAACCCAAGCTCGATGTCGAGGACCCTTTCATCCTTGGCATCTACGACAAGCTGCTGGCGGAAACCGGCAAGCGCGGCATCGCCGCCGGCCTGCACAACGGCTCGCCCGCCTATGCCAACAAGATGATCAAGAAGGGCTTCAAGCTGGTCACCATCGCCAACGAGGTCGGCCTGATGTGCCAGGCCGCGACGGCGGCGGTGAAGGCCGCGCGCGGCTGACCCGGACCGGCGCGGGCATGTCGCTTCCTGTCCGCGCCGATTTCCGCTTCTTCCTGCCGCACCGCGTCCGTTACGTCGAACTCGACACCCAGGGCATCGTCTTCAACGCCCACTACCTGACCTGGTACGACGAGGCGGTGTCCGACTACATCCGCGCCACCGGCTGGGATTACCAGGCCCAGGTGGCATCCACCGGCGCGGATTTCCACGTCGTCCGCGGCCTGGTCGAATACAAGGTCGCGATCGGCCGGCGCGCCGAAATCGAGGTCGCCGCCCGCACCACGCGCGTCGGCCGCACCTCCATCACCTTCCAGCCTGCCGTCTTCCCGCAGGGTGCCGACACGCTGCTGGCGACCGGTGAGATCGTCTGGGTGCTGACCGACCAGGCCACGCGCCGCCCGGTGCCCATCCCCGACCGGCTGCGCGCCATGCTCGGCGCCCATGACGGGCGCGACTTCGGCACGGCCGGCTGAGGCATGGACACCGACTACCTCGTCATCGGCGCCGGTTCCGCGGGCTGCGTCGTCGCCGCGCGCCTGTCCGAGAGCGGCGCGCGGGTCACGCTGCTCGAGGCCGGTCCGAAGGACCGCCACCCCTGGATCCACATCCCCGCGGGGATGCTGAAGCTGCTGCAGAACCAGTCCCTGGTGAACTGGGGCTATGTCGCGGAACCCGACCCGGCAGTGGCCGACCGCGCCATCCGCTGGCCGCGCGGGCGCACGCTGGGCGGCACATCGTCGATCAACGGCATGCTGTATGTGCGCGGCAATCCGGCCGATTTCGACATCTGGGCGCAGATGGGCTGCCGCGGCTGGTCATGGTCCGAGGTGCTGCCCTTCTTCCGCGCCTCCGAGACCTACCGCAACGGCGGCGACCCCGGCATCCGCGGCACCGACGGTCCTTTGCAGGTCGAGGACTACCGCACCATCCTGCCGCTGACCCACCGCTTCATCGAGGCGGCACAGCAGGCCGGCCACCCGTTCCGCAAGGACCTCAACGGCGCCGAACAGGAAGGCGTCGGCTATTCGCAGATGACGCGCGTCGGCCGATGGCGCGGGTCGACCGCGCGCACCTACCTGCGGGGAGCAGGCGACCGCGTGCGGGTGGTCACGGAGGCGCAGGTCAGCCGCCTGCTTTTCGACGGCCGTCGCTGCATCGGCGCTGAATACCGCCAGGGCGGGCAGATGCACCGCATCACCGCCGCGCGGGAGGTGATCCTGTCCGGCGGCGCGGTGAACTCCCCGCATGTGCTCCAGATGTCGGGCATCGGCCCGGCGGAGCACCTGCGCGGGCTCGGCATCGATGTGCTGGCCGACATGCCGGCGGTCGGCGCCAACCTCCAGGATCACTACGTCTCGCGCGTGCAGCATCGCGTGCGGGACAGCCTCAGCACCAACCAGCTGGCCCGCGGCGTGCGCCTGCTGGGCGAAGTCGCGCGCTTCGTCCTGCGCGGCAACGGCGCGCTGACCTTCGGCGTCACCACCGCACAGGTCTTCGCGCGATCGCGCGAGGGCCTCGCCAGCCCCGACCTGCAATTGCTGTTCACGCCGGCCTCCTACGCACCTGGCCAGTTCGGCGTGCTGGAGACCGAACCGGGCATGACCTGCGCCATCTGCCCGGTGAAGCCGGACAGCCGCGGCACAGTGATGGCGCGCTCCGCCGATCCCTTCGACAAGCCGGCGATCCGGCCGAACTACCTGTCGGCGCGGTCGGACCAGGCGCTGCTCGCCGCCGGCATTCGCCTGGTGCGCGACATCTTCGCCCAGCCCGCCATCACCCCGTTCAGCGTGCAGGAGATCCTGCCCGGGCCGGGCGTTGCCGCCGACGACGAGATCCTCGCCTTCAACCGGCAGTACGGCACCACGATCTACCACCCGGTCGGCACCTGCCGCATGGGCGAAGGGCCCGGCGCCGCGGTCGACAGCCGGCTGCGCGTGCACGGCTTCGACGGGTTGCGGGTGATCGACGCCTCGGTGATGCCGACGCTGACCACAGGCAACACCAACGCGCCGACCATCATGATCGGCGAGAAGGGTGCGGCGATGATCCGCGAAGACGCCGCCGCCTGACGCGGTCCTATCCGACCCGCGCCAGCGCCCGCACCGCCACCGTCACCGCCGCCAGATCCCGCGCGCCCGCCGCATCGCGCACCAGCGCCGCCACCGCCTCGGCCCGCGTCGGGTCGGGTGCCTCGCCGCGCAGGTGCTGCGCCGCTAGGTGCGCCTGGCTTGCACCCACTTCCTCGGCCAGCGCGGCACGGGCACGCGGGCCGAAGGCGCCCGGCGCCGGCGCCACCGCGATCGCGCCGCGCAGCGTATCGAGGGCAAAGCGGGATTCGACCGCGCCCCAGGCGGCGGCCGCAGCGGCGGCATCCACGCCGGCGCGCCCGGCCAGGCGCACCACGGCCGGCGCCGCCGCCAGGCGCGGCGCCGCCGCCGCCAGCAGCCCGGCATCCGCCGGCAACCCGGCCACGGGCGCGACATGCGCGGCCGCGGCTGCCGCCAACGCGGCAATGCCCGGCCGCAGCGCCGCCAGGGCTTCCTCAAGCGGTTGTGCCGGGGCGCCCAGCAGGTCCTGTGCCGCAGCTTCCTGCAAGCGCCGCAGCGACAGCAGCGCGGCAAGGCGCGTCTCGGCCGGCGCCGCCGCGCCGTCGATCGCATCGCACGCCGCTTCCAGGCCGAAGGCCTCGGCCGCCAGCAATGCCGCGCGACAGGCTGCGACCGGATCGGCCGCCATGGTCAGCCGCGCGAGGGCCGCGCAGCCCAGCCGGTTCGCCACGGCATTCGCCACGATGGTCGCGACCAGGTCGCGCCGCAGCCGGTGGCGTTCGGCGAAGCGCGCATAGCCCGCCTGCAGGGGCTGCGGGAAATAGGCCATCAGCGCCGGCAGCAGCGCGGGTTCGTCCGGCAGGGTGGACTCCGCCAGCGCATCGGTCAGCCACAGCTTCGCGAAGGGCAGCAGGGCGGCGATCTCGGGGCGCGTCAGCGCATCGCCGGCACCGATGCGCCGCGCCATCGCGCCCGCATCGGGCAGCCCGGCCACCGCGCGGTCGAGCAAGCCGGCCTGCTCGAGCTTCTCCATCAGTGTTGCCTGCGCCGGCAAATCCTCCGCCCCGCCCATCGCCTCCAGCGTGACGGCGATGGATTGCTGCGCGTTGTCGCGCAGCACCAGCACCGCGACCTCGTCGGTCATCTCGCGCAGCAATTCATCGCGATTGCGGCGGGTCAGGACGCCATCCGCCTCGGCATCGGCCAGCAGGATCTTGATGTTCACCTCGTGGTCGGACGTACTGACGCCGGCGGAATTGTCGAGCGCATCGGTGTTGATGCGGATGCCCTGGCGTGCGGCCTCGATACGGCCGGCCTGGGTCACGCCGAGGTTGGCACCTTCACCGACAATGCGCGCGCGGATATCGCGCCCGTCGATGCGGATGGCGTCGTTCGCGCGATCGCCCGCCTCGGCCTGCGTCTCGGTCGCGGCCTTCACGTAGGTGCCGATGCCGCCGAAATAGAGCAGGTCCGCTTCCATGCGCAGGATGGCCTGCAGGATCACGCCAGGCTCCGCGCGATCGGCCGCGATGCCGAGCATGGCCTGCGCCTGCGGGCTCAGCGGCAGCGACTTGGCGTTGCGCGGGAACACGCCGCCGCCCGCACTGATCAGCCGCGCATCGTAATCCGCCCACGACGACCGCGGCAGGCGGAACAGCCGCTCGCGTTCGGTGAACGCCACAGCCGGGTCGGGATCGGGGTCGAGGAAGATGTGCCTGTGGTCGAAGGCCGCGCGCAGCCGCGTGTGCCGGGACACCAGCAGCCCGTTGCCGAACACGTCGCCCGACATGTCACCGACGCCCACCATGTCGAAGGGCGCGTCCTGCACCGACCGCCCGAGCACTTCCTGGAAGTGCCGGTCGATCATCACCCAGGCGCCGCGCGCGGTGATGCCCATGCCCTTGTGGTCGTAGCCCGCGCTGCCGCCCGACGCGAAGGCATCGCCCAGCCAGAAGCCGTATTCGGCTGACAAGCCGTTCGCGATATCGCTGAAGGTCGCGGTGCCCTTGTCGGCGGCGGCCACGATGTACGGGTCGTCCGCGTCGCGCCGCACGATGCCGGGTGGCGTCACCACGGTCGTGCCCTGGTAGTTGTCCGCCAGGTCCAGCATCGACCGCACGAGCGTGCGGTAGCAGGCGATCCCCTCGGCCTGGAACGCCTCGCGGTCGCTCATCGGCGGCGGGTGCTTGAGGACGAAGCCGCCCTTCGCCCCGGTCGGCACGATGATGACGTTCTTCAGCCGCTGCGCCTTCATCAGGCTGAGGATCTCGGTGCGGAAATCCTCCCGCCGGTCGGACCAGCGGATGCCACCGCGCGCCACCGGGCCGGCGCGCAGGTGGCAGCCCTCCATGCGCGCCGAATGCACGAAGATCTCGCGCCAGGGGCGCGGCGCAGGCATGTCGCCGGCCAGCGCGCTGTCCAGCTTGAAGGCCAGGTAGTCCTTGCCCTGGAAATAGTTGGTCCGCAGCATCGCATCCAGCGTGACGCGCAGCCGCGTCAGGATGCGGTCCTCGTCAGGGTTCTCGATCGCTTCGAGCAGCATGGCCCAGGCCGCTTCGGCCTTGCCCGTATCGCGATCGGCGGCGTCGGGGTCGAAGCGACGGCGGAAGATTTCCACCAGCAGCCGCGCCGCTTCCGGGTGGGCGCCCAGCGCCGCCTCCACGGAGGCCTGGGCGAAGGGAAATCCGACCTGCTTGGCCCAGCGGAACATCGCCCGCAGCAGCCAGCATTCGCGCCATTCGAGCCCCGCGCGCAACACCAGGCGGTTGAAGCCATCGGCCTCGGCCGCGCCGTCCAGCAGTGCGCCCAGCGCGCCCAGGATCTCGTCGAAACGGTCCTCCGGGCAATCGGCGCCGGCTTCGAGCCGATAGACATGCAACACCACCTCCGGCCCCTCGGCCGGCGTGAGGAGATAGGGCTGTTCCTCGATGGCGCGCAGGTCGAGGCTCTCGAACAGCGGCAGCGCATCGGCCAGCGCCAGCGGCCTGGCGGGATTGGCCAGGCGCAGCGTCAGCGACCGCTGTCCCGCGCCTGGCGCGCGCTGGATGTCGGCGCGCGGCCGGGCCGCCTCGATCGCGCGCTCGGCCAGCAGGATGTCGGCAACGCCCTGCGCAGCCGTCGCACCTTCCCGATAGGCGCCGGGGAAGGCGTCGCGCCAGCGCGCCAGCACGGGCGCCGCAGCCGCTTCGCCGCGCGTCGCCGACAGCGCCTCCGACAGCCTCTCCCCGAAGCCCCGCGCAGCCTGGGCGATGGCCGATTCCAACGCGCTCACATCGACCGCCGGCACCGCGCCGGGGCGCGTCGCGACGATGTAGTGCACGCGCGCGAGCGGAGCGTCGCCCAGGGCGATGTAGTAGGCCGACAGCCGCCCGTCGAAGGCCCGCGCCACCATTTGCCCGATGCGTTCGCGCAGGCGCGTGTCGAAGGTGTCGCGCGGCAGCCAGGCTATCGCCGACACGAAGCGTTCGAAGGGGTCGTGGCGCACGACCAGCGCCGCGCGCGGACGGATGGTGAGGTCGAGCGCACGCCGCGCCCCGGCCAGGATCGCTGCCTCGGGCGCCTGGAACAATTCGTCGCGCGGCCAGGTGTCGAGGATGTTGCGCAGCGCGCGCCCGTCATGGCTGTCGGGCTCGACCCCCGCCATTTCCAGGATGGTGTCGCATTTGCGCCGCAGCAGCGGGATCGACCGGGGGTTGCGGTTGTACGCCGCGGCGGCGAACAGGCCGAGGAACAGCCGCCCGCCCACCACGCGCCCCTCGGTGTCGAAGATCCGCGTCGCCACCACGTCGGCATGTTGCGGGCGATGCACCGTGGCGCGCATATTGGCCTTGGCCACGGTGACCGGGGTCGGGTTGGACAGCGCGCTGCGAACCGCCTGCGGGATGGCGGATAGATCGCGCAATGCATCGAATACCGGCAAGGCGGGGTCGCCCAGCAGGCCGAGATTCTCCTCCGCCGCCACGCTGATCGTGCCATCCGGCGCGAGCGTGAAACGGCGGTGGCCCAGCAGCACGAAGTTCTCCTCGATCAACCAGCGCAGGAAGGCCGCGGCTTCCTCGGCATCCCGGCCGCCGGGGGCGGCGACCTCGGCCTCGGCGCCGCGCAGCAGCGCCAGCATGGCGGGGAAGCCGGTGGTGGCGGCGCGCACATCGGCCATGGCGCGCACCAGCGCGGCCTCGAGCGCGTCCAGCCCTTCCATGCCACGCAGCGGCGTGCCGGACAGCACCGGCCCGGCGGCGCCGAGCGTGACGCGCATCATGCTCTCGCGCGCCGGTGCCTCGGCGTCGAGCGCCAGCAGGCGGCCGGCGCCATCGCGCCGCACGCGCAGGATGGGGTGCAGCAGCGACGCCACCGCGCGGCCGTGCAGCGCCAGCGCGGCGAGCACGGAATCGACCAGGAAGGGCATGTCGTCGGTGACGATCTCGGCGACGGCACGCGGCCCGGTCCCGGGGCCGGCCGGCAGGACGCGGACCTTGGCCGCGCCGGGGGTGCGGTCCTGCGCGAAACCGAACAGGCTGGCGGCGGCGGCGGCGAGGGCTTCCGGCGGCTCGGCGGCCAGTTCGGCGGTGGGCACGGCGGCGTGCAGGTCGCGCAGCAGGCGGGCCGCATCGGGCGGCAGGGCCGGGGCCAGGCGGGCCAGGGCTTCTTCGGCCGCACGCTGCACCTCGGCACGCGTGGTATCCGCCGGGCCCGGCATGTCGTTCGCCATTCTCGCCTCCGTTTCCCCCGTTGCCGCGGAGCCTGCGCCCCGCCGCCCCGCCGCGTCCAGACTAGACGCTGACGCAACCGGGCCGGCCACGCTAGGATGCCGCCCATGAAGATGACGTTGCAGGACCTTCTTTCGCCGGTCACGCCCGAACGGTTCCTCGCCGAGCATCATGACCGTGCGCCGCTGCACATCCAGGGCACGCCGGACAAGTTCGCGGGCGTGCTGGACTGGGCGGGCATCAACCGCCTGCTCGACATGACGCATGCCTGGACCGAGACCAGCCTGAAGCTGGTGCTGGACAGTGCGCCGGTGCCGCCGGCCGCCTACAGCGTGAAGGCGACCTCGCGCGATGGCGCGCCGGTGCTGCAGCCGGTGGCGGCGAAGGTGCAGGATTGGGTACGGCGTGGCGCGTCGGTGGTGATGAACGACGTCGACAGCCTGACCCCGGGCCTGGCGGCGGTGTCGGATGCTCTGGAGGGCGCGGGCTTCGGCAAGGCGCAGGCCAACGTCTACATCTCCTGGCAGTCCCACAAGGCGTTCCATTCCCACTACGACACCCACGACGTCTGGGCGGTGCAGGTGGAGGGCGAGAAGACCTGGAACATCTGGGAAGGCCGTGCCGAATGGCCGATCCCGCATCCGGTCTTCCGCGGCCAGAAGCAGGACCATCACGACCAGGCCAAGGGGGCGCTGCGCCAGCAGGTCACGCTGCGCCGCGGGGACATCCTGTACCTGCCGCGCGGCTGGTATCACGACGCGCTGGCCGAGGCGCCGAACTCGGTCCACGTCGCCTATGGCGTGCATGCGCCGCTGGGGATGGATGTCCTGAACGTGCTGATGGAGCGCGCGCTGTACGACGCCGACTTCCGCAAGCCGCTGCCCCGGCAGGATGGCAGCGCGGCGGCGACCGAGGCGCTGGCCGCGCGCACCGCGCTGCTGGGCGACCGGCTGGCGGCGCTCGCCCGCGACCCCAAGGTGGCAGACGTGCTCGCCGCCTTCGTGCGCGACTACCGCTTCCAGCGCGGCGGCTACGACCTGCTGGCGGCGCGCGACACGGCGCCGGCGGGGCCCGCCTTCCGCGTGGTGGCGGATGCCAAGCCCGTCCGCCGTGGCCATGAATTCGGCCTGCGCACCCCCGCCGGCATCGTCGCCATGACCATGCCCGAGGTCGAGGCCGCCGCCTGGATCCTGGCCCGTCCGGCCGTGACGGAAGCGGAACTGCGCGGCGCGCATCCCAGCCTCGACGCGCCCGGCCTGATCGCCCGGCTGCGCCAGGCGGGCGTGCTCGCGGCATGATCCGGCTGGTCCTTCTGGCGCTGCTGGTCACCGCGCCCGCGGCCGCGCAGATCCGCCCCTTCAACTGCGTCGGCGCCGAGCGGATCGAGGACGACGTCTTCTCCGTGCCCTTCGCCCGCAACAGCGCGCGCGTGACGGACGCCGCGCGCACGCCGCTCGCCGCCGTCGAGGAATTGCTGCGCGCCAGCCCCGACCGCGTGGCGTGCCTGCTGGGCCATGCCGGGCAGGAGGGCGGCGCCACCACCTCGATCCGCCTGGCATCCGAACGCGCGCGCGCCGTGGCGCAGGCGCTCTCCACCCGCGGCATCGAGCGCGACCGGCTGCGTGCCGAAGCCCGCAGCGCGCAGTTCAGCCCGCGCGCGCGGTCGGCCGAACCGCCGGCGCGCACCGTGTCCGTCGTGGTGCTGCCCGCGCCCTGAATGCGCAGCCGCGCGATTTCGTGATCGCGCGGCTGCATCCATCCGTGGCGCGGCTCCGTAAGGCAGGCAGCGGGGCCGATGGCGGCCTCGTTCCAACTCACGGAGAGACCGCCATGACATCCTCCTTCCGCACTACGCTGGCCGCCTTCGGCATGATCGCCGCCGCCGCGCCTGTGCAGGCCGCCACGCTGCTGGGCCTGACCGCCGACAACGCGCTGGTGCGCATCGACAGCGAGACACGCCGTGCCGCCGCGCCCGTTCGCATCACCGGCGCCGATGGCCGCGTCATGGGCATCGATCAGCGTCCGCAGGATGGGCGCCTGTATGGCGTGACCGAGCGCGGCCAGATCGTGACGATCGACCCCGCCAATGGCCGCGCCACGCAGATCAGCCGCATCAACACGGAATTCCAGCCGGGCGGCCGCGCCGTGATCGACTTCAACCCGGTCGCCAATCGGCTCCGCGTGATGGGCATGAACGGCGTGAACCTGCGCGTGAATGTCGAGAACGGCGAGGCGGTGCGCGACGGCCAGCTCAAATTCGCCGCCGGCACGCCCTTCGCCGAGCAGGCGCCGCGCGTGACCGCCGGCGCCTATACCAACAGCATGGCGGGTGCGGCGGCGACGGCGCTCTACACCATCGACACGCTCACCCGCACCTTCAACCTGCAGGCGCCGCCGAATGACGGCGTGCAGCAGCCGCGCGGCGAAGTGGCCGCCATGCTGCCGCCGGGTGTCGCCTTCGACATCCTGTCCGGCGAGGGTGGTGCCAACATGGGCTTCCTGCTGGCCGGCGGCACGCTGCACAGCGTGAACCTCGAGACCGGCGCGGCGACCGCGACCGGCGCGGTGGGCGGCCTGCCGGCGGCCGAGGTGATCGATATCGCCGCCATGCGGTGACCCCTGCGCGCCCCCGGCGGGTGTGACTATCCCTGCGCGGCTGAAGCCCCCCGCCGCGGCGCCCCCCGGGGGAAAGCGCTGGCCCGCGCCCGTATCCATCGCGATGCGGGCGCGGTGCCGCATGTGGGCGCAACAGGCGGGAGGCGCGGGCGCGCAGGCTCCGCCAGGGTCGCGCCATGACACGCTTCCGCTGCGTCCCGATGGATGCCGATTCCGCCGCCCGCTTCCGCACCACGCGACGCGACGATCGCGGCGGGGCGGTGCATGTCCGCCTGGTCGATGGGCCGGGCTTCCCCTGCCGCGCCTGCCTGCGGCTCGGCAGGCCTGGCGAGACGATGCTGCTGGCGTCGTGGGACCTGCCGCTGCCGCTGGGTCCGTACTGGACGCCCTCGCCGGTCTTCCTGCACGCGCACGACTGCACCAGCGCGCCGGTCGCAGATGCGCTGCCCGAGACGGTGGCGGCGAACGCCATCGTCAGCCTGCGCCACTACGATGCGGACGGGATGTGCCTGTACGACCTCGGCGTCGTGGTACCCGGCGCGGAGGCGGAGGCGGCGTTGCGCGCGCGGATCGACGACCCGCGCGTGGCCTTCGTGAACATCCACACCGCGCGGCCAGGGTGCTGGCTGACGCGGGTGGAGCGCGGCTAGAACCCGACCAGGTCGCCGCCCTTCAGCTTCAGCATCGCCCGCGCCTCCGCCGGCGTCGCGATCTCCAGCGACAGGTCCTCGAGGATGCGACGGATCTTGCTCACCTGCTCGGCATTCGACGTGGCGGCCTTGCCCTTGCCGATCCACAGGCTGTCCTCCAGCCCGACGCGGACATTGCCGCCCATCATCCCCGCCATGGTCACGAAGGGCATCTGGTGCCGCCCGGCCGCCAGCACCGACCACACATAGGCATCGCCGAACAGCCGGTCGGCGGTCTCCTTCATGAACATCATGTTGCGGTATTCGGCGCCGATGCCGCCCAGGATGCCGAAGATCGTCTGGGTGAACAGCGGCGGCTCCACCACCTTGCGGTCGAGCATGTGTGCGAGGTTGTACAGGTGCCCCACGTCGTAGCATTCGAACTCGAAGCGCGTGCCGTGCGCCTTGCCGAGCCGTTCCACCACCTGCTCGATATCCTGGAAGGTGTTGCGGAAGATGTAGTTGGTGGTGCCTTCGAGATACGGCTTCTCCCAGTCGTGCTTGAAGGACTTCACCCGCGCCGCGGACGGCGCGATGTTGAAGTTCATCGACCCCATGTTGAGGCTGCACATCTCGGGCTTCGCCAGCAGCGGCGCGGCCAGGCGCTCATCGAGCGTCATGCCCAGCCCGCCGCCGGTGGTGATGTTGATGACCGCGTCGGTGGACTGCTTGATCACCGGCAGGAACTGCATGAACACCGCCGGGTCCGGCGTGGGGCGGCCATCGATCGGGTCGCGCGCGTGCAGGTGGATGATCGACGCGCCGGCCTCGGCCGCGGCGATCGACTGCTCGGCGATCTGCTGCGGCGTGATCGGCAGGTGCTCCGACATCGACGGTGTATGGATCGCACCGGTGACGGCACAGGTGATGATGACCTTGGGCATGCTGCTTCCTCCGTACTGGCACTGATCCTGCCCCGCGCGGCGGCGCGCCGGAAGGCCCCGCGTTGACGCAGCCCCCGCGCCGCCCGATCCTGTGCGGGTGTCCCTGAACCCTGGCGTGGTCGCGATCGGCGGTGCGGTCTTCGCGATCGGCTTCTCCACCACGCTGGCCATGCCGTTGTTCACCACCTACGCGGCGCGCGATGGCGGCGGGGCCTCGGGGTTGGCGGCTGCGTTCATTGCCTATGCCGCGACGCTGATCGTCACCGCGCCGCTGCTAGGCGGGTTGTCCGACCGCATCGGCCGGCGGCCCTGCGTGCTGGCGGCCCTGCTGCTGGCGGGATTGTCCACGCTGGCCCTGTTGGTCGCGCCGGGACTGGTCGCGTTGGGGGTCGCGCGCATGCTGCAAGGCTTCGCGATCGGCCTGGTCGCGGGCGGCGCCACCGCCTGGGCGGCGGAACTCGCCGGCGGGCCCGAGGCCGGGCGGCAGGCGGCGCGCGTGACCGCCTTCGCCACCGCCGGGTCCTACGGCGCCGGTGCGCTTGCCACCCTCGCCGCGTTGTGGGTGCTGGGGGATGCCGAGCCGCCCGTCACCTTCTGGCTGCACATCGCCGCGGTGGCGGTGCTGGCGCTGGTGGTGGCGCGCCTGCCCGACCGGCGCACGCGTCAGCGCGTCGCCTGGCTGCGCGTGCCGGCCTTCCCGCGCGGCACCGTGGCCGGGTCCTTCGGCATGTTCGCCGCCTGGGGGGTGACGGGGGTGACCATCACCTCGGTGCCAAGCGCGCTGGCCGCCGCGGGCCATCCGCGCCTGGGTCCGATCGCGGTGTGCTTCATGATCCTGGCCGGGACGGCCGTGCAGCAGGCGATCGGGCGGCTGCCGGCGCGCCGGCTGTCGCTGATCGGGCTGCCGCTGCTGGTGGCCGGCGCGGGGCTGGTGGTCCTGGGCACGCTCGGGGCTTCGCTGCCGTTGCTGCTGGCGGGAGGAGCCTTGGTGGGCAGCGCCGCCTATGGCTTCCTGTTCGTCGGCGCGCTGGCCGGCGCCAGCGAGGCGGCTTCGGGCGAGGACCGCGCGCGTGCGGCGGCGGGGGTGTTCCTTGTTGCGCATCTGGGCTTCTGCGTGCCGCCGCTGCTGACCGGCCTGGCGGTCGATGCCTTCGGCGCGGCCCCGGCGCTGGGCGGATTTTGGGCACTGCTCGCACTGTTCTGCGCGCTGCTGGCGCTGCGCATGATGCGCAGGAAAGGGTAGCGCCGGCGGCGCGCTTCTGCGCATCGCGACGACGGCGCGCCTGGACGAGCCACGCCGGATGCTGCGGCGCCGCGGAACGGCGCCGGCGGGACGCGCGGGCTCGTGTCGCGCTGGTTCGCGCTGTCCGTGGCCTCCTGTTGCACCGGCGCCTGATCCTGTGGCGGCATCGTGCCCGCCGGGCGCATGATGCCCCCCTCCGCCAGGAACCGGACCACCGCATGGACCGCGTCGTCGTCTTCGATATCGAGACCGTGCCCGACCTGGTCGCCGGCCGCGCCCTGATGGGCGACCAGGCCGAGGGCCTGGACGATGCCGCGCTGCGCGAACGCCTCGGCGCCCGCTACGCGCGCGAGGGGCAGGACGCCGCCACCGCCTTCCTCAAGGTGCCGCTGCACGCCGTGGCCTGCCTGGCGCTGCTGGTGGCCGAACGCGACGGCGCCGACGAACCCTGGCGCGTGCGCCGCCTGGCCGCGCGCCACACCGGCGACACGCCCGAGGCAGAGATCCTCGCCCTGTTCGAGCGCACGCTGTCCAGCCGCCCGGCACCGATCCTGGCAGGGTTCAACACCTCGGGCTTCGACCTTCCGGTGCTGCGCTACCGCGCCATGGCAACCGGCGTGCCGATGCCCGCACTGCACGGCGCCAACGGGCGCAACTACGGCTATCGCTACGGCACCGACCACCTGGACCTGGCCGATCGGCTTTCGGGTTTCCGCGCCTCGCCCCTGCCGTCATTGACCGAGGCTGCGGCGCTGATCGGCCTGACCGCCAAGGCGGGCATGCATGGCGCCGAGGTCGAGCCTGCGATGGCCGCCGGCCGCGGCGCCGAGGTCGCGACCTATTGCGAGACCGATGTCTGCGCCACCTGGATGGTCCTGCTGCGCTTCTGGCAGGCGATGGGCGCGCTGGGGCCTGATGCGGCGCGCGGGTCCTTCCGCGCCTTCGCCGACTTCCTCGAGGAACATCGTGCCGAGCCGGATTTCGCCGAGCATGCCGCGGTCTCGGCAGGGCTGGGAGCGCAGGGACGTCAGCACTGCACGACGTTGACCGCGAGCCCGCCCAGCGAGGTCTCCTTGTACTTGTCGGACATGTCGAGCCCGGTCTGCCGCATGGTTGCGATCACCTGGTCGAGGCTGACCAGGTGACGCCCATCGCCATGCAGCGCGAGGCGCGCCGCGTTGATCGCCTTCACGGCGCCGATCGCGTTGCGCTCGATGCACGGCACCTGCACCAGCCCGGCCACGGGATCGCAGGTCAGGCCGAGATTGTGCTCGAGGCCGATCTCGGCGGCGTTCTCGACCTGCGCATTGGTCCCGCCCAGCGCCGCCGCCAGACCCGCCGCGGCCATGGCGCAGGCGGAGCCGACCTCGCCCTGGCAACCGACCTCGGCGCCGGAGATCGACGCGTTGCGCTTGATGATCGCGCCGATCGCCGCGGCCGTGAGCAGGAGGGTCTCGGCGCCTGCCGTGGTCGCGCCAGGCACGAAGCGGTCATGGTAGCGCAGGACGGCGGGGATGATCCCGGCGGCGCCGTTGGTCGGTGCCGTGACCACGCGGCCACCGGCGGCGTTCTCCTCGTTCACCGCCAGCGCCCAGAGGTTCACCCAGTCCATGGCGCCGAGCGGATCGGCCTCGTTCAGGTGCGCGCGCGCCTCGAGCCGGCGCGACAGGTCGGGGGCGCGCCGGCGCACGCGCAGGCCGCCGGGTAATTCGCCCTCGGCGCGCACGCCGCGGGCGATGCACGCCGCCATCGCCGCGCGGATGCGGGCGATGCCGGCCGAGACCTCGGCGACCCCGCGCTGGCTTGCCTCGTTCGCGCGCATCAGGGCGGCGATCGACAGGCCGGCGGCGTCTGCGCGGTCCAGCAGTTCCGCGGCGTCGTGGAAGGGGTGGGGCACAGAGCACGGCGCCGGCATGGCGCTGGCGAGCGGTGCGCCCTGGTGGTCGACCACGAAGCCACCGCCGACCGAATAGTATGTCCGCACCATGTCGGGTTGCCCCGCTGCCTGCGCCGTCAGTCGCATGCCGTTGGTGTGCAGCGGCAGCGTCTCGCGTGGGTGGAAGACGATGTCGACCTGCGGGTCGAAGGCGATGCGCCGGCCATCGGGCAGCGCGAGGCGGCGTTGCGCGCGCATCTGCTGCACCAGCAGGGCGGCGTCGTCGGGGTCGATGGTGTCAGGTCGCGCGCCGGTCAGGCCGAGGATGATGGCGGCATCCGTCGCATGGCCCTTGCCGGTCAAAGCGAGGGAGCCGAACAGCTCGACCCGCAGATGCTCCGGCGGCGCCGCGCGATCGAGACCGGCGACGAAGGCGGCTGCCGCCACCATCGGCCCGACCGTATGGGAACTGGAGGGACCGATACCGATCCGGAACAGGTCGAACAGGCCGATCCAGGGGGTGGCCGGTCGAGGCATACGGATGAGGCTAGCGGAGCGGCGGGCGCTGCCACAACAGCCGTGATCATGCGCAGGGCGGGCGGGCTGCCCATTCCCCCGGCGGCGCGTCAGTCAAGTCGCGCGCCGGACACGTCCACCAGGTCGCGCCAGACCGCGTCCTGGCTGCGGATGACGGCCACCAGGGCTTCGGGCGTCTCGTCCCAGACCGGGGTGGAACCCCGGGGCGTGAGGTGCTCTCCCGTTGTGGCGGCGCCCTGGACCTGCGCCGTTGTCGTGGTGCGCGTGGGTCAGTCGGACGGATCGCGGTGCAGCTCCACCGCTATGCCTTCGAGGCCCGGCACGGCGGGGTAGCGCCGCATCACCTCCGGATCGTGGCCAGGCACGATGTTGCGGGGGCTCGGCGCCAGGGCGCGCAGCCGGTCGAAGCCGTCCAGCATCAGCCCGACATGAAAGCAGGTGGTGAAGGGGCGGCCGGCCTCCATGTTCTCGTAGAAATGCGTGACGTCGGAGGCAAGCACGACCTGGCCACGCGCGGTGTTCACGCGCACGCATTGCAGCCCCATCGAATGGCCGCCGACGGCATGCACGGTGATGCCCGGCGCGACCTCGCTGTCGCCCATGTGGAAGACCGTGCGGTCGGCGTAGGTCATGCGCACGATGCCGGCCACGTCCTCGACCTCGAAGGAGTGGCGCAGCTTCTTGTGCTTCATGAAGTGGCCGCAGGCGTAGTGCATCTCGGCTTCCTGCAGGTGGAAGCGGGCCTTGGCGAATTTGTGGAAGCTGCCGACGTGATCGTAGTGCAGGTGGGTGAGGATCACGTCCTCGACCGTATCGGGATCGACGCCCAGCAGCGGCAGGCTGTCGATCGGGCAGCGCAGGTAGTCGCGCTTGCGCCGGGCCGCGACCTCGGCGGTGAAGCCGGTGTCGATGACGATGGCGCGGTCCTCGTTCACCGCCACCCAGACGAAGTAGTCCATCGGCATGGGCGCATCATGCGGGTCGCCGCCGATGAAATGCTCGTGGCGGCGCGCCTCGCGCATCGCGTAGCGCAGGGCATGGACGCGATAGGTTGGGTCGGTCATGCGGCGGTCTCCCGAGTGGTGGCGACGGTGGGGCGCAGGCTGGGCGCGAGGCCCGCCATTGCCTCATTCCACCGCGATCCGCGCCTCCCGCACCACGCGGCCGATCTTCTCCATGTCGCCGCGCAGCAGGGCGCCCATCTGGGCCGGCGTGCCGCCCACCACGAGCGAGCCGAGGTCGAGCAGCCGCGCGCGCCCTTCCGGCGTGCCGACAATGGCCATGAACTCGCGGTTGAGGCGGTCGACCACCGGTTCGGGCATGCCGGCGGGGCCGATCACCGCGTACCATTCCACGATGTCGAAGCCCGGCAGCGCGGCCTCGGCGATGGTCGGCACGTCGGGCAGGTAGGGCTGTCGCTGGGCCGAGGTGACTCCCAGCGCGCGCACGGCGCCCGACCGGACATGCGGCAGCGTCGAGCTGCCGTTGCCGAACATGAGCTGGATCTGCCCCGCGACGAGGTCGGCCAGCGCCGGGCCGCCGCCGCGGTAGGGCACATGCACCATGTCCACGCCGGTCATCAGCTTGAACATCTCACCGGAGATGTGCACCGCCGAGCCGATGCCCGGCGAGCCGAAGGACAGCTTTCCCGGGTTCGCCTTCCCGTAGTCGATCAGCTCGCGGACCGTGCGCACCGGAAGGCTCGGATGCACCGCCAGGATGTTCGCGACATCCGCAAGATGCAGGATCGGCGTCACGTCGTTCACGGGGTGGTAGGCTTGGCGCGTCAGCAGCGCGGCGGAGACGAGCGTGCTGGTGACGATCCCGATGCTGTGCCCATCGGGCGCGGCGCGCAGCAGCTCCGCCGTGCCGATGGCGCCGGACGCGCCGCCGCGGTTCTCCACGACCACGGGCTGCCCCAGGGCGGCGGTCAGCGGGGGCTGGATCTGCCGCGCCAGGATGTCGGTCGTCCCGCCGGGGGGCCAGGGGACCACCATGCGGATCGGCCGGCTTGGCCAGGCCTGGGCGGACGCCATCGACGGCGCGGCCAGGACCGCGGCCGCACCCACCAGCATGTCGCGTCGTTGCATTGTTTCCTCCCTCACGCGTTTCGGATCAGCTTGCGGACCAGCCCCCGTCCATCGGCAGCGCGGCACCGGTGATGTCGTCTCCCGCGGGGCTGCACAGGAAGGCCACCATCGCGCCGACGGCCTCGGGGCGAATGAAGCGGCGCGTCGGCTGCTTCCCCCCGAGGAAGCCGGCGATGGCGGCGTCGCGATCGGTCTCCCCGCGTGCCGCCATGTCGGCGGTGATGCGCGCGTCGATCGCCGGCGTCGGCGTGGACCCCGGGCAGAGTGCATTGCAGGTGATGCCGTCCTGCAGCGTCTCCATCGCCACCGCCCGGGTCAGCCCGATCAGCGCGGTCTTGGTGGTAACGTAGCCGACCCGCCCCGCCACGCCGAACAGGCCATAGACCGAGGACATGTTGACGATGCGCCCCCACCCGCGCGCACGCATGCCCGGCAACGCGCGCCGGATGGCGTGGAAGGGGGCGGAGATGTTTACCGCCAGGTCGGTGTCCCAGGCAGCGGCCGTCATCGCCTCGATCGGAACCAGGTGACGGATGACGGCGTTGTTCACCAGGATGTCCGGACCGCCGTCGATCGCATCCAATAGCGCCTCGACGCCGTCGGTCGCGGCGAGGTCCGCGCGGCGATAGGTCACCCGCGCCGCGTGGCGCGCGCCGAGATCCGCGGCGAGGCAATCGCCCTCGGCTGCCGGCACCAGACCGTGGATCGTGACGGCGCAGCCGTTGGCAGCCAGGCTCTCGGCGATCGCAAGGCCGATGCCACCGGTCGATCCGGTGATCAGCGCGGTGCGTCCCGCCAGCCCCAACTCCGTGCGCATGCACCATCCTTCGCCTGAGGCCTGGGATCGTCACCCTATGGAGGCAGAAAAGCTGCGGCAAGGTGCGTCACAGTGGCCGCCTGCCTTGCACGGTCCGGGCATCCTGGCAGGATAGCCATAACCGGAACACCGGGCATCGACCCGGATGGGGGGATGGCATGTCAGACGGGACAGCGGCTTCGGCGCGGCTCCAGGCCCGCGTGACAACGGTCGGCGCCGGGCGCCGCGGCCTGCTGGCCGCCGGCGCCCTGCTCGCAGCACCGGCGGTGCGCGCACAGGGGTCGTCCTGGCCGCAACGGACGATCACCGTCATCGTGCCGGCCGCGCCAGGTGGCACGCTCGATGCGCTCGCGCGCTTCTTCGCCCTGGCCATGACGCCACTGCTCGGCCGCAGCGTGGTGGTGGAGAATGTCGGCGGCGCCGGCGGCTTGATAGGCATGCAGCGCGCGTCGCGCGCGGATCCCGACGGCCACACGATCGCCTTCGGCAACATGGGCGTGATGGCCGCCTTCGTGGCGCTGAACCCGAATGCCGGCTACGACCCGCGGCGCGACCTCGCGCCCATCGGCATGGCTGCGCACGTACCGATGGTGATCGCCGCCAGCCCGCAGAGCGGCGTACGCAGTCTGTCCGCGCTGCTCGACCGCATCCGCGAACGCGGCGAGCGCGCGACCTTCGGCACGGCAGGGCTCGGCACAACCAGCCACCTTGCGCCCGCGTTGCTGCTGCACCTGACCGGGCTGCGTGCCACGCTGGTGTCCTATCGTGGCGCCGGGCCGGCGATGAACGACCTGGCAGCGGGCGTGGTGGATGCGGTGATCGACCAGACGGTGACGATGATCCCGGCGCATCGTGGCGGCACCGCCGTCGCGCTCGCGGTCAGCGGCGCTCAGCGCGCGGCGCAGTTGCCGGACGTGCCGACCTTCGCCGAGGCGGGCGTGCCGAGCTTCGACCTGGTGGTGTGGAATGCCTTCGCCGCGCCGCGCGGGACACCGGAGCCGATCGTCCAGCGCCTCGCGGCGGCGGTGGATGGGGCGCTGGCGGATGCCGACCTGCAGCGCCGCCTGGCCGACCTCGCCGCCATAGCACCGGCGCCGGAGGAACGCGGGCCAGGCCCGCTCGGACAGCGCATCACCGCCGATGCCGCCCGCTGAATCGCTGTTGTGGAAGCGGCCGGGCTGGCACGGCAATAGGCGTGATGAATTCTGTCGATCCGGCGGGCGGGGCGCCGTTGTCCTCGGTGAGCGCGGCGCTGGCCGGGTTCGTGGCGGAGTCACGCTGGGCCGATATTCCCGCCGCGCCGCGTCACGCCGCCAGGCGCGCCCTGCTGAACCACGTCGGCTGCGCGATCGGCGTGGCGCACGACCCCGCGGTGCGGACGGCGCTGGCGGTGATGCGGCCATTCTCGGGGACCGCCGCGGCTACTGTCGTGGCGCAGGGCGTGCGCCTCGACCCGATGGCGGCGAGTTTCGTCAATGCCATCGCATCCAACCTGCTCGACTACGACGACACGCATCTTGCAACCGTCCTCCACCCCGCGGCGCCGGTGGCGCCGCCCGTGCTCGCGCTGGCGGAACAGCGGGGCCTGTCGGGCGCCGCGGCGCTGCACGCCATCCTTCTCGGGATCGAGGTCGCCTGCCGCGTCGGCCTCGGCGTCTCGCCGGGGCACTACGCGCGCGGCTGGCACATCACCGCCAGCGCCGGTGTCTTCGGGGCGGCCGCGGGCTGCGCGAAGCTGATCGGATTGACGGCGACGCAGACCATGCATGCGCTGGGCATCGCGGCGAGCCAGGCGAGCGGGCTGGTCGAGAACCTGCCGACGGCGGCGAAGAACGTCGCGGTCGGCAATGCGGCACGCAACGGGATGCTCGCAGCGCTGTTCGCCGAAGCCGGCTACGAGGCCGCGCCTGCCGCCATCGAAGGCCCGCTCGGCTGGGCGCGCGCCACCGGCGACGTGCCGGACCTGGCGGCGATGAACGGCGGGCTCGGCTCGCGGTGGGAAGCGGCGCGGAACACCTACAAGCCCTATCCCGCCGGCATCGTGTTCCACGCCGTGATCGAGGCCGGCGTCGCGCTGCGTCGTGAGCTCGGTGACCGCGTGGCGATGATCGACGGCGTCACCGTCGCCGGCGATGCGCTGCTGCTCGCCCGCGGCGACCGCGTGGTGCGCAATGAGCGCGACGCGCGCGTGAGCATTCACCACGCGGCCGCCATCGCCCTGACGCTGGGCCGCGCCGGTGTTGCGGAATTCGAGCGCGGTTCCGTGGCAGGGTCGCGGCCCGGCTCGACGAGAGCCTGCCGCGCGGCGCGGCGCGCGTGCTGGTGCGGCTCGTGGATGGGTCGGAGCGTGTACGGACGGTCATCACGCCGCGCGGCAGCCTCGAGGTTCCGCTGACGGATGCGGAACTCGAGGCGAAGTTCCGCGACAATGCGGCGCTGGGCGGCCTGGGCGACCGCAGCGCCGCGCTCATCGCGGAGCTTTGGGCGCTCGACGCGGCGCCGTCGCTCACGCCGCTGATGCGCCTGCTGACATAGCGGCACTCCGCAGCGCCGTTGATCCCTTCGTGCGGCCTGCGCGTCCGACAGCACTTCCGAGCCCGCCGCCCTACCCGGAGCCGAGCCCGCGCCACACCGAGACGGCCTGACGCGCCACCGCTGAAGCCCGGCGATAAGTCCGCTAAGTGCTGGTGCCGGCACGCGGATTTGAACCGCGGACCTACTGATTACGAATCAGTTGCTCTACCACTGAGCTATGCCGGCTACCCACGCGCCGCGCCGCTCCGCGCAGCCCGGGCGGCGCCTTCTACCCGCCACGACGCCCCCCCGCAACCGCCTTTCATCCCCCGCGCGCTGCGCCCGCCCCCGTGCTAACCATCCCCGACCATGCGTCGCCGCCTGCTACTGACTGTCCTCCTCGCCCTCGCCGCCGCTGGCGGCTGGGTCTGGTGGACCATGCCTCCCGCCGTCGCCATCGCGCTGGCCACCTCCGGCCCGGCGCTGCGAGCCGTCTATGCCACCGGCAGCGTCGAACCCGTGCATTGGGCCCGCGTCGGCCCGACGTTGCGCGCCCGCATCACCGAGGTCCTGGTGGACGAAGGCGCCCGCGTCACGGAAGGCCAGCCCATGGCGCGCCTCGACAACCGCGAGGCGATACACCGTGCGGAGGAAACCGAGGCCCGCGCCCGCTTCGCCCAGGAGGACCTGGCCCGCATCCGCACCCTGGTCACCCGCGACATCGCCGCCCGCGCCAGCCTCGAGCGCGCCGAGGCCGAGGCCCGCGCCGTGCGCGCCGTGGCCGAGGCCGCCCAGCGGCGCCTGGACGACTATATCGTTCGCGCACCATCCGACGGCATCGTGCTGCGCCGGGACGTGGAGGTGGGCGAGGTGGTCGACACCCCCGCCTCGCTGTTCTGGATCGGCGAACCCCGCCCGTTGCGCGTCACGGCCGAGGTGGACGAGGAGGACATCGCCCAGGTCCGCGAGGGCCAGCGCGTGCTGCTGCGCGCCGATGCCTTCTCCGGCCAGGTGCTGACCGCAACCGTCGGCCAGATCACGCCCAAGGGCGACGCCACGCGCAAATCCTACCGCGTGCGCCTGCTCCTGCCCGACGACACACCCCTGCTGATCGGCATGACGGTCGAGGCGAACATCGTGCTGCGCCAGACCGACGACGCCGTGCTGGTGCCGCCGGGCGCCGTGCGGGACGGTCGCGTCTTTGTCGTGCAGCAGGAAACCGTGCAGCCCCGGCCCGTCGAACTGGGCGTGCAAGGCCCCCGCGCGGTCGAGATCCTGCGCGGCCTGCAGCGCGGCGAGGCGGTGGTGCTCGACCCACCAGCCGGGCTCACGGCAGGCCAGGCGGTGCGCCTGCGCCCATGAGGCTGATCCTCGACCTCGCGCGCGGCATGCTCTCCCGTCGGCGGCGGCAGACGCTGGTCAGCGTGCTGGGCGTGGCGCTCGGCGTGGCATTCTTCATCGCCATCGCCTCGCTGATGCGCGGCTTCCAGACCTATTTCGTGCAGCAGGTCATCGACGTGCAGCCGCACATCGTCATCAAGGACGAAACCCGCCGACCGCTGCCCCAGGCCGCCGAGATCGCCACGCCGGGCGGTGCCGTCGCGATCAACGGCGTGAAGCCGCGCGACCGCGTCCGTGGCATCCGCTCCGCCGGCGACAAGCTCGCGGTGCTTGAAGCGATTCCCGGTGCCTCGGCCGCAGCCATCCTGACCGGTGCCGCGCTGCTGCGCTACGGCTCGCGCGACGTCACCATCACCGTCACCGGGATCGAACCGGCGCGCTACCGCCGCGTGGCGAACCTGGAAAAGGACATGGTCCAGGGCAGCCTCAACGACCTGCGCTCGGCCGCCAACGGCCTGATCATCGGCGCGGCGCTCGCAGTCCGCCTTGGCGTGCAGATGGGGGACACCGTCATCGCCGTCTCGCCGCGCGGCGTCTCGCTGCAGATGAAGATCGTCGGCATCTTCCACACCGGGCTGGTGGCCCTCGACCAATCCGCCGGCTACGCCCTGCTGAAGGTCAACCAGGTCCTGCAGGACCGCCCCAACGTGGTGAACCAGATCCTGCTGCGCCTGGCCGACGTGACCCAGGCCGAACCCCTCGCGCGCCGGATCGAGGGCCGCTTCGGCGACCGCACCGAATCCTGGGAGGAGCAGAACCGCAATATCCTCACGGTCTTCGTCATCCAGAACGCCATCATGTACAGCGTGACCGGCGCCATCCTGCTGGTCGCGGCCTTTGGCATCTACAACATCATCTCGACGGTCGTGTTCGAGAAGACACGCGACATCGCCATCCTGAAGTCGCTGGGCTTCACCGAGGGCGACATCCAGCTGCTGTTCCTGGTGCAGGGCATGATCGCGGGGCTGCTCGGCGCCGTGCTCGGCTGCGTGATCGGGCAGCTGATGATCGAAGGGCTGGGGCAGGTGCGCTTCCAGACCGAGACACCGGCCGGCAACGACCGCTTCCTGATGGCGCAGGATTGGCGGATCTTCGCGGTGGCATCGTTCTTCGCGGTGGCATCGGCGGCACTGGCCGCGGTCATTCCAGCGCGGCGGGCGGCCCGGCTTGATCCCGTGCAGGTCGTCCGGGGGGCGGCGTGAAGCAAGGTCGGGCGAGGGAACTCTCCCGGACCCCCTCCCTTATTTTCAACCTGCGGATTGGCGGACGATGACGGCGCCGCTTTTGGCCGCCGAGGGCGTCACGAAGCGGCTTGCCGAGGGCGTCACGCTGGTCAGCGACATATCGCTCACCGTAACCAGGGGCGAGTTCGTCGCCATCACCGGGCCATCCGGATCGGGCAAATCCTCCCTGCTCTACCTGCTCGGACTGCTCGACCGGCCCAGCGCAGGGCGCGTCTTGCTCGAAGGCGCGGATACGGCGCTGCTGCCGGCACAGGATCTTGCGGCACTGCGCCTCGCGCGGCTTGGCTTCGTCTTCCAGTTCCATTTCCTGCTGCCGGAATTCTCGGCGCTGGACAACGTGCTCATTCCCATTCGCCGCCGGGGCGTGCTGAAGCCGGAAGCGGCACGGGCGCGTGCCATGTCCCTGCTCGATGCCCTCAGCCTCGCGGACGCCGCGGCGAAACTGCCCGAACAACTCTCCGGCGGCATGCGCCAGCGCGTCGCCGTCGCCCGAGCGCTCGCCAATGATCCCGCCCTGTTGCTGGCGGACGAACCCACCGGCAACCTCGATACGAAGAATGCCGCCGCGGTCTTCGACATCTTCGCGCGCCTCGCCGCGGAGGAAGGCCGCACCGTGCTGGTCGTGACCCATGATGCCGACCTGGCGCGGCGCGCCACCCGGCGCATCCACCTGGTCGATGGCCGGATCGTCAGCGACGAACGAAGCGCGCCAGCCTGACCACGCTGCGCCGTCTTTTTGTTGACTAGGCAACTTACTGCTAATAGTTTCCATGGAACTCACAATCGATCCCATGAACCGCAGCAGCCCCGTCCCTGCCCTTACCGACCACCTCGGCTACTGGCTGCGGCTGGTCTCCAATCACGTCTCCGCCGGCTTCGCCCGCCGGCTCGAGAGGCACGGCGTCACCGTTGCGGAATGGGTGGTGCTGCGCGAACTGCTCGATGTGGACGCCCTTGCCCCGAGCCGCCTCGCCGACCGCATGGGCATGACGCGCGGGGCGATCAGCAAGCTCGCCGACCGCCTGGTCGCCAAGGCGCTGGTCGACCGCCAGGACGACCCGCAGGACGGCCGCGCCCAGACCCTGGCGCTCACCGCCGCGGGGCGCCGCCTGGTGCCGCGCCTCGCGCGCCTGGCGGACGCGAACGATGCCGCCTTCTTCGCTGCCCTCGCGTCCAGGGAGCGCGCGACGGTCGAGGCTGCGCTGCGCAAGGTTGTCGCGCAGCACGGCCTCAAGCACCGCCCCGTCGACTGAACCCTCCCATCACCGCGAAGGACCCGCGCCATGGACGCGCAAACCCGAGCCACCGCCGAAGCCTGCCTGGCCGCCGCCAATGACGGATCGCTCGACTTCCCCGCCATCGTCGCCCGGCTGATCGCCGCCGGCTTCGAGGGCTACACCGTGGACTACCGCCGCGGTGTCTCGACCTACTACCTGCCCGATGGCGACAGCGTGGACCTGCCGCATCCGGCGCAGGACGGCCCGGTCGCCGCCGCCTTCCAGGCGCCGGTGGTCGAAGCCGCCGTCCACGAGGCGCAGGCCAAGGTCCCCGGCTACACCTATCGCGGCTTCTGCGGGAAGGTCACGGCAGCAGGCTGCGCCGGCACCATCGTGTCCTTCTCCGGCCGACGCGTCGTGTATTTCGGCCGCACCGCCGAAACGCATGTGGAGCATTTCCCGCCGTAGCGGCGCTACGCCCCCTCCACCGGATCGTACATCACGCCGGAGGACGCGAAGCCGCCATCCACGTTCAGCACCTGGCCGGTGACGAAGCCGTTCTCCGCGCTGCAAAGGAACGCGACCGCGGCCGCGACGTCGGCCGGTGTGCCGTAGCGCTTCACCGCCATGCGATCCAGGAAGGCGGCGCGCTGGCGCGGCCCATGTGCGGTGCGCGCCACCTGCACCGGTCCGGGGGCAACGCCATTCACCAGGATGCCATGCGGTGCGAGTTCCGTCGCCAGCACGCGGGTGAGCATCTCGATGCCGCCCTTGCTGGCGCCATAGGCCGCGCGCCCGGTGCCGCCGAACTGCCCGGACACCGAGGAGATGGTGACGATCCGCCCACCCGGATCGGGCGCGGCCGTCATGGCACGCCCAGCAGCGCGCGCGGTCAGGAAGCAACCCACCAGATTCACCCGCAGCACGCGCTCGAAGGCCGCCAGCGACATCTCCAGCACCGGCACGCGGTCGGTGATGCCGGCATTGCACACCGCGATGCGCAGCCGGCCGAAGCGGCGCTCGGCCTCGGCCACCGCGGCCTCCACCTGCGCCTCGTTGGTTACGTCCATGGCCTGCGCGGCGGCGGTGCCGCCCGCGGCGGTAATGGCACCCGCCACCCGCGCGGCGGCCTCCGCATTGATGTCGGCCACCAGCACCGCGGCCCCGTCGCGCGCCAGGCGCAGCGCGATCCCCTCGCCGATGCCTGACCCGCCGCCGGTGACCAGCGCGACCAGGCTCACATGTCCTCCTCGATGGCGATGACGCGCGCCGGCGCGCCGTCGCTGTCCGGGATCTTCACCGGCAGGCCGATCACCTGGCAGCGAGGCTGCGTGATGGCGCCCATGTTGCAAAGGTATTCGAACATGACCACGCCGCGCGCCAGCAAGTGGAAATGCGTGACATGCTCGGGCAGCGGCGGCCGCGGCTGCCCGGTCAGGAAGAAGCGGATGCAGTGGTCCTGCGGGAAGTCGAAGCCGACCGCCTTGATGCCCTGCTCGCGCAGCCAGACCGCGCCCTCGGCGGTCATCCACGGCGCCTTCAGCCAGAAATCCTCGCTGTCGAGGCTGGCGCGTTCGTCCCAGCGTGTACGGATCAGCGCGAAGTCGCCGCGCCGCAGATGCGCCCCCGCCGCAGCCAGCCGCTCGACCGGGATCGGGCTGTCCGCCGGTACGTCCGAGACATCGATCACCGCGCCCGGCCCGACCGTCATGTCGAGCGAGATCGCATCGGTCGTGAAGCCCTCGGGGTCGACATGCCGCGGGCTGTCCATGTGGGTGAAGGCATGCACGTTCCACCCCGCCCAGGTCGCCTGGCCGGCGCCGGTGTCGTGGCTTTTCGCCAGGCGGCGCTCCACCGCCCAGCGGAAATGCCCGGTGCGGACGGCGGTCGACAGGTCGATCAGCCGCGCCACCGCTCAGCCATCCTTCCAGGGGCGACGCGCCCACAGCGCGCGCAGCGCGGTGCCTTCCTGCAGCACGATCTCGCGCGTCGCCACCGGGTCGCGATACTGCAGCGGGATGAACAGCCGCTCGGCCTCCGCGATCCAGGCGGGGTCGCGCATCGTCGCCGCCAGCATCGCCGACAGGCGTTCGACGATCGGCGTGGGTGTCGCCACCGGCACCACGAGCGAGCGCACCACGCGCGTGTCGATCGGGTAGCCGGATTCGCGGAAGGTCGGCACGTCCGGCGTCATCGGGAAGCGTGCCGGCCCGGCCGAGGCCAGCGGCCGCACCCGCCCCTCGCGGATCAGTCCCACGCTCTCGCCCATGTTCATCGACGCCACCTGGATATGCCCGCCGATCAACGCGGTCACGGTCGGCGCCTGGCCGGCGAAGGGCACGTGGTTCAGACGGATGCCGGCGGCATTCTCCAGTTCCAGCATCAGCAGGTGGTCGTCCGACCCGATCCCCGCCGTGCCCACCGCGATGGTGCCCGGCGCGGCGCGCGCGCCCTGCACCAGATCCGCGAGCGTGCGGAACGGGCTGTTGGGCGCGACATGGAAGCCGGAGGGGTCCTCCACCACCGTGCCGAGATAGGCGAAATCCTCCAGCCGGTAGCGCGGCGTGCGCTCGATGGTGATGGTCTGCAGACTCGGCGTGATGACGGTGCCGATGGTGGTGCCGTCGGGCGCGGCGGTCGCCGCGGCGGTGTAGCCGATCTCGGCCCCCGCACCGGGGCGGTTCACCACCACGAAGCGCGCGCCGGGCAGATGCTTCTCGAAGAAGGGCACCATGGCGCGGATGTTGATGTCGGTGCCGCCGCCCGGCGGGAAGGGCACGATGAGCTGGATCGGCCGGTCGCCGGGCCAGGCGGGCTGGGCGTGCGCGGTCAGCGGCGCGGCGGCCAGTGCTGCGGCGATCACGCCGCGACGCGATGGAGCCATTCCTGGTGTTCCTTCCCACATGCCCGCGCCTTCGGCGGTGTCGTGGGCACGCTAGGCCATGTCCCGCAGGGACGGAACCGCCTGCTCAGCCGCGCGCCGTCGCCGCCAGCAATCCGCCGCCCGCCACCAGCGCGGCCGCCACCGCCACGCGCCAGTCGAGCAGCCCCTCCCCGGCGGCCACCAGCAGCAGCGTCGATGCGACCGGAACCGCATAGGCCAGCGTGCCGAGCAGCCGCGGATCGCCGCGCTTCATCCCGGCATCCCACAGGAAGAACGCAGCGCCCAGCGGGCCGGCGCCGAGCAGAACGATCGCCAGCCATTGCCGCGCATCCGGCACCACCGTCGCCTCGAAAGCCACATGTGCCGCGCCGGCCAGCAGCGCGGTGGCGATGCAGAAGCCGGCCAGCGCATCGGTCGGCACCGCCGCCATCCGCTTCGACGTGATCGAATAGACCGCCCAGACCACGGCGCATCCCACCGCGCTGGCGAAGCCCCAGCCCGCCCCCGCCGGGAAGGACGCGCCAGCGCCCACCAGCAGCGCGCAGCCGGCGAAACCCAGCGCCACCCCTGCCAGCCGCCGCTTGCCCAGCCGCAGCCCCAGCACCGGCGCCGAGAGCAGCACGATCAGCAGCGGCCATAGATAGTTCAGCAGGTTGGCTTCAACCGCCGGCGCCAGCGCCAGCGCAGCGAAATACAACGCGTGATAGCCGAACAGCCCGCCCACCCCGTGCACCCACGCCAGCGGCCCCTGCCGCAGCGCCCCGAGGCGCCCGCGCGCCGCCACAACGCCGAGCGCGAGCAGCCCGCCCACCGCGAAGGCCATGCCCGTGAGTTGCAATGCAGGCACGCCATTCGCCATGCGGGCGAGCAGCGCCAGAAAAGCCCACAGCAGCAGGGCGCCGGAACCGGCAAGGGTGGAAATCGACATGCGGTCGGCGCAGACTATCCCGGATTGTGATGGTCATCGCTTCGGGTGGTCGGGTTGCGGGCGTGATACTGCGCTACGGCCATGGCGTCGACTGAGGTGGAGGACATGCTGGGATTCGTGCTCCGGACGGCGGTGGCCGCGGCTGCATTGTGGGTCGCGGTTGCAATCGTGCCCGGTTTGCAGGCGGCGGATGCCAAAGCGCTGGTGCTCGCGGCCGTGCTGCTCGGCGTGGTCAATGCGACCATCCGCCCGGTCGCGCTGTTCCTGTCCATCCCGATCACCATCCTGACCTTCGGCCTGTTCATCCTGGTGGTGAATGCGGGGATGCTGTCGCTGGTCGCGCGTCTGGTGCCGGACTTCACGGTGTCCAGTTTTGCCTCCGCCGTGCTCGGGTCGCTGGTCGTGTCCATCGTCTCGGCCACCATCAACGGCGGCATGACGACCGGCTGACGCGCGGCTCCGGCAGCGCGGCAACCCTTGCCCGCGCGCGGCGTTACCCTGCCGCCGAATCAAGGGAACACACATGGCCGAGATCACCGGAAGCCAGGCAGGCGAGACCCTGTCGGGTGGACTGGCGGACGACATCATCACCGCCTTCGCGCCTGGTGCCGAGGCCGACAGCATCGTCGCGACGCGCATTGCCACGAACCTGGCGAGGCCGATCACGGCGGCCGCGCCGCCGGACGAATCCGGGCGGCTGTTCATCCTGCAACGCGACGGGCTGCTCAAGGTCATGGACCTCGAGAGCGGGACCATCGCCGCCACGCCGGCGCTCGACCTCACGGGCCAGATCGCCATCGACGGCGAATCCGGGCTGCTCGGCCTCACCTTCCATCCCGACTTCGCGGCCAATGGGCGCTTCTTCGTGTTCCTGTCGCAGACCGGCGGCACCAGCGAGATCCGCGAATATCGCCTGGGCGCCGATGGCGTGGCGGTGCCCGACAGCGCGCGCACCATCATCGAGATCCCGCAGCCACCGTTCCCGAACCACAAGGGCGGATGGCTCGGCTTCGGACCGGACGGGATGCTGTACGCCACGGTGGGCGATGGCGACGCCCGCTCGGATCCGTTCAACAATGCGCAGAACCTCGACTCGCTGCTGGGCAAGGTGCTGCGGCTGGATGTGGACGGCGATGATTTCACCGCCGATCCACAGCGCAACTACGCCATCCCCGCCGACAACCCTTTCGTGGACGCCGCGGGGCTCGACGAGATCTACGCCTCCGGCCTGCGCAACCCGTTCCGCGCCGGCTTCGACCCGGCGACGGGGCGCTTCTTCGTGGGGGATGTCGGTCAGGCAGCGCGCGAGGAGATCAACATCGTCGCGGCCGGCGACAACCTGGGCTGGCGGCTCTATGAGGGCAGCGAGCCCTTCGCCTTTCCGACCGCGCCGACGACCGGCCTCACCTTCCCGATCCATGAGTACACGCACGCCTCCGGCGATGGCTTCGCGGTCACCGGCGGGACGGTCTATCGCGGCCCGCAGGAAGCGCTGCACGGGCGCTACGTGTTCGGCGACTTCGTGTCGGGGCGGATCTTCGCACTGGATGACACCGACGGCGACGGCACCTGGACGCGCACGGAGCTCACCGGGCTGATCACGGCCTCGGCTGGCACGGTCGGCCTGCCGGCCGCCTTCGCCACCGCGCCGGATGGCGCGCTGCTGGTGGTGGACTATGACGGCGAGGTGTTCCGGCTCGACCCCGTGCTGTCCGGCCCGGCGGACGGCGCCGACCGCATCTTCGCCGGCGCCGGGCGGGACATCGTCTATGGCGGCGGCGGCAACGATACGGCGCAGGGCGGCACCGGCGACGACACCCTGCACGGCATGGACGGCGACGACCGCCTGTATGGCGAGGCCGATGCCGACCGCCTGTCCGGCGGGGCGGGGCGTGACGTGCTGCTGGGCGGGCAGGGCGACGACACGCTCGATGGCGGCGTCGGCGACGACCTGCTGGTTGGCGGCGACGGCAACGACCTGTTCCTGGTCGACGGACAAGGGGATCGGGTGGTCGAGGCGGCGACGGGCGGTGACGACACGGTGATCGCCAGCGCGTCCTTCCGCGTGTCGGGCGGCATCGAGACGCTGGTTCTGTCGGAAGCGGCCGGCGCGGCGGGCGGCACCGCCGCCGGGACCGCCACCCGCATCCTCGGCAATGGCGCGGCGAACCGTCTGTTCGGCCTGGCTGGCGACGACACGCTGGAGGGCGGTGGCGGCGGCGATCTGCTCCATGGCGGCGCCGGCAGCGATCGCCTGGTGGGGGGTGCCGGTGCCGACACGCTGCGCGGCGGCGCGGGCGACGACACGTACATGGTGGACAGCCGCGCCGACCGGGTGGTCGAGGGGGCGGGCGGCGGGACGGATACGGTGATCGCGTCGGGTGCCGACGGCTACTGGTCGACGCCGGAGATCGAGGTGCTGGTGCTGACCGGCGCGGCGCGGTTCGGCGTGGGCAATGCCGCCGACAATACGCTGTACGGCAGCGACGGCGACGACCGGCTCTATGGGATGGCAGGGGCCGACCGCATCGAGGGCGGCACCGGCGACGACATGCTCTGGGGCGGCGCCGGCGCCGACGTCTTCGTCTTCGCGGCGGGGCACGGCAACGATGTCGTCATCGACTTCGAGTGGGGAACGGATGCCTTCGCGTTCAGCCACACCGGGTCAGTCGTCGCGGCGCAGGTCGCGGCCGGCTACCTGCTGACATTCGACACGGGCGACAGCGTGCTGCTGCGGGGCGTCGAGGCGCCGCCGTTGGGCGTGCCGGGAAGCGGAGGGATCGTGCTGGGTGGCGCGCAGCCTGCTGCGCTGTCGCTTGCCGGCGGCATGATCTCGGTAGCGGGATCGCCGCCGACGGATTTCATGATGTAGCGCAGACGCGCTTCGCCAGCGGATTGAACGGCCGGCGCGCTTCTGCAAGGGTGCACGCCTCTCGCCCGGGACCCAGCGCATATGAGCACAGGCCTTCTCGCCCTGCTGGACGACGTCGCCGCCATCGCCAAGGTGGCGGCGGCATCGCTCGACGATGTCGCGCTGCAGGCCGGCAAGGCCGGCGCCAAGGCTGCCGGCGTGGTGATCGACGATGCCGCGGTCACGCCGCGCTACGTGGTGGGCTTCGATGCCAACCGCGAATTGCCGATCATCGGGCGCATCGCGCTGGGGTCGCTGCGCAACAAGTTCCTGGTTCTGCTGCCCGCCGCGCTGGCGCTGTCGGCCTTCGCCCCCTGGCTGATCACCCCGCTTCTGGTTTTGGGCGGCATCTACCTGTGCTTCGAGGGCAGCGAGAAGGTGGCCGAATGGATCCGCCCGCATGCCCCCGAGGCCGCGACGAACGTCCCGCCGGTCGATGCCCTGCACCTCGAGAACGAACGCGTCGCCGGTGCCATCAAGACCGACTTCATCCTGTCGGCCGAGATCATGGCGATCGCGCTGGCCACCATGCCGCAGTCCAACATCTGGACGCAGGCGGCGGTGCTGGCACTGGTCGGCCTGGTGATCACGGCCGGCGTCTATGGCGTGGTCGCCATCATCGTGAAGGCGGATGACGTGGGCGCGGCGATGGTCCGGCGCGGCATCGCGGCGGGTGCCATCCTGGTGCGCGGCATGCCGGTGGTGCTGAAGGTGCTGTCGGTCGTGGGCACCGCCGCGATGATCTGGGTCGGCGGCGGCATCATCCTGCATGGCATGGAGGAATTCGGCCTGGGCTGGCTGCCGCATCTGGCGCACGACATCGCGGCCGGCGCCGGGCGCGCCCTGGGCGGCGCCACGGTGGAGTGGGTGGTGAATGCGGCGCTGGCCGGCGTGGTGGGGCTGATGGTGGGCTTCGCGGCCATGCCCGTGCTGGGCCGCCTGCTGCACAAGTAGCGTCAGGGTTTGCGCAGCACGGCGCGCACCACCTCCGCCAGGCCCTGGTGGCGCGGGCCTTCGTCCAGCGCCACCGTCCCCTCCAGCAGTTCCAGCACCTCCAGCCCGGCGAAATGCCGTTCGACCAGCGCGCGCGACCACAGCAGCGACGGATCCTTCGGCCCGCCGCTGCGCCGGCCTTCCTGCGCCGGCGTGAAGGCCTCCAGCAGCAGCAATCCGCCGGGCGCCAGCGCCCGCAGAGCCCCGGCGCTGGCCAAGGCACGATCCTCGGGCGGCAGGTGCACGAAGATCCAGGCGATCACATCGAAGCCCGCCACCGGCCAGGTCCAGCGCGCGACGTCCGCAGTGACCGTGGACAGCGCGACGCCGCGCCGCACGGCCAGGGCCTGCGCCTTGGCCAGGCCCACCCCCGACCAGTCGACCGACATCGCCTCCATTCCCTGTTCGGCGAGCCAGACGCCGTTGCGCCCTTCGCCATCGCCGACCGCCAGCGCGCGCAGCCCGCGCCGCATCCGGTGCGCCTGGGACAGCAGGAACAGGTTCGGCGCCTCGCCGAACTGGAAGCCGCCGCCGGCATAGCGTTCGTCCCAGGCCAGAGACGTACTCACGCGCCCAGCACCACCGGCTGCGGGTCGAGCCAGACCTGGTACCAGGACAGCGAGAAATGCAGGTGCGGCCCGGTCACGCGCCCGGTCGCACCCGACAGCGCGATGCGTTCGCCCTTGCCCACCATCTGCCCCTCCCGCACATCGATGCGCGAGAGATGGGCATAGAGCGAGTTCACGCCATGCCCGTGGTCGATCATCAGCAGGTCGCCGAAGAAGTGGAAGGACTCCGCCAGCGTCACGCGCCCCGGCGCGACGGCCAGCATCGGCGTACCGGTCGGCACCGCGAAATCCAGCCCGTAATGCGGCTGGCGGGGCTGCCCGTTCAACACGCGTCGGCTGCCGAAGACGCCGGAGATCCGCCCGCTGGCCGGCGCGATGAAGCCGTGCGCGAAGCCGGTCAGCGCGCTGTCCGTCGCCCGCGCCACGCCCAGTCTTTCGCGTTCGCGCAGGATGCGCGCCAGCGTCGCCTCGTCGGGCGTGACCTGTGCCGGCGGCAGGCCGCTGATGCGCTGCTCCTGCCACTGCCGCCGCACGATGGCGAGCCGCCGGTCCTCCGCCCGCTGCCCGGGCTGCGTGACGCTCAGCACCGACGCCGCGCCATGGTCGCGCCCGAAGCCGAAGGCGAAGGCACCTTCCGCGGAGACACGCACCGCCCGCCCATCCAGCGCCAGCCGCGTGCCAGGCACCGCCTGTCCGACCACGAAGCCACCCTGCGTCAGGCCGCGTTCGGGGAAGGTGACGGCGGCGGCGGGGCGGGGGAGGAGCAGGGCGGGGGCGGCCAACAAGGCACGGCGCGGAAAGGCGGAGGGGCTCTGCCCCTGCGGACCACCCCGCCAAAGGCCTAAGGGCCTCTGGACACCTTGAGATTCGTCGGAGAATTCGGGGAGGGGCAAAGCCCCTGTCCGCGCTACCGCATCGCTCACAGCAAGCTCCCCTGCCCCGGCGCCTGACCTTTCCGCCGCGCCGGCGCGCCATCCGCCGTCACGCGCGCCTCGCCATCCGCGAAGGCGAGGCGCAGCGGCTGGCCCGGCGCGACGCGCGCCGCCGCGGTGACGGCGTGGCCATCGCCGTCACGCACCAGCGCGAAGCCGCGCGCCAGGACGGATTGGTAGGATGCGCTGTCCAGCCGCGCTGCCAGGCCGTCGAGCAGCGTGCGCTTCTGCCGCAACAGGGCCTGCACCGGTGCGGGGGAGAGCCGCGTGATGGCCGGTGCGCGGGCGCGCCCATCCTGCTGGCGCGCCCAGGCTGCGGAAAGCCGCAGACTCAGCGCCTGGATGGCGGCGCGGCGTGCCAGGATGCCTTCCCGCGGGTGCGGCACGCGCAGCGCACCGATTGCCTGGCGGCGTGCCGTCAGCAGGGCGGCCAGCGCACGCGGCAGGCGCCCGCCGATGTCGTCCAGGCGCTGGCGGGATTGCGCGACGCGGGCGGGCAGGTCGGGCAGGCCGCGTTCGGCGCGCAGCAGGCGCAGCCGCGCGGCGTTCAGCGTGCCGGCGGCGGCCTGCACCAGGCGCGCGCCGGTCTGCGCCAGGCCCGCCTGCAATTCCACGCGGGCCGGCACGGCCAGTTCCGCCGCGGCGGTCGGGGTGGGCGCGCGGCGGTCGGACGCGTAGTCGATCAGCGTGGTGTCCGTCTCGTGCCCCACCGCGCTGACCAGCGGGATCGAACAGGCCGCCACCGCGCGGAGAACGATCTCCTCGTTGAAAGCCATCAGGTCTTCCAGCGACCCACCGCCGCGCGCGACGATGATCACGTCCGGGCGCGGCACGCGGCCGCCGGGGGCGATGGCATCGAAGCCGCGAATGGCGGCGGCGATCTGCTCCGCCGCGCCCTGGCCCTGCACCACCACCGGCCACAGCAGGATGCGACGGGGGAAGCGCCGCGCGATGGTGGTGCGGATGTCCTGGATCACCGCGCCCTTCTCGGACGTCACGACGGCGATCACCTGCGGCAGGCGCGGGATCGCCCGCTTGCGCGCATCGTCGAACAGGCCTTCGTCCAGCAGGCGCTTGCGCAGCGCCTCGATCCTGGCGAGCAGCGCGCCCGCGCCGGCGTATTCGAGTCGTTCGATCACCAGCTGGTACTTCGACCGATCAGCATAGGTCGAGATGCGGCCGGTCGCGATCATCTCGACGCCGTTCTCGGGCATGGTGCCGATGGTCCGGATGGCGGTCTTCCAGATCACCGCCTCGATCTTCGCATCCTGGTCCTTGAGCGACAGGTAGGTGTGGCCGGACGGGTAGCGCTTCAGCTCGGTGATCTCGCCGCGCACGCGCACGCGGCCGAAGGCGCCTTCCAGCGTCCGGCGAATGGCGCCGGCCAGGTCCGAGACGCTGTAGTCGGGGAGGTTGGTTGCAGGCGTGTCCATGGCGCCACCCTATGCTAAGGCGCCCCGGATGCGGAACGGGGGCTTGGAATGAAGGTTCTGGTGGTCGGCGGCGGCGGGCGGGAACACGCGCTGTGCTGGGCGATCGCGGCCTCGCCGCTGCTCACGCGGCTGTGGTGCGCACCAGGCAATGCCGGCATTGCCGAAGTGGCCGAATGCGTGGCGATCGGCGCCGAGGACATTCCCGCGCTGGTCGGATTCGCGCGCGACCAGGCGGTCGACCTGGTGGTCTGCGGGCCGGAGGCGCCGCTGACGCTTGGCCTGGCGGATGCGTGCGCGGTGGCGGGCATCAGGTGCTTCGGACCATCGGCGGCGGCGGCGCAGCTGGAGGGCAGCAAGGCCTTCACACGCGAGGTCGCGGACGCCGCCGGCGCGCCTGGCGCGCGCTGGGCGCGTTTCACCGACCCGGTCGCGGCGCGCGCCTACATCCGCGCGCAGGGCGCGCCCATCGTCGTGAAGGCCGACGGCCTCGCCGCCGGCAAGGGCGTGGTGGTGGCCGCGACGGTCGCGGAAGCCGAGGCCGCCATCGCCGACATCATGGAATCGCGCATCCATGGCGAATCCGGCGCGACCGTGCTGGTCGAGGAATGCCTGGTGGGGCAGGAGGTCTCCTTCTTTGCGCTGTGCGACGGCGCCACCGCGATCGCGCTCGGCGCCGCGCAGGACCACAAGCGCGTCGGGGATGGCGACACCGGGCCGAACACCGGCGGCATGGGGGCCTATTCCCCCCCGCCGATCTTCACCGAAGCGCTGCGGGACGACGTCATGGCGCGCATCGTGAAGCCCGTGCTGGCCGAGATGTCGCGGCGCGGCGCGCCCTTCCGCGGCGTGCTTTTCGCCGGGCTGATGATCACGGCCCATGGTCCGCGGCTGATCGAATTCAACGTCCGCTTCGGCGACCCGGAATGCCAGGCGCTGATGGTGCGGTTGCGCTCCGATCTGTTGCCGGCGCTGCTGGCGGCCTGCGACGGTGAACTGGCGTCCTTCGACCTGCGCTGGGACCCGGTGCATGCCCTGGTGGTGGTCATGGCCGCGCAGGGCTACCCGGGGGTCTATGCAAAGGGCAGCGAAATCCGCGGGCTTGAGCGCGCCGCGCAGATTCCCGGCGTGCAGGTCTTCCACGCCGGCACGGCACGCCGCGAGGACGGTGCGCTGGTGGCGACCGGCGGGCGCGTGCTGGGTGTCACCGGCACCGGCACTACGCTGGCGGAGGCGCAGGCAGCCGCCTACGCGGCGGTGGACGCAATCGACTGGCCAGGCGGGTTCTGTCGCAGGGATATCGGCTGGCGGGCGCTGTAGAGGCTGCGCGCCAGGCAGGCAACGCCCTCCCGGCAGCTGTCACCCCGCCCAGCGCGCCGCCGCCCCGCGCAGCCCCTGCGCCAGTGCGTTCACGCCCAGCACGATGGTCATCAGCACCATGCCGAGCGCCAGGGCCAGCGGCAGGTCGCCCTTCGATGTCTCGAGTGCGATCGCCGTCGTCATCACCCGCGTGAAACCTTCGATATTGCCGCCCACGATCATCACCGCGCCCACTTCCGCCGCGGCGCGGCCGAAGCCGGCCAGCAGCACGGTCAGCAGGGCGAAGCGCCCGTCCCACAGCAATGTCGGGATGGCGCGCGCGGTCGAGATGCGGAAGGACCTGAGTTGCTCCGCATATTCCTCCCACAGGCCCTCCAGCACCTGGCGCGCCAGGGCGGCGATGATGGGCGTGATCAACACCGCCTGGGCAATGACCATGGCGGACGGCGTGAACAGCAGGCCAAGCGGACCGAGCGGCCCGGAGCGCGACAGCAGCAGGTAAACCAGCAACCCGCAGAGCACCGGCGGCAGGCCCATCAGCGCATTCAGCGCGACGATCACCGCGCCGCGGCCGCGGAAGCGCGCCACCGCGAGCAGCGCGCCCAGCGGCAGGCCGACCAGCGCCGCGACCAGCAGCGCCGCCAGGCTCACCTTCAGCGACAGCGCCACGACGCCGAGCAGCGCGGGATCCGCGCCGGCCAGCAGGCCGAGCGCGGCGTGGAACGCGCTACCGAGGTCGCCCATCAGTCAACGCGCGCGCCACTGACGCGGATGATCTCCCCGTAGCGTTGGCGTTCCGCGCGCAGGAAAGCGCCGAATGCCTCGGGCGTCATCGACAGCGGGTTCGCCCCCATCTGCGCGAGCTGCGCCAGCACCGCCGGGTCGGCGACCATGGCGCGCATGATGGCGTTCATGCGCGCGACGATCGGCGCCGGCGTGCCGGACGGTGCGGTCAGCCCGAACCAGGAGATGATCTCGTAGTCGGGCACGCCCGCCTCGATCATGGTGGGCAGCTCCGGAATCACGGCCAGGCGGTCCCGGCTGGTGACGGCCAGCCCGCGCACCGCGCCGGAGCGCACATGCGGCAGGATCTGCGGCAGGTTGTCGAAGACGATCTGCACGCGCCCCGACAGCAGGTCGGTCAGCATCGCCGCACCGCCGCGATAGGGCACGTGCACGATGTCGACGCCGGCGCGCATCTTGTACAATTCGCCCGCCAGGTGGACGGAGCCGCCGGCGCCGGCCGAACCGAAGTTCAGCGTCCCCGGCCGCGCCTTCGCCAACGCCGTCAGCTCGGCGATGGACGTCGCGGGCACCGAGGGATGCACCACGGCGATCGAGGCGATCGAGGCGAAGGCCCCGACCGGGGCGACATCGCTGATGCCGTCATAGCCCGGCGTGGGGAACAGGATCGGGCCGGTCACATGCGTGGACGGCGCCGCGAAGGCCAGCGTGTAGCCATCGGGCGCGGCGCGTACAGCCACCTGCGTGCCGGCGGTACCGCCCGCACCGCCGCGATTCTCCACCACCACGGGCTGGCCGAGTTCCGCCTGCAGGCGCTGCGCCACCATGCGGCCCATCACGTCGGTCAGCCCGCCGGGCGGGAAGGCGACCACCAGGCGGATCGGGCGGCTCGGCCAGGGCGCGTCCTGCGCCAGGGCGGGCGCCGCGAGCAGGCCGGCGGGCAGCAGGGCGAGGCGTCGGCGGGGGAGTCGGGTCATGCGCGGGGTTCCGGAGAATGCCTCTGACCAGAACCGCACGGCCCGCGCCGAAGTTCAAGCGGGCAGCGCGTCAGCCGGGGGTCGCGCCGACCGCCACGGGCCGCGCCGGGTCGGCAGCCCAGGCCGACCACGATCCTGGGAACATGGCGGCGCTGACGCCGATGGACGCCAGCGCCGCCACGCCATGCGCCGCCGAGATTCCCGCGCCGCAGGTGATGCCCAGCGGGCGCGCGCCGTCGGCGCCGAGCGCGCCGAACAGGTGCCCCAGCGTCGCGCCATCGAGGAAGGTTCCGGCTTCCGTCAGCGCATCCGCCGCCGGCGCGCTGACCGAGCCCGGGATATGCCCGCGCGGCGCCTGCCCTGGTGCGACGACGCCGCCGATATAATTGCCGCGGATGCGGGTATCGAGCAGCACGCCGTCGCGCGCGATCGCCGCGGCCGCATCGGCATCGAGCACCGGCATGTGGCCGGGCGACAGCTCGGCGTCGCCCGGCGCCGGCGTGCCCGGCAGGGTGGCGACCGGCAGGCCGGCCGCGATCCAGGCCGGGAAGCCGCCATCGAGCAGCAGGACCTGCGTCAGCCCGGCCCAGCGCAACACCCACCACCCGCGGGCGGCGGTCAGGCAGCGGTCGTGGTCATACAGCACGACCGGCACGTCGCGTCGCAGGCCCCAGCGGATGGCGTTGTGTTGCAGCGCCTCGATCGTCGGCAGCGGTCGGCTGCCGCGCGTGCCGCCGCCGGGCGACGCCAGTTCGGTGGGCAGGTCGATGTCGACCGCGCCGGGGATGCGCGGCGCGCCGGCGTGCTCCGGCGCGCGCGGATTGCGCACAGCCAGGATCGCGAACGGTGCGCCGGCGGCAATGCGCTCGCCGAGCGCCGCGGCTGTGATGAAGACGCTGTCGCGCGGGTCCATGCGGATATCCTCAGACCAGCGCCAGCACGCCGCGATGGTCGAGCGCGAGCGGCGGCGCGTCAGGCCGCGCGGCGAAGGCCTCGACCGGGTGGAACAGATACAGCCAGGGCGGGTTGTCGTGCAGCCGGCGCAGGCACGTCGCATAGGCCTGCGCGCGCGCCTCGATGTCCATGGTGCGGGCGGCCTCGGCGACCAGGGGTTCGAGCACCGGGTCCTCGAAGCCCTGCCACCACTGGCCCTGCACGGTCGCGGAGATCTTGTCGTTCAGCACCCTGAAAGTGGAATGCGGCGAGCTGTCGAAGATGGCGAGGTCTCCGATCTGCCCGCGCCCGACCTGGCGGGCGTAGTCCGGGCGGTCCGGTTCGGTCTGGATGCGCGCGGAAATGCCGGCGCGGGCGAGGTCGTGGGCGATCATCTCGCTGATCTGCGGCGCGCGCTCGGGCATGTGCAGCGGCGTGCGGATCACCAGTTCGCCCGTCGCGCCGGCCTGGTCGAACAGGGCACGCGCGGCGTCGGGGTCGTGCGGGATGGGCGACAGCCCGGCTTCCCGATGCCCCAGGTGGAAGGGGCTGACGATGGTCGATGCCGGCACGCCCAGGCCGTGGAACAGCGTGTCGATGATGGCGCCCGCATCGACCGCGAGGTTCACCGCGCGGCGCGCCGCCGGATGGATGAACGCACCGCGCCGGCATTCGAGGTAGTACATCACCGACAGGGTGTTCGCCGCGTGCCCCCAGCGCAGCCCCGGGTCCCGCATGCGCAGCTCGGGCAGGCGCTCGAGGTTGGTCGCCGCATCGGCCGCGCCTTCCGCCACCATGCGGTGGCGCCCCTGCGGATCGGGTTCGGCGACCAGGCGGATGCGCGAAGGCGTGCGGCCTCGGTCCACCGCCTCCAGCAGCGCATGCGATCGCGGCGCGTGGTCCGTCACGCGATACGGGCCGGTGCCGAGCGTCATGCCGCCATCGGGCGCGGCGCGCATGACGAAGAACTCGGCGAGGATCTCGGGCAGGTCGGCGACCGGCTCGGGCGTTGAGATCGACAGCATCCCCGGCCCTTCCGGCGTGATGCGCGCGTTGGCCAGGTACCGCGCATAGGGCCAGGGCATGCCGAACATGTCGATGCCGCGCAGATGGGCGCCGATGGTCTCCGCCACGTCCTCGGCGGTGCAGGCCGCGCCGTCGTGGAACGTGGCGCCGGGCCGCAGCGCGAACTGCCAGGCGCGGCCATCCTCCTCATGCGCCCAGGCGGCGAGCAGCCCCGGTTCGACGCGCCCGTCGCGCCAATGGCAGAGCGGTTCGAAGACGAGGGAGCGCAGGGTCAGGATGGAGGTGTCGTCGGTGACGCGCCCGAGCGGGAGGAACTCCACGCGCTCAAGCGCCAGCGTCAGCACCATGCCCTGCGATCCCCCCGCCCAGCGCCGCCCCTTCGGCAAGATTGTCGGGGATGGCGATGACCATTCCACGACTCCCGGTTCATTTCCACTGTGACGGCCACGGAGCGCCGCCGCCTTGTCTCGGCCGCGCGGACATGGAACCTATCGGGTTCGGCGCTGCGGCGAGGGGAGTGCGGATGATCGAGGACGACAAGACGGCGCGGCAGCTCTACGCAGCATTCAAGGCCGCGCCGACCCGCCGGCGCTTCGGCTTCGGCCGGCGCGCCGCGGTGGTGAACATCGACGTGCAATGCGCCTATACGCAGCCGCAGACCTACGCCACCGCCTATGAGACCGACCCGCGGCAGATCGAACACATCAATGCTGTCAGCGCTGCCATCCGCGCGCGGTCCTGGCCAGTGGTCTGGACCTATGTCGCGTACCTGCCATCGGGCGAGGATTGCGGCGTCTGGGGCACGCGCACCGACACCCCCGACAGCCTGCAGAACATCAAGGAAGGCTCGCCGCGCGCGCAGCTGGATCCGCGCACGCAGCGCGCGGCGTCGGACATCGTGTTCAACAAGCGCATGGCGTCCGCCTTCTTCGAGACGCACTTCCGGTCGCTGCTGACCTTCCACCGCATCGACACCGTGATCGTCACCGGCGGATCGACCTCCGGCTGCGTGCGCGCGACGGTGGTCGATGGCCTGTCCTGCGGCTTCCGCATGATCGTCCCGGAGGAATGCGTGGCCGACAAGCACGAGAGCCCGCACTTCGCCAACCTGTATGACATGGCGGTGAAATACGCCGACGTGCTGCCGGTGGCCGACGTGCTGGCCGCCATCCCGACGCTGGAGGGCTGACGCCATGCTGAGCACGCAGAACCACTACGACTACATGCCCTGGCGGCGGCGCCCGAAGATCACCTGGCCCGGCGGCGCGCGCGTGGCCTTCTGGGTCGCGCCGAACATCGAGCACTACGAACTGTATCCCCCGCCCAATCCGCGCCGCCCGCCCTGGCCGCGGCCGTTGCCCGATGTCTCGGGCTATTCCTGGCGCGACTACGGCAACCGCGTGGGCTTCTGGCGCATGGCGGATGTCATGGCGAAGCACGGCGTGCGCGGTTCGGTCAGCCTGAACGTCGCGGTCTGCGACCACTACCCCGAGATCATCGAGCGCTGCTGCGAGCTCGAATGGGAGCTGTTCAGCCACGGCACACGGCATGACCGAGGACCAGCAGCGCGCGGTGATCCGCGAGAACCGCGAGACCATCCTGCGCGCCTCCGGCCAGTCGCTGGATGGCTGGCTGACCCCCGCGATTTCCAACGACGAGGCCACGCAGCACATCCTGGCCGAGGAAGGCATCAAGTACACGCTCGACCTGCTGCACGACGACCAGCCAACGCCGATCACGGTGCGTTCGGGCAAGCCGCTGGTGTCGATCCCGTATTCGCTGGAAGTGAACGACGTGCCGCTGCTGGTCATCCGCAACACGCCGCCCGATCGCTTCGCCGCCATCTGCAAGGCGCAGTTCGACCAGTTGTATGAGGAAGGCGCGGAATCCGGCACCGTCATGTGCATGCCGCTGCACCCCTTCCTGATCGGCCAGCCGCATCGCATCGCCGCGCTGGACGAGGTGCTGCGCCACGTCACCGGCCACGACAAGGTATGGCTCGCGACCGGGCGCGAGATCGCCGCGCACTACACGCAACACCACCTGGCCGCCCACCAGGCCTGGATCGCGGAGGGCACGCCATGAGCGGATTGCCGGCGGACTACCTGGAATACCCGCTGCGCAAGCGGGGGATGGACCACGAGATCTATCCCTACCGCGCGCTGCCCACCGCGAAGCCCGTGCAGTGGCAGGGCGGGGCGCGCGTCGCGCTCTGGATCACCGTGCATGTCGGGCATTTCCCGATGGACATGCCGCTCAAGCCCTTCATCGCGCCGGGGGGCATGGAGCGCCCCTACCCATCATTCTGGGACTACACGCAGCGCGACTACGGCAACCGCATCGGCATCTACCGCATGATGAAGGCGATGGCCGCGCGCAAACTGACCGCCACCGCGCTGCTCAGCGCTGCGCTGGCGCCGCTCTATCCGGTGCTGATGGACGACATCGAAGCCGCCGGGTGGGAGCCCGCCTGCGCCGGCCTCGACATGGGCCACCTGCATCACGGCCAGGTGCCGGAAGCCGAGGAAGCCGCGACGGTGAAGCAGGCCGCCGCCCTGCTGCGCGCGCGCTTCGGCGATGCGGTGCGCGGCTGGCATTCGCCGGCGCATTCGGAATCGCCCCGCACGCTGGACCTGGTGGCCGCCGAGGGCTTCGACTGGACCAGCGGCTGGCTGAACGACGACATGCCCTATGGCATGGCGACCGCGTCCGGCCCGTTGCTGGCCATGCCGGTGCCGCAGGACCTGGCCGACCAGCGCACGCTGCAGCAGCAGAACATGGCGACCGAGGATTTCTGCAACGCGGTCCTCGCCGCCCATGCCGCCCTGGATGCGGAAGCCGCGGCCACCGGCGGCGGACGTATCCTGACGCTGTCGGTCACGCCCTGGCTGATGGGGCAGCCGCACCGCATCCGCGCCTTCGGGGCGATGCTGGATGCGATCCTGGAGAAAGGCAGCGTGTGGAACGCGACCGGTTCGGCAATCGCCGAGGCTTGGCGCGCGCAGCAGCGGTAGCGGCGCGCCCCGGGCCGGCCGCCTTTCGCGGCGGCTTACGCGCCTTGGGGTCGCGAGCGTCGTCCCCCGGCACCTGATTGGGGCGTGCCCTACCGGGAAGACGGCGGCGGCGGCGTCGCGGGCTGCGTCGGCGGCGTGCCGGTGATGCGTTCGCCCTGGCGGGCCGTCCATTCGCCCGCCCCCTGCATCTGCTGGCCGGACCAGCGGAGTGCCCGCCCGACCGCCGAACCGCTTTCCTCCGCGGCCCGTTCCAGCGCCTGGCCGGTCTGACCGGCGGCGCGATCCACGGCGGCGCCGGTGCGTTCGCCGACGCCAGGCTGGCGCGCGGGTGCGGCATCGGCCGGCGGCGCAGGGGCGACCTGGGGCAGGGGCACCGGCGGCGGCAGGCTGCCTGCGCCCTGCGCCAGCGCAGGTACGGCAGCGACCGCGAGCAGGAGAGCGGCAGGGATCACGCGCATCTTGGATCTCCAGAGGGCCGCGGCGCCATCATCGAGCAAGCACCGTGCCCGGGAAGATGATGGCGCGCCATCGTGACGACAACAGGGCGTTGCGCGGCCTTCCGTGCCCGTTCGCGAATGCCCCCGACGGCGCATCCCGGGGTGCGGCACCGGCCCGCCCGGCCACCCGTCAAGCGTAGCCGCGCGGCGAGGCAGGCTCAGCCACGCGTTCAGTTCCCGAAGGCCCATTCCCCCGCGCGGCGCAGCCGGCGGCCGGTCCGGTCCGCCGCGCGCTCCAGCGCCGCCCCGGTGCGCCGCGCACCACGTTCGACTGCCGCGCCACTGCGCTGGGCGGCGCGTTCCACCGCGCGGCCGCTGCGCTGCACCGCACCGTCCGATGCCGCCGCCGGCAGAGCTGTTGAACTGGCGATCATGGCCAGGATCAGGGCGCGTCGCGTCATGCGCCGAAACTGGGCAGGTCGCGCCGCCGGGTCAAGCGTCCAGCCGGATGCCGAGCTCGCGGATCAGCGGCCGCCACCGCGCGTTCTCCGACGCCACGAAGGTCTCGAATTCGGCCGCTGACCAGCCGGTCGTCTGGATGCCCAGCGCCCGCATGCGCGATTGCACCTCCTCCGACGCCACAGCCCGCACCAGTTCGGCGTTCAGCCTAGCCACCACCGGCGCCGGCACGCCGCGCGGCACGCTGATGCCCTGCCAGCCGACCGCCACCGCATCGTGGCCCATCTCGCGCAGGGTGGGCACGCCAGCCGCCTCGGCGGTGCGCGCCTCGCTCAGCACCGCCAGCGCGCGCACCCGTCCGTCGCGGATGAAGGGCAGGCCCGTCGCGGTGTCGATCATCACCAGGTCCACGCTGCCACCGAGCAGGTCCTGCATGGCGGCCTGGCCGCCGCGATAGGGCACGTGCTCGGCCGCCAGGCCGGACCGCCGCTTGACCAGTTCCATCGCCAAATGGTGCGGGGAGGCGACGGCCGGCGTGCCGTAGGTCGGTGCGCGCCGTCGCGATGCCGCGACCAGCGCGGCGAAGTCGCCGAATGGCGCATCGGCACGGCACACGATGTACAGCGGGAAGCGTCCGATGAATCCCACGCCCGTGAAGTCGCGGTCCGGATCATACGGCAGGCGCGCATACAGCGCCGGGTTGTAGACCAGGATGCCGTTGTCGACGTGCATCCAGGCGTGGCCGTCGGCGGGCGCGCGCGCGGCGATCTCGCTGGCCAGCACGGCGCCACCGCCCGGGCGGTTCTCGACCACCACCGGCTGGCCCAGCCGCGGCGCCATCTGCGCCGCCAGCAGGCGGGCAAAGACATCCGACGGACCGCCGGCGGGATACCCGACGATCAGGCGGATCTGGCGGTCGGGCCAAGCCGTTTGGGCGCGCGCCAGGGCGGGCGTGACGGCCAGCCCCATTCCAACCAACCCGCGTCGTCCGATCATGGGGCAGCCATCCTTCGCATCGGGGTCAATCTAGACGGTGCGATGCGTCCGCCAAAGGGGCCAGCGGCGTGTCAGCTCCGCATGAGCTTGGGTCCCTACCCGCTCCTCTCACCCGGCCAGCCAGCCTCGGTATCCTGGTTGGGTGTCGGGGTGGGGGGCGGGAAAGTGCCGGGCTTCGGAATGCGCCTCATGGCGCATTGCCAGCGGGTCTCTCATGCCACCACCGATCCCGGGTCGCAGTTGGCGCCGCAGACCACCACGCCGACCCGCGCGCCCCTGGGCGGCGCGAAGACGCCCGACAGCACGGCGGCCAGGGCGGTCGCGCCGCCCGGCTCGGCCACCACCCGCAGCCTGTCCCACAGCCAGCGCTGCGCGTTGCGGATCGCGTCGTCCTTCAACACCACGCACTGGCCGCCTTGCTCCCTCATGATCCGGAAGGCGAGCGCGCCCGCGCGGCGCGCGCCCAGGCTGTCGGCCGCCACGCCGCCGGAGGGCGCATCCATCGGCTGGCCGGCCATGGCGGCCACCAGCAGCGTGGGGCATTCGTCGGGCTCGACGATCACCACCCTGGCGCGGTCGCGATACCACGACGCGATGCCGCCATAGAGCCCGCCACCCCCCGCCGCCACCAGCACATGCGTCAGGTCCGGGGCATCCGCCTCGAACTCCAGGCCAACGGTGCCCTGGCCGGCCAGGACGTCCGGCTGGTCGTAGGCATGGACCACCAGGGCGCCCGTCGCGGCGGCGCGGGCTTCGGAGGCCTGGCGCGCCTCGTCATAGGCGGCGCCACCAACGGTCAGGGTGGCGCCGGTCGCGGCGATGCGCGCGCGCTTCGCCGCGGGGGTGATCTCCGGGACGAAGATCTCGGCCGTGATGCCCAGCACCTGTGCCGCATGGGCCACCGCCAGCCCGTGATTGCCGCCCGAGGCCGCGACCACCCCCGCCGGCGGCACCCGCGCCGAGAGGATGCGGTTGAAGGCGCCGCGCGGCTTGAACGACCCGGTCACCTGCAGTTGCTCGAGCTTCAGGGCCAATGGGTGCTCGAGGCCCGTCTCGGCGGGCGGCAGCCGGATGACCGGCGTGCGCCGGACATGCGGGGCGATGCGGTCGGCGGCGGCGCGGATGTCGTCCTGGGTCGGCATGGGGCGAAGGGTGGCAGCGGCCCCCCTCTGCGTCCATCGGGCGCGTCCATCAGGCGGCGCTTTTCAGCTGGTCCTTTTCGGGGTGCCCCATTTCTGCCATGGTCCGCCGCCTGACGGGATGACCCAGCTGGGATGCGTGTCCACGGAAGCTGCGTTGCGCGCGAGGGATCGGCGGTGCTGGTGCTGGGTCCTCCCGGCTGCGGCAAGTCCGACCTTGCGCTGCGCCTGATCGGCCGGGGCTTCATGCTGGTGGCCGACGACCAGGTATTGCTGGATGGCCGCGCGGTCGGTGCGCCGGAAGCCCTGCGCGGCCTGCTGGAGGTTCGCGGCCTGGGCATCTTCGAAGGCCTGCCGGTCGCCGAGGGTGCAGTGCTGGCTCTGGTGGTCGACCTGGTGCGGCCCGATGGCGTGGCGCGCATGCCGCTGCCGGCAGCCTGGGCGCCGGCCGGCGTGCCGCGCATCGCCCTGCATGGCTTCGAGGCCTCGGCCTGCGACAAGCTCGCCTGGGCGCTGGATGCCGCGATGGGGCAGCGCGCCCAGCGCGCCGGGGCCTTCGCGGCCTGATGGACACGGCCCCGCCCGCGCGCCGCCAGGTCGTACTGGTCACCGGGCTGTCGGGGGCCGGCAAGGCCTCGATCCTGCGGGTGCTGGAGGATCTCGGCTACGAGACCGTGGACAACCCCCCGCTGTCGGTGCTCGAGGCCCTGGTCGGCGACGGCACCCAGCCGCTGGCCGCCGGGGTGGACAGCCGCACGCGGGATTTCGACGCGCAGGCAGCGCTGCGGCTGCTCGACCGGCTGCGCCTGCGGACCGACATCACCGCCTCGCTGGTCTTCGCCACCGCCGAGGCTGACGTGCTGCTGCGCCGCTTCACCGAGACGCGGCGGCGGCACCCGATGGCACCGGGCGGCCCGCTCGGCTCCACGGTGGCCGACGGAATCGCCCGGGAATCTGCCCTGTTGGCGCCGCTGCGCGAGACCGCCGAACTGCTGGTCGACACCTCCGACCTGCCGCTGCCGGACCTGCGCCGCATGATCGAACGCCGCTTCGGGGTCGAGGGCGCGCCCGGGATGGGCGTGTCGGTGCTGTCCTTCGCCTTTCCCAAGGGCTTGCCGCGCGAGGCGGACCTGGTGTTCGACCTGCGCTTCCTGCGCAACCCGCATTATGTCGATGCGCTGCGGCCGCTGACCGGGCGGGACCCGGCGGTGGCGGCCTTCATCGAGGCCGACCCCGACTTCGCGCCCTTCTGGCGCTGCATGACCGAAATGCTCAGGCCGCTCTTGCCGCGCTACGCGCAGGAGGGGAAGAAGTACCTGACCATCGCGCTCGGCTGCACCGGCGGGAAGCACCGCTCGGTCCTGGTGGCGGAGCACCTGGCACACCACTTGATCTCACAGGACTGGCGGGTGGAACTGTTCCACCGCGAGTTGTCGGCCGGAGCGGCGCCGGACCCCCAGGCAGGGGGGCGCGCCGCCGGCCGCGAAGCGGGGCGGGAGGCCCTGACACAGGTATCATGATCGGCATGGTTCTGGTCACCCACGGCCGTTTGGCCGAGGAGTTGCGGCACGCCATGGAGCACGTGGTCGGCCCGCAGCAGGGTGTCGAAACGGTCTGCATCGGGCCCGATGACGACATGGAGCATACGCGCGCCGATATCCGGCGCTCGATCGACGCGGTCGACCAGGGCGACGGGGTCGTGGTGCTGACCGACATGTTCGGCGGGACGCCATCCAACCTGGCCATGCAGATGACCGGCCAGGGCCGGCCCGTCGAGGTACTGGCCGGGGTGAACCTGCCGCTGCTGGTCAAGCTCGCAAAGCTGCGCGGCACCGAGCCCCTGGCCGAAGCGGTGGACCACGCCATGGCCGCCGGGCGCAAATACATCGCCAGCGGCAAGGACGTGGCGGCAGGCACGCCGCCGCGTCCCAACGGAGGAAGCGGCCAATGAGCGACCGGGCTGACGAGACCGCCGCCAGGACCGATGCCGGGCTCACGGCCGATGGCTGCGGCTGCGACCCCGGCCCCTCGGGCCTGGTGCTGCGGCGGTCGGTGGTGATCCCGAACAGCCGCGGCCTGCATGCCCGCGCCGCCGCCAAGCTGGTGACCATGGCCGAACGCTATTCCGCCTGCGTCAACGTGCTGCGCAACGGCGAGAGCGTGCCGGCGTGCTCCATCATGGGCCTCATGATGCTGGGCGCCGGCCAGGGCGCCGAGATCATGATCGAGGCCGAGGGCTGGGACGCCAAGGAAGCGCTCGAGGCGGTCGCCGGCTTGGTCGAGGCCGGTTTCCATGAAGACTGATCCGTCGAAGGGCAAGTCGAAGGGAAAGGGCCGCGAGGTCGCGATTCCCGGCATCGCGGTCTCGCCCGGGGTCGCGATCGGGCTGGTCTTCGACACCTCCGACCCGCCGGCCGAGGCACCGCGGCGCAAGATCGCGCCCGATGCGATCGAGGTGGAGCGGCAGAAGCTCGCCGCCGCGACGGCGTTTTCGCGCAAGCAGATCAGCAAGCTCAAGACCCGCATCGGCGTGCTGCCCGAGGAAGCGCAGGAGGAAATCGCCCCGCTGCTGGACGCGCACCTGATGATGCTGGGCAATTCCCGGCTGATCCGCGGCGCGCGCAAGCGGATCGAGTCCGAGCTGCTGGGTGCCGAGACCGCGGTGGGCGACGAGGCCGAGGGGATCATCGCCGCCATCCAGGCGATCAAGGACGACGACAAGGCCGGCCTGGCGCGCCGCGCGACCGAGGTGCGCGACATCGCCCGGCGCCTGGTGCGCAACCTGACCGCGACCCCGTTCCGCAGCCTCAAGGACCTGCCGGAAGGCTGCATCCTGGTGGCGGAGGAACTCACGCCGGCCGACGCGGCGCTGCTCGACCCCGCGCGCATCGCGGGTGTGGCGACCGAGGAAGGCGGTGCCGACGGCCATACCGCCATCATGCTGCGCGCGCTGGGCATCCCCGCGGTGCTCGGCGCCCATGGGCTGACCGAGGCCGCCGAGCGCGGTGATCCCGCGGTGCTGGATGGGGCGGCGGGCCGCGTCACGCTGCATCCTTCCGCCGCCACGCTGGCCGGGGCCAAGGACCGCCTGGCGGCCTTCGCGCGCGAACGGACCAAGCTGGGCAAGCTGCGCCGCCTGCCGGCCGAGACCACCGATGGCGAACAGGTGGAGCTGCAGGCGAACCTGGAGATCCCGCAGGAGCTGCCGCTGATCGCGCAGGCCGGCGCGCAGGGCATCGGCCTGCTGCGCACCGAATTCCTGTTCATGAACCGCGAGGACCTGCCCGACGAGGACGCCCAGGTCGAGGCGTATACCCAGGTGGTCGAGGCGATGGAGGGCCTGCCGGTCACCATCCGCGTGCTCGACTGGGGCGGCGAGAAGGACATGGAGGCGCTGGCCGAGGGCGTGGTGCCGGTGCATGCGGGTGGCAATCCCGCACTCGGCCTGCGCGGGCTGCGCATGCTGCTGAAGCGCCCGGAATTGCTGGAGGTGCAATTCGCCGCCGTGCTGCGCGTGGCCGCTGCCGGCGCCGACGGCAATGTGCGCCTGCTGCTGCCCATGGTGACGATCCCGGAGGAAGTGCGCCAGGCGCGCGAGATCTACGAACGCGTGGCGCGCCGCCTGCGCCGGCGCGGCGAACGCCTGCCGGAGAAGCTGCCGCCGCTCGGTGTGATGATCGAGACGCCGGGTGCGGCGCTGGCCGCCGATGCCATCGCGCTGGAGGCGGATTTCTTCGCCATCGGCACCAACGACCTGGCGATGTACACGCTGGCGGTGGACCGTGCCGAGGCGGAGGTGTCGCATCTTTACGACCCGCTGCACCCCGCGGTGCTGCGGTTGGTGCAGTTCGCGACGGAAGCGGCGCTGCGCCTGCGCATGCCGGTGTCGATCTGTGGCGAGATGGCGGGCAACCCGCTGCTGACGCCGCTGCTGCTGGGGCTGGGCGTGCGGACGTTCTCGATGAACGCGAGCGCCATTCCGCGGGTGAAGCAGGCGGTGCGCGGGCTGGATATCGGCGACTGCGCGCGTTTCGCGCGCCGCGTGATGGAGCAATCCGACCCCGCGCGCATCCGCGAGCTGGTGGCCGCCTTCGCCGACGGGGTGACCGAGCGGGCGTGATCCGCGCGATGTGACAGGGCGCGCGTATCCGCGCGACAGGACCGGGCGCGCGTAATTCGCGCGACAGGACCGGGCGCGCGTAATTCGCGCGACAGGACCGGGCGCGCGTAATTCGCGCGACGCACCCGCCGGCGGGGAAGCATTGGCAGGGCGGCTGCGTTGGATAGGCACGCAGCGGAGATGATCGCCATGACAGCCTTTCGTCGCCTGACGCTTTTGGCCGGCCTGGCTGCCGTGCTGGCGCCGGCCCCGGTGGTGGCCGAGAGCCAGTCCTCGGATTCCTCGTCGAACTGTTCGAATGGTCGGTGCACGCGGGTCGACCGCCTGGTGATCGAGGATCGCCATGGCCGGCGCGGCTGGGTGCGCACGGAGAGCTGGCGCGAGCGCGACGGGCGCGTCCCGCGCGGCTACGGGCAGGGCGCCCCCGGGCAATTGCCGGAGTGGCGCCAGCCGCGCCGCAGCCGGGATGATGACGACGACGACTGATAACTATCGCACGAGGGATTTACCGTGGTGCGCATGGACGCCGGGCGGGCCGCGACCCGGACCATCGTGCGCTTGTATGGCCGCCGCCTGCCATGGCAGCGCCATCGTTGCGCCCTGCAACCGCCCACTGGCGCCGCGATCCTGGCTCCCGTCATCGAGGGAGCTCGACCGCCATGCGCCAGATCCGCCGTGCCGCCGTGACGGGGCTTTTCGCGTTGTGGCTCGCGCCGCTCTCGGCGGTGGCGGAGGCGCCGAACGGCCCCTGCTGCCGCGGCGACCGGCCGCTACGCGCCGAGGCCGCCGTGGCACCTGGGCGGGATGAACAGGCCGAGGCGCGGGACGAGCAAGGCGACGCGCGGCGCTGAGGCAGGTTCGGCGCAGCCCGCCGACCCTGCCGCCACGGGGCTGCGCATTGCCCGTTGGGATTCCGCCGGCCCATGGGGTTTGGCGCCCGGCGAAGCGGCAGCCGCCGAGGCGCGCGCGGCGGAGCGCTGCTGCGGCCGCAGGCCATTGAAAGTCTACGGACACGGATTGGGGGTCGGCATGGCCCGGCCGGGGCGGCCGATGGCTGGTGCGGGCATCGCAAGGGGGCGGCTGGCCGTCACCCCTTCGCGTCCGGCCGTTTTGGCATAAAGATATCCTTATATGTGATCCGTGCCCCTGGCCTGCCGCGTCGCCCCGTGCTACCGCCGCGCCACACGCAGACCGACACGAAAGACCCAAGCGCATGTCCGCAGCCCCTGACTACGTCGTGAAAGACCTTTCCCTGGCCGATTGGGGCCGGAAGGAAATCGCGATGGCCGAGGACGAGATGCCCGGCCTGATGGCCACCCGCGCCGAATACGGCGCCAAGCAGGTGCTCAAGGGCGCGCGCGTCGCCGGCTGCCTGCACATGACCATCCAGACCGCCGTGCTGATCGAGACGCTGCAGGCGCTCGGCGCGGAGGTGCGCTGGTCGTCGTGCAACATCTTCTCGACCCAGGATCATGCGGCGGCCGCGATCGCCGCGACCGGCACGCCGGTCTTTGCCATCAAGGGCGAGACGCTTCCCGAATACTGGCAGTACGTGAAGCGCACCCTGGAATGGGGCGATGGCGGCACGCCGAACGTGCTGCTGGACGATGGCGGCGACATGACGCTGCTGGTCCATTACGGCCTGCGCGCCGAGCAGGGCGACGTTGCCTTCCTCGAGAAGCCGACCAATGAGGAAGAGGAAGTCTTCTTCGCGCTGATCAAGGAATGCCTTGCGACCAAGCCGGGCTGGTTCGCCGAGCTGGCGAAGAACATCGTCGGTGTCTCCGAGGAGACGACGACGGGCGTGCATCGGCTGTACACCATGGCGAAGGACGGCAAGCTGCTGTTCCCCGCCATCAACGTGAATGACAGCGTCACCAAGTCGAAGTTCGACAACCTGTACGGCTGCCGTGAGTCGCTGGTGGACGCGATCCGCCGCGGCACCGACGTGATGATGGCCGGCAAGGTCGCGATGGTTTGCGGCTTCGGCGATGTGGGCAAGGGCTCTGCTGCCTCGCTGCGCAATGCCGGCTGCCGCGTCATGGTCAGCGAAGTCGATCCGATCTGCGCGCTGCAGGCGGCGATGGAAGGCTATGAGGTCGTGACGATGGAGCAGGCCGCCCCGCAGGCCGACATCTTCGTCACCGCCACCGGCAATGTGGACGTCATCACGGTCGACCACATGCGCGCGATGAAGCACCGCGCCATCGTGTGCAACATCGGCCACTTCGACAGCGAGATCCAGGTTGCCGGCCTGAAGAACTTCAAGTGGGACAACATCAAGCCGCAGGTGGACGAGATCGAGTTCCCCGACGGCAAGAAGATGATCCTGCTGTCCGAAGGCCGCCTGGTGAACCTGGGCAATGCGACCGGCCACCCGTCCTTCGTGATGTCGGCGTCCTTCACGAACCAGACGCTTGCCCAGATCGAGCTGTGGACCAACCCGGGCAAGTACGAGAAGAAGGTGTACGTGCTGCCCAAGCACCTCGATGAGAAGGTGGCGATGCTGCATCTCGCGAAGGTGGGTGCGACGCTCACCACCATGTCGAAGCAGCAGGCGGATTACATCGGCGTGGCGCCGCAGGGGCCGTTCAAGGCCGAGCAGTACCGGTACTGAAGGCAGGAAGGTCGGGGGAGGGAACTCCCCCGACCTTCACGCCACCTCAAACAATCCGGCCGCGCCCTGCCCACCGCCGACGCACATCGTCACCACGACGAATTTCGCGCCGCGCTTCTTGCCTTCGATCAGCGCGTGCCCGGCCATGCGCGCGCCCGACATGCCATAGGGATGGCCGATCGAGATCGCGCCGCCATCCACGTTCAGCCTCTCCTGCG